>Ga0315274_10001349_pt1 | contig 37769 bp, 13 predicted proteins | sample YL17G02_20_MG_FD_203700 | JGI IMG/M metagenome (GOLD analysis project Ga0315274, IMG submission 203700) | Sediment microbial communities from Yellowstone Lake, YNP, Wyoming, USA - YL17G02_20 | ecosystem: Environmental > Aquatic > Freshwater > Lake > Sediment | place: USA: Wyoming | collected...
CTCCGCGTATACGGCCTTCTGCTGACCGAAGACCGCCAGCCGGTTGCCGGCGCGACGGTCACCATTGACAACGAGCTCGACATGGAAATGCACCGCCGAGACAAAGAGGCCGGCGGCGATTATACGGAGGTAGAAGAGGTCAAGTTTGCCGCTGTTTCAGACAAGCAAGGCCGGTTCGACTTCGAATCGGTTCCCTACTTGACCAAGCGAAGCATAAACGATCTCAGACTCTGGAGCAGACACGGCGGCCTCAGCGTGTGCGAGCCTCTTTGCCCCACTCCGGCCTCGTCTGAACAATACTACGAACTCGTCATGACGCCGGACGGGACCTTGACCGGCCTCGTAACTGACACGCAGGGTGTCCCAATCAAGGGAGCGCTTGTCTACTTCTGCGGCGTTCAGGGCAAGAAAGACATAAACGAGTTGTCCACGACTCGGGCATACACAGACAAGGATGGCCGGTTTGCCTTCGAATTCCTCCCGCCCGGCTCCTACAAAATGCGTATCTCTGAATGGGGTTTCGCGGCCTTCGAGACACCGTGGGTCGCGCCGGGAGATCCCGATCTTGTATTTCGGCTCGATACCGGCAACACGATCTCGGGCCGAGTCGTCGAAGCCGCATCGGGCAAGGCATTGCCCAACATCGGTGTATACGCGTGCGAGCGTGTTGCTCCCGGCGCCCCCTTCGAACAATGCCGTGCTGAGACGAACGAGAGCGGCCAGTTCACCGTCGGGGGACTCGATTCAGGCACTTTCTTCCTTTCCGTTACCAGGACGCGCGACAAGAAGGACGTGCCGTACGCCCTGCCGGAACCGGTAAGCGTGACGCTGCAACCAGGCGTGCCGGTGACGGACGTCGAGTTGAGGGCAATACTGGGAACGACTGTGTCAGGACGTGTTGTCGACGCCGCCACGGGCCAGCCGCTGCAAGGCAGAGCATGGGTGACGGGTCAAAATGCGGATGTAGTAACACGCGAACGGACACGTGTGGCGACAGTCAAAGAGGACGGGAGCTACACCCTTTATGGATTTCCGCCGGGCGAACTTGTCTTGAAAGCCCTTGATGCGGACCGCACGTACGTCATTGCCGAGAAGACTCTGACAATCTCGGACGCGACTCCCGTTACCGGCGTGGATTTCTCGCTTCTCAAGCTCGACAAGAACAGCGCCAAAGACAAGATGCTGACAGGCAAAGTGATTGATGAGACGGGCGCGCCGGTCGAGGGCGCGAACGTCGTGGCGGCGCCCGGCGACAATCGGGGAGAGGGCGGCAGCGCGCTCACCGACGCGGAGGGCGAGTTCGCCATCTCCTTCCCTTATGAGCCGCCCAAGTCAGTCTACGTACAGGCGTTCCTGCAGGGCGCCATGACCCGGCGAGCCGGACCAATCGCCCCACTTGGCAATTCCTGTACGCTCAGGCTCGAACCCGCCGGCCGCATCGAAGGCGTTGTCGTGGACGAGGCCGGCGAGCCGGTTTCGGGCGCGGTCGTGGCCGCCATTGGCGATGAAGATGCCGGAAGCATAACGAGGAACGGGGCGGCATGGCGGGCCATGGCGGAAATCCGGGGCACGAAAGCGGGGACCTCTGATACGGGTGTGTTCATCATGCCTTCCGTTATTGCCGGCTCATACCGTATCGAGGTCTACATGCCCGCCGCAGCCATGGATCTGCCTGTGGCCAAAGGGCGCGCCCAGGTTCGCGCCGGCGAAACCCTCCGGACTCGGCTCGTGATCGACACGCAAGCACTCGGGACCATCGAGGGAACCGTAACAGTGAATGGCGCGCCCCTCCAAGACACGCACGTCACTGCTATGTGGGTGCGCGGCGACGCGGCGTGGATGGACTCTGTGCAAGACTACTCTGACTCGTCAGGGCGCTACGTCCTTCCTCATGTACAGCCTGGAAAGGCAAGGGTAGTTGCGGAGGTCATGCCATCCGGTCAGACGAGCGCCGATCTCGTTCAACATGCTCAAATTGTCGAGGTGGAAGCCGGGCGAACGGCTACTGCGGATTTCAACTTGGATGCCGGGAAGACCGGTGCAGTGGAAGGCTATGTTTACGTAAATGGAGTGCCGACAGAATATGCCAATGTCGAGTTCAAGGCGGCGAACGCCGAGGAGGAGACCGCCGGCAACACGAACGCGCGTACCAATGGAGAAGGCTGGTTTCGCGTCGAAGGGCTGGCAGAGGGCGCATACGTAGCCGAGGCGTGGCAGTATATTCCGCATGTCGCGTCGGAGTTTCGCCTCAACGAGGTGCAGGAGATCAGCGTCAAGGCCGGAGAAACGGAACGCATCGACTTCAATCTGAACTCCGGGAGGATCGAAGGGATGGTGTCGGGCATTCAGAAGGGACAACAGGCCTTCGTGTCGCTGCTGGATGGCTCCGGCAATATCTTCTCGCTGACGCCGCAGGTGCTCCAGAGCATGGAAGAGCGGGTGCTGGTGGTGATGAGTGTTCCTCAGGACGGGCCGTTTACGTTCGAGTGGATCCCCGAAGGAGACTACGTGCTGGGAGCAGTCGCCGTGCCCGCGGACGCGACTCCGTCGAGTATCGCACCGGCTCTTCCCGCCATCGCGGCCGGAAAGTTCGCTGCGGCGGAGATCCAAGTCGTCGGTGGCGAGACAGTCAGCGCGGATCTTGTCTTGCCGTAGGAATTGCTGGAACAGCCGCCCTCGGTGCAAAATGTGGAACAGCCGCCCTCGGCTGTTGATTCAGGCAGTTGCCTCTCTCTGACAGAATGCAGCATGTCCACCTTGTCCACGAAGCCCGCCGTTTCTTCAAAGCCGCTCCACAATTGGCTATACAGCAAGGTTCGAGAATATACTTCCTCGACGCTATGTTACGAGGCAATACACGGTTTGACGATCCGAGGCCCGTTGGAGAACTGAACATGAACGCCGGAAATGGTGATCCTATCTGGGAGAAAATACGCGATGAGACAGCTCAGGATGCACAGAAAGAGCCCATGCTCGCAAGCTTCCTGTACTCCGTCGTGCTGAATCACAAAAGGCTCGAGGACGCCCTGAGCTTCATCCTTGCAAGCAAGCTGGGCAGTTCGACGGTGCCCGCGCTGACGTTGCGGGACCTGATTGACGAGGCGTACGCGAACGATCCCGATATCGGCGTGGCGATCCGCGCGGACATCGAGGCCGTCGTCACCCGCGACCCGGCCTGCCGCGGCTATTCGCAGCCGCTGCTGTACTTCAAGGGCTTCCACTCGATCCAGGCGTACCGCGCGGCGCACTATTACTGGCAGAACGAACGCCGGCCTCTCGCGCTCTACATGCAAAGCCGCATATCCGAGGCATTCGCGGTCGACATTCATCCCGGGGCGCGCCTCGGAAAGGGCCTGTTCTTCGATCACGCAACAAGCATTGTCATCGGCGAGACCGCGGTCGTCGACGACGATTTCTCGATGCTGCACGAGGTCACCCTGGGCGGCACCGGCAAAGCTGGCGGCGACCGCCATCCGAAGATCCGGCGGGGCGTCCTGATCGGCGCGGGCGCCAAGGTCCTCGGCAACATCGTTATCGGAGAAGGCGCCAAGATCGGCGCCGGCAGCGTTGTACTCGAGGATGTGCCGCCTCACTGCACCGTCGCGGGTGTTCCCGCAAAACAGATCGGCTATCCGGCATACGCCCTCCCCGCCCTCGAAATGGACCAACAACTCGAGCACGGAAAGGCCCCCAAACGCGAACCCGACCGCCAAAAGAAGTGAGCGCCCCTTACGTCCCTTTGGTCCCTTACGTCCCTTCGGTCCCTTTGCTCCCTTACGTCCTTGGGCCAACGACAACGTACGTAGGCAGGCCGACGACGCCGAAGTGCTCCATGACTTCGCGTGTCGCCGGATCGCTCGGATCCTCCGCCTGATACTTTACTTTGACGTAGCGCTCGAGCCGCGAGATCACTCCGGGATCTTTGAACGTAGTCACGTTCATCGTCAGGCAGTTCTTGCACCAAGTGGCCCAAAAGTCGATGATCGCCGGCTTGCCCTCGCGTTTTGCCTGCGATAAGCCCTGCGCCAGCGACGCCTGCCATCCTTCCTTGTCCATTTCCTGCGCTGCGGCGTTCACGGCAGCCCGATCTACGAAATAGCGATCGCTGAAAAGCGAATAGGCGAGGTGTCCATAGTACAGCGCAAAGAGGAGAATAAGCGCGCCAAAGGCGTGTTTGACGCGCTCCATCCATTTGCCGGGCTTCGGCAGAAAAGACAGCCCGGCGCCCGCAAATGGCCACGGAAGCGCCATGCCCGCGCCGATCAGGAACGGCAGGAAGAGCGCCACGGCGACGCCTTTTGCGTACTGGTCCTGGGCGTACACGATCGTCGAGATAATCACCGGCGCGACGCATGCACCGGCCAACAAGGCCGAGATCGCCCCCATCGCAAATGCGATAATAAAGCTTCCCCCTTCCTTGCGTTTGACGCCGAGCTTCGTCTGGAACCGTGTGAAGTCGATGAGGTACACGTCGAACATCGCCAATGCGAGCGCGATGAAAACGACCGCGATCCCGGCATTGAACCACGGCGTCGAGTTGATCGCGCCGAACGTCGTGGATATGCCCAAAATAACGACCAGCCCAAGCACGCCATAGGTCAAGGCAATGCCCGCGCCGTAAGCGCCTCCCAGCAAGAAACCTCGAGATCGGGATCCCGCCTTCGCGCCTGCGCCGATGATGCCAAGGTTGATCGGGATCAACGGCAGCACGCAAGGCGTAAGATTCAGCAACAGCCCGCCCACCAACACCGACAGGATCACCAGCCACGCCGAACTGTTCGCAAGCGGGTTCTTGGAAGCAGCCTCCCTCCCACTCTCAACGCCGTCGAGAAAGCCCAGGAAATCCTTCACACTGAGATAGCCGGAAGCCTCCCCCTTGACCTCGAACCCATTTGCAGGCGTTTTCCAGTCACCCTTTTCGGCTTCTCCGACAGCGGGAGCCGAGACCGCCGCCGCGCTGTTCGTGCTCGTGCTCGTAATCGTACTCGTAATCGAGCCCTGTTGAGCCGCCCCAAACTTGATCCCTTTGAACACTTCTTCATGTTGTGGAGACAGCGCCTGTGTCTTCGCGACAACCTTCAGCGGAACAGAGACCGGCATCGTTTTCGGAGGATAGCACGCCTTATTATCGCACGCCTGATACCGAAGCTCCCCCTCCAAGCTCAGCGTTCCGAGCGAGACACCGTCCGCGAGGGTAACCTCGACGCCGATGACGAATTCCTCGCTGTAAGCCAGAAGCGGCTCCTTTACCCCCTCTAACGTGATCGACACGGGTTCAGGGTAAACGATCTCTTTGACGGTCAGGCCCTCCGGCGGAGTGAACGTCACCACCGTAGGAATCAGGTACGGGTCCTTTGGCGTGTGCGCGTTGACGTGCCAACCGCGGCCAAGCCGCACCTGCAATGCGAGGCGGGCCGTGTCGCCGGGATGAACGCCGTCCGTGGCCGTCAGACCCGTTGTCGTAACGAGCGGCCCGTGCATGCCCGGTTGCGCCCAAGCCGCCAGCCCCATCATACACCACACTCCGCCCGTCAAGAAGCGAGCCATTCGCCGCCTCATGGTTCACCCCCTGCTAATGCCGCTCTAAGCGCCTTCGCGAAATCCTCGGACGTCGTGCAAGGCGCCCCGCAGGCGAATTCCTTGCACACGTACGCTGTGGCCCTCCCCGAAATCATCTTCTTGTCCTTGAGAACCGGTATCCGCTCCTCCGCTTCCGTCGCGTTTGAATCCGCCGGATCAATCAGCGCCACTACCTTGTTCGGGATGAACTGGGTGTGCAACGTGCGCAGCAGCGCCTGCGTGTCCGGGCTTTCGCGCTTGCCCACACACACGATCTCCTGCGGCGGATGAAGAAAAAGGTCCACGGCGGAAAGCATCTTCATGAACGCCTCCGGGCGCCGCTTCATGAGGACCGCGTTGCCTTCGAGAACCTGACGCGCGTGCTTCTCATAGCCCCAGTCATCCGCGAGACGGGCCATGCGAAGGAAACCGATGGCCGCCATACTGTTGCCGGAAGGCTCCGCGCCGTCGAAGGTCGGGCATGACCGCGCGATAAGGTCCTTCCGGGAACTCGGCGTAAAGGAAAACTGTTTGGCGGGGTTGTCCCAGAACAGCAGTATCATCTTCCGCGCAAAGACGTCCGCCATCGAGATCCAGCGCAGGTCGAACGTGGCCTCATAAAGGTCCAGGAAGGCCAAGACCGTGAATGCGTAGTCGTCGAGGAAACCCGAAATGCGGCTTTCCCCTGTCCGGTACGTGCGGAGGAGTTCGCCATCGAGCATCATATTGGAGATGATGAAATCCCCCGCGGCCTCGGCAGCCGTGCGGTATCGCGGGTCCTCCAACACCTGGTATCCCTGGGCCAGCGCGGAGATCATCAGGGCGTTCCATGACGTCAGGATTTTGTCGTCGCACCCGGGACGCACACGACTGTTTCGGACCAGCAGCAGCTTCTCGCGGAGTTCGCGCAGCTTCCGCCGCAGATCCTCCGGCTTCACCTGGAACTCGGCGGCAAGCGTCTCCCTGGAGCGTGCGACGTGAAGGATGTTCCGGCCCGCATGATACGGCTCGTGCGATTGAAAGTTGCCTTCTTCCTTCACCCCGTAAAACGCACAGAAAAGGTTGCCGTCCTCAGGTCCCAGCGCCTCGAGAATCTCCTTGCGCGTCCACAGATAAAACTTGCCCTCCTCGCCCTCGCTGTCCGCGTCCTCGGACGAATGGAACCCGCCTCCGGGATCCGTCATGTCGCGCAGGACATAGTTGAGCGTCTCCGCGGCAATGCGGCGGTACAGCGGCGTGTGCGTAACCTGAAACGCTTCGAGATAGACCTGCGCCAACAAGGCATTGTCATAGAGCATTTTCTCGAAATGCGGCACAAGCCAGCGTTCATCCACCGAGTAACGATGGAAACCGCCGCCGAGCTGGTCGTAGATCCCCCCATACGACATCTTGCCGAGCGTGAACGTGGCCATATCAAGGAGCGTCTTGTCCTGCGTCCGGAGATACTGCCGCAGCAGCAGCGAGATCGAAGCGCTGGGCGGAAATTTCGGCGCGCCCCCGAACCCGCCATGGACCCGGTCGAAGCTCGATTTCAGAACAGCGGCCGCGTTCAGACCTAACTCCTCCCCGATCGCTCCACGGCTGCTTTCCGACGTTTCCATGTGTTCTATAACGGCCTCTGTGAGCTTCTCGGCGCTCGTACGGACCTCATCCCGCTGGTCGCGCCATGCGGCGACCACCCCTTTCAGCACCGTTATGAAACCTGGGCGGCCTTGGACGTCCACGGGCGGAAAGTACGTCCCGCCGTGGAACGGTTGGAGGTCCGGAGTGAGGAACACGCTCATGGGCCAGCCGCCGCCGCCCGTGAGGAGTTGCACGGCCGTCATGTAGACCTGGTCGAGGTCGGGGCGTTCCTCCCGGTCGACCTTGATGCAGATGAAGTGCTCATTCAAGAACGCGGCAATCGACTCGTCCTCAAACGACTCACGCTCCATGACGTGACACCAGTGGCACGCCGCGTAACCTATCGATAGAAAGATCGGTTTGTGTTCCTGTCCTGCAAGGGCCAATGCCTCGTCGCCCCACGGGTACCAGTTCACCGGATTGTGCGCGTGCTGAAGCAGATACGGACTGGTCTCGTCGATCAGCCGGTTTGGCTCGCGCGACTCCCCCTCAACCTTGTCCGTCATTTCCGTAAACCTCGCGGGCCGGTTGCACTGCCGTGGCCCATGTTATTTTAACAGTTTCCCTTTGCCGGGGATTCCTCCCCCTTCGTGCGTCGTCATCGTGCTCGTCATCGTACTCGTGATCGAAAAACCCGCATGGGCGCCCCTTATCCCTCGCCCGGATGAATTCCCAAATCAGCAAATCAGAACAAATCAGGGATATCCATGATTTCTTAATCGTTGTGCGGCTTCATTCTCGGTGAGCGTTTCCACTTCCTCGAGCAGGGCTTCCTCGATGATCGCGGCGAATGCGGCGATTGTCGGCGCCTCGAAAAGCTTCCGCAAAGGCGCCTCGAGTTGCAGAGCATCACGCACGCGAGATATGACCTGTGTGGCGAGCAGGGAATGGCCTCCGAGGTCGAAGAAGTTGTCATGGATGCCGAACCCGTCGATCCTTAGCACATCGCGCCAGATGCGTGCCAGTATCCGTTCGACGTCGGTGCGCGGCTCAACCCTGGCCTCGTTCGCCGCGAACGCGTCGCGCCCCGGTGCGGGAAGCGCCTGACGATCCACTTTGCCGCTCACCGTGAGCGGGAGTGTATCCAGAAGCACGAATGCAGAGGGAACCATGTAGTCGGGCAGTCTTGTGCGAAGGTGGTCACCGAGGCTGTGTACGTCAATCGTGTTGGTCTCTTTCGCCACGACATAGGCCACAAGCTGTGGTTCCCCTGGCCGATCTTCGCGCCGCAGCACCACGGTCTCACGGACGCAGACATGCCCAAGCAGCGTTGCCTCAATCTCACCTAACTCAATACGAAAGCCACGAATCTTAACTTGATGATCGGCCCGGCCCAGGAACTCGATATTGCCGTCCGCCAGATACCGCGCAAGATCGCCCGTCCGGTACAGCCGGGCATCCGGGCAAATGCTGAATGGATGCGGTACAAAACTCTCCTCGGTCAGCTCCGGGCGGTTCAGGTAGCCGCGTGCGAGCCGGTTGCCGCCGATGTAGAGTTCGCCCGTCACGCCGACCGGCACAGGGTTTCGATACTTATCGAGGATATATGTCTCCGTACCGGGAACCGGACGGCCAATGGGCACGCGCCTCGTAGGGGCAACATCGCTGAATCCGGCCGGGATGTCGAACAGCGTTGCCGTAATAACTGTCTCCGTGGGGCCGTAAGCGTTCACTAATCGCACTCCCACGGTAGCCGGGCTTCGCTGCCATTTCTGGACAGTTTCCGGCGGCACCACGTCGCTGCCCACGACAAGCAGCCGAAGTTGCGGGCCGAAATCCACCCGTCCGCGCGCGATACCTTCTTCCGTCCATTGCTGCCAGAACGCCGGAGGGATGTTGACCATGCTGATCTGGGCATCGCGAAGAAACAACGAGAAGTCGGCCGGCGTCCACGCTCGCGCATCGGCGATCACCAGCGTAGCGCCTGAAGTCAAAGCGACGAAAATCTGCTCGAGTGAGACATCAAAGCCCACTGAGGCGGACTGCAGAAGACGGTCTTCAGGCATTATTCCGTACGCCACGCGCATCGTTGTGAAATGCGAGGCGGCCTCCCGATGCGCCACGCATACCCCTTTAGGCTGTCCGGTCGATCCGGAAGTGTAGATGATGTAAGCAAGGTTCTCGGGCGTCGCAACGTTCCGCAACCCCTTGTCCGGGCGCAGGGCCAGTTGCACTGTTTCTTCGTCCAGGCACACGACTCGGGGAGGAAGGGCGCTGAACCGGGACACAAGACCTCGCTCGGTCACCAACACGGACGCTTGCGAGTCGGCAAGCATGAATTCGAGCCGTTCCGTCGGATACGCCGGATCTATTGGCACATATGTCCCCCCAGCTTTGAGTATGCCTAACAGGGCCACGATCATCTCCAGGGACCGCGACATGCACATCCCCACGCGCGCCTCAGACGTCACGCCCAACTCCCGAAGGTAGTGGGCAAACTGGCAGGCCCGCGCGTTCAACTCGCGGTACGACATGCAGGCGTCGACGAAGCGCACCGCCGGAGCATTCGGCGTTCGCAAGGCGGCGCGTTCCACGAGTTCGTGAATGCAGGCAGGCGTTGACTCAAGAATCGACGGCTGCCAGTCGAAAAGAAGCTGACGCCGCTCTTGTTCGGTCAGGATCGGCAGTTCTACCAGGCGTGCTTCAGGGTTCGAGACCATGCCCTGCAACACTATCCGCAGATGCTCAAGAATGCGCGACACCGAGTCTGCGTCAAAACGGTGGCCATCGTATTCAACTGCTAGGTCGATCGATTTGCCGCCGTACGCCGCTAAAATGATCGGCAGCGGCGTACGTTGGCGGACTTGGACTTCCCTTTCACGCCAGTCTCCGCCGAGCGCCCGCAACGCGTCGTTCAGGCGCTCACGTTCGAATACGTAGCAGGTTCCGAATAGCGGCATGCCGCCTGGGATGTCGCTGCACGCCCGAATCGTGCCCGGCGCCGTGTGCTCGAACTCGCGCAGCGATATCCATTGCCTGCGTAACGCCTCGAGCCACGGGACCAAACGGGTCTCGGCATCCACGTGCGTCCTAACCGGCAAAGTGTTGATGAAAACTCCAACCGACGACGGTGTAGCCGCGGGAAAGTGCCGGACGGACTTAGTCGCGCCGAAAACGACGTCTTGAGTGTCACCGTAACGGTGCAACAGAATGGCCCAAGCCCCCATCAAGACGATATTCATAGTGAGGCCATGAAAGCCCGCGAAAGTCTCCACCTCCGCTGTGAGCGACTCCTCGATGCGAAGGCGCGCGTGGCGAGGAATGCGCCGGCCGCTCTCGTCGATGGCCGGCGCGGGCAAAGGGAAAGTGGTCGTCCCGCTTAGGCCCTCCATGTGCTTTCGCCAGAAGATCTCCGTGGATGCGGTTGGCTGTTCTCCCAACCACTCGACATAGGCGCCGTATGGTGGGCCACTGGCCAATTGGCAGGTCCGGCCATGGCTCCGGGCCTCGTAACAGGTGAACACCTGCTGCAACACCACGCCCATTGAACGCCCGTCAACAAGCATATGGTGCACCGTCCAAAGCACCTGGTACTCGGCATCCGCCAGGCGAAATATGGCCAATCGCATTAGAGGAGCGCGTGTGAGGTCAAGACCGAGCCGGCGGTCAGTGTCCAAAAACGTCTCGATCCGTCCGGAACGCTCCTCGGCGGAAAGCCCCCGCAAGTCTATCTCCGTCACCGGCGCCGAAACTTCCGGCACAACGAACTGGCGCGGCTCCGGTAAGTCTTCCCATCGGAAGAACGTTCGCAGGATCGGATGAAGACGGATAATCTCCCGCCAGCATTCCAGGAAGAGGGGTACGTCGAGAGATTCCTTCAAGTGGCACAGGAGCTGTTGGACGTACGCCCCGGCGCCCGGTTCCGCGAGGCTCAGGTGCAGCATGCCCTCTTGCGCGGGCGACAAAGGATAAGACTCATATGATGCGAAAGGAGTACTGTCTCTAGCAGATATGACGGCCATTTTCCCGGTATTATCTTTTGCTTCTCTATCGGACATCTGTCGACTTGCTCCTCATACAGAACTCCGCCCGCAACGCTTGCAGGGGATAATCGCACGGATCGGCACTATGCCGCCCCCGTATGTTTCTTTCGCCCGTCCATCGAATGCCAAGATCACCATGCTCGGCGCTCCTGTTACTAAGAGAACCTCATTCAGTATCATACTGATGGTGATCCCCGCGCTTGTCCTCGCAACTCCCTGCGCAAAGAGCATATCAAACCGGCGCCTGAGAAAAACATCCGGGCGGCCTAAGACTTATAGTGGACAAATTGAGTCGTTTCCGGGCCTCTCGACGCCGCTGTTTCGGGCTCGGTTGTGACTGAATTGGCAGAGACACTGCCAAACGCAGATCTCGAAAGGAAAAAGCCGGGATAGAGAGCGGACATAGCTCATCGCTAAGCCACGGGTCTGACTGTGTCTGTTGACTAAAATAGGTTACTATCCCAAATGGTACTAAGATAAGATACAATCAATCGGCGGAGTCGCCTATTAGCCCGCTTCAGCGGGCTCCTCTTTGCACCCTCCTTCAGGAGGGGTGGAAGCGATGAGCCATGCGCAGGAGGGCGCTTCAGCGTCGCTTCTCGAAACGCTTCAGTAAATGCATCGGGCTAAAGCGGATCGAAAAGCCACGCTGAAGCGCGCTAAACCTGAGAGCAGCTCCAGCCCACCCCGGTTGAAACCGGGTGCAAAGAGGAGCCTGCTGAAGCCAGGCTAATAAGATGCTTACGCAGGGCAGTTCCCGATCCTGTGCCATTCCGCGGGCGTAGCACAAGCCTTAACTTAGCGCCATTCGTTACTGTCCCCGCATACAGTATGTCCGCTGCCCCCCAGCCGGATGAAATCTGCCGTCACGCATGTTTAACAGACAAGTGTGAATCTTTTCGATTGATTCTGTTATTTTGACCCCATAGTTTGTGGGATGTGGAGCCGTTCCTGACGGAAGGAGGATGCAACGTTGAGAACCCGTCCCCGTTTCTTCGTCATTCTGCTACTGGCAGTCCCGGGCCTCTGGGCCGTAGCGGCCCCGCCGTCGGTAATCGAGAAGATCACGCTGCATCACGGCGAGCCCATCGACAACCTCACCGGAGTCGCTTTCGACGGCGAGCGTTTCACCGTGCCGGGCCACGACCCGATCCCGCGCAGCGACGTGCAGACGATCGAGTTCAGGGCCGCGGTTCCCGGCCGAGAAGCGTCACCCGAGATGGCCGGGGGCGAGGGATTGACGCCGCTTGCCAAGACTATGCTCGAAAGGGGCGCCAAAATGGCCGCCCAGTTTCGCGGGGTGCCGGGCGTGGTGCTCGTCGACGACGGCGAGTTCGCGTACCACAAGGATGGAACGAACTCGTACCAGTACCATTTCGCAGGCCTCGTGTTGAAGGAGGAGATGAAGTCCTGGGCCCAGGTCACATGCGGGTTCGAGGAGGGTCGCAGCCGATCGCGGATCGTCTATGGCCGTGCCATCGGCCACGACGGCGCCGTGTCCACGCTCACGCCCGATATGATCAAGATCGCCAGCCCTTCGGAAGAACTGCTGTTCTTTAATCCCAATCGCAAGGTCATGTCCGGGGTCATTCCCGGAGTCGAGGTCGGCTCCATCGTCGAGTACTCCTATGAGTTTGATGATTACAGCCCGGAGGATCCCCGGCTGTTCAGTCCGGGCTTCTCCTTCCAGGGCGCCGAACCTGTTGTGTTCTCGCGCGTGAACGTCACGCTGCCGAAGAACATCGATTTCAAGTACATGACGCGCAGCTTCCCCGACCCGCAGAAGGCAAATCCCAAGATCGAAGAGAATGCCGACACACGGACCTACGTGTGGCAACTCGAGGATATGCCGCCACTCACCCCGGAGCCTCTGATGCCCCCGGAACCCGATCTCGTGCCGATGATGGAAGGCGCCATTTTCAAGGACTTCAAGGAGGTGTTCGACCTGCTCCGCAGTCTGCAAGAAGCGCGCATCAAGCAGACCCCCGAGATCGATGCGAAAGTGAACGAAATCATCAAAGGCGCCTCGAGCGTGGATGAGAAGATCGCAAAGATCTATTACTGGGTACAGGAAAATACGCGCTACATCTCGATCAAGGGCAGCCTCGGCGCAGGCTTCTCCGGGCACACCGCCCAGGAAACGTTCGAGAACCGTTACGGCGACTGCACGGACAAAGCCATCCTCTTCGCAACAATGCTCAAGAGCGCCGGCATCGACAGCTCCCCCGTCATTCTGCACACGAATGACTCCGGCGCCGCGGTGACCGAGATCCCAACGCTGAGCGGCAACCATTGCATCAGCGAAGTGTGCCTGCCGGATCGCAGCTTCTTCTTGGACAGCACCGCGCAGAACTACCGCTACCCCTATTTCCGCGCCGATGACCACGGCGTCGCTGCGCTCAACGCGATCAAGGGCGGGATCCACGAGATTCCCGTGCCGCCGCCTTCGGACAACCAGAGAGACTCGAAACTCGAAATGAACCTCGCCCCGAACGGCGACCTCAAGGTCCGGACGCTAAACCAGTACAACGGCAACGTCGAGGCCGGCGTGCGCGGATTCTGGAAACAGGTCCGCGAAGACAACCGGAAACTCATGATGTCGGAATACGTCAACTCGATCAGTCCCGGCGCGGTCCTCGATGACTTCTCGCTCGCGAATCTCGAGGACCTCTCGCAACCGCTCAAGATGACGCTCGATTACAACCTGCCCGGACACGCGATCCGCGCGAACGACCTGATGTATCTGAGAATGCCCACGCTCGAACGCGACTATCCCGAAGTGGCCCTCGAAACGCGGCATTATCCCATCCAGTACATGACCACGGAGGAACGCGTCCTCGACATCGATCTCGCCATGCCCTCGGGATTCCGCGCGAAATGGCTGCCACCGCCGCTCGACGTCTCGAACCCATATGTCGACTATCACGCGAAGTACGAAGAACGCGACGGCCACGTTCAGTTCCACGAGACTTTCCGCAGGCTTAAACGCATCGTGCCCATGGCGGATTATCCGCAGTACCGTGATGCATTGCGGTCTATCGCCGCCTTCAGCAAAGAAGAGATCTTCTTAACGGAGAAAGGCTGAAACGATGAACAGACAGACTCACTCCTCTGCGGATCGATGCACTCATGGATTCCTGGTCCTCGTATCTATTCTCCTACTCGCCCTCTGCCTCTCGGCGGCATCGGATACCCTGTATTTGCGCGCCGGAGAACAGGAATCGGGCCGGCTCGAAAAGATGACGCCCGACGCCGTGGTATTCAAGGGCGCCGGCGGTGAGAAAACACTCCCGACCGCCGATGTCACCAGCATCCAGTTGCAGCAGCCACGACTTTTCGACGACGTTGAGAAGATTGATCAAATCACCGATCCCGATCTGAAGACCTGTATCGAGAAAGCCCCCTCTGACAAGGACTACCCCGCCGACGGTTCGCTCACATTGCTTCAACGGAGGACCTATGACCTCTCCACGCCCGGCGTTGTCAAAGAAACCAGCCGCGTCATCACGAAGATCCTCCGCCAGCGCGGCGAAGACGTCGGTTCCGTCAACGTCTGGTATTTCGACGACACCGATACGCCGAGCGTCGACTTCGCTTTGACGGTCACCCCGGACGGGCGCGTCCTCCATCTGAACGACGCCGCCCTTAAGAACGAGTCCATTTACTCGAGGCTGCCGGAATACCGGCGCTTATCCCGTTTGCGCTTCGCGTGCAAAGAACCGCGTCCCGGGAGCATCCTCGACGTGCAGTACACCGTCGTGCGGAAACGCGACCCGATCCTCGAGCCGTTCTATGCGGACGAGTTGTTCCTCGATGAGTCTCCCCTTTTGCGCAAGGATGTGAAAGTCGTCCTACCTCCCGAGGCAGCGGATGATTGGAGGCGTTGCCTCAACCTCGAGATCCGGCCTGCCAGCACACAAGTCATAGGCCTCACGACCGCGGATAACCCGAAAGCCCTTGTGCTCGAACTGGCCCAACCCCAGCCCGGCGTAATCCACGAACCGCTCATGCCGCCATTCACGGAGTTCGCGCCAAGGGCCACGCTCGCCGTCGTGACAACCTGGAAAGACATTTCGAAAGCATATGCGGCTGAACTGGCCAAGATCCCGCCCCCGTCGGATGCGCTCAAGGCGAAAGCCGCCGAACTGGCGAAACAGGGCGACGCTCGCGCGATCTACGATTTTATCGTGCGCAACATCCGCACGGTCCCCGTACCACAGACCTCGTACCGCCTGATTCCTCATTCGCCCGACGAGACTGCGAAGCGCGGTATCGCCAATGAGCTCGACAAGGATTTCCTTTACTGCAAGATGCTCGAGGCCGCCGGTATCGAATGCACTTTTGCCCTCGTTCGCAGCCGCGGCCAGGGGCCCCTATCCGACGCCGCCCCTTCGATCCGTGCGCTCGACCGTTCCGCTGTGTACCTGACAAAAGAGAAGCGCTTCTCGAACGTCAACAGCGACCTCCTGCCGTTTGAAAGCCTTGCGGGTGACCTGCAAGATGTCCCTGCCTTGCTCGTAGTTCCCGAGGGTGCAGATCTCTCCCGCACGCGGCCGCCATCGCTCAAAGACGAGCTACAGACAAAGCATTTCCAGGGAACATTGAGCGAGGACGGCGCCCTCGAACTGTCTGTCACGTATGCGGGCACAGGCAACGGCGGCGTAGGGCTGCGAAGCCTCAAAGATCTCGACGAACAAGAGATGCGCAACCAAGTGCAGCAGATCGTTAGCGCCATACACCCCGCCGGCGTCCTCAAAGACTACAACACCACGGAGCTCGCCAACCTCGACGTCGCCCCGGAACTGACCTTCAATTGCAGCATTCCCGGTTACGCATTCAAGGCCGGGGAAGACCTCATGCTCCTCAACCTGCCGCTAGTGGACTACGAAGCCGGCGACGTGGGCCGCCCAACCCGCGAACACGACCTCTTCTGGCCCCAAGTCTCACAAAGCCTCTGCGAAGGCGCCGTCACCCTCCCCAAAGGCTTCAAAGTCTATTCCATGCCCAAAGGCGTCAAGTTCAACGCGCCAACCGTCTCCTATCGCGCCAGGCTGACAAAGAAAAGTGCCGCAATCCACTTCTCCGACCAATCCGACATCAAACTCCAACAAGCCCCCAAAGCCGCTTACGCCGACTACAAACACTTCAAAGAACTCCGTGCCGGCCTCTCCCGCCAACGCATAATCCTCTCCCGCGAATAACGCAGCTCCGGGCATCCTCTGGCTCATCGCTACCCAACCGCGCCAGCGGATCAGCGGACGCCTACGCCGCCATTGTCCGCGAATTCCCCGCCGCCCGGCCCCGAATCATCGTTGAGGCCACAGAAAAAAGACTTGTGTCCGGCATTCTGAGCGAAAAACGCGTCAAACGGCGAGCAAAACACCCCAAGATGGTGCGTTCCGCCGTAGCCAGTCCTTCCCCGAGCGAATCACCTCCCGAGACCCTCGAGGAGTGGCGCAACGACCTCCCCCCTTAAGAAAAGGTCTGCGCCGCACCCTCGCGGGGTCCCCCTCTCCGGGAGGCCGAGCGAAAGTCTTGCGTGTTAATCGCCCGTTGGGGCGAAATCAACAGGATGTAGGGTGGGTGGAGCGAAGCGGAACCCACCGGAAAATTATCCGCCAGAGTCTGTCCCCGAACCGGTGGGTTCCGCTACGCTCCACCCACCCTACAACTGTTATTCGGGCACCTGCCGCCGTGGCTGAACGCCTACTTGAACTGCGCTAGAAGCTGGATCGTGGTATCCGTGTAAGGCCACTTGCCGGCCGAACGCCACTCGACATGCCCGTCCAAGAAGGCCACATTTCCTCCGGGCAGGATCCGGCCAGTGAGACAACTCTTGTGATTGCCCGGCCGCTCAATGAACACTGGGATTGTCTTCGCGAGGTCCGCGCGTTCTGCTTCGCTGGCGTCTGGCAGGATCTTTCGCTCCACACCCATGCAGAGCCGGTATAGCGTTCTCTTGCCGCTGTCTACGAGCAGATCCTGGTTGAACCGCAGGCCCTGTTGGCGCCGCTCCTCACAGGCCGCTGCGAAGGCATGCACATCTTCGTCAGACGTGAGCGCATATCCGGTATAGAGATAGTCACTTCTCTCCAAACAAGTCTGGATGTCTTTCAATTCTCTACTCATCAGTGGAAGATCCCGGGCACAGCCAGAGTTGGGGCAAAACAGCAGCGTAGAATTGCCGAGATACTCCGATACTAGGCGGGGATGCCCCGGAGCATCAAGGGAAAACCTAAGAGGCCCGTGAAGACTCAATTCGGGAAAGTAGCCGCCGTTGCTATCGTCAGCGAAAAGAAAGCACACAAATCGCAACTGTTTTAGATGACGCTCGCAGGTGGGGTGAAGCAGCGGGTCGGTGGGGGCGCTGGTGGCTATGCCCAAGAACAGGAGGTCAAGAAGGGAGACAGCGACAAAACCACGAATGATCGGCTTCCCCAGCCGCCTTGCGGGAACTGCTGCGGGCTGTCTACCGAGCATAACCCTAATGCTCCATACGCCAAACGTGGTTGTAGCGACAAGCGCACACGCGATGGCACCGAGCCGGTAGCATAACGCCGCGATGGTCAGACTGTAAGAAGTTTCACAGAATGTCAATGTGTAGTTCGGCGCCAAATAGTGAAGCCCGAGAAAGCTGAGGTAGAACAGAACGCACATGGTTCCGCTTAGGACGCTCGTGTATGCCGCTCTACCCCGGTATGGTCTTCCCGCAGGATTCTCTTCGCTCATTGTGATCGCTCCGGCTAGAGTGTACCTTTTTCTCCTCGCATTGGGAAATACGACAGCGAGGGTCCTCGCGTACTGATGCTGAGCCGTGGGACCTCCGCCGGAGAGTCTGGACGAAGCGCTGAGCAATGCGCAGGTGGGCGCTTCAGCGTCGCTTCCGGAAACGCTTCAGCAGATGCATCGGGCCAGAGCAGATCGAAAAGCTACGCTTAAGCCCGCCATAAACGCGAGAGCAGCTCCAGCCTACCCCGGTTGAAACCGGGGGCAAAGAGGAGTCCGCTGAAGCCAGGCCAATAAGATGCCTACGCCGGGCACGTTCCGTTCCTGTACCATTCCGCGGGCGGCCCGCAGGCGCACTGCAATTGAACGTAGGGGCCATTCCCCTGCACTTTTCCTCAAGCGAGATAGCTGCGCGGCGACCTCGCGAGGTCCCACGGAGGACGCCGGTGTAAGAACACACCGGGGACCCCTCTCCAGGAGACCGAGCGGGAGTCCTGTGTGTCAATCGCCCGTTGGCGCGAAATGAGCAGGAGGTAGGGTGGGTGGAGCGAAGCGGAACCCACCGGAAAAGCATCCGCCGTCTGTCCCCGAACCGGTGGGTTCCGCTTCGCTTCACCCACCCTACAACTCGACCCTAACCCAATCGCACCAGTGGGTCAGTGGCCCGTGAGCCGGACGCAGGCGTCGTATGCCATTTCGGGGGTGATTCTGCGCAGGCGCTCTTGGGCAGACAGTCCGGGGTCGGCGATGTAGAGCACCTCGCAGGGCCTTTGGTAGGGGGCGTGCTTTGCGGGATTGGTGTTGCCGAAAATGGCGACGACCGGCGTGCCCATGGCGGCAGCGATATGCATGGGCCCGGTGTCGCCGCCGAGGTACAGGTCGGAACGGTGGACGAGCCATGCATAGTGTTTGAGACAAGGCATCTCCGGGGCGACGACGGGATGGCGCCGCGTCAGCCCGAGCACTTCCTCAGCAGCGTTGAACTGGCCGGGGCCCCATGTGAGAAGCACGTCAAAGCGTCCGTCGGCGAGAAGCATGTCTGCGAGGGCCGCGAAATGCTCGAGGGGCCACTGTTTCTCTTCACGCGCCACGGCGATGTGCATCGCGACGAGACGCTTTCCGCCGGCAAAGGTCTCTTCGAGGTACTCGTCAATCTCGTCTTGGATTTCCGGAGGGACGGAAATGGTGACGTCAAGCTGGCCTCTGCGCGGCGACAGGAGGTCGGACAGAAGAAGATTCTCTTCGACGCGGTTAAGGTCTTGCGAAGGGAGCCTCACCTTTTTATTGGTGAAGAGGTAACTCCCTTCCTGCGCCCTGGGACGCGCGAAACCGTAGCGCTGTTCCGCGCCGGACCGCGCCGTGATGAGGCCCGACTTGAGGATGCCGTGGAAATCCATAACGATGTCGTACCGGTTTCTTCGGATCTGCGAACAGAACCGAAGAAAGGCCCGGCAGGCCGGGATGAACTCGGCAGGTCTCTCGAACACGAGCACACGATCGATGGAAGGATGCCCTTCGACGATGTCGACGGATTTACTTTCGACGGCCCAATCAATCTGGGCGTTCGGATATCTTCGCCGGAGCGAATGGAGGGCGGGAAGGACGCGAACGACATCGCCGATGGCGCTGAGCCGGACGATGAGGATGCGTGGAACTCCGTTCAACATGAAAGGCGTCTTATTCCCTTTACACGCCAGAGTCTAGCACACGCTTTCGGCCTTCGACAAGGAATGCCTCATGGCGAATCACCGCACCTCTTCACGTTCAGGTATAAATATTTTCATATATATGTAATGACTTGACAATTCGGCCCTCCTGCTGATATTCTTAAGTCGAGGGCTGGGTGAGCTCCACGTGCATTTGAGCTGGTCAGCCGGGATACGTGGGTAGGAGAAGCCTGGGACCGAACAGTCTCCCTGGTCCGTCAATGCGGAGCACCCGGCACGAATTCTTTAGGCGAGGAGGTACGATGGGCAAGGGGTTGTTTTTTTCGTTGCTGGGTTTCCTCTTGTCGGTTACGGCGGCCTACGGGGCCTCTTTGACCGTGGACATTACACCGCTCGGTGGCGGCACTGTAACTGCGGATTTCGTTCCGATTATCCCTGGGGTCCCCCAGACGTTTCCGAACGACTCTGTAGTGAACCTGGCCGCCATGCCCAACGCCGGGTTCGTGTTCGAGCAATGGGAAGGTGGAGTCACGGACCCGTTGTACATGTGGACGACGGTCGTCATGGATGCGGACAAGACCTTGAGAGCAGTCTTTCGGCCCATATACACGTTGACCTGTTCGGTCGTGCCGGAGGGCGCGGGCAACGTTAGCCGCTCGCCCAACAGGCCGTGGTATATCGAAGGTGACGGTGTGGACATAACGGCGGTGCCGGCCACGGGTTACGGGTTCTTGCATTGGGAGGGGGACATCCAGGGCGTGCCCGTGACCTCCAACCCTGTTCGCATCACAATGACCGCCGACAAATCGTTGACGGCGGTGCTCATACCGGGTGCACCAACTAATCCCGTGCCCGCAGATGGAGCGCCGGGCGTTTCCGTTAGTGCGACATTGCGTTGGCAAGGCACCCCCCTTAACGCTAACGTACTGACAAACGGCGGATTCGAGACGGGCGATTTTACAGGCTGGACACAAGAGGCGGGTCCAGGGGCCGAACCCGCGGACTGGATCGTGAGCAACGCGCGGACGGGCAGCTTCGGCAACGGTGTTCCGGGAGAGGGAGCGTATTACGCTCAGAACAGCTTTGACGGCGCCGCCGGTGCGTTCTACGAGTTGTTCCAAGAGGTGGCAATCAACACAGGGTCCCTCGGAGTGCAACTCAACACGGGATCCCTGTCGATCTCACTGAATTGGCTTGAACGTTTCCAATGGAATCTCGCGTCGGGGGGCGCGTCTCAACCTCGGGAGCACGAGGTGACGGTTCAGCCTTCCGGCGGAGGAACGCCGCTGGCCACGCTGTATTCGACCACGCTGGTTCCGGAGACCTCCGGAGATACGGGGTACGTTTCGCATTCGGTCGATCTCATTGCGGCAGTGCCGGACATTGTTGGGCAGACGGTGCGGGTCAGCTTCCGTGAAGATGTTCCTGAGACGCACACGGGTCTGGCACAGTTCGACCTCGACGGCGTGTCTCTCATAGGAGGCGGTGCGTATCCAACGACCTACGACGTATATCTTGGAACCATCCGGAGTGCGCTGTCGCCGGTGCGCACGAATGCCCGGATGCCCGTTTGCGGCCCGGGACTGCTGCTGCCTGCCACGACCTATTACTGGCAAGTGCTGGCGAGAAACGAGTTCGGGCAATCTAGCGGCCCCATCTGGTCATTCACCACGAGCGCTGTAGGGCTCCTTGTCTTTCTGGAATCGCCGCGCGGCGGATGGTTTGAGGAAGACCAGCCGCTCGAGTTGCACGTGACCGTCGCGGGCGCCACGGAATCCCTGGCGTATCAGTGGTTGAAGGACGGTGAGGCGTTGCCCGGCGGGACAGCGTCGGAGTATTCGATTGCCGCCGTGACCCCGGAAGACGCCGGCTGGTACTCGTGCCGCGTGAGAGACGAAAGCACGGGCATTTACAGTGAGTCCTCCCGGGCCCTTGTGCTCGTGTTTCCGCCTGGCAGTCTGCCCGCCTCGAACCTTATCGGGCTGTGCATTGCAGGCATGGTCAGCGTTGCCCTGGGCGCCATGCTTATATGGCGCCGCAGGCGTCTTGAGCAATCATAGCGCCTGAATGTTCTCGTGGCCGTATGGTTTAGAAGTAAATGACCGCGGACATCAGAAAGCGGTGCTGAAAAACGCGTTCGCTGAAACCCGTCATGCCGCGGATGAAATCGCGATTGACGTCATCGCCGTACCGCAGTTGATATGCGGCATCCAAATTCACGCGCTGGTGCGTTAGGAGTCCGCAGCCCACGGCAAGCCCGTAGAACTTGTCCGGTTCACCAGAGCCTGTGTCGTCAATCAGCCTGAACTTCCGCGGACTGGCTTTGCCGCTCGCCGGCTCCTCGTCATAGAAAAGGCCGGCTCGAAGCGTCCATAGCGTGTTCATTTCCTCGACGCGGCGCTTCGGGATAAAGACATACTCCGTGCCGAATCGGACTGTGTACGTCGGGTCAAGATGCGGTTTCGTCAAGGGCTCCTCGAGATTGCTGAAATCCACAAGCGAACGTCTTGTGCCTTCCGCGTCTCTCACGTAGAAATCGTTCCAATCCGTACGTGTAACGTCCAAGGAGAGTGACAGCCGATCGTTGACACGGAATGCACCACCCACGGCCAGGGAGTCGGGAAATCGAATATGGCGGGTTTCGCGCCGGATGTCCGATCCCGCCGTCAGAGAGGCAGAAGGAGATACAGCCGACGGCAGCGAACTCATAAGGATGTTTCGAATGCGACTGTAATCCGCTTCGCCGGTGAACGCGCTGTCATAGCGGGCGCCGAGACTCCATCTATTTGTTAGGTTCCACAGTATTCCCGCGGTAAGGTTCTCTCCGGATAAGTCCGAGTATTCCTCACGATCACGAGAGGAACTAAGGAACGTTGCGGGCCCGAAGAACAATATTCGCTCCGTTTGCGTCGTTTGTTCCCAACTGTTATCAGAGAGAAAACTCGACCGCCAGAAATTCAGAGATAGTCCTACCGATATCCGGCGGGTGATCTCGCATGCCACGGCGGGCGTGATCGTGCTTAGCCCCCCTTCCTGCTCGAAGGCCATCCTCAGGAAGCTGTTGGCCGGCGTACCTTGAGCCGCTGCCGTGTTGTACCTGAGCCTGAACTTCCGCGAGAAGTCATACTTCCGTTGATAGTTGAGCGAAACGCAGATGTTCCGATCTAGAACTTGGAACGGCAGCGGGTACACGGCACTGAGGTAGTTAAGACCGAGGTTGTCGCTGTGATGTTTCGAGTCCACTTCGTCATGGAAGTCCGCCGAGAACTCTTCGAAGATTCCGTTGTAGGAACCCACTATGGACAACTCGGGCCGCTCGAGTTGGGTCAGGCCCGCGGGGTTCCAGGATGCCGCGGTCGCGTCATCGGCAATGGCTACAAACGCATCGGCCATGCCTGCGGCTCTCGCGCCGGAACCAACCGGACTGGGGGAGACGGAGATCTCGAGCTGTCCTGCCGCCTGCCCGCAGATGCACACAATCAACAGGACGCAAATTCCGAAGATAGACTGAAAGTCACTTCGTGACAACGTAGTCCCCTACTTGTAGTGCCGGCGGCGCCGGTTCCTTCAGCACGCGTTCCGCAATGCTCTTATTCTCGTCCACGGACTTGACCAGCATTTCGGCCAGGATCTGGGTGTCGCGCCCCAGGCTTCTGCCGGTTGCCGGATCCGCGATATCCTCGCCGTATCGAAACACGATGAATTTCATGGCCGGGCGAATCCGGTCGGCCGCGCTGAGGTTCGTGACGACGGTTTCCGGCCCTCTGACCGCCGCAACCTGCCCGTACGCGCGCGGGAACTCCTGCACGACCCGCAGTGCCAAGTCGCCAACCATGCGCCGGAGTTCACCGAGATCGTTCGCGCGGCCCGCAACATCCGCCCGGCCCACAAGAAGAGACGTTTCCGTGCTGAGGGCCTCGAGGACAATCTCGAGCGATTCGGCATCGCGGCGGGCTCTGCCAATAAACATCAACTCGGCAGGCACGACCTTGCCCATCTCGATCCGCCCCTCTTTCGAGCTCAAAGCCGCACTCAATTCCTGTTCGGCGAGGATCTCAGGCAGCAGGCTGCGTTCAACAAGATTGAACCGGCCGCGCGCCTCGAGTTCCCGCACGAGTTCGTCCGCTATGATGCCGGCCTCGTTCTCGAGGCGCGGGCTGTTGCCTTTCCATACATTTCCGAGCACGGCAACACTCAACCGGCCTTCAGGCTGTTCTACCGCACTGAGCTGCCGCTCGACCGCCACGCTCGCGGTGCCCACTTGTTGCGCCGTGTCCTCCGCGGATGCTTCCAGTTGATTGACGCCCGGCTGCAAACTTACGCGCCGGCTCAGCCGTTGGACGGTTCTGCCGGGGATCACATCGAGATCGATACCGTTCAGTTGCGCCTTCGCAATAGGATTTGCGGCATCTATATCCAATCCCACCACGATCTCGTCCATGAGGAACTTCTGGCCGGTCTTCAGGTCCGTGAAGCGAATAGCAGGGCCTTGCTGCCCGGGACTGGTGCTATCGATGGCCGTTAGAGCGACAAGCCGGCCTCCAACTGTCACAGCCGCAATGTTGGCGGCAAACGGTAAAATGCGCGTCTCATTGCTCGCGAAGACGACGCTGGACTCCAGATCCGAGACCATGACGGTGTTCACAGGGACATTTCCATGAGTAATGTTGCCCAGACGGTCCTGACACTCGTACTCGAGGGGGGGCGTCAGGTGTTCCTTTTGCAGATCGATCGAAAACGCAACTTGCCCTTCTCCGCCAGGCGATAGCGCGGCGGGTTCTCCTGCGATTTGCACTTGGGATATCCCGGAAGGATCGAATGCGACACCCGAGACGCGACCAGGAACGGCCACCGGGACGTCAAAGCTGACGGCGGGTCCGTCAACATCCAGACGCACCCGGACGACCACCGTAGAGGCCTTCCCCAGGAGATCCTCGGCGGTCACGCGGATGTCATTGTCTCCCGGCGCTATGGCGGTTTCCACGGCAAACGGCACTTCCTGAGCGGATACGGCCACGGGTACGGGTGTGTCGTTGACGAGTATTCGCGCTACAAAGGTGTCATCACGGGCGCTTCCAGCCACCTCGACGCTTCTCGATCCCAGGATCGCCAGGTTGTCAGGTCGTGCGAGTTGAATCGTCGGAGGCGTTTTATCCGTTTCTCGCGACTCGATCCAAGCCTTTCTTGCCTGGTCGAGGTAGTATGCGGCCCGCGCGGAATGTTGTTGTCCCAAGCTTGTTTCCAGGGCCGCAATAGCGTCTTCGTAATGCTCTTGATGGTAAAGGACAATCCCGAGCTCACGGTTCGGAAAGTACTCCGGAAGGAAATGGAGACCGTACGTTCGCGCCCAGAGCTCATCGCGAGCGCGTCCAGGCAATGCGGCTTGGAGGCCGACCGTTTTGGCCAGGATACCGGGTATACCGCGGCCTTTGCTCTGGCCCTGGCCTAGCGCGGCTCGAAAGTCGCGTTCCGCCTCGACCCAAAACTGGCCATCCGCGAATGATCGGCCACGCTCGTAGTAGTTCCACCAGCGTCCCCGAAAGCGTCCTTCCGTTTGACCGTATTGAATGCCGTCGCGCGAGTATTGAGAAGACTCAGGCCCCGAAGTCAGACATCCGGCCACCGCCAACAGCATGAAAAGCGGCAAGAACCGTTTGCCCCCTGTCATAATCCGTGCATAACTCATCGGCTATATGGTCCCGCTCGAAACCTTGGCCCGGTCCGCTCGATCATCCTCGTTCCCAAGTTGAACTTGAGAACGAAGCGCAGGGCTGTCCGCAGCTATGTAAAACCCTTCGGGAGGGATCTCGTCCGCCTTGAAACCCTCAACCCTGACTCGCGCGCTGTTCTCGCCGACGAGTTCCTCCACGATGACCGAGCGGTCAGGCAAGCGGTGGGCGGGATCAGGCTGAGTGAAAACCCGGAACTGCATCCCCGGTCTGACGCCCACGGCGGAACCGACGTCCGTGGTCACGTCGTTTGCCGCACGAAGTACCCTGCCCCGGATGGGGTAAGCTTCCGAAACAGCCGTCCAGATCCGCCCGGCGACCTCTTTCGCCCAGGCGTCCAAGTTGAGGCTGCGCATGACGCTCGCCCTTTCAACTTGAACCTGCTTGGTGGTCTCGACGTCGACGATCTTTAGGGACATGAACTCCTCTTGGAAGGCCGATTCGAAGCTGCACTCGATCAGGAGCCGCGCCCCCAGAATCTGGCCCAGGCGCAGCTTGCCGGCCCCGGAACTAAGCTGTCCGGAGAGTTCCTGTTCCGAAAGGATCTCCTCGATCAGTTCACGGTCCACCTTCGTCATGGGCGTCAATTGGACCAGGGCGTTGCCGAGCGTGGAAGGGAACACGTCGGCCAGACCCGACTCGGCAGCGATTCGTCCCGAGTTCACTCTTGCCGGAAGCAAACAGAACCGCAGCGGACGGCTTGTCCATGCGTCCGGCGCGGCAGCTTCCGATTGCTCCTGCGTTTCCGTCATGAGTTTCCGAATGTTCCGCGCCTTTTCCTGGACAGCGGCGCGGCGTGCCTCGTCGTTTCGTCCTCGTACGATTTCGAGGTATGCATCGGCAAGCGAAACCGCCGCGGGCGATGCATCACCCCTAAGTTGCTCAAACGCCCGGAGCGCGTTAACGTAGTCGCCTAAGTGGAACAAGGCTTGACCAAGGGCCTGAAGGTATTCGGCGCGCTGCCATCCGAAGTGAAACTGCTCGCCGGCGCGCTTGAGCCGGTCAGCGGCGTTCCTGTAATCCTGTTTTCCGATATCCAGGTTGGCCAGCAGCGTCTTCAGGTATGCACATGATGCGATTCGGTCGGCGGCTTCGATCTGCCCGCGCGCATTCTCTCCGTCCCGTTCGAATGCTACTGCGGCCATCCCTTCAGCCCGCAGCGGCTCACGCTCCACGCCCTTGAACGCGGCATCCGCGTCGGGAATCTTGCCCTGTCTCAAAAGCGAATAACCGAGACCGTATTGTGCGTTCGGATCATTCGGATGACTCTCCAAGAATTCGAGATACATCACTTCGGCGGATGTGGCGTCCCCCCCATCCAATCTGTGATTGATCTCGCCCAGTGCCGGCGGGAACGGCTCGCTGTTACGCCCGCTCCTTACATACAGGACGGCGATCACAAGACCCATGACCCCCAGCAGCAATACCGCCGCTGCCCGGCGGTAGGTCCCCCTCGTTCCCAAGTTCAACTTGGGAACGAGGGAACGGCTAGTGGTCCGCGGCAAGCCCTTTTGAAGCGCGGGGGCATTCTCTCTCACGCAACCCAGCGCCAGGCGAAGCCCCTGCGCGAAAGACTCGGCCGACTGGAACCGCTTGGCCGGATCGTGCGCGATGGCGTTCTCGACAATGTCCAAGATGAGCGGAGGCAAGTCGTGCCGGCGTTCCGCCAGCGGTATGCGCTCATCGTTCCGGATGTGTTCCATCAGTTCTTCCGATGTTGCGCCTTCAAAAGGCCGCTTGCCGCTGAGCAATTCGTACAGCGTGACTCCAAGAGAGAAGATATCCGATCTCTCATCCACGCTCTGTCCTGAAGCCTGTTCGGGGGACATGTAAGGCGGGGAGCCGCTGATGCGGCCCGAGAGCGTCATGCTTCCGCGCTCGTAGAACCGGGCGATTCCGAAATCCGCAAGCTTCACCCGCTGGTCGGCGGCTTCGATGAGGATGTTGGCCGGTTTGACATCTCGATGCAGGATGCCTTGCCTGTGCGCGCAGGACAGGGCCTCCGCGCAGTCCGACGCTATCCGGAGCGCAAATGCCGTTGATATGCCGTCCGGGGCTTGATCGAGCAGTATCCTCGCGTTCAATTCAACATATTCGAGCACGAGATAGCTGCGTTCTTGGTATTCGCCCCAGGCATGGATTTGCAGGATGTTGGGATGCTTGCTCAAGGCGGCAAGGGCCCGGGCCTCCCGCTCAAACAGGCGCCGGTGCTCCTCCGAAATCCGCTCCCGCTCTCCCTCGTTCCCAAGTTCAACTTGGGAACGAGGGAACGAGGGGTGGAGGAACTTCAGGGCCACATCCCGGCCCAGCCTTGTGTCCCGCGCCTTGTAAACCGTGCCGAACCCGCCGCTTCCCAACGGGCAAACCACCGCGTAGTTGCCTATGTGCGCCCCGATGAGCGGGTCTTGCGCGGTCGAGATTCGCGTCGCAGGCGTTCCATTCGAGGGCGCCGTCTCCCGCTTCGATACGCTGGAAGGGGTATTGCCTTGAACGTCGGGTTCGTCCGCGGACATCGCGCCACCTCGCTTCAGTTCAAACCGTAGGTCCCAAATGATCGGGGACTCACACGAACCGTTTTGTCCTACTACACCCTCTAATACCAAGTTGCAGTCAAGACACAACTAATCGACATCTCTTTTCCATCTGGAAATCAGGAACTCAGGAAGACAATAGTGGCTGTGCTTGTTGACCATTCGTGATTTCCTGAGTTCCAGATTCAGCTGGCACTTAAGGGCGTGATCGTCTCCTTTTGACTGCGAATTGGTATAAGATCCCCTTATCTTGCCCCTAGAGCTTGTTTCAATGGCATCTCAACATGCGTAACACAGGCATCTTGCCTGCGCGCCCACCATTAGAAGCCCGAACGAATCCGAGTATAGCCCCATTCACGAAACCGCGCAAGTAGGGCGGGTTTCTCCGAAACCGGCTCAGGCGTACTGAACCGGCCGCCGTAATCATCGGGGGCGGTTTCGGAAAAAGCGCCCATACTGCGAAGGGTACGCGGGAAAGAATCCCTCACCATCGCGGCGTGCCGGAATCTCCGATCCGGGAAATCGCCTTGACGCGCAGTCGGGGGACTTGATATCATAGTTACTTCGTACGGGGGCACTTCCCCGGGAGGGCGGGCTATGGCAAGCGTAAAGGGGTGGCCGAAGCAGTCGGGGAACGGAGACCTTGGAAGTGGCCCGGTTTGCGCCAAACCGGGCCGGCGTACGCGAGGCAGGTCAGTCGGCTTTCTTCTGCTGCGGGCATGTTTGCCGGCGTTTCTTACCAGCGCGGCGGCGTACGCTCAGCACGAGCTTCCGGTCGTGGGACATCTCGGCGGCGCGTGCAACGCGGTTGGAGTCTCGGGCAATCTTGCGGTGATCGGCGAGGGACCTCTTATTCGCATCCTCGATGTCAGCACGCCGAGTGCTCCGCTCCTCGTTGGGCAATTGCCGATGAAAGAATACGCAAGCGTGTCTGACGTGTGGATACAAGGGTCGTACGCTTATGTGTCCGCGGGCGACGCCTTGCGAATCGTGGATATCAGCGACCCGGCGAATCCGGAAGAGGTCGGTTTTTCCTACAAGGCTGCCCTGGCGCGTTCGGTCTCTGCTGCTGGGAACTACGCCTATATTGGGAACGGATGGTGGGGCCTGTTGATCATCGATGCCACCGATCCAAGCAACCCGATCGAGGTGGGGCAAATCGATAGTCCGGCCGACCCCAAGAATGTTGGCGGGATTACGGGCATTTTTGCCTTAGGAAGTTATGTATACATCTGCACCACGCTGGGCGGCCTTCGGATCATCGACGTCTCCGTACCCGCGAGTCCTGTCGAGGTGGGGTTTTGCGCCACACCCGGATCCGCTTACGACGTTTTCGTGTCTGGGAACTATGCGTATGTGGCCAGCTACGGGTCGGGTCTGCGCGTGATTGACATCAGCAATCCGGCCAGCCCGTTTGAGGTGGGCTCTTATGACACTCCGGGCTATGCGAGGAGCGTTTACGTGGCGGGCAGCTATGCGTATGTCGCTGATGGCTACCAGGGATTGCGCATCATCGACGTGTCCAATCCGTCCACACCCAGTCCGGCGGGGTATTTCTATACCGCGGATGACGCGCGGAAGGTTTTTGTCTCAGGCAATTATGCCTATGTCGCCGCTGAAGCGGCGGGCCTTCGCATGATCGATGTGTCGAATCCGGCCAGCCCGAGCCAAGTGGGGTTATACAACACCGCCGTCGTTGGCAACGTTCAGGACGTCTTCGAATCGGGCGCCTACGCTTATGTTGCGGACGACCTTCTTGGTTTGCGTGTGATTGACGTCAGCGATCCGGTCCATCCAAGCCGGGTCGGCTACTTGGATACGCCGGGACGGGCCTACGGGGTGAGTGTATCGGGGAATTACGCTTATGTGGCGGCATGGAGTTCGGGGTTACGGGTGATTGATGTCAGCAATCCGGCCAGTCCGAGTGAGGTAGGCTTCATCGATACTCCTGGTGGCGCCATGGACGTCCTTGTCTCCGGCGCTTATGCCTACGTTGCGGACTATGACTTCGGTCTGCGTGTGATCGATATAAGCACGCCCGCGTCGCCAACCGAAGTGGGCTCATGCGATACACCTGGCACTGCGCGGCATGTGGCCGTCTCGGGGAACTACGCTTACGTAGCGGACACGGCCTCCGGTCTCCGGATCATCGACGTCACGAATCCGACCAGTCCCTTCGAGGTCGGTTCTTACGTGCCGGCCGGCGACAGTTACATTTACGGCGTCGCGGTATCGGAACCATACGCCTTTCTGGCCGCCGATGATATCGGCCTTCAGATTCTCGATATATCGAACCCTGCCGCGCCGACCGAGGTTAGCGTCTGCGACACGCCTGGTTATGCAATGGACGTTCGTGTGTCAGGAAAGTACGCTTACATAGCAGATAGCGTGACGGGCCTTCGCGTCATCGACATAAGGGACCCGCAAATCCCGGTGGAAGTCGGCTTCTACGACGTGCGGAGTGTGTGGAGCGGATTTGACTCTCTCTTTGTCGGGAACCTCGCTTATCTTGGAGACCCGGAAGGCGGGCTTTTCGTGATCGCGATCCCTCCCCCTGCGCCCGATGTTGACCCGTTGCCGCCCTTCATAAACGCGGACCGCATCACGGTAAGCGGCAACGCCTTGGCAGGCTCATTTGTCACGATCGGAGGCGGGGTCACGCCGGTCTTCCAGCAACTGGCTCCCGGCGATACGGCCTTCTCGATTGAGGTCGAGCTGAAACAACAGGGCGTGAACGCATTGTCAGTGGCTACGGTCAACGAATACGGACTGGTAGGCCTGCCATCCCTCCACCGCATAGTGGAAGGCGATGCCTATCCAAGCACCATCGAGACCGTGACGAGTCTGGCGGTGACGCCGGATCCCGTGCCGTCCGTGCCGCTGTTTGGGAACCAGGCTTTCACGTGTACGGCCACGTTCTCGAACGCGGTCATGGCGTCCGTCACTCAGTTTGTGGATTGGCAAGTGACGAACCACGAGCTTGTTACCTCGGGCGGCCTGTACGTTAACACCGGCGTCGGCGCGGCGCACGTCTGGGCCACAATAGCAGGCACATTCAGCAATGCCGTGCTCGTGACGGATGACCCGGGGCGCAAGATCGCCGAGGGAGTAGTGGCCGGCCGGGTCACGGATGCGCTCACGTTGCTTGGGCTTCCGCCCCCGGAGACCCTGGTCAGGGCGTACTTGCCTGCGCTCCCAACCTTCTGGGCCGAACACACAACGTTGGACGACTCCGGCAACTTCGCGTTCCTGGTCGATGCGGGGATCTACGATCTGGAAGGCAGCGCACCGGGACACCGTCCGGACCGGCAACGTTTCCTGCCCGTAACCGTTACAGCGCCGTTGAAACGGGATTTCGCCCTGTATCGGGAGGACAACGAACCGCCGCTGGTCACATTTATCGAGCCCGTCGAGGGCACCGTCGTGGGAGCGCCTTCCATGGGCGTGACGGCCATTGTGTATGACCGGCTCACTCGGCTGAAGGAGGCATCCCTCTCACTAAACGGCACTGAGCACGACATTCTTCAGGCGATTTCGCCGGAAGGATTTTACCGGTATGTGTGGCCTTTGGTCCCGGGAACTAATACATTCCAGATTCGGGCAGTTGACCTGGTGGGGAATGAGACCTTATCCCGCGAGGTGACTGTGCAGTTCGAGCCGACCCCGTTGGAGCTGCACGGCGCGGAAGCAGTCTCACCCGTGGCAGTGGACGTGACTTTTAACGGAGCGGCGCCCGGATTGGACGCGCTCAATCCTTCCTACTACGTGATTTTGAACTCCACGAGCCAACCACTGGCCGTCAGCGAGGTGGTAAGACTGAGCGAAACGAAAGTGCGCCTGACGACGGAAGCGCAGTCCTTTGGAGAAACGTACACGGTGTCGGCATACGGTATTGCGGACCCGTATGGCTTGGTGATCCGGAACGCGGTGCACGCGAACTTTGCAGGCTACGATACCTCCGCGGACGCGGATGGAGATGGCTTGTCTCTGGCGAACGAAACGCTCCACTCCACAGATCCCGGGAACCCGGACACCGACGGCGATGGCATGCCTGACGGCTGGGAAGTCCAGTACGGGTTGAATCCTCTCGCGGACGACGCCAACGATGACGCTGACGGAGACGGTGTCGCAAATCTTCAGGAGTATTTGCACCATACGAATCCGCAGAATCAGGATACGGACGGTGATGGCCTGGATGACGGCGCGGAAGTGTCGGGTGGAACAAACCCGCTCAGACAAGACACGGATGGTGATGGGATGCAGGACGGCTGGGAAGTCGCCCACGGCCTGAACCCTCTCCTTAATGATGCCCATGCCGACGCCGACGCCGATGGCTTAAGCAACGGGTTGGAGTTCTCTCTCGGCTCGGATCCCAACGCTTCGGATACCGATGGAGACGGGCTGTCCGACGGTGAAGAGTACAAAATATACGGCACAAACGTGAACGAGTCAGACACGGACGGGGATTCGGTGAGCGATTCGGAAGAGGTCGCCCACGGCAGCAACCCGCTGATAGATGAGCGAGCGGGGTTGATCGTGACATTCCCGCCTGAAGGCGCGGAATTGCGGGGCGACCAAGTCACGATAGCCGCCGAAGTTGCGGGAGGAGGCCGCGTCGAGAATGTCGCCTCCGCCTTGTTTGAAGTCAAAGGCCCAGGCACGGGCGACTTTTGGGAGCTCATCGGCACGGTTGTCGCCCCGCCGTTCATGATCCACTGGAACGCCGACTCGCTGAGCGATGGGGCCTATAAGTTGCACGTGGTTGCGACGTCAGTACTGGGTTCTGCGGATGTTACACCCGCCGAGACCAATATCGTGATCTCCTCGTCCGGCGCCTTGCTTGAGAGGGAAGAAAGCGGGGTGCACACGCTCCGGGCGCCAGTCGGCATGGCGGACGACAACATCGTGCGCTCCGCCGACAGCAATACAGCAGTCAGCCTGGGAGTCGAGCTTCCCTCGGGCGCGCTCAACTCCAATACCACCTTGCGGATAGAGTTCCCCGATCACGCGGGATTCGACCCTGTTCTTGATCCCCGCGAACAAGATGCGGGCGTTTATCTCACGGTTGTCCTGGAGAACGGACAGACGACGCTGGCGAACGGCAAAGTAGCCACTTTGCGGGTATCGTACCCGGACACGAATCTCGATGGCATTGTGGATGGGACTACGGTGCCGGAGGACCTGTTGAAGCTCAAGTACTTGAACTCCGAAACGAACGAGTTCGACGGGATCCTGACAACCACGGTGGACACGGTGCACAACACCGTGACGGGAACCACGAACCACTTGAGCGTGTTCGCGTTAGTCGGCGAGGTCCCTGGTTCGGCGCCTCTCGTCGCGACCGTCTCGGGAACACCTGATCCCACCAACTCCTCCCCCATTCCCGTCAGTGTCATGTTCAGCGAGCCGGTAAGCGGCTTCAGCGTCCTGGACGTCACCGTGTCGAACGCGACCGTCACCAACTTTGCCGACTCCGGATCAAACTATAGTTTCAATCTGGCGCCGTCCGGTCAGGGCATATTGACCGCGGACATCGCCGAGGGAGTCGCGAAGGATAGCGATGGCAACGGCAACTTAGCGGCGGCCCAGTTTGCGCGAACATACGACTCCATGGCCCCCACGGTGTCGATGAGTTCGGCGGTAGCCGGCCTGAGCAACGTGTCGCCTATCCCGGTAGCGGTCACGTTCAGCGAACCCGTGGTGGGCCTCACGGCTTCCGAAATCACAGTGTTCAATGCCACCGCCGGCAACATGGCCGGTTCGGGCGCGGATTACAGCTTCGAACTGACACCGGCGGACCAGGGCGCGGTGACGGCGACGATGCCCGAGGGCGCGTCAACGGATGCGGCCGGAAACGGCAATAGCTCAAGCGCCGTTTTCAGCCGTGTGTACGACAGCGTTCCCCCAACCGTGAGCATCAGCCCACCGTCACTGTTCAGCACCCAGACGGGTCCCGTGACATACCTGGTGACGTACGAGGGCGCGGACGTGGTGGACCTGGCGGAAAGTGACGTGCACCTGGTTGCGACGGGGACGGCTGACGGAGAAGTGTCGGTGTCCGCCGGTGGAGATCCCCTCGTGCGCACGATTACGATTGACAAGATCACGGGTCTGGGCTCCTTGCGCGTCAGCATTGACCAAGGTACGTCATGGGACGACGCAGGCAACTACGACCTCGGCATCCCCGGGGGCCTCAGCACCCCCTTTGACGTGACGCTGGGCTTGCCCGGCCTAAGCGTACTGGGTTTGTCCCTGCTCTTCATCGTTTGCCTCGCTGTGGGCGCGGCCTTATTGAGGCCGCTATGGGGCAGGAGAATGTAAGGCCGCCTGCGTGCTGCATGGGTACGAGAATCGCTCAGCATTTCATATCTATAAGCCGCCTTTACGCCATTAGTCGATGGCTGCTATAATCCTGGCATAAAGGGGGCCTTCGGGAGGCGGAGTCATAAATAGCGGGTGCGTGAGTGGGTCTCCCTGGCTTCAGAATCGTGGACTATGAGAATGAAGCGCAGGGAAACGAGGATGAAGAGAATGAGCACAACTGGGACGTGCAGGCGGCGGTTGGTAACGGTTGGGGCGGTGATGAGGCCGTTGGGTATAACAACCACGACTGTGGCCGTGCCGGGCGTAATCAACTCTATGCGGCGAAAACTGTTGGGAATCCTGTTGCTCCTTCACGTCTTCTGGATGCCCGCAGTACATGCGGCCACGTATTCCGGCGGCAGCGGCACGGAGGGGGATCCCTATCTCATCTCCATCCCGCAGGACCTCGTCACCCTCGCCAACGTCGCCAACTCCGGCGACTGGGCTCAACACTTCCTCATGACGCAGAATATCGAGATGAGCGGCGTCACTGGCTTTACACCCATCGGCAATGGCACAACATGTTTTACCGGCGTCTTCGAGGGTGGCGGCCACGCTATCCAGAACCTGACCATTAACCTCCCGGCGCAGGACTATGTTGGCCTCTTCGGGATGATTTCGGGCGCCTCATGCCAAGTCAGGAACCTCGGAATGCAGGGTGGCGCGGCGACGGGCAAGAACTATGTCGGCGGGCTGGTCGGGCGGAACGAAGGCACGGTGACGGGCTGCTACGCCACCGGCGCGGTGACGGGCGGAGGCTACTACGTCGGCGGGCTGATCGGCATTAACGGCGGCACGGTGACGGGCTGCTACGCCACGGGCGCGGTGACGGGCTACCAGTTAGTCGGTGGGCTGCTCGGCAATAACGGCGGCACGGTGACAGGCTGCTACGCCACGGGTGCGGTGACGGGCAGCGTTTTCGTCGGTGGGCTGGTCGGCATGGAGCAGAGCGCCCCGGTGACGGCATCGTTGTGGGACATAGAGACTTCAGGACAGGCAGGCAGCAGTGGCGGCAAAGGGTTAACCACCGCCCAGATGAAGACGCTTACAATCTTCCGGAATGCGGGCTGGGGGGCATACGGCTGGGTGATGGCGGACGGCCAGTATCCCCGGCTGGCATGGGAAGGGACGGGGGCGGCGGTGATTCCCGCGCCCGAACCTGTTCCGCTCGCAGGTAGCGGAACAGAAGCTGCCCCCTACCAAGTAGGGACGGCGGCAGAGCTTGCGCTGCTGAGCTGGCACGTGTCGATTCTCGACAAACACATCCTGCTGACTGCAGACCTGGAGTGCGCGGGGGTGACGCTCTGTCCAATTGGCGTTCTTGGGCCGTTCAGAGGCGTTTTCGACGGTGGCGGTCATTTAGTCAGGAACGCGACCATCGAACAGCCGACCAACAGTTATGTCGGTGTCTTTGCCTGGCTCGGCTCGGGTGGTGAAATCCGCAACCTGGGCATCGTAGGAGGCTCAGTCTCGGGTAGCGACGACGTCGGCGGGCTGGTCGGCTGGAACGAGGGTGGCACGGTGACGGGCTGCTACGCCACAGGTGCGGCGACGGGCACAGGCTACCCCGTCGGCGGGCTGATCGGCAGGAACGGCGGCATGGTGACGGGCTGCTACGCCACGGGTGCGGTGACGGGAAGCGCTTTCGTCGGTGGGCTGGTCGGCGGTCACAACAGCTACGGCGGCGCGATGGTGACGGGCTGCTACGCGACGGGCGTGGTGACTAGCGGAGGCGCCTACGAGTTCGGCGGGCTGGTCGGCTATTGCGAGGGGAGTACGGTGACGGCATCGTTCTGGGACATAGAGACTTCAGGACAGGCAGGCAGCAGTGGCGGCAAAGGGTTAACCACCACTCAGATGAAGACGCTTACAATCTTCCGGAATGCGGGCTGGGGAGCATACGGCTGGGTTATGGAGGACGGCCAGTATCCCCGGCTGGCTTGGGAAGGGACGGGCGCGAACCCGATCCCTGCGCCTGAACCCGTTCCGCTCGCCGGCAGCGGCACGCAAGCAGACCCCTATCAAGTGGGGACGGCGGCGGAGTTTGCGCTGCTGAGCTCGAACGCGTCGATTCTCGACAAGCACGTCCTGCTGATCGCGGACCTGGACTGTGCGGACGTGACGCTCTATCCGATTGGCGAGCTTGGGCCGCTCAGAGGCGTTTTCGATGGTGGCGGCCATGTAGTAAGGAATGCGACCATAGAACAGCCGGACAACAATTTTGTAGGTGTCTTTGCCTGTGTCGCCTCGGGCGGTGTGATCCGCAACCTGGGCGTCATAGGTGGCTCCGTCTCGGGCAACGGCTCCGTCGGCGGACTGGTCGGCTATAACTACTACTTCGGCACGGTGACGGGCTGCTACGCCACGGGCACGGTCACGGGCAGTGGCGCTGGCGGGCTGGTCGGCCAGAACTCGGGCACGGTGACGGGCTGCTACGCGACGGGCGCGGTGACAGGCTCGGTCAGCTCCGTCGGCGGGCTGGTCGGCTGGAACAACAGCGGTACGGTGACTGGTTGTTACGCCACGGGCTCGGTGACGGGCGATAGCGCTGTCGGCGGGCTGGTCGGCGGGAACGACCACGGCGGCACGGTGACGGGCTGCTACGCCACGGGCGCGGTGACTGGCGCAACAAACCTTGGCGGACTGGTGGGGTTCCTAGAGTCTGGCATGGTAACGGCATCGTTCTGGAACGTTACGACCGGCGGTCCGGATAACGGTCTTGGCACAGGTGTTCACACGGCGCAAATGAAGCAGCGCTCGACGTTCGAGTCGGCGGGCTGGGATTTCACGGGACCGCCGCCGGTGTGGTTCATCTTCGAGGGGCAGTCGTATCCGTATCTCTTCGGCCTTCCGACGCCGATTGACTCGATTTCCGCCTTACAGGCGTTATCCTCTGTAGATAATGGGGATTATTTCCTCACAAAGGACCTTGACGCGCGAGAGACGGCGGACTGGGAGGCTAAGTCCACTCAGCCGGGCTTTCTGCCCATCGGTACGGCATCGCAGCCTTTCTACGGCACGCTCAACGGCAACGGACACCGGATCTACGGACTGCATATTTACCGGCCGTCCATGGACGGAGTGGGTCTATTCGGCTACCTCGGTACGAGCGGCGTGGTACGCGGTGTAGGCCTTGAGAACGCGGTGATCACGGGCCGGGAGCAGACGGGCGGTCTGGCGGGGGTAAGCCTGGGTACGGTGGAGCAGTGCTATGTTCGCGGCGCCATCACGGGCGCCAACCGCGTGGGCGGCCTGCTGGGCGAGAACGGGGGAACGGTGAGCGAGTCCTACGCGGCGGCGGCGCTGATCGGAACGGGCGTGGGCGGCCTGGTGGGCTTGGACAACGGCGGTTCCGTGTCCACGTCGTTCTGGGATACCACGGTATCGGGTGTTCTGTCCTCCGGCGGGGGCACAGGCTTGGCGACCGGGGCGATGCAGGTCCAGAGCACCTACGCGGGCGCGGGCTGGGACTTGGCGGACACCTGGGCGATCGTTGATGGGCTTTCCTATCCCTACTTCCAGAACAGTGTCTCTCTGCGTGTCGTGGCCGCGCCTCCTCGATTCATTGACGCCGACGCCGTGAGCATT
>Ga0315274_10001350_pt1 | contig 37739 bp, 35 predicted proteins | sample YL17G02_20_MG_FD_203700 | JGI IMG/M metagenome (GOLD analysis project Ga0315274, IMG submission 203700) | Sediment microbial communities from Yellowstone Lake, YNP, Wyoming, USA - YL17G02_20 | ecosystem: Environmental > Aquatic > Freshwater > Lake > Sediment | place: USA: Wyoming | collected...
AGCATGGTGGACTGCCGGAAGCATAGAAGGGAGTGCAGCCTCTAGGCTAGTTTCGGGTATAGATGTATTTTTAAAAGTAGAGTGTTACCCTGGATTAGCAAATCTTGTAGGCTCGTATAGTATGGATGGTAAAAATTGGTGTAAAAGTTATGATGGGGTATATTATGATGTGCGAATTGATAATTATCTTATTGGACATCCTTATGGTATAGGGGTAGGATACGTATTTTGGGCAAACTATATGGGGGATCCTAATGAGGAATATAATATTGCTGAAGTGACTCAGTGGTTAATTGAGGATTTATAGCTAAAAAATTGATAATTCTTAGATACGATAAAGGGGGAGTAACTTAGGGGCACTAAAGTGCCCCTAAGTTATTTTTATATCTAGGTGGGTTTTATAGACGACCTGATCCTTCTATAAGTTCTTTCATACGCTCTTGTAGGTCATCAGGTTCTCCAACAAGTTTATACAATTCTTGTGCAAGACCAATTATAATATAGGTATCTTGTAGAACTAACGTTACCTTTTCTTCGAGTACAGATAGAGCTTGCTTAAATTTTTCTTCTAGTTGGTCTACTGTTTTGCCTACAGCGTCTATACGTTGAACTAGATTTGAACATTCATGTTCTTCAGGAGAGGGGGCAAACATGGTCACTTGTGCTATATCTTTATTAGTTTCAGATTTAGACACCTCAGGTTTTGATTTAACTTCGATATTTTGAGTATCTTGAAAAGCTAGTATTTTGTTTATTAATACGTCGCTTTTTTCGCTTATTACATCTCTATTAGGAACATTTAGAACTTGTACAGCTCTTCTACGAAGATCGGTACGACTTAAACTTTTAAGTTCTTCTTTAGTGTATACGTCTGACATTATTTTCTCCAATTTAGTTAAGGGTTACTAGGATGTGGATACTTTGTGTAAAGGGTCTTTTTTAAGAATGTTAATTTGTGCTCTTAATTTTTTTTAATATACCTGACTCACATTCTTCTACAGCACAGCACCTTGCCCTAGCTGGTGGACAATCCCAACATGCATAGTACTCACTAGCGCACTTTAGTTGATTATATACGTCTTTCCAGTCCTCCTTCATTTGCATCATAGCTTCCCGTTCTTCGTCAATGGGATCTTTTAATAGGTCTTTAGGGTTTATTTGCCCCTCTATAACCTTAATTAGAGTTTCCCTATCTATACCTCGATGTGAAGATAGGAAGTTGTGGGTTTTGGATAGTTCTATTAATTCAGTTGTATTCAGGTTTTCGTAAAGATATTTCATTGTACTCTCTTAACGTAAGTCCAATCTCTCTTTCTGGTATTTCTTGCAGCGTTATTTTAATTCCTAAATTTTTGGGGTCACAGTGTTTTTCAAAAATAGTTCTAAAGTTATGGGAATCATCTAATCCTATAGCTTCAGATAAGGTATCTTCAATAAGTTTTATACGATTAGTAAGGTCCATTTTTTTATAGCGATTTCCGAATTTAGATGTTTTATTTAGTACCTTTTCGAAAAAGAAAATAAGTTTTAATTCGTAGGGTACATTTTTTTTAAGATTCAAAAGGGCGAGTTTTCCGTCCTTTTGAATCTCTTGCATAGCTCTAATTTTAAACTGTCTAGCTTTAGAACTAAGCATTCGTCCTTTACCTCTAAAGCGATTTATATAGATATGATTAGAGGTGGGTGGTAATAAGGGTATCCAAATGTATAGTTTATTATCCATTATTTTTTTAGTCTTTTATTATTTCATCACTTAGAAAATCTACTGAAACTTCGCTAATAAAGTAATCAAAGGGTACTTCAACCATTTCGTCTACAAAGATATAAAATGGGATAGTTTTTTTGTTGTAGTCACACATTCATTTCTCCAGAATAGCAATTCATTTTTTAAAGACATCCAATACAGAACACCCCTTTACTCTATTAGAATATGCAGATTCTTGAGGGGTTCTAAAATTCTGTTTTTTAGTTACAGATATTTGTCTACCTTCTACGTTCATCCTTTCATCTAGAGCTGTAATCGTTCTAGATACTGTTTCTATTTTACGTTTAAGACCTTCAGTCATGGCGGATAACAAATCTGTTTTAACTTTACTTTGATGTAATTCAGTATCTACAGTAACATATCGGCTATCTGTTCTTGTAGCATCATTTTTATCGTCTACGGTTCCTTCTTTACAACTTCGTATTTTAGCCCAAGCAAACTTAGCTTTGCTAGTTGAGCAATCCTGTAGAGCAGAAGATAGCCGTAATTGCCCATTAGCATAGTCATACCAGGCAGTAAATTGACCTAAAAGCCTCTGAAGGGTATCTAATTTTAACAGACTAATGTCCGGAGGTAAATCGGGTATGTCTGTAAGTCTTCCATTCATATCTGAAGGTCTAGAACTTAATGGCAGACCCATACGAATAACTTCGTCTTCTGCACTAGAAAAAGCGCTATCATATAACTTTAATCCCTTCTCATAATCTATTTCGAAGTTTATCAAATTATGCCCCTGTTTTTTTCAAAGAGTCTTGTTCGTGCAGATTTTATATTCGTTTTATGATTTGATGGACCGCATATTTTTTTATATTTACATTGATTACAATGCCACCCATCTTCTTTATTAGGCGGTGTTTTAAGAATCGCGTGTTCTTGTACGTACTGTATTTTTTTAACTATTGCCTCCCATCTGTGTTCATCATAAATTTGTACGTATTCTATTATACTGCTATCATTTTTGTTATAGTAAACAAAAATCATAAAGGGTAAATCTAAACATTTTTGATATACCGTTCCCTGAATTAAATGTTCTACATGAGGCCCATTTGTTTTTTTATACCCTTCATCATTGATAGTTTTAAATTCTACTCCGAATCTTATTTGAAGAGGTACATGGATGGTATAGATACCATCTGTTGATCCGGATATATCATACATATCTGCAATAGTATTATGGTTAGGATTAATACGGGCTTCTGGATTAAAGTCCTCATCTCCACTAGTTAATGCTGCAAAGGTACTTAAGTACCCTTGTAACACAGCATGAATAGCGGACCCCTCATCAAATATTCTTCGTAGTCTTGGTTCAATAAGTCCTGTAGAAGGGGCCCCTATGTAGTCGTAATATAATTGACAGGCACAACCTATAGGGTATTTTCCACAAAGTGACTTTCCAGTTTTATTACCTAGTCCAGAAGGTCTAAAGTAATTAGAATTGTGATAATCATTTAAACGAAATGTTATATCTATTGGGTTAGGTGTAACATTTTGATCTTCTAAAAAAGATTCGATTCTGGAAACCACGGATATGTGGTTTAATATCTCTTTAGGATAACCCTTTTGTATGTCTTCTATAGACATAAATTTATTAATCATCAAACTTCTCCACAAAGAATAGGAATAGTTCGTAAGGTAAAACTGTAAATACCTTACTGATACGACGAAAGTTTATTACTAGTGCTGGCCATTCTCCAGATGAGTTAGCATGCCGTATTATAGAAGATAAGCTATTTACTAAAAGACGATAACCGATATTACTGTTTGTATATTTATGTTCTATTCTCCACTTATTTATTTTTCGAATATCAGCTTTAGCATCTTGATTTCCAGAACCTGGTTGTACCTTTCCTTGGACATCTAGAGCTACCTTTTTTTCTAAATTTTGAGATATCTTTATTTGCCTTTTTCGTTCCTTCTTAGTTATATTGGGGCTTATTCTAGGGGAGAAGGAAAAAGAGAAGGCCTTATTTTGACATTCATCACATAAGAAGAAATTGATAAGATTGCTTTTATCTTGCTGGATAGTATAGTAAATAGTTTTTCGTATCTTCTTACAATTAGAGCATTTCTTTCCAAATTCAATAGGTTGGATAGTTAATTCTAATTGCATTAAAGCGAGACTTCATCCCTCTCTTCTGGAGTTAGCTGCCACCATAAACTATCTAATTCCTCTAGGAGATCGTTTTCTTCAGCACTTTCCGGTTCTATTTGGAGTTCTCGTAGGCGTACAAGTTTTTTATCTGCTTCTATGTACTTTTTTAGCATCTTTCCCATTTTATTTCCTTGTTTTGATAAGGGGGCTTGAGGTTTTTTAATCTCATACTCTATAAAATTTTGTGGGACCTCACTTCATTTTGTTTCTATATCTGCATAACGAATGTGAAGAAGACCGGCGTCTTTTAATATCATGTTCCATAAAACACTTTTAAATTTTGGTTCGCGTATTGCTGTTTGTAGGGCTTCTTTACTAGAGAACTTTTCTTCTCCGATATAATATACACCCCCTCCACGGTGTATAATATTTTTAACTGTACAATAATTTATCATATTGTCCTCCATATCTACTTTTGGAGGATCAAAGTAATACCTAAATGATCCTACCTTACCTTCATGAGTTCCAGCTTTTCCCTTAGTTATTTCGTATACTAGCTCTTTTCCTATTTTAGTTCTAGAATTTTCAGAATCTTTGGAATCTTTATAATATAACATCTCTCCTGGTCTAAGTTGAATATCTATTAGTTTTCCATGTTTTAATGCCCAAGCCCCGCCTACTTTCCATTCTCTTTGTCTCATACTTGTTTTATATAAGTTAGCCCTTACTTGCCGAATACCAATGATTGTTGTCTCATTCTCTTCTAGAAAAGGCCTACGGCCTTTCCACCCGCATTTACATATGTAGTTATAACTTCCTTCGTTGTGCTTTTTAAAGTTCAAATCCATACTGAAACATGAAGGGCATCTTTTACGAGGCATTAGAGCACCTTGAATTTTCTTCATCCATAGGCTCTGGATGCCAGAGGCAGAGGCGATTTTAGGGTTGTCTCCTAAGTCCACTTCATCTTCTGAAGTGGTTAGCATGGAGTCCCAGGAGTCAATAGCCCCTATCTGATAAGCATTGGAGTCTACTAGAGTAACTACAGCCTGTAAATTAGCTTCTGATGGTCCTCTAAGGATGTGGAATTCTCCACAACCTGTTGAGCTTTTAAGTTCTGCTATCTCTATTTTAGTAAGTGGGTTTTCTTCATAAATTTGCCTTCGGCGTTGTTCGGTATGTATCTCGTAATCAGAAAATGGTACTTTGAATCCAATTTTTCTTGCATACATTTTATCAAAAGGAAATTCCATACATAGCATAAAAATGCATGTATGATCACCGTAAAGTTTTTGAACTTGAGAGAAGTAATTGTATACTAGTAAATTTTTTCCAACTCCGTCTGGTCCCGCTATTTGTGATAATCCACCTGAAGGTAATCCGCCACCGCAATCTATATCTAAAGAGGTAATACCACTAGGTCTTCGGAGGTCGAATCGACCTTCTAATTCGGATCCCTTTTGTAGTACCACTCCGAAACTACCTAAATCTGCAATAATGGATTCAATTAAAACATCGGTATCTACTTTAGGTGGGCGTGTAAGTTTTATTTCAACTTCTTCTGCTTTCTTTTTTGCCATTTAGGTTCCTTTTCATAGGGCTCGCTTCCAAGATCTGGATCTAGTGGTATATTAGAATCCGGGTCCATTTCTTTACTTTTAGAGCTTGCTTTTTTTTCTTTTAGTACTTTTTCGGGGTCTATTTCTACAGCATATTTATCCATTTTTCTCTCCAAAGTGCTCCTCTTTTTTCGTTCTTTTATAAGAGGAAGGGGTATAGAGTGGTAATCCTCTATACCCCAGCGTCTAGCTGAAATGTCATCTTCTCTAAAGTATTGAGCTGATTCTTTTATATCCCATTTTAATCTACGCGAAGGGTAAAACATAACCCTTCTTTTGGGAGGGATTCGTAGAGGTTCCCCAGTTCTGGGATGCCGCCCCCATCCACCACTATAATAGGAATTCTTAAATTCCCCAATCCCTCTAAGTAATACGTCGTGTCCTTCTAACAAAGCCGTTTTTATTATTTTTGTAAGCGTGCCAAGTAGCATACGAGTATACCGTTTTGGGCGCTTTATTTCTGTAGCAAATTTATTTACTAATTCTTGGTGATCCATTATAGTCGCTAAGTTTTGTTATTTAAATACGTGATTCTGAAATCTTCGCACACAATTTTCAATTTAGAAAACGTTTCTTTATAAGCATTTAAAAACTGCAGTATTTTTTTAATTCATTATCCTTTAGCAGAAGCCCAAGAATACCCGGTTCCCATATCTATATCTAATGGTACAAGAAGATCTTTTTTAAGTGGATGTTCCATATGTTGTTTAATAATTGGTTTAGACTTCTCTATATTTTCTTCAGGAACTTCAAAAACTAATTCATCATGAATTTGCAATAGCATCTGTACACCCAGTGATTCTAATTGTAAGTCGTGTTCACAATTAAGCATCGCTAGTTTAGCTACATCTGCCATGGAACCTTGAATTATAGAATTTACACTTTGGCGTTCTGCTTGAGCTAAATTAGATTTAGCAGAACCCGGTAATTCCCATCTAGTTATTGTATCTAGACGGCGCCCTATCTCATGTAACTCATGGAACCTGCGGGGTCTACCTAATATAGTTTCAACCATGGCGTGATCTAAAATATATGAATGTACATTGTAGATAAATTGCTTAACTTTAGGATAGGGTTTAAAATACAATTCTATTAGTTTTTTAGCTTCTTGAACTTCAATATCTAAAGTCTTAGCCAGTGCTCCAGGTCCTTGATCATAATTTAGACCGAAGCCCACTGCTTTACTGAACCTCCTAGTATCACACATTCTTTTTTCTAAGGGCGATAAAATAATATTCGGGTCTTTATTTGCACCCTTTTTCTTTTTTAAGGCGGCTTCTATATCTTCGTATTTGTAATTATACATAAGACTGGCAGTTCCAGTATGTATATCCAACCCTTTTCGTATTACGTCTATCATATTTTCGTCTTGAGAATAATGGGCTAATAGTCTCATCTCTCCCTGTTTATAATCAGAAACTATTAGTTGTTTTCCTTGATCAGAAATAAAAGCTGCTCTAATTAAAAATTGATCGTGTTCTGGATTGGGTATGTTCATTAAATTGGGATTACTGCTACTTATACGACCAGTGACTGTTATGTGCTGATTAAGTGTAGGATGTATTCTATGGTCTTTACTTATACATTTTTTAAGCCCATCGATAAATGTATTTTTAGTGGTAGACAAACTTCTATAACGAACCATTAATTTTGCTGGCTCAATTCCTTGTTCTGCCCATATGTTTAAACTTTCTGCATCAGTAGAAAATTGTCTATTGCCGCTTGCTCCACCTGCAGTTCTTTTTACTGGATCTAGCCTCAATTTATCGAAAAATAGTTCTCTAAGTTGCATAGGGCTTCTAGAATTGATTTCTTTACCTGCTATCTTATTAATTTGTTTTTGAATGCTATCTAGTTCGTATTGAATTTTGGGTCCTAGGTCATCTAGATATCCCACATCTACTAGAAATCCCCTTCTACTACAGTTATAAAGAACTCGTGTGAAAGGCATCTCTATTTTTATGAAGTGATCCCATAAAGGTACGCCATCTAAACTAGTTAACTTTTTTAATTCGCCTTTTAGAAAATGAAAAACTTTAAAAGTTGCCCAAGCATCCAAAGAGGAATAAGAAATGGCACCCATAAAATCGTTTTCCATTCCTCTTAGTAAACGTTCTTGAATAGTTTCACCTCTATGACTACCCAAAAAAGCTTCTTTAAAGGATCGCATATGTAATCCAATATGATCTCTTGCTGTTTCTTTTAGTCCGTGACGTCCTTGTCTATTTTCATCAAATAACCAATCCATAACTAAAGTATCATAACAATTTCCTGTAGGCGTGCGTACACCCGAATTCTGCAGCATATTAAGATCAAAATTTTGATTAGTAAAATACCATTTTATATAAGGTAAATTAATCAATTCCTGGTCTAAAAGAACTAGCATTTCTGCAGAAAAGCAAAATCGGCTATTTTCATCAGGGCAAGCTGACCAAAAAAGAATATGATCAGATACTATATTTAATCCGGTTGTTTCAGTATCTAAAGCACATTCTTTGGTATCTAAAACTCTTTTTTTGAACTTATCAAATTCTTCTGGGGTATCTACCCATGTTACAGGAGGTATATACTGTATAGCCATTAAGGCCTCCTTAATAGGTATTAAATATTAAAATTACCCCCCTTCTAACTCTAATAAAAATTTTTATTGAATACTAAAAAGGAATTTCAGAAGACGAAGTGGTATTTTTATAATTTTTACAATGTTCATCAGCATTAGGATTCTCGGATCCATAGGGATTTCTAATTCCGAGTATTTTTGCTTGAGCTTCAAAAGTATCTGGCGCGAATACTTGATTAAAATTAAAGGGCACAAGAAGCTTTTCTAAATTAGGTATTCTATCTACATAAGTTTCTACGTCTATTTTTTTTCTTCTAGGTATTTGAATACTAGAGTTTGTTCCTTCCCCCTGTCGTTTAATTTCTAATTCACAATCAAATATAGATAGGGGCATAGGATCTTGGCAATGAGAACACTCCGTTTGCATAATGGACACCCCAATATATTTACATTCATTGCATTGAATTTTACGAGAGGTATAACTTCTAATTTCTTCATCACTCATTTTAGTGGTTTTAATATCTATTATTAAATGCCCACAATTTTCACATTCATATCCAGAAATACTTAGTCTCCCCTCTCCGCAATTAGAGCAGTCTTGAGCTATATCCATAACAAAGCCCGTAAGTTCATTAAGGTGACCAGAACCCAAACTCCAATGGCATTTATTACCGAAAAATTTATCTAGTTTAGCTTGGCAATGTTCGCAATTTCTTCCTGTACAGGGTTTATCATTAAATATTTGTTCTCCTTCTTTAGGTCCCTTAGAATATCTTAAAAGTTTTCCATTTTTTTTATCTATTGCTACTACCTTATGATAATTGGCTAAATGTAGCCAATTAAATACGTGTTTTAGACTCCAAGAAATATCTTCTGCTCCTTTTGCTTTCTCTTCACAAGCAAGGCACTTCCCTCCTATATCTACTAATTCGTCTTTTCCACAATTTGAAACTATTTGATATTTTTTAGAACAGATGAGCTCTCTTTTAGATCGAGATACAAAATGCGTCACGTAATGAAAATACTCAGACTCCTCTCCTTCAAAATTTATATAGTTTCCGGGTAAAAGCCTGCCTGTTGTCAATACTCCTTGTGGAGGTGCCCATCTGTTGTTCCATCTAATACTGAGGTTCCCACCTCCACTTCCTCCAGTACGACCAGAACTTTCAGATCTACGGGTTGTATAACCCATTATTCGTTGACTAAACGGTATTTTTTTAAACATTAGACCTCCATTGATGCCAGTTTTGTGTAGTGTTAAGAACACTTAATAAATCTGATTTGTTTAGATTGTCGGGTTGCGTTTCTTCATTACAATGATTTGGGTAATTTGTACAATAAACAGTTACGCCTCTTTTACGAAGTTTTTGTCCTGTATTTAAAGTTCCTTCCTTTCCAGCTTTATCGTTATCCAAGAATAAAATTACGTCCCCTCCTATACTAGTAAGAATTAATTCTTGTTCTCTAGTCATACGACTTCCTTGAAGAGCCATAACATTTGTTACGCCTTGTTGAATAAGCCAAAGACACGCTTTATATCCCTCAACTATAATCACTTGTTTAAGTTTACCCATAAAAGCATTAGGATATACATTATGGCTATTCCATAAGTAATTATGATTATGTATTTCATACGATTCATATTTAGTAATAGTGTCAGGATCATCTGATGCAAAACGTAAGATATCTTTAGATTTATAAACTTTATATCGTGGGAACGCATCTGGTATTACACTTCTTCCTGAAATGCCCACTAATCGACCTTCTAAATTGCGTATGGGGAACGTAATTCTCATATATTCACGATCAAATCCAATTTCATACTTATAAAGTAACTCAGAGTCGAATCCTTTATTAACTAAATCAATTGGACAATATTGAAATACCCCTAAAAGTCCTTCGTTTAGAAAGTGTTGTTTGTGTTCAAAAATGTAAGTAGCGGGACTCTTAAAGGTTTTTAAAGGTGTGCCTATATGTTCTAGAATGCTATCTATATAAGTTGACGGAGTGTTTAACCTCTTTAAGAATTGAATAAAAGTACCCGTAGCATGACAGGTATGGCAGTAGTAAACCCCAGAATTTATATTGATATAGAATGAGGCTCGTCGTTCTTGCCCTTCTTTATGAAAGGGGCAAGGCCCTCCTATATTATCCGGTCCAGAAAATCTAATATATTTAAGTTTTCTTCGTACTTCTTTTTCAATAATATCACGCATCTATTTACCCCTTACTTCTTCTAGCCTCTTTAAACGCATGAGCTGCGTTTAAACCTCCTATAGCAGAAGGTTGTATTTTATCTGTAGTAGGTCTGTCATTAAGAAAATCTAGTATATCTTCATGGTTTCTAAATATTTTTGGGGTAAGTAAAATATTGCCCATACTATCTACTTGAGTTATACCCTCTCCATTTCTATTTGGTTGCATTATGCATGAAAAATCTGTACAAGCATTACCATGAAGTGCAAATCCTGCTAAAGTAGTTTCTCTTGAAGCAGTAAATACTATAGCTAAATTATTAGTATATAAACCTGTTGGTTTTTTAATAATTTCTGCTGCAAGATCACAATCTTGTCCATAAGAATCTGAGAAGGAAATATTTGATACTGATTTACCAGGTTTATCTTCACTATTTCGATTAGCTTGATTTGTACCACAGACAGGGATATTAAAATCTAAAGCTAAATTTTTTAAATCTTGAGAAATAGCTGCTTGATTATGATGTTTAATAGATTGTTTACCTTCTCTGTCATCAGTCATAAGATACACTGCGTCCACATATAAAACATCAGGTTTATAGTCTAATACTTTTCTTCGTAAACCACGAACCCCCCCACCTTTAGGATCCGCCCGGTCACTTGTAATAATTACACTTTTGTTTCTTCCAGTTTCAAATTTACAAACCTCTTCATCACCAGACATGGAATTCATAATGTCCATGAATCTATCTCTCATGGTTCCACCTTCTGGAACTGGAATAGTATGAAGAAGCCCCTTTTTAAATTCATCATATGGAGCGTTAATCATAATGCATATAAAGCGGTCCATAATTTGTATAGGTGTCATTTCTCTAGTGCAAATTAATATTCTACGATTGGCTTTTTCATAAGCATGATAAGCGCTCAATAATAAAAGGAACGTTTTTTGAGATTTAGGTCTACCATAAAAAATAATAAATTCACCGTTTAATAATCCATTTGTTTCATCATTTAAAGGTTCCCAAGGATATGGAATTCCTAGTAATCCTGTTTTATTCTCTCTAACTTCATATCTTTCTCGTATTTGTCCAACAGCTGCTGATAAAATATGGTCTTCACTAATTCTATTAGATTTAGATAGTGAATGGTGAATTTTTCCTACATGGTCTAATAGCTCTTCAGGATTGTCCTTATAATCTTGAATATGATCGGACAAACGAAGTAATTCTTCTTTCAGATAGCCTAGTTTGAATTCTTGGAGTACTGCTTCTAGAGTTATTCGTTCTTCAGGAGCAAAAGGAAATTTGGGAAGTCGTTTTAAAACATATGCGCGTTCTGGAACAAGTCCAAATGTTGCTTTATTATCATGATAGCGTTTTATAAGTCGAAATAAGAACTGCCCTTGTTCTGTTTTAAAATGGTCTATTGTAATGTTAGCTTTAATTAAAGGTCTTAAATCCCCCCCATCAATGACTTTAGTTAAAAGACGCAATTCGTCAGTCATGTTGTTTCCAATTTTAATTGGACAACCGAAGAAACACCTTTCCACCTAATTTTTCATATTCGAATCGTTCTATAGGCAGTATGTATTCTTTAGCTGTACGTGTTATAGCTTGTGTTAAGCCGTATATAGTAGGCATAGGTTCTTTTTCATAAGATAACTTTACTTTTTTTATAAAATCCATAGGCACTTTAAAAAACTTTAATTCAGTTTCAAGTCTATCTAGTGGATCTGTTATACTGTTTTTAAAGCTGCTAAACATTAAGTTTCGCATCTCACCCCACTGTACTGGAATTTCTGTAAATACTTTACTAAGTTGATTATCCATAACTTCATCTTTAATAGCTCTATGTTGTCGGTATAATAAACGAGAAGATGAGATATTCACTATGAGGCCGTTTAAACAGACTAAACGATAATAATACGCATCTATAGTAAGAGCTGAATAACCAACTTCTGAATTTTGAATATAGATACCTGGGAAAATAATTTCTTTTCCATTCTTTAAGATATCTATAGGATCACCTAATAAAGTGTAGTGTGAACTCCTATCAGTAGCCCATCTTCCAGTTAGATCGTATTTTAAAAATCTAAGCCCTTCTAATTGGTTTTTAAACGATTTTTCCAGTCTTTCAAAAATATACCTATCATCTATAGGTTTATAAGTCTTTCCTAAAATTGCTCTAATAGTACCGTTGTAATTTCCGTTTATAGTCGATTCTTGTAGCGAGGTAGTACGAAATTTGAACAGGCCCCTCTTTTCTGAGAAACGCTTATTAACCTCTTCTTGTATTTGATTATTTTTAACAAGTGTAGGGTCAAACCATTTATTCCATCTTATACCCAGTAGGGTACTTAATTGTTGTTTTGTCCAATATGACATATTGTATTTACCAATATCTGCTATATCTAAACTTAAATCATTAGTAAGATGTAGCGCACTTAGAGGACATACAATATCTGGATTATTAAATGAATTATAGGTATCTACGTCTCGTTTAACGTCTTCAAATTTGATAAGATCTTTCTCTATGTTCGTTAATGTTGATAAGGTTGGTGTCATTATCTTCGTCTCCTTTTACGTTGTAAAAGTGTTTATTTGTTAAATCGTTTTCTATTGAGTTAGTCAATATTTTTAATGCTTCTAGAGTTGTAGGAGACCAATTAGATTGTTCAGTGCATTTTCCGTGGGTCCCTGTTAATTCATATACAGGCTTTTCAGTATCGTTTTTAACTTCTTTTATAGTAGCTAAAGAGTAAACTACTTTTATTAAGGGGGTAGAATTCGAATATCCTCTGAGGTCGTTTGTTAAATCGCGTTCTACATGAATTTCAACTAAATGCAAACCGTTAACATAGCAATTTCCTTGAGCTAGCTTCATTTAGGATATCTCCTTATTTTTTCACTTTTACGTATGGGTTCTGGTGCTGTAGGAGTTTGGTTTAGCCCTGTTAATTGTTCAGACTTGTGTATATATAAATCTTTTGTTACTGGGACTTGATTTTGTTTTTTTATTAATTCGTATCTTGGATCTTGATGATCTTTAAAGCTATTTAAATGTACGCCCATCTCTTGCATTCCTATGGCTGCTAAATGTTCTGCCATATTTGAACTAGTTTCTGATGCGGTTTGGATAGATTCGGAATCTTGATTACAATGCATTGTTACAGATACTGTTGATTCAATTGTTAACCCCTCTTCTCTAGTACTAAACCACTGTTTAAAACCTCTAGTTGAAGATACTGAGGCATTTCCGTCTCCTAAGGGGAGGTCTGTATTTTTTGTTCCGTTCATATCTATTTTTCTCTTTTCAATGTTATCAGTGCGGCTCCAAATACGAGCCGCACCTGTATATGTAATTGTATTCATTAAGATAGCGGAGGTAGACTGTAGGGTTTTGGCATTCCAGGCATAATGGCAGTACTAAATTCTTGATGATAAGCTTTACTAACAATATTTTGATCGACCTCGCCCTGTCGTACTAATTGTTCTAATTTAGGCACATCTATGTTGTAGACTATTACTTCTGTTAAAAAAAGCATTGCTTGTTCTGCTGTAAGATTATTTACAAGAAATTCTACATCATACCAGGTTTTTGTTTTCTTTTGTGCTCCTAAACCTTGTAATTCTAGACTTTTCTCATCTCCAGCAGATAGTGCGTATTTTATTAATTTTACGGCCGTTTCAAGAGTTTGATTTCGTTCAGTTACTAGTTTATGGAACTGTTCTATTATTCCATGAAGTTCAGGATCTTCTATAAATTTACTCAGTTCTTCTTCGCTTTTTTGATACTTTTCTGCTGCTTTTTTCGCCATTGTCAATTTCGATTCTACGGTCATTTGCCATATCCTCTCTGTTAGGTTGTGGAATTCCATAATAAACATTACGTAAGTAGTCTATTATATGACATACCTTAACCCAATCAAATTGGGTTCTACCCCATGGCCCTTCTGGACGATTATCTTGAGTCTTAAGTAAAAAAGGTGCGCTATACATTGGAAAAACGCTGTACCGAATTTTGATATGTCTTCCTGGTAAAAGTAGCGTTTGCATTTGTCCACGAATAGCCGGCATAGATATTGATTTTTTACCACAAAGAGTTGTTAAGGGTATCTTACCTATTGTTATTATTAATAGGGGGTCAACTAAATAAATAGTTTCTAATAATCTGGGTCTACAAGCTAGTAATTCTTTTTTAGTAGGGGGTCGGTTACCAATACATTTTTCTTTTGTCCTATCATTGATTACTTCCATAGTTGGTCTACAACATACAGTGTTTGTTATATATATGTCTTTATATCTATCTAGGAATACATTATCTATGAATGTGTTTATAAGAACGCCAGCTGCTCCTTGATATGGTTTACCCGTTTCACTTTCTAGTCTACCTGGCGCTTCACCAATTATCATAATATCTGCATGGGGATTACCTTCACCAAAAACAACATGTCGTGGACGTTCTTTTAATAAAATACACGTTTGACATTGGTTACATAGAGTACATAAAGTACAATTACTATACTCTAATTCCAGTTCTTCTAGCTTAGTTAACATTTTTGTACACTACTAAATTATAGAAAACTTTGTATTTCGTTGTTATCTTTAAAAAAATCGGGTACACGTATATTAGTGCAAATAGCTCTATGTTTAAAAATGGCTATTATACCTATTGGATAAGTACGCGTATTAAGTGTAGGAAACTCCCACCAGACTGTTGAATCAATACAAGATATATGAATAATAGATCTACGGTTTAAATCGGAAAGTTCTTCTATTTCTTTTACTATAGATTCTTTTAGTACGCCTGGGTTATCTACAATACGCATAAGAGTATCTATTTCATTCCATGAAGGGCTATCGATTTTTAATGAGATAGGGGATATTGTCCAAGGGGCTGTAAGTGTTAGTTGTAACTCTTTTAATTGTCCTATATCTGTAATAATTTTGTGATACTCACTAATTAAATCTAGAGCTTCTGAAGTTAAGTAACAAATTGCTATACTTCCTTTTGTAGCAGGCCGTATTAAAAAGGATGTTTCCATTTACTATAACCTCTCTTTGTAAGGTTGAATTGTTGTATAACTTAGAGGACCACCTTGATCTATAGGCCAATTTATTAGTTGTCTTTTTAAAGTGGTAATCATTCTATGTAATTTTGGAATAAAAATATAGTCTATAAATACAACTATTGGTGTTTTTTTACCTTCTCGAAATCTTTGAGCTCTCCCCATTCCCTGCTGTAATGTATTAAATCCGCCCTCTTCAATATCTTGACTACCAAATGGGGTTAAAAAGAATAGCGTATCTAAAGAGTCTTCATCTAAAGCCTCTTTAACTAATTGTAAAGTTCCGAAAGTTATTTGTTTTGTCTTTAATGCATTTAACCTATCTTCTGGACTTTTTTTACCAATACATAATCCAGAATTACTAAACATTTTATTTAACATTTGTAATTGATTAACACTATGACTTAATACTAAAATTTTTCTATTCTTATTTATGGGGTTTTTTAATTTTTCAGCAATAAAATTTAAGCACTCAGGTAAACAACTAATATAGTTTCTTAATTTAGGAATGCTAGGCCTTCCAGATTTATCTGTAACAGCTCTTTTTATACTAGAATTCGTAAGATTTATTTGAATAGGGCATTGTTGAAAATAAATTTCTGGTTTTAAATCCTGCATTAAATCTCTATGATAAATGGGACCGAGATGATACAAATACATAGCTTCTAATCCGTCTTCTCTTTTTGTAGTAGCTGTTAGTCCATGTCGTTCTCCATAAAATAAAGACGCTGTAGGTAAAAAATGCTTCGCTGAAAAATGATGACATTCATCATAAATTTCTAATCCGAAATATTCGTCTATTCCTGTAGGAAGTTCTTTGTGTCGTCTACTTAAAGTATGTACCATTGCTATACATATCCCCCTCCCTTCCCAGTCCCACTTGTTTACAGGTCCTTGAATAATTCCTATACCTCCAGGTACATCAAGAAACTGGTCTATTCTTTCGCGCCATTGGTTAATTAAGGTAGTATTATTAACAATAACTAGAGCAGGCACTTTACGAATATACATAAGATATAAAGCTATTACAGTTTTACCTCCTCCGCATCTTAAATTTAGAATCCCACCTTTAGAATTAATCATAGATTTTGCGGCATCCCTTTGTCTATAATCAGAGGGTTTTTGTAAGTCTAAAATGATACGGCTAATAAATGGCACTATTAATAAAGAGGAAGGTAACATAGATAAAATTGGAAAGGGAAATGTAATGACTGTAGCTTTAGAAATAAAATCTCTAGGAATAATGAGATGATATTTTGTTTCTTCCCAGAGTTGTAAATACTCTAATCCCTCATTACCTATTACTGGAAATTCTAACCCAGCTTTAATTGATTGAGAATTAATGTATTTTTTGGGCAGTATAAGATTCTTACTATAATATCCTACTTCAGGATCTGGGTTTATAATACACATTTTACTCTCGATAGCTTTAAAGTTATTAGAGTGTTGATTATAAATTATACACGTAATTTATAATCTAAAATTGGAGAAAAAAGAGTACATTTCATAAAACATTCCTCTAAGCGCTCCAGTAATAGCGTCTTTAATAAATCTAATTATTACTGATTCCCCTTTTCTAATTATTCCGGATTCTCTATTTTCAGATAGTGGTGGACTTTCAAATTTTTGTCGTTGGCTTGTTTGGTAATTTGTAACAGGTATTCTATACGATGGTTGATGATTTGTAGTTTTTAAAGCGCGGTCAATTTCTCTTTTACAAGAATACTTCTCTCTACAATCATCACATTCTGTATCATTTAAATCATAATTTTTAGAACTTCCCCAGCATAGAGGTCTATCTGGGGAATCCTCTTTTAAGTTATCTTCGTAACCCATGAGTTACCTCCTTTTGTTAGTGGCTAGTTTTTAGGGGTTTGTATAAGGTCCTTATACCTATAATTGTCAATTTTTTGCCCATCTTGACCTTATATACGTTGGGGTCGTAGTATCATACTAATATCACAGGAGAGGTATAGTCTATGCATACTGGCACTATTATAGATTTTTATGATGATCCTAATGGAAGTATTTTAAAGCAAAAATTACCTTTTGAATCTGTACCTCTCTTTATTAAAGAGGCACAATTTCTTAATGAAGATAAGCGAGATCAGTTACCTAATGATGTATTTGCATTAGTTGCAGTAGACCAAGGAAAAGAAATTCGTAAATTTGCCTGTACGGATAAAGGCAATACTGCTATTAATGTTATTTATTTTTTAGAAACTAATCATAAGCTACCTGAGGAAGCACAAAAAACTGCAGCAGCAAATCTAATTTGTGCATGTCATTGGTATGATATAGCCCCCCCTTCTCAATTAAAAAAACTAGCATCATTAGAAAGTTTAGCTGTATCAGCTATAAAAAACCCTACGAAAATTTTAAATGCGGGAATGCATGGAACGTATATGAAAGATCAAATAGAAAAGGGTGTAAATAGACATCGTGCTATGATTCCAAAACTCAGTGATCTTTCTGCTACTGAAATTATGCCGAATCAGAGTAATAAACTTGAAAGTGGAGAAAAAATAGCTGAAGTTTTTCAATCTTATGTGGATATTACTGGAAAAACGGCACCTTTACGAGTTGAAAAGTTAGCGTCTAAAAGGTTTTGTTTAGGGCAGCAGTTTCCAGTGGATTCTTATGATGAAGTAAAATTAGCTTCTCAATGGTTTTTTGAAAATGGGGACACACTTCATCCTGAAGATAGAAAAACTTATTGTACTAATTTAGTTTCTAGAGCTGAGGAATTAATAGTTGACTTAAACCCTAAAATACATAAATATGCGAGTAATACATATGCTTCTAATGATGAATTGGAAGCTGCAGTATGTACAAGAATGCAATTCTGGACAGAAGATTCCCCAGAACGAGATTTACTTAAAAGTTTAATGGAGAAAAGGGCTGAAATCTCTCCGGAAATATTTTGCGAGGCTTTACAACAAATAGACGAAGTGACAGGTCTGCACTATCATTGGGATAGTGCAGTTTGTGATCCATGGTATTCAACTTATGGGGTTATTAAGGAAGCTGGAACAGACTGGACATTTGAATATTGTGGAGACCGAGTTGATGAAGACATGCTTAAATGTCTTTCACATAAGGGCTATAACAAATTAAAAAGCAAATTTGGTTGTGAATTAACAGATGAATTTATGAAGAAACCTAGAGAAACTTTTGAATCTCTTCCATTAGACTCAAAACGCATTATTATGCATATGGCTAATGATCCTCAACCTTAATTAGGAGAACGTAGTAAAATGGCAAAACAGAGTAAATCTTTTGGTTCAGAAAGGGCATTTCGCGCTCATTTTTCTTATGCACATGGTACAAATAAAGAAGTAGCCGATCTCAGGAGGGATGTTGAGGAGGGGTTTCAAAATAATGAAGCTAGAGCAAGCTTTCCTCATTTAGATTGGTTAGATGTAAGTAGTGGAGTAGTAAAAGCTGTAGGTGGGGATATTACATTAATGGGTAGAAATTTGTTACAGAGCCAAACGTTTGATACTAAGACTTTTGGAACAGGTGCAGCCGCGGTAGCAGTTACATGTCAAAAACCTGGGGATAGTGGTTTAAGCTGTAAAATTGTTCAAGGTGCTACTCTAGCTGCAGTTCTTTCTCGTAGTGGTGTAGGGTCCAGTCTTTCAATTTCAGGTTCCACTGTGACTCTTACAACTACAAGTACTCTTTATAGTACTAACGATATTGGCACCAGTATTGTTATTGCTGGAGCTACAACTCCAGCAAATAATGGCACTTTTCCAATTGTAGCTGGTGGTAGCGCAACTACTGTAAAATTTACGAATGCTGCGGGTGTTACAGAAGCTTTTACAGGAACATGGGAAATTGGCGGGTCTAATCTATTAACAGTTACTTTAGCAACTGCTGGAAACACTGCTACTGAAGTTACTGCACAAATTAATGGTGCGCTTTCCTGTATTGGTGTTATTTTTGCGGTAGCAGGTGGAGCTGGTTCAGGTACTGTTTTAGTAGCTTCACAAGCAAATCTTGTTGGGGGAGCTGGACTATACGCAGGTAATAAAGTATGGGTTTCTGGAATAGAAGCACTTCCTAAACAAGCTGCAAGTCAATGGACAAATACCTCTATTATTGTAACAGTACCTGCACTTACTAGTAGAGCAACTTTAGACACAGTTAATATTACGGTATCTTCAAATGGTATTTATTCAGAATCTCTTAGCGCTGTATTGCTCACGTAATACGTGTGTTTAATCATGAAGAAACATTATTGTCCATTCTGGAAAAGATTGGACAAACTGTAGATTCTTCTATTGCACCTTCTGCAATAGAAGATGCTACTTCTAATGCTGACCATAAAGAAACTAAAGCCCCTCCGGATCCTAAATTACCTGGTGGGTCTTTAAGTGTTCTGGCTCCTATAACCAAGAAAAACTTATATGTCCATCATGATACTCATCCTATTGTATTTGATATTGCTTTACTGGCTAAATACGATTTAGATTGGATACTTTGGGAACCTCAAACTCTTTGGCACGAAATAAAGGGTGATTTTAGAGTTCCGTCTATCAGTGATCATACATGTGCTAAGATTCAGGCACTTAGAACCTTGCATATCAATGAATGGTTTTGGACAAAATGGGAGGTTTTTTGTTGGATTACTCAGGCATTAAATAACAATATTCCAGATTTTGTAGCGCTGCAAAAACCTTCAATAGCTCAGTTATTTAATGCAGTTGAGATATCCGATATGGTGCGTTCAGGAGAGGAGTTCTCTCCTGAAGTACAGCACTGGGTAGCTGCTTGTATGGTAGATGAGGGAGTATTTTATGCTCCTAAACCTATATCATTTTGTCAAGAACCTCTTATCCAAGTTCTTAAAGATTCTAAAATAGAAAACGGGGAGGCTATTATAGCAGCCGTACAGAATAGATATCGTGAAATCATTAAGATACCTAAAGAAGACTGGGCAAAATATCCGACGTCTATTTTTACAGAGACGACTGCAGATATTCAAACTGCAAAATTGAAAGTAGCTAATGATTATCTGATTCTAAGACAAGAACAACTAAAAGATCAATTAAGGTTACTTGTATGACACATATTTCTTCACGACAAATGCTAGCTTTTGCTGATGAGCTTAGTAAAACTGCAGCAGTTCCAAAATTTTTAGGCACAATGGGTAAGTACATTTCAAATATTCCAAAAAGCTATGGTGGGCAACTCATGCTAGGTGCGGGTTTAGGTGGTACTGCTAATGTGGCTAGGCATGCTATAACAGACCCTCAAGATATTCAAAGTGATACTGGCAGTAATTTTTTTCACGGGGCCCTTGCAGGAAGTTCTTTAGCAGGGGGTAGAATTTTAGCAACAAAAGCTGGCCGAGAAGCTGTGAAAAGAACTGGTAGTAAATTTCTACAGCGAGAAAGATACGGATTAACTGGTCAAGGTTTAGGAGATGATCCATTAACTAAAGCTAGGGAACTAGGTATTTTATCAAATCAGCCAACAGCGCAAACAATGTTTAAGATGGATCCCCATCAGCTTACTTCTGAGCAAGCTGATCAACTGGCTTCTAAAGTAAAAAAATGGGTGGTTACTAATCCAATACAAGAAGACGCTTTTAATAAGGGGTATCTAAATGCTCCAGGAGCACTATATGGGTTAATGTCCCATCCAATAGATACTATCCGGTCTGGTTGGAGGAGAGGCGGAGCTTTAGGAAAATTACTTACGGTAGGGGGGGTTGCTGGGGGTATTAAAGGGGTAGTAGAGACTCCAGAAGAAGAGGGACCTGGACGGTTAGAGAAAGGGTTAGGAGGAGCTGCTTCTGCTCTTGGTTGGGCTGCAGCTCCTCCTATGTGGGTTGGGGGGGCATTAATGGGAAGTGGGATAGGTAGATTAGGTAGTTCAGTAGGTAAAACAATAGATACTGCAAGTAATAAATTAAGGGCTCGTGGACGTGTAATACCAGCAGAGGAATAGTATGTCTGATATTGGAATGATTGGTGCGCAGAGTGCTCTTAGGTTTTCTCCCTTACGTGGAAGAATTAGTGGTTCAAATGAATTTGGTCTTCAGTATCCAAGTCCATTTTTTGATATAGCTCACACGTACTTGCCTGCCACTGTAAAGATGATGTTCCGATGGTGCAGGTATTATTTTTTAGTTAACCCTTTAATTAATGCTGTAGTATTCAAAATGTCTGAATATCCAATTACGGATGTTTTGTTCGACACAGAAAGACCAGAATTAAAAGATTTATGGGGTAATTTCCTTTTAGATCATTTACGTTATAGAGCTTTTCAAGTTGAAGTTGGATTAGATTACCATGTTTATGGTAATGCACTTATAAGTATTTTTTATCCGTTTATTAAACTTCTAGAATGCCCTCAGTGTAAGAAAAAACAATTTGCTAAGGATGCAGATTATAGGTTTCAAAATTTTCAATTCATTATAGCTTGTCGTTACTGTAGTCATCATGGGCCAGCTAAAGTTCATGATCATTATATTAAAGCTCCCAATGGTATTCGGCTTCTACGTTGGAATCCAGAAGATGTCGATATTCGGTATAATGAAATTACTGGAGATTATGAATATTATTACGAAATTCCTACCACACTTAAAAATGATGTGATTATAGGTAAAAAATCTACAGTTGAAACTATTCCCCAATTGTTTATAGAATCTATGCGTCAACGAAAGGCAGTAGTCTTTTCAAAAAATAATATTTATCATTTTAAACGACCCACTCTTGCTGGAAAAGATAGGGGTTGGGGAACACCCATGATCCTTCCAGTTCTAAAAAATACTTTCTATCTTCAGATTATGCGAAAGGCTCAAGAGTCTATATGTTTGGAACATATTGTTCCATTAAGGATTTTATTTCCACAATCGGGTTCAGCAAGTTCAGATCCATATAGTTCTGTAAATCTTTTAAGTTGGAGAGATCAAGTAGCTTCTGAAATAAAGCGTTGGAGAGCGGATTGTATTACTCCAGAATCCTATGTTGAAACAATAGATGGTATTCGTCAGGCTAAATATATTACAGAGGGGGATTTACTTAAAAATAAACTAGGTGAATTTTGTAAAGTAATTAAAAAATGGGAGCGCCCTCTTCGTGAAAATGAGCGGGTTTATAAATTAAAGATAGATGGCTTAGCCGCGGTACAGACTATTTATTCTGAAAATCATCCTATATGGTCTATTGCAAAATCTAGTGAGGACAAAGTCATAAATAAGCCTGAGTTTATAGAAGTTAAGGATTTAAAATGTGGGGATTATGTAGGCTACCCAGTATATGAAAGGTTACTTAACCAAGTTCCAATTATCAACACGAGTAATTTAGGAGCGTATACCGATTTAGCGTTTAGTATAGGTACATTCGAAAAAGTAATACCCAGAAACATTAAACTTGCAGATGAAGAATTTTTATTTAAATTTTTAAGGGCACTCGTTGATGTAATTGGTGAAATAAAAGTCTCCGAAGTAAACTTTTATACGCGTAATATAAATTTAGCTGAGGATATCCGTCAAATTCTTTTATCTCTCGGTATCGTTCCAGAGTTAAATTTTTACGAATTTGAAACCTTGGATGCGTTACGTTATTATACTATTAAAATTTCAGGCTCTTACACACAATTCTTAAAATTCAAATGGGGTAAATGTAGTTCTCCGGAAATTCTAAACTCCGCATTAGGTGAATTTAAAGATGGTTATTTTTGGTATCGTATTTCTGGAAAATACGATGCTACTACTGAAACTGTTATTGGCTTTGAGATGGACGGGGATAGTACGTTTTGTACATGGGGGGTAGCTACTCATAATAGTAATTATATTCCTATCCTACCTTTACCTATAGGGAATCAGACTATAGGTGGAGATGGTCGAGCTCTTATGCTGAATCAGGAAATTAGATTAGAATCAGAGCAGATTATAGCAGGTATGGGAGTACCTGTTGAATTGATTTTTGGAGGGCTTAGTTTTTCTGCGAGTAATGTATCTCTTAGAATGTTAGAAAATACTTTCCTAGGGTATCTTCAGGATCATAAATCTTTACTTAAATGGATAATTAAAAATACCGCGGCATATCTAGGTTGGTCACAAGTTAGAACTAGATTTAAGCCCTTTAAAATGGCTGATGATCTACAAAGAAAGGCGTATCTATTTCAACTTAATCAAGCTAAAAAGTTATCGGATGAATCTTTACTTGCAGATGCTGAATTTGATTCTGAGAAAGAAGACCAAATTATGGAGAGGGAGGCTACTCGTAGAGCGGGTGCGATTAAAAAACAACAATTATTAGAGGCAGAAATTCAAGGAGAATCTCAATGGGTGACTATGAAATGGCAGCAGAAGGCTCAGTCTCAACAGATGAAAGAACAGATGGCAATTCAGGGGGAGATGGCCAAAGATCAAATGGCCTTTCAGGGACAAATGCAACAAAGTATGGGGCAAGGAGGGGAAGTTCCTCCATCGCAACTAGAATTGCAAGTTCAGGGGAGACATCCAGAACTTTTACAGATGCCGAATCCTGTACAGTCCCCGCTTACCTTGCGCTCCGTACAGCCTATCCCTTTAACGTCTACTGGGGAGGATTTCCTAGGTAAAACAAACGTAGACCTTCTTCTTATGGGTAGGCAACTAGCAGATAGGTTTAGTGGTTTAGACGCTATGACAAAGCCGCAAGCTTTAGCAGAATTAAAGCAACGAAATCCAGAACTTCATGATGTTGTTTTGGGGCTAATGATGAGTGGGTCACAGGGACCCACTCAAGCCAGTACCGATTCGGCTAGACCTCTGCCGGAGCAGAAGCCAGCACGAAGGGGCCCGGAATCGTCACTTATTTGATTACAAATAAAATCCTACTTCATCGATAATTTAATATGTCTTCACCTCTTTTTATATTTCCTTCTCCAAAGCCTTCAGCAATACAAAATGGGCATATTAGTGCTTCATTTTGTGAATTAATTATGGGTATAAATAATCCATATTTGTCAAAATAACCCAACCTTACTCTATATGCCCATTTAGAATCATAAAAAGATCTCCCACAAAGATCACATCCTAAAGGGCTATTTTTTCCCCACTTTAAACCATGCATTTTATCGATAAAACAAGATGCGTGATATGAAGTGGCTATAGATTGAGCTAATATTCCAGCATCTCCACAAGCCCAATCTGCTAAGAATTTAAAAAAACGTGGGTCTTTTCGCATAGGGGCTAATTGTCCAGACTCGAGAAAGACTAATTCTCGGTCCTCTGTCTCGTTTAATGGTTCTAAACAAAACATACACGGACTCATTACGCTCTCCTTATGTTTAATAGTCCATTAGCAACCTCCGTTAAGAAGGTTGCTAATAGAGTAAAGAGAAATAAAGGGAGGATTTATTTCTCTTCTTGCTTTGTTTCTTTTTCTTCTAATTCTTCGTCTTCAATTGAGGACAAACAGTCCTCAATTAGCTTCAAAAATTCTTCTAAAGAACTCATTCTTTTCTCCTTAGTTAAAAAAATTTTAATTAAAGCTACATAGCTTTAATTTCTCTACTATTCTTATACCCATTTTCGGCTGTTAATTTTAATACCTATCTGATAGCCTAAAACAGAATACATATTGAGGAGATATCTATGGCGCGTCTCTCTCCCGAAGAGGGGTTTAAGCTTCTCGAAGACGGGGTAACTAGCACAATTAGTAAGCTTTTTCCGATCATTGGGAAAAAAAATATAATGGAATTACAAGATATTCAAGTTAAAGATGACTTGGATATTGATGATATTCGTTCTCAAAAAACAGCTAAATTAAATGGAAGAAGTTGGTCAGTACCTGTAGAAGCTACTATTGCTTTAAAAGATAAAGAAACAGGTAATATAATCAATCAACAAAAGATTCGTTTAATGAGCTTGCCTAAAATAACAAGACGGTATTCTCATATTGTTGATGGTAATGAATATCAAATAGATAACCAATGGCAATTAAAATCAGGTGTATATGCTCGAATTAAAGATAATGGAGAGTTGGAATCTAGATTTAATTTAGCTAAAGGAAAGGGATTTAATTTAGAATTTGATCCTAAAACTCGTAAATTTACTATGGGCTACGGTTCTTCAAATATTCCTTTGAAACCACTCTTAATGGAATTAGGAATACCCACTACAGAAATAGAGACTAAATGGGGAAAAGAAATAACTGATGCAAACCACTTTAGTTCTTCTTTAGCATTGGATAAATTCTATAAAGCAGCAACCGGAAATAAAGCAGAAGATACTACCCAAGCTAAACAATATCTTATGGATACACTTGAAGCTACCGTGCTTAGTCCAGAAACAACAAGGATTACTTTAGGTAAGGAATATAAAAAAGTAACCGGCCAATCGTTATTAGATGCGGCTACTAAACTTTTACATATTTCTCAAGGAAAGGTACCTCCAGATACAAGAGACGCTTTAATGTTTAAAAATCTTCGTTCTACAGAAGATTTTATAACTGATCGTCTTCAGAAACACTCTAAAGAGATACTTCGTAAATTACAGAATGGCGTAGATAGGAAAATAGAAGTTAGAGATATTATAGGTCCTGATGTTTTCCAAAAACCTATTCGTACTATGTTCTATACTTCGCTATCTAATTTACCAGAGCAAACAAATCCATTAGAGATGATTTCTGGTCAAATGAAAACAACAATTACAGGAGAAGGGGGTATTAAAAGTGAACATCAAATTACAGAAGAGGCGAAACTAATAGACCCATCTCATCTTGGGTTTTTAGATGCTATTCATACTAGTGAAGGAGCTACTACAGGAGTTACTCTTCATCTTCCAATTGGGGTTCAAAAAAAGGGTCAAGATGTATACATAAAAATGTATAATCTTAAAACTGAAAAAATTGAAGATGTAAATCCTGAAATGGTTATGAAATCCAAAGTGGTTCTTCCTGATCAAGTTCAGTGGAAAAACGGAAAACCTATACCTATCCATAATAAAATAAAAATAAGTGCTGTAGGTAATGACATCGTAGAAGGTTCAATTAAAGACGCTCATTATGTTATGCGTGATCCTATTCAAATGTTTTCTATGGCGTCTAATCTTATTCCATTCATGGGTGCAGACCATCCTCTTAGAAGCACTATGGCTGGTCGTCATATGGAACAGGCAATATCTCTAGCTCATAGAGAAGCCCCCTTAGTACAGAGTGTGGCAGGAAATAAAACGTTTTCTGAATTAATGGGTACTTTCGCAGGGCACGTATCTAAAATTGATGGTGAAGTAGTAAATATTGGTAAAGATTTTATATTAGTAAAGGATGATCAAGGGAAAAAAATAGAACATCAACTCTATGATCATTTTCCGCTTAATTCTGATAAAGCTTTTTTACATTCTACCCCATTAGTAAAAATAGGTGACAAAGTTGTAAAGGGCCAAGCTATAGCGGATTCTAATTTTACAAAGAATGGTGTATTAGCATTAGGTACTAACCTTTATGTCGGTTACTTACCTTATAAAGGATACAATTTTGATGATGGTGTTGTAATTTCAGAAGCTGCAGCAAAGAAATTATCTAGTGAGCATTTATATAGAAAAACAATAGAAACTGATTCGTCTCTTATTTTAAATAAGGGTAAATTTCAGGCTTATGTTCCCCATATTTTAACTCGAGAACAATCTGCAAAATTAGATGACGACGGTGTTATAAAACTGGGTACTACTGTTGTACCAGGGGATACTATTATTGCAGCTCTTAGAGAACAACAAAATCGAGCAGAAGATAAAGAATTAGCTAAATTACATAAGTCTTTAGTTCGACCTTATCGAAATGTTAGTGAACGTTGGGATGCTGATTACCCAGGAGTAGTAACAGAAGTTATAAAGCATGGAAAAGAAACTACTGTTCATATAAAAACATTAGAACCTATGGAGATAGGGGATAAGTTATCTGGAACTCATGGTAATAAAGGGATCGTATGTAAAATATTGACTGATGCAGAAATGCCGCATACTAAAGGCGGTAAAGTATTAGATGTCTTAATGAATGCTACTACAATTCCGGGTAGAGTAAATTTAGGACAGGTACTAGAAACAGCGGCTGGAAAGATTGCTGAAAAAACAGGTAAACCTTTTCTAATTAAGAATTTTGATCCCTCTATTCCAGATTTACATGCTTATATAACTGAAGAACTTAAGAAGCATGGGATATCTGATAAAGAAGAGGTTATAGACCCCATTACTGGAAAAGTAATGGGAAATGTTTTAGTGGGGCCTCAAAATATTATAAAACTTAAACATCAAGTGGATAAGAAATTGACATATCGAGCTGGAGGGCCCGGATATGTTTATGATATGAACTTAATTCCTAAACGTGGAACTCATCAAGGGGGGCAAGCACTAGATACTCTCGGACTTTATTCGATGCTTGCACATGGAGCAAAAGAAAATTTAAGAGAGTTTCAAACAATTCGATCTGATTCTCAGCAATCAGATGCTTTCTGGACTGCACTACAATCTGGGGAACCTTTACCAGCACCTCGACCTACTTTCGCTTATCAAAAGTTTATAAGTTACCTTAATGCTATGGGGGTTAATGCTAAGAAAGAGGGCAATAATCTTCAGCTTATTCCGTTTACCGATAAGAATGTTCTGGAAATGAGTAACGGGGTTATAAAGGATCCAGGACGCATGGTACGAGCTAAGGATTTAAAAGAAGAAAAGGACGGCCTCTTCGATATTAAAACAACTGGGGGGATTAGTGGCACAAAATGGTCACATATGAATCTTCCTTATGCTATGCCTAATCCCCTCTTTGAAAAATCTATTCAGTGTCTTACTGGTTTAAGTACAGTCGATTACGAAAATATAATGTCTGGAAAGTCTTCAATAAATCCCCATATTAGTGGTTTAAGTTCAGATACCGATAAGTATTTAACTTCTGGTAAGGCTATAGACCACTTACTTGGAAATATAGATATCTCTAAAGAATTAGAAGCGGCTAAAAAACAGATAGAAAAACCCGGTTTAAAAGGAAATCGTTTAGATCAAATTAATAAAAAGATTAGATATTTAGCTGCTTTAACTAATGCTGGGTTATCAGCAAAAGATGCATATATGATGAAGTATATTCCAGTACTCCCTCCTATAATGCGTCCTTTATCTCATAGACCTAATGGGGATATTAATTTTGATGATCTAAATCAAATGTATAAGGGCATTGGATTATCGATAAGTAGATTAAATTCCCTTTCTCCACTTATGCCTGAAAGTGAGAAACACGAGATTAAAGCTGAAATATATGATGGTCTAAGGTCTCTAATAGGGCTCGGTGGAACAATGAATAGGGATTTTAGGGGGGTCTTGGATATCATTCAAGGTAAAATGCCCGTTAGAGAAGGTGCAAAAGGAACTGGGGAAAAGACGGGCTCTCCTAAAGCAGGTTATTTTCAAAGTAAACTTGTTAACCGCCGGCAAGATTTATCTATGCGGTCAACAATTGTTCCAGAACCGTCAATGGGTCTAGATGAGGTAGGTATCCCACGGCAAGCGGCATTAGAAATCTATAAGCCCTTTATTATTCGTGAACTAAGAAACTTAACGGGCGTATCCCCATTAGAAGCACAAAAGCAAGTTAAAGAAGGTGGGGGTTTAGTTCAAAAAGCTCTTGAACGAGTAATAGAAAATAGACCTCTACTTTTGAAAAGAGATCCAGTACTTCATAAGTACGGTATACAAGCATTTAAACCAAGAATAGTATACGGTAAAGCTGTTCAAATTCATCCCTTGGTTACTGCTGGCTTTGGAGCTGATTTCGATGGTAACTGTATCATAAATAGCTCCAAAGTTTATATTAAATATGGCATAAGAGACTCACACAAGGAGAAACTTATGCCGTTTACTACGAAATCAAAATTAACTGTTAATGACGGAATTATTGTAGAATTAGAAATCGGAGATTTTCCAAGAGAAGATAAGCCATATAAAAAAGATAAAAATGGGGCGGATATTTATAGAGTTCCTGAAGGTATTCAAGTTTTATCTTATGATCATCTTGCGGGAGAATCTACGTATCAAGAGGTTACTGAATTAACAATAGAAGAAAATTGTGAGACAGTAGAGATTTTTTATTCTAATGATTATGAAGTAACTGCGTCTACAAATGAGAGTTTATGTATTTATAACCATGAAACCGGACAATTACGAAAAGCTAAACCTTCTGAATCTATCGGTGCTTTAAGTCCTGTTGTTTCACCACCTGAGTATATTGATGGACTATTTAATAAACAAGTAGGCTGGGCAATAGGTTTATTTGCTTCTGATGGATTTTTACTTGATTACCCTACGATAGGAATATGCAAAGTCAATCAGAATATACGAGACTATTTTTATCTTGCTCTACAAAATATGGGGGGCGTCTCTGGTAGATATACATATTCTCGTGAAAAGAGGTGCCCTAAGGATTTATCTGACAAATCTATTAAAGACCATATAACCGTTTCGACTAAGTTATATGAATTCTTTTCCCAATGTTATGACCCTTCGTATATCAATTATTTAAAAGGGGGGGATAGTAACATAATGCCTGATGATTATTCTTTTAGATCGTGCCTTTTAAAACGGTTACCAGATAATATGGGTAACTATTCTAAAGAAGCGCTATTAGGAGTTTTGTCAGGTTTATTGTGCGGAGATGGATCGTTATCTTTATCTCATGCCAAGACTAGACCGCAACTTATGGCTTCTTTTAATACTAGTTCTAAAGGACTAAAAGAAGATATAAAACAATTGTGTTTTTTACTTGGTATACGTTGTAGTGTTTCTGAAACTCCTCCAGCACCTAATAGAGTACAAAAAAGAGTCAACTATACTATTAATTTTAGTACTGTGGATATTTACAGTTTACTTCCAAAGTTACTTATTATTGGCTATGACGAATTTATGTCACAGTATACGAATTATCCCCCAACTAAAGATGATCGAGATGTAGTTCCTATTCCGTTCAGTATAATAGACAAATTTTCTAGTAAATTACATCTTATGTATAATGATCACCCTACTGTTGTTAGGTCTCTTGCTAATAGAAAAAGTAAAGAAAAAGCTGTTGGATTTAGAGTATCTAGAGATACCGCATTTTTAATGTTGCCGTATCTTAATTTGAATAATGAAATAGACGCTTATTGGAAAAATTTAGTTCTATCCCCCATTAAATGGGTTACAATTCAAAAACTAGGAAAAGTAACTAGACAAACCGTTTCGGATCTAGTTATTCCTACCACAAAAGTTTTTTCTGTTAATAATGGGCTTATAGTTTGGGATACCATGTCTGCATTTGTCCCTATATCACCAGAGGCGGTAGTAGAAGCTCGTCATATGTACCCTTCCAGTAATATTTTTAGCCCCTCATCTGGGACAGTTATGTATACTCCCACCAATGAGGCTCAACTAGGTTTATATGGAATGGCTAAAATAGGCCTTAAAACTAATAAGGCTTTTTCTACCTTAGCCGATATGGAGTCTGCTTTACGAAAAGGGGAAATTGATTATACACATCAAATTAAAGTAGGTGGCGTGTCCTCTACAGCAGGACGTTTTTTAATAGCAAAAGCTTTTCCCGAATCTATGAGAGAAGAGATAATAAAAAGTGACGAGCCCCTCAATAAAAATAGGCAAATAGATCTTCTGACTCAAATAGGTAAAAATCATAAAAAAGAATACGGGGATGTTGCTAATAAGTTAAAAGACCTGGGAAATGCGTGGTCTACTTCTACAGGTTTTAGTCTTGGAATGGAAGATATAAAACCCGATAAAGTTATGAGAGATCAATTATTGGCTAAAGCAGATTTAGCAGTTTCAGAACTTAAGGGAAAAGATAAGGATCTTAAAGCTATTCAAATTTATGCCAAAGTTACTCAAGAATTAAATAGGCATATAGAGGGTATGTCAGAATCTAAGAGTAATCTTATTACAATGTCTAGAGCAGGTATAAAACCCAGTACAGAGATTGTAAGGCAAATAAAGATAGCTCCAATGCTTATGATTAATGCTAAAGGTGAAACAATAGCTACTCCAGTTAGAAGATCCTTTTCTGAAGGTTTAGATTTTGCAGATTATTGGACATCCATGTCGGGGGCTAGAAAGGGGGTTATTCAAAAGGTACAGCAAGTTCGAGAACCTGGATATATGTCTAAAATGGTAATGAACTCTGTTATGAATAATCTGATTGTGGATAATGACTGTGGAACTGACCGAGGAATAACATTATCAATTGATGAAAAGGACATTTTAGATAGGTATTTAGCTGCCGATGTTAAAATAGGTAAAGATACAATTAAAGCAGGTACTTTAATTACATCAGAAGTTAAGAATACTTTACGAAATAATAAAGTTGGTAAGATTATGGTTCGTTCTCCATTACGTTGTAACCACGGTCCTGGTGTATGCCAAAAATGCCATGGATTAAGTGAGAATGGTGTATTACCTGATATTGGGACTAATGTAGGAGTACTAGCAGGGCAAGCTTTAGGAGAAAGGTCTACTCAATTAGCGATGCGTGGCTTCCATTCAGGGGGGTCTGCGTCTTCTAAAGAAGTATTAGCTGATGAATTTGATCGAGTTAAAGCCCTTTTAATGTTTCCTCAAATTCTTCCTGGTTCTGCTTCATTAAGTACAGTTTCTGGTAAGATAGAGAAAATGGATAAAGACCCTGCAGGTGGACATAACGTATTCATTGGAGGAAAGCGTCACTACGTTCCTAATAACTTAGGAATACCACAACAAAATGGGGTATCTTTAAAAATAGGTGATGAAATTAAAAAGGGGTCACCTATTTCTAATGGCCCTATTAATCCTCATGAAATGTTACCTCTTACAGGTATGGAACCAGTACAAGGGTATTTAGCTAATGCCTTACACGAACTGTATGGTCATACAGGTGTTCGTCGTAGGAATACTGAAATTGTTATAAAAGCTTTAACGAATCTTACAAAAATAGACGACCCTGGTGATCATAAAGGCTTTATTCGAGGTGATTTTGCACCGCTATCTCATGTTACCAGTTTTAATAAAAAACTTCCTAAAGATGGTAGGCCGATAGTACATCAACCTATTTTAAAGGGGGTTAATGTCCTACCTTTAGATATGCAAGAAGATTGGATGGCTAGATTAAATCACCAGAATCTTTCCAAAACTATTATAGAAGCTGCTCAACAAGGGTGGACTTCTAAACTACATGGCGCCCACCCAATTCCACCTGTAGTGTACGGAGCGGAAATGGGCAAAGGCAAACCTGGAGAATATTAAAAATGAATAATTTAAATATTGTTGAATCTGCTTTCTTTGATGAATTATCTCAAATAAATAAGGAAGCTTCAAAAGTAGGAATAGTGGCCAGGGGTCTAAAATATTTAGGGGGTGGTTTAAAAGGTTGGGGTAATGTTCTTCAAGGTAACACTAGACCTGGAAAATTTATAGATAACATAAAAGAGGTATACAATAGAGGTGCTACGAGAGCTATTAAAGGTGGAGCTGAAGGAGCACAACAGGGCGCATGGGGAGGAATTAAATCTGTAGCTAAATCTAGATATGGTCAAATGGCTGCGGTACCCGCTATAGGAGCGGCAGGATTATACGCAGGTAATAAGCTTTTAAATTCTACTAATCAATCACAAGGTTATTAAATGCCGTCGTCTTTTAGTAATTCTCCTACTAAAGTTGGAACTGTAGCAGCTAGAATAGAATCGGGAGTTATATCTGATGTAAATCCTCGTAATATGACAGTTAGCTGGGTTTCCCAATATACTGGAAGACAGATTACCGATATTCAAATAATGTCTCCCTATTTTCATTATAATAACGGGGAGGGCTTTACTTGTATTCCTGAGATTGGAGCAATCTGCGTTGTTTGTTTCCCCTCAGATGAAGACTCTCCATTTATTATGGGATTTTTGAGTGCTCCAGAAATGGAGGGTGCAGAAGTTAGTAAGTTTCTAGAAGATAAATTACAAGATTACGAGGTAGAGACAGAAGAAGATATTCCGGTTAGTAAAACTACTAACTCTGGAGGTTCTACAGTATCGGGTGATAATCCATCAGATGCTAGTTATCGTGGTGGTAGACCTATTCTTAATCCGGGTGATATGTATTGGCAGGGAAGAGACGAGAATTTCATTATTTTACGACGGGGTGGGATATTACAAATAGGCGCTACTAATATTTGTCAGCGGGTTTATATCCCCATAACTAATTTTATTCGTGATTTCTGTGAAAATTATGAACTTAATTCTGCTTCTGGTACTTTAAGTTGGAATGTACAAAGACAAGAAAATAACCCTTCTGGTAATGCAGCTACTGAATTTGTACTTATAGCAAGACAATTTGCTCAAGATAAAAAAGCTTCTATTAGACTTAGTATAGGGTCTTTAGATAACTCTGAGAAACCTCCTAACGGGGATAAAACATTTGTCGAAATAGTTATAGCTCCTCAAGCAATTAGTTCTGAAGATGGACAAGTATCTGGTAGCCCTAAATACGTATTACGTATAGATAAAGCTGGTAACAGTTATCAACTACAGGCGGGAACTTTGACTAATGAAGTAGAAGGAGACTATAAGTTATCTGTAACTGATAGTAGGGATACTGCTATTGGCGGAGACGATACATTAACTATTTCAGGTAAATCAAATACTAAAATAACAGGAGATCATGTACTTCAAGGAGTATCTAGTAAAGAGATATGGGATGCTACGAAGGTAATTACTGCGGCAATATTGAGGCTCGGAAATGAGTCAGCTTCCGAGCCGGCTGTTCTCGGGGTAAAATTAATATCATGGTTAACTTCTCATACTCATCCAGTAGTTGGGGCTTTAGCTGGACCTCCAACTCAAGGTCCAGCAACTGTTAATTTAGTTAGTAAGACGGTATTTATTAATAAGTAAGGATGGTATAAAATGGATCTTTTTTTAGATAAGAAACTAGTCTTTGAAAAAATGGGCCAAGAGGCACTTATGTCAGAAGACGCTAATATTTGGCCTCAGCAGATATTAGAGCAACTTTATAAACAAGTTTCGTATACTAGTGATTACTCGCCTAAAATTGTACTGGACACTATAGATGTTGATCGAAGATATGCTTTAGGACGAATAGAACTTCATAATAAACTAGCTATAAATCCTAGAGATGATTCTACCCCCCCAGAACTTCTTGGACGAGATAAAGTAGTTATTCCTGTCATTATTAAAGAAGGAAAGCTCCTTCCATTAGATCTACTTCTTAGTAATGGAGAAGTAGAACCTTTGACTGAAGAACGTCTTAGAGTAGGGTTATTCAGTCCTACCATGTTTGATAGTATTAGAAAGCGTCCTGGAGACCTTTCTATGGTGGAACAACTTTACCCCCCTACTAGACAGTATGGTGGAGCTAGGGGACCGCTTATAAGTGATATTGGAGGCGGTGGGGTAGATAAGGTATCCAGTACTCAACCTGAATTTTTATTAGACGCTATCATTCCTACTATCAAAAAAGCACATTTAGAAGAAGTAGTGAATAGTCTTAATGAAGATATTAGTCTTAGAACCGCTTTATTGACAAATGATGCTGTAACCCCTTTTCTCTCTAAACTTGCAGAAATTGAAGATAAAAACCCCACTTCTTATCTTAAAAAAGTAGCTGAGTCTATAAAACCTACAGTAATTCAGGTAAGCAAGGTAGACAATGGGTTTTTGATAAAGACTGCTAATCCTAATGTATTAGCTCCTACTTCAGATGTTGTATCTAGGCCTGAAGCAGTAAACACTTTAGGAGGAGATCTAATTTCTAAAGTAGAAACTGGCGGTACTTCTACGATAACTACACAACCAGCTATTAAAGACACTTTAGTAGATTTAGAAATTAAAGTAATAGATTCTTTTGGTCTATATAAAGTTAAAACAATAGGGGATAACCGTGAACTTGTAGGATGGGTATTTCCTTCTGTAATAGCGTTTACTGGAGAAGTTTTACCCCTAGCAATTTTTAGTAACGGTAGTGAATCATCAATGCAGGAAGCTATTGCAGGAATACCGTTAGCTAAACAAACAGACATCATAGATGCTATTCCTGAAGGTATGGGTAGTTTTTATTACCCATCTAATAGTGGTGCTGTAGCTTTAATTCCTATAGAGATCAAGTCTGAGATGGAAACTCCAAATGGAATAGGATATATGTCAGACACAATTCTTGGGGAACATTGTGTCATAACTAAAGTACCTGGATTAAAAGAGGTATCTGTTATAGGAGAGAAGCATTACGGTATTCCAGAAGATTGCGGATTTCTATCATTTTCATTACAGAAGATAACTGAACTCGCTGCTAATCCAGAAGAGTTTTTAAAGACTGCAGAAGCTAAAGTACTTTCTACTGCAGTAAGAATTATTACTGACGGTACGTGTTATTCATTTTCAGGTGCAGAAATAGATAAGCTGGCTGGGATTATGGATACCCAGTTTCTTGATAAGGATAACACTATTTTTTTAGCTTCTATACTAGGTCAAGAGCCTTATAAAATTAAATTAGCTTTAGACAATCTACGAAAGCAGGGTCAATACGAACTTTGGTTTCAAGCTCAGCCAATTTGTACTTTAAGAAGTAAATATGCGGAAGCTAGAAATAGAGCTGAAGATTATATATCAAAGTTTCCAGATTTAAGAGTGGGCCTTCTTAAAGAAGCTGCTCCTATAGAAGATCCTAGTGCAGTAGACAAAATCCTGTCTTTGGGATTTATTAATCCTGAAAATATATCTATTTTTATTAGTTATATACCTGAGATCGAGAAATCAATATGCAAACTATCTGAGTTACTATTGGCTTCTAGATTGGGATTAAATTCTGTAGATCAAAATGCTATTCAAAAATCATTAGTACACTTGGATAAAGTAGTAACCGGATTGAAAACCATCGGGACTAAATCACGGGCATAAAATATGGCGATAATCCGCAGTCCTGCAGAGAATTTTATTAAGTTCTTACTATCCCAGCGTGAATATGATTCTGGGGTAATCTTACGAATGTTGAATGATTTTAGACTTGAAGGGATTAGTGAAGATTATATTAAGAAATTAAATAAAAAAATGCAGCCTTTTCCAGAACCCTGGGAACCTAATAAAAAAGATTGCGCTACTAGAGATTTTTTAAAATTCCATGAAATATATGATCTTTGGTTTCCTACTCCACATGTTAGAGAGTCTTATGAAATTTTAGCTGCTCCACAACTTAGAGAGCATGTAGAACAGCTTCTCCTATCTCCCATAAGAATTGAAGAGGTTGTTTCTAGATTAAATAAACATCATAGGATTTCTTTAACTATCGAAGGGGTGATTGCTTTTGGTCACTATTTCTGGAATAAAAAACTTCTTTCTATGCATGAATGGGTATCTGTTCTAGAAGGAAGACCTTCAGCTTCAAATAGTATGGCCATTCTTAGAGTAAGCCCGGATATGGCTCAAGCTCTAGTACCTTGGGTTTTAGGATTAAGCGGGCCCCCACAATCTCTTAATACTGGGACAGTTGCGCGTCGTATGCGAGATATCGCCTTCTTGAAAGTTTTAGAAGTTGAAAGACAACCAGCTACCTTAGCGCATTCAAAAATGATGAAGAATTACATGGATGTTATAGCAGATGCTGAGAATGAATTACGACAAAGTGATGTGGCTTTAAAAGATGTTCTCCAAGCATTTGAAAAATTTCGACTTAGAAAAGAAGATGTTACCATCCCCTCTATTGAAGAACTTGCAGGAACGAACTATAGTCAATCAGGTTCTGGAACAGGACAGGGAGAGGGTCTAAATAATATGGACTATGGTAACGAAGATAGTTAAGATAGTCAGTTTAAAAAATGGGCCAATTAAGAATGCAGCAGAAACAAAAACCTTTTTGGATGGACGAAAGTGAGTGGAAGACTAGGGGTCTTCCAAAGTTAATTAACTATAGAGGAATTGATAATATAGTTGAAAGTATTCCGGTACTTAATTGGATACAAAAAGGAAACATAATAGCTGCCTATGTTGAAAAAGATGGGCTTATAAATTACCATTTTTATAAAAAAGATCGTAAAGAGATATTTGATAAAGCCCATATTGATATGGATCAAATTAAAAAAGATACCCCTTACGATCTTCAAGAAGACGCGCAGAATAAAATTGCAAAGCAAGCCAATAAGAATTTAGAAGAACATCCATGGTGGCCAGGATTTTCTAGTTTTATTCACCACGTATTTAATGAGCACTTTAAGTACCAACCTTTTAAAGTAGATTATTATCCAGAAGTAGATAGCTGGTCAATAATAATGAATATTCCTAATACTCCTACAAAGTGGTCACCTCAGCATGAAGTTCTAGTAGACTCTATTTCTAAATTAACTGAGAATTAATATCACGCGTAATCAGATGTCTTTTAGTTTACTCTAAAATATTCTGGAGTAAACTTATATAGAATGCATTCGCTTATTACGTGCC
>Ga0315274_10001354_pt1 | contig 37651 bp, 37 predicted proteins | sample YL17G02_20_MG_FD_203700 | JGI IMG/M metagenome (GOLD analysis project Ga0315274, IMG submission 203700) | Sediment microbial communities from Yellowstone Lake, YNP, Wyoming, USA - YL17G02_20 | ecosystem: Environmental > Aquatic > Freshwater > Lake > Sediment | place: USA: Wyoming | collected...
TTTTTGACACTTTTTTTTCGCCTGTGATATATTGACCCGTAGATGAAGGTCCTTAAGTTCGCGGTCCTGCTCTCCGTCTTTTCGGTCCTCCTGGCGTCCGCCGCCGAAAGGCCTGGTTCCATGCGACTCGAGGAAGACCGGAACGGATCTCTCTGGGCCCTCTGGGTCGAAGAGGGTCTGCAGACAGACGCCTTGCTTTTCGGCCGGGTCCGCGAGAGCGGCCTTCCGGAGAGGGGCCTCGTGCCCACCCCGCAGGGGACCGTTTTCTCGCCGGACTTCGACTTCAGCCCGTCGAACTCGGCCTGGATCGCCTGGGTCCAGCATTCCGGCGTCGCCTTCCGGGTCTCGGTCCGGGATGCCGGGACCGGAAGGACTTGGATCGTCAGCCCGCCGTCCCTCCTGTCGGCGTCCGGCGTCCGGGTGATCGCCGGCGGGCCCGAAGGGCCGTGGGTCTTCTGGACGGGAAGGGAGCTCGGCCGGGACGAGATCTTCTTCAGCCGTTTCGACGGGGCGGATTGGTCCCCGGCCGCGCGGCTCAATGCGAGCCGCGCCGTCCCCCACCTCTTCCTGGACGCGGCCGCGGACGCGGCGGGCCGGCCCTGGCTCGTTTGGTCGGCTTATGATGGAAAGGATTACGAGATCACCTGGGCCCGATGGAACGGGAGCGCCTGGTCCGAAGAGGAGAAGCTCACGGACAACCGGGACGGGGACGCGTTCCCGGCCCTTGCTTTCATCCGGGGCGTCGTCCCCGTCGTCGTCTGGAACCGGTCCGGGAAGGGCGGCGGCGCCGTCCACGCCAGGTTCATGGAAGCCGGTGTCTGGAGCCCGGAAGTCGAGGTCCTCGGCGGCGCGGGCCGGGTGACCGTCGATCCGAGGACTGCCGTCCGGGACGACCGTCTGGACATCTTTTGTCAATCCGGAGACACGGTCGTCTCGAAGAGCCTGACCTTCCGGGAACTCAAGGCCCTGGAGCCTTTCGTCCTGCCGCCGGCCCCGGCCGCCCCCGGCGAGGCCCTCAACGAAAACACGTACGTCGCCTTCGGCGACAACATCACGTATGGTGTCATCAACGGTCAGGAAGCCCCCGGGATGGGATATGTCCCCAGGCTCGAAGCCTTGCTTAACGAGAACTTCGGCCCGTCCGAGGTCGCCAACGAGGGCGTCCCCGGCGAATCCACGCTGAACGGCCTCGGCCGGATGAGCGACGTTCTCGCGCGGCATTCGGCCCGCTACCTCCTCCTGATGGAAGGGACGAACGACGTCGTCTCCCTGGAAGTCTCTGCCGACGCGACCGCCTTCAATATCGAGCAGATGGTCCGGAAGGTCCTGGACCTCCATGCGCTCCCCCTCCTCGCGACCATCATCCCCAGGAAGGATTGGTTCGAGGAAACGGCGATCTACCGGGACCGGACGAACGACATCAACACGAACATCCGCAGGCTCGCCCGGAACCTCAAACTCCCCCTCGTCGACATGTCCCAAACATACTTCAACTATCCGGAATCCGAAGGCGGTTGGAAGGCCCTCCTTTCGGACGATATCCATCCCAACGAGCTCGGATACGAGGTCATGACCCAGGCCTGGTGGAACGAGATCCGAAACGTCCCCTTCCCTCCCCAGGGCGTCACGGTCAGCCGGTCCGTGGAAAGGTCCCTGCTCTCCAGCCGGAACATCAATGATCTGACCTGGAGCCACAGCCCCAAGATCACGGACCCTTTCCGGTTCCGGAGCTACCGGATCTACCGGAGGGACCTGGACGAAACCCTGGGGGACTTCCGGCTGATCGCCGCGCTCCCTTACACCCCTTTCCATGACCAGCAAAGATACAGCGACCTGGACATCGAAGCGGAGCGCCGCTATGAATACTTCGTGTCTCTTCTCCGGATCGACATGGTCGAAGGACCGCCGTCCGACCCGGTGAACGATTTCTTGAAGTGAGTCTGTGATATAATCCGAGCGATGAAGGACCCGAACAAGAAGAACGGCCGGGCGCCGAAGGCCGGGAAGCCCAAGGCGGGCCGGGCCGCGGAGATCACGGCCGTTCTCATGATCTTTTTCTCCGTTTTTTCCTTGATCTGCCTGATGAGCTATGACTCGCGCGACCCCTCCTGGGCCAACGTCTCGCCGGCCGGCCACCGGGTCCACAATTACGCGGGACGCGTGGGCTCCTATTTCTCCGACTGGCTCCTCATGTTCATGGGTCTCTACGCGTTCCTGGTCCCCTTCGCGTTCGGCTATGTCGGTATCAAGACCATACTCCCGGGCGGAGCGCGCAGGCTGTTGGTCCGGACGGGAGGTATCCTTCTTTCGGCATTGATCCTCTGCCCTCTTTTCTATTTCCTCTTGAAAAGTTTCCCGTGGGGAAAGGTCGAGGTCCAGGCCGGAGGTGTCATGGGCTTCAGCCTGGCCGAATTCCTCGTCGGCTACCTGAACCCGTCCGGTTCGTTCCTCCTGCTTGCCGCCGCGTTCGTCCTCTTCCTTCTGTTCTCCACCCGGTGGTCCCTGGCCCGGACGGTCCACCTCTTTGAGAAGGCGTTCGATTCCGCCTTCAAGAACGTCCGGATCAAGGTCACTAGCCTTCAAAAGACCAAGGAACGGGAGAAGATGAGGGAAAAAGTCAACAAGAAATACGCCGGCGAAACGGCCGACGAACGCAAGGATGCGAAGAAGAGGGAAAAGGAAGAGGAGAAGAAAAAAGCCCGGCAGGAACGAGCCCCGGCCCAAGCCCCTCCCAGGGTCGCGGCCGAGAACCTGCTCTTTCCCAACCTGGGGAAGAAGGGCGATTACACTTTCCCGCCGTTCAGTCTCCTTGATCCCGGCAGGCCATCTGAGAAGATCGACAAGAACGAGCTTTACGAAAAGAAGCGCCGGATCGAGGACAAGCTCAAGGAGTTCAGCGTGGCCGGCGAGGTCCGCGAGTACCACCCCGGCCCCGTCATCACGACCTACGAACTGTTCCCCGACCCGGGCATCAAGGTCGCCCAGGTGGCCAACCTGACCGAGGACCTGTCCCTGGCCCTCGAGGCGGAATCGGTCCGCATCCAGAGGATCCCGGGCAAATCGTCCCTGGGTGTCGAGATCCCCAACAATAAACGGGAGGTCATCAAGCTCCGGGACATCATCCAGTCCGAGAAGTTCCTCAACTCGCCGTCGAAGCTGACCTTTGCCCTGGGAAAGACCGTCCACGGCGAAGTTTACATCACGGACCTGGCCGTCATGCCCCACCTCCTGATCGCCGGGGCCACCGGCACGGGCAAGAGCGTCGCTCTCAACGCCCTCATCGCCAGCATCCTTTACAAGGCGACCCCGGACGAGGTCAAGCTCATCCTCATCGACCCCAAGCGGCTCGAGTTCACTCTTTATGAGGGGATCCCCCACCTCCTTTGCCCTGTTATCAACGATCCCAAGAAGGCCGGGATCATCCTCTTCGACGCGGTGCGGAAGATGGAGGAGCGGTTGAGGAAGCTCGGCCAGATGAAGGTCCGCGACATCGTCCAGTACAACAAGGCCGTCGAGCAGCTCATCAAGGAGAAGAAGGGGAAGCTGACCGAGGAGGAGAAGCGGGCCCTCAAACCGCTTCCCTACATCGTCATCATCATCGACGAGCTGGCCGAGCTCATGATGGTCAGCGCCCAGGAGGTCGAAAGCAGCATCACCCGGCTCGCCCAGCTGGCCAGGGCGGTCGGCATCCACCTCGTCATGGCGACCCAGCGCCCCTCCATCGACGTCATCACGGGCACCATCAAGAACAACTTCGGTTGCCGCATCGCCTTCCGCGTCCCTTCAAAGATCGACTCCAGGATCATCCTCGACGCGGGGGGAGCGGACAAGCTGCTGGGCCTGGGAGACATGCTCTTCCTCCCGCCCAACTTCCCGCGCCTGATGAGGCTCCACTGCGCCTACATCTCCATCCCCGAGGTCCGAAGGCTCGTCAAGTTCGTCAAGGAGCAGGGCACCCCTGAATACGACGAGCGGATCGTCCAGGCGGTCAGGGGCGACGCCTACCAGCTCTGGGAGGAATACGGCGAAAAGGACGAACTCTACGAGAAAGCCCTCGAGCTCGTCCTCCTCACCAGCCAGGCCTCAGCGTCCTACCTGCAGCGTCGCCTGAAGCTCGGCTACGCCCGGGCGGCCCGGATCATCGACCAGATGGAGCAGGAAGGGATCATCGGTCCCTCCGAGGGAAGCAAGGCGAGGGAGGTCCTGGTCGACGGCAAGACCTACCTGAGGGACAAGGAACGGGCCAAGGAGAGAGGGGGCTGATCGTCCCATGCACGGCACCGGCCATCCTCAGCAGGCCGGCGTGCTCAGGCTCTGCGGCCAGACCATGCCCTGGCTCGTTTCGAGGAGCTCGAAGCCCCCGTCCATGAGCCGGTCTTCGATATAAGAGTAGAACTCCTGTTCGTTCTTGACGATAAGATAGGCGGATTCAGCGGGGTTTTTTCCGGCGGCGGGCTGGATCATGACGCTTTCATCCTTTCATAGAGCACAGGATTAGTCGGGAGAGACGCCCCAAGATTGATAAATTCGCGGCTTGTCAAGCCGCCTCCCTGCCGATATAATACGCCTGTGACCAACAGCCGACCCGAGATCGACCTGGATGAGCTGGTCCTTAAATTCAGGCCCGTCGTCTCCTTCCGGGTCAGGAAGGCCCTGGGGGGGGCCACCCCGGACTGGGAGGACGTGGCCGACGAGATCATCACCCAGGTCATCGAAAAGGTCAAAAACGGCGAGTTCCGGGGAGAGTCTTCGATAGGGACCTTCATCTACACCATCACAAGCAGGCGGATCGTCGACCACATCCGCCAGAAGACCAGGATCCTGAGGCACGCCCCCGAGCCAAGCGCTTTCCCGGACCCCCATGAGACCGTCGAGAGCCGGGAGCGGGCAGAACAGATCACCGAAGCCGTCAAGGGCCTCAAACCGAAGTTTCGGGAGGTCATTTACCTATATTATTATAAGGAAATGCCCAGGGAGGAGGTCGCCAGGCGGCTTGGCATTCCTCCCCGGAGGGTCAGCGAAAGGGTCAATTACGCCCTTAAACTGATCAAAAAGGACCTGAAAAAGTAAAATTTTTTTCCATTTTCCTCCTCACGGAGCGACTAAAAGGTTGAAATCAAGGAAAGGTGAAGGAAATGGCCGAATGCAAGCATGATGAGTTGATCGACCGATACCTTCTCAACCGGATGGGAGAAGGAGAACGGAATGAATTCGAAGAGCACTATTTCAACTGCGCTTCCTGTTTCGCGAAGATGGCCGAGAGGGACGAGGTCATCGGCGTCCTGAAGCGCGAGCGGTCGGTCTTCGCCGCCGAAGAGCGCCCGGCGATCGAAACCCGGACGGCCGCCTGGTATGACCGGGTCGTCGCATTCTTCACGCCCAAGCAGTGGGTGCTGGCCGGAGCGGCCGCGGCCCTGCTCGTCGCGGTCCTGACCTTCACCCCCCTTCTTCGCAACACGCCTCCGGAGTTCGTCCTGAACGGCGAGGAAACGGTCCGCGGCGGCTCGCTGACCCTGATCTCCCCGGTCATCGACATCAACGCCGTCCCCGCCTACTTCGAGTGGAAGAAGCTCGGCGAGGACGTCGAATACCAGGTCTCCATCTACAACAGCAAGCTCCTTTGGAAGACCTCGACCACGGACAACACGGTCTCCCTGCCCGACGACGTCAAGTCCAGGATGGTCGCCGGCCAGAGATATTCCTGGCAGGTCAAGGCATTCTCTAAGCAAGGGACCCTCATCGCCGTCTCCAGCCGGGTCCAGTTCACGGTCAACCCCGCCGACTGACAAGTAGGGGTCAAACCTACAATCTTAACAGTTCTGTTAAGATTGTAGGTTTGACCCCCACTTATTATAGGTTTGACCCCCACTTATTAATCCTCGATCAGCCGGTCGCCTTCTTCTTCGATGTAAAGCCGGCCCTTGCTCTGGTCCTCGAAGGCCAGACAGCACATCAATCGTCCGCACAGGCCCGAGATCTTGGTCGGGTTGATGACGATCTGCTGCTTGCGGGCCTTCTGGATGGTGACGGGCTCGAATGTCTTCATGAACGCCGAGCAGCAGAGGACCCGGCCGCAGGTCCCCAACCCTCCGATCATCTTGGCCTCGTCCCGGACGCCGACCTGGCGCATCTCGATCCGCATCTTCAGCTCCTTGGCCAGGTCCTTGACGAGCTGGCGGAAGTCGATCCGGCCGTCCGCCGTGTAATAGAAGATCCCCTTCTTCTCGTTGAAGAAATAGCGCACGGAGACGAGCTTCATCGGCAGGTCCCACGCCCGGATCCGCTGGAGGCAGAACTCGAACGCCCCGTCCTCCTTCTCCCTGAGCCATCGAAACTTTTTCAGGTCCTCCTCCGTGGCCTTCCGGATGATCGGAACGGCCCGTTCCGCGGCCCGGGGGTTCTTGCAGACCGGGCTCACATCGTCGACGACGACACCCAGGTCTCCGCCCAGGTCCGATTCGACGATACAGTAGTCCCCGCGGCCCAAGGGCAGGTCGCCTTTTTTGGCGCGGATGGTCTTGCCCGTTGTCTCAGAAAGCAAACAGATGATTTCAGACATGGTTTCATTCCCCGAAATTTGAATAGTAGACCGCGGCCTGCAGGTTCATGTTCAGGTTTCGATTCCCCGAAAGGCCCGCCAGGACGGAATCGGTGCGGTCCAGGCCATCCTGAACCCTCTCGAGGCTCCATTGCCCCTCCGCCCCCCTGAGCGCCTCCTCAAGATCGGGATTGAGGAGGTACCGGCTCTCCCCATGCTCCTTGATCAGGATGATGTCCCTGCAGAACGATGCGAACATCTCCATCTTTCTCTCGAACTCGTCCTTGGCCGCGGCGCGCTGCTGGAAGACGTAGGCGGAAAGAAAGTCCGAGGACCCCTTCCCCCCGAGAAGGGACAGAAAGAGCTCCCAGGCGGACTGCCGGTATTTCCGGACCTCTTCCCAATCCCGGCCCATGGCAAGCTCCAGGTTACCGCCCACGATGATCGAGAGGACCTTCGCCTGTTCTCCGGGATAGCCCCGTTCAGCGAGGATCCGCTCGATCTCCTCCCGACCGATCGTGGAAAAGCTCAGGACCTGGCAGCGTGACCGGATGGTCGGCAGGACCAGGAAAGGGTTGGACGTGACCAGGATGATGTGGGTGAACGACGGCGGTTCCTCCAGGACCTTGAGGAGCGAGTTGGCCGATTCTTCGTTCATTTTCTCGGCTTGTTCGACGATAAAAACCCGTCTCGTCCCCGAGAAGGGCTTCAGGTAGGCCATCTGCTTGATGAACCGCATCTGTTCGATCTTAATAACGTCCTTTTCGGGGGCTATCCCCAGGACGTCCGGAAATCTTCCGGCCTCGATAGCCTTGCAGAAATCGCATTCTTCGCAGGCATCGTCCTTCCCCGCCTTGCAGTTCAGGGCCTTGGCCAGGGTCATGGCCATCGCCGTCTTCCCCACGCCGTCGGGGCCGCAGAACAACAGCGAATTCGGGACCCTGTGCCTCTGCAAGGCCGTGCTCAGGATCCTCTTCACCCGGCTGTTGCCTGCTATGTTCTTAAACCCCATGCTGCCTCCCGGCCGCCCCCGGGGCGAGCGCCTTCTTCAGGAAACGGCCCGTGTGCGAGCCCTGGGCCGCCGCGACATCCTCCGGGGTCCCCTGGGCCACGATCCACCCCCCTTCTTCGCCCCCTTCCGGGCCGAGGTCAATAATATAGTCGCAAAACTTGATGACTTCAAGGTTGTGCTCGATGATAAGGACGGTGTTGCCCAGCCCGGCGAGCTCGGAAAGGACCTCGAGGAGCTTTCGGACGTCATCGAAATGGAGCCCGGTCGTCGGCTCGTCGAGAAGATAAAGGGTCCGCCCCGTGCTCTTCCGCCCCAGCTCCTTGGTCAGCTTGATGCGCTGGGCCTCCCCTCCGGAAAGGGTCGGGGCGGATTGGCCGAGGCGGATGTAGCCCAGGCCCACCCTCTTCAGGGTGGCCAGCTTCCGTTTCAGGACGGGCTGGGCCTTAAGGAGTTCATAGGCGTCATCCACGGTCATCGACAGGAAGTCGGCGATCGTCTTCCCCTTGTAGGTCACGACCAGGGTCTCCTTATTGTACCTCTTCCCGCCGCAGCGGTCGCAGGTGACGAAGACGTCGGGCAGAAAGTGCATTTCGATCTTTCTCACCCCGGCGCCCCGGCAATCCTCACAGCGGCCGGCCGTGACGTTGAAGCTGAAACGCCCCGCCGAGTAACCTCTCGACCGGGCCTCGAAGGTCCTCGCGAAGAGCTCCCGCAGGGCCGTGAACAACCCCGTGTAGGTGGCGGGATTGGACCTCGGGGTCCGGCCTATGGGCTTCTGGTCGACGGAGATGACCTTGTCGATCTGGTCCTCGCCCCTCATCCCTCCATGGGCCCCCACCTTATGTCCGGCCCTGTAGATGGAATGGAGCAGACTCTTGTAGAGGATGTCGTAAACGAGCGTGCTCTTGCCCGACCCGGAGACCCCGGTGACGGCCGTCATGACGGCGAGCGGCAACCGGACGTCGATCCCCTTGAGGTTATGTTCCCTGGCCTCGAGGATGGTCAGCCAGTCCTTCGGCTCCCTCCGTTTCACGGGGACGGGAATGGACCTCTCCCCCCGGAGGTATTGGGCGGTGAGCGACTCCGGCGAATCCAGGATCTCGGGGAGCGTCCCTTCCGCGACCTTGTATCCCCCGCTCTCGCCGGCGCCGGGCCCGAGGTCCAGGATGTAATCCGCAGCCCGTATGGTCTGTTCGTCGTGCTCCACGATGACGATGGAATTCCCCTCGTCACGAAGCCCTCTGAGCATGGAGATCAAACGGCCGTTGTCCCTTTGGTGAAGCCCTATCGTCGGCTCGTCCAGGACGTAGAGGACCCCCCTCAGCCTGGCCCCGACCTGGGCGGCCAGCCTGACCCGCTGGGCCTCCCCGCCCGAAAGGGAGGCCGCGGACCTGCCGAGATGGAGGTAGGACATGCCCAGCTCCTCCATGGTCACGAGGCGGTCCAGGATCTCCTTGACGATCTTTTCGGCCACCGGACGCCGGGCGGCGGGAAAAGAAAATGACGACATTTCCGTCCTCAAACGGCCGATGGGAAGGCTGCTGAGCTCGATGATCGTCCGGCCTTGGACCTTGACCGTCAGGCTCTCCTTCTTCAGCCGGGCGCCCTGGCAGGCCGGGCAGACATCATCCGTAAGCTGCACTTCGCCCCATTCGTTCTCGGTCGTTTTGTAGCCGAGACCGTGGCAGGCCGGGCAGGCCCCGTAGGGACTGTTGAAGGAGAAGTTCCTGGGTTCGAGCTCGGACAGGCTGATCCCGCAGTCCGGGCACAGCAGTCTCAGGGAGAAATAGGCCTCCCGGCCGGACCCATTAAGGATGAGGACTTCGCCCCCGGAGACTTCGACCGCCTTCGCCACGGCCTCTTTCAACCTCATCCGGGAAGTCTCGGAAACCCGGATCTCGTCCACGAGGACCTCGATCGTGTGCGCGCGCGTTCTTTCCAGAGGGATCGGCTCGTCCAGCTCCCAGAAGGTCCCGTTAACCCGAGCGCGAAGAAAACCCTTTTTCCTCAGCCTCTCGAACAGGCGGTGGTATTCCCCCTTGCGGCCCTTGATCATGGGCGCCAGGACCTTCACCGTCTGGCCGGGAAAAGAGGACCGGACCCGCTCAAGGATCTGGTCGGGAGTCTGTGTCCTCACCTCTTTTCCGCAGTTCGGGCAATGGGGCGTTCCCGCCCGGGCGTAGAGTAGGCGGAAAAGGTCATAGATCTCGGTGATGGTGCCGACCGTCGAGCGCGGGTTCGTCGAAATGGTCTTCTGGTCGATGGAGATCGACGGGGAAAGGCCCTCGATGGACTCGACCTCGGGTTTTTCCAGCTGTTCGATAAACTGCCGGGCGTAGGTCGAAAGGCATTCGATGTAGCGCCGCTGGCCTTCTGCGAACAGCGTGTCGAAGGCCAGGGACGATTTCCCGGAACCGCTGGGACCGGTGACCACGACGAGCCTGTTCCGCGGCAGAGTGACGTCGATCCTCTTCAAATTGTGCTGGGCCGCCTTCTTGACCCGGATCTCGTTAAGCATGAAATCATTGTACCATGCCTTATTAGCGATCCCACTCAATTGTTGGACAATGCCGCCGAAACCCCGATATAATGAGGCCTGAATTGGGAGGCGAAATGTCCCGCGAAGAAGACCTGCTCAAGTGCCTGGAGGCGCTCCAGGAGATGGGCTTGAAGAGCGACTCCATCACGGCCGTCAAGCACATCCCGGCCCAGGAGGCCAGGTTCGAGGACTACCCCGACGATGCGGACCCGGCCGTCATCAAAGCCTTGAAGGAAAGGGGGTATACGCGCCTTTACTCCCACCAGCGCAGCTCCTGGGAGTCCCTCAAGCAGGGCAAGAACGTGGTCATCGTGACACCCACGGCCTCCGGGAAGACCCTCTGCTACAACCTCCCTGTCTTGGATGCCATCGTGCGCAACCCGTCCAGCCGGGCCATTTACCTTTTCCCGACCAAGGCCCTTTCCCAAGACCAGCGAGCGGAGCTCGACGACATCACGAAGCTCATCTCTTCGGAGGTCCGGATCTTCACCTACGACGGCGACACGCCGCAGGACGCGAGGCGGGCCATCCGGGCCCAGGGGCACATCGTCCTGACCAACCCCGACATGCTCCACAGCGGCATCCTCCCCCACCACACGAAGTGGATCAAGCTCTTCGAGAACCTGAAATACATCGTCATCGACGAACTCCACAACTACCGCGGCATCTTCGGCAGTCACCTGGCCAACATTCTTAGGCGGCTCAAGCGGATCGCGAATTTTTACGGTTCCAACCCTCAATTCATCCTGTGCACGGCGACCATCGCCAATCCCGTCGAAGTGGCCGGGAAGATGATCGAGGCCCCCGTGACCCTCATCGACGACAACGGCGCCCCGCGCGGCGAGAAGTACTTCGTCTTCTACACGCCGCCCATCGTCAACGAGGCCCTGGGCATCCGGCGTTCCTACGTCAACGAATCGCGCCGGGTGGCCTCTCTCTTCCTCAGGAGCGGCCTCCAGACCATCGTCTTCGCCCAAAGCCGCCTGATCACCGAGGTCCTGCTCACCTACCTCAGGCAGGACATCGAGAGGACGATCAAGGACGAGGGCCTTATCCGCGGCTATCGCGGCGGCTACCTGCCCCTCAAAAGACGGGAGATCGAGAAGGGCCTGCGCGAGGGCAAGATCCTGGGGGTCGTTTCCACGAACGCCCTCGAGTTGGGGATCGACATCGGGACCCTGGACGTCGCCGTCCTGGCCGGATATCCCGGGACCATCGCCTCCACCTGGCAGAGGGCCGGGCGCGCCGGCCGCAAGTCGGGGAAGTCGGCGGCGGTCCTTGTCGCTTCGAGTTCCCCCCTCGACCAGTTCATCGTCCACCACCCGGAATACTTCTTCACCCGGTCGCCGGAGATGGCCCTCATCAACCCGGACAACCTGTCCATCCTGGTCAGCCACATCGAGTGCGGGGCGTTCGAGCTGCCGTTCCAGGAAGAGGAGAGGTTCGGGACGGCCGCGATCGGCGAGATCCTCAAGTTCCTGGAAGAAGAGAAACTCCTCCACCACTCCAAGGACAAATGGTACTGGACGTCGGACGCCTACCCCGCCGACGGGGTCAGCCTGCGGAGCATCAGCTCCGATAATTTCGTCGTCGTGGACACGACAGAGAAGTCCCGGGTCATCGCCGAGGTGGATTTTTCGTCGGCCCTGACAACGCTCCACCCCAAGGCCATCTACATCTGCGAGGGTGAACAGTACTTCGTCGAGAAACTGGACTACGACCAGCGCAAGGCGTATGTCAAGAAGACCGACGTCGACTACTACACGGACGCCATCGACTACACTAAGATCAAGATCCTCGACGTCTTCGGGAAGGCCGAACTCGGGCACTGTCACGTCTCCCATGGCGAAGTCCACGTGGCCACCCAGGTCGTCGGGTTCAAGAAGATCAAGTTCCACACGATGGAGAACGTCGGAGCCGGCGACCTCAGCCTGCCCCAGAACGAGATGCACACCACGGCCTGGTGGCTGACCGTCCCCTCGGACGTCCTCCAGGTCCTGCCTTACACCCCGGAGCAGCGGGTCAACGGCATCTTCGGGCTGGCCTACCTCCTCCACCACGTCTCGCCGCTGTTCATGATGTGCGACGTCCACGACGTCGGGGTCTCCATCGGCGACAACGCCACGGGCGAATCCCTGCCCCCCCGCGACGCGGCCTCGCGCGTGTCCCAACGGGAAGATTTCCCGATGGTCCCGGAGGAGGACTTCGAGCCCAATATCTTCATCTACGACAATTTCCCCGGCGGGATCGGATTGAGCCCAGCCCTCTTCCTCCTGGAAAAAAGACTCCTGGAGCACGGCCTGAAGACCATCGAGGTCTGCCCTTGCAAGGACGGCTGCCCCTCCTGCGTCGGCCCGACCAAGGAAAGCGGGAAGCTGGCCAAGCAGGTCGCCCGGGACATATTAAAAGAACTCTTATGAGAAAGCGTTTTTTAAAATAAATATTCTAATCGATATCTGATCTATTAGGAGGTCATTAAGATGAGAGAGATCTCCGATCGTGATCTCGTTGCTGATATTAAACGGGTAGCATCCAAAATGGGGGCAAGGATTCTTAGCCGGTCAGAATACTTTCAAAATGGTCAATATACGGCTTACCAAGTCTATGACGGCGGACGCACGTGGGAAGATGTTTGTCACACCGCCGGCCTAGAAACAAAGAAGATTGAGCCAGTATCCGATAAGGAATATTTTTATCGTCTTAAGCAGGCATTTAATACCATAGGCCGCTATCCAAAAGCCAGTGAGCGCAAGAAATTTAGCCTCAACTTCAGCAAAAGACGTTATGCAACTTTAAATGAATTCATTCGAAAAGCAATAGCCCTAGGATACGTTCCTAGTCTTTTTAAAAATAAGAAGGATAAAGAGAGTTATGAGACGAATACGGCATCCGTTGAGAAAGTCTTTCTTCAAAATGCAAACAATGGAAAGCCCAAACGCATCCCTCCTTCAATACCAAATGAGACAAATAGAAAAAAATGGGAGAGAATAGCTATTGACGGTTTCCCATATGCACCGCATGATGAATTAGGGGTCGTTGCTTTATTTGCGATCCCTTGCTCAACAGGAAAAATTAAATGGCAGATTCTTGAAGTACGCGGCGGCAAGGGGATAGACATTACTTGCTACAATGATGTCACGGGTAAAAACATCAGGGTTGAACTCAAGCACACTTTATCGAAAGGGAGTTGGAATCATAGAATTGAAGATATTGATTATGTCGTATGCTGGGAAAACCGTTGGCCGAATTTTCCCAAGCCGGTTCTAGCTTTAAATCAAATGGTAAAAGAACGGAATTAAGGATTACTTTATTCTCAGAATAGCCTTTGCTCTTACTAGAAGTTTCTCCGCGGTTTCTATGACATCCTGAGCGCCGCTCTCGGAAAACTTGAGGCCATAATCCGCTTCCTGGCGCAAATACATACCGTGCTCGAACTCCTGTATGAGCGAGCGCTCGATTTCATTCACGTAGAATTCCCGTATCGCCACCAATAACGCATAGTGGCTCTTCTCTCTGTAGCCCTTTTCGAATAACAGCGCCCTTGCGCTGTGGAACATCGCATAATAGCCCTGAATGGTCGCCCACTTGAACTTCTTGAGCCCGAGGGATTCCTTGGCGTCCTTCAAATCCGCCTTCGAGGCCGCAATCTCTTTCATGGCCAGCTTTCGGTCCGGTCTTATTCTCGTCAGCTTGCGCTCTTCGAGCAGCTTTTGCAGCACCGCGCTCAGGCCGTTTCCCATAAGGCAATCCCCCTGTCGATTCTTTCGAAAAGCGGCCTGTCCTCTTTCTTCATTCTCGTGAATTCTTCCATATCGACAATGACGGGCGCTATTTGCCTTTCGCTCTTCCGGTTGAAGGAGCTTACTCTTTCCTTTGCCTGTCTCTTCTCATCCGTTAGAATAAGGACGTCGATGTCGCTCTTGGCGATATCGGTTCCCTCCGCGCAACTTCCGAAGAGGATGACCTTCCTCGCGCTTTCCCCGAGCCTCTGGACGAACGGTCTCAGCGCCCAGACGTTGCTCAGGATTTTCATCTGCTTCACGAACGGATCGCCCGCGTTCAGCCTGTAGAAAACCATGCGGCCTTTCTCCGTCCTGTTCAGGAGCGAGAGCGCCGCGAGCCGGCGGAGGATTCTGTTAGCGGAGCCCTTGCTTATTTTAGCGTTTCTTAGGACCTCGCGTTCGTGGAACTCCGCCGTAGGATTGGCGAAAAAGAACTCCAGCACCTTCCGGGTCGTCGGCATGATAAAGTCTATTAATTGGGGCATATGCTCAATATTTTATACCGTGAGTATAAATATTTGGCGGACGCCTGTCAAGCTCGTTAAGAGTCGTTCCGCCTCGACGCGGGGCTGCGGGTAGCCCAGCAGGCGAATCTGGGAACGGGTTAGAGGGGATTCAGCTTGGACAATCTCTTTTCCTCGCCGATGATGACAAGGATGTCGCTGTCCTTGATGACGAAATCCGCCTTGGGGATGAAGGTGATCCGGTCGGAGATGACCTCCTTGATGGCGATGACCTGGAGGCCGTGCTTGTTGGTCAGGTCGAGCTCCTTCAGGGTCTTCCCGATGAACTTGACCGGCGGGGCGATCTCCTGGATGGTGATCCCGGAGACGAGGGGCAGGTACTCGATGACGTCGGGCGAGCTCAGCCTCAAGGCCGTCCGGATGGCCATGTCCTTCTCCGGGTAGATGACCTCGGTCGCGCCCACGGCCTCAAGGACCTTGGCGTGGTCCTCCGAAAGGGCCTTGGCTACGATCCGCTTGACACCGAGCTCATGCAGGTAGAGGACCGTCATGACGGAAGCTTCCAGCTGGTGCCCCAGGCTCACGACCACGACATCCATCTCCTGGACGCCGAGGGCCTGGAGGTTCTCTTTGACGGCCGCCTCCGTCATCACGGAGTTCGTCGTGAAGTTCTTGGCCGCCTCGGTCATATCCTTGTCCCGGTCGATGGCCAGGACCTCGTTTCCCCTCTCAAAAAGGGTCCGGGCCACGTTGGCCCCGAAACTTCCCAACCCGATAACGGCGAACTTCATGGCGACAGACTCCTTTCCGTATGCCTAACCGATCATGACGTTTTCTTCCGCATACTCGTATCTCCCGGCGGCCCGATAGCGGCTGAACGCGAAGAGCAGGGTCACCGGGCCGACCCGGCCGATGTACATCGTGAGGATGAGCATGGCCTTGCTGAGGACACTCAGCTTGGCCGTGATTCCCAGGGAGAGCCCGACCGTGCCGAAGGCGGAAAAGACCTCGAACAGGACCGCTTGGAGCCCGAGGCCGGGCTGGTCCAAGAGGATGACGAACGAGCTCAGAAAGACCAGGCCGATCGCCAGGGAGATGACGGTGTAGGCCTTCGTCACGTCCGCGGCCGGGGTCGTCCGGCGGAAGACGCCGATGGAATCCCGGGCCCTGATCTTGGACCGCAGAAAAGCCAGGATGACACCCACCGTAGTGGTCTTGACGCCGCCGCCCGTCGAGCCGGGGGACGCGCCGATGAACATCAGGAGCATCAGGAGGAAGACGGAATCCGGACCGAAAGCGGCCAGGTCCACGGTGTTGAAACCCGCCGTCCGGGAGGACACCACCTGGAATGCGGAGCTCATGACCTTTTCCCGAAGGGGATACCCGCTCATCGACCCGTGCATCTCGATGAGGAACAACAGGACGGCGGGAACGAGGACGAGGACCCCCGTCATGGTGAAGACAAGTTTCGAGTGAAGAGAAAAACGGACATTCTCCCATCTCAGAAAACGCCGCAGGCCCCCCGCCCCTTCCTGAAGGACGAAGAAGCCGAGGCCCCCAAGGATGATCAGGAGCATGATCGTGATGTTCACCGTTCCGTCGCCCCTGTACGACGTCAGATTGCCGCTGAACAGGGAAAATCCGGCGTTGCAGAAGGCCGATATGGCGTGGAACGCGGACAGGGCGAGGGCCCTCGCCGGGGCGAAAGTCCGGCGGAAGCTCAGGAAGAGCGAGAGGGTCCCGGCCGCTTCGAGGACGGCCGTGAACAGGAAGACGTTTAAAACGAGCGATTTGAAGTCCTTGGCCGCCGACGGGTGGAAGCTGCCCTGGACGAGGAGCCTGTCGGAGAAGGAGACCTTCCCGCCGGCCACGAGGAGGACCAGCGACGAGAACGTCATGATCCCCAATCCGCCGAGCTGGATCAGGGCGATGATGATGAACTGCCCGGCGCCGCTGAATGAGGTCGGCGTGTCCACGACGACGAGGCCGGTGACGCACAGGGCCGAGGTCGACGTGAAAAGGGCGTCGATGTACGGGATGCGTCCGGACCGGGCGCTCAACGGAAGCCGGAGCAGGAGGCTCCCGGCCAGGATGGCCGCGAAAAAGATCATGGCCAGCATCTGGGCGGGCTGGAAGAATCTCTTTTTCCCCACGTTCGGATTCCGGTTTTAACCTATAACGCCGGCTTTTATTTGTCAAATGTCCCCTGATTTGACAGATCCCGGCCCCTGTGTTAATTTTGAGGCGGTGTGATATGAACATTCTAAAACTCCTCGGCGACGCCAGCATCATCGTCCAGATGATCCTCATGATCCTTGTTTTCTTTTCCGTCTTCTCCTGGGCCATCATCATCTTCAAAAGAAAATCGCTCCGGACGGGGGCGGCCCAGTCCCGGAAGTTCCTGAACGCCTTCCACAGGAGCAAGAACCTGGCGGAGGTCGGCGAGGCCGCCCGGAAGTACAAGCAGAGCCCCATGGCGGCGCTTTTCCAGTCCGGGTGGAAGGAGCTCGCCTACCTCACGAAGTCGAACCCGAACCCGGGCCTGACCGCCGAGAAGATCGAGACCCTGAACCGCGCCCTCCAGAAGGCCTCCAACCAGGAGATCGCGAAGATGGAGCGCATGATGGGCTTCCTGGCCACGACCGGGAGCGTGACGCCGTTCATCGGCTTGTTCGGGACCGTTTGGGGGATCATGGACGCCTTCACCAGGATCGGGATCGTCCGGTCCGCGAGCCTCGTCACCGTGGCCCCGGGCATTGCCGAGGCCCTGATCGCCACGGCGGTCGGGCTCTTCGCCGCCGTTCCGGCGGTCATCGCCTACAACTACTTTTTGGGCCGGATCAAGGACGTCATCACCGAGATGGAGGATTTCACCTTCGAATTCATCGGCATCGTGGAAAGGCTCTATGGGTCTTAACTCGGCGCCGCTTCCTTCCGCCGGCAAGAAAAGGCAGATCGGGACCTCCCTGTCCGAGATCAACGTCACGCCGTTCGTCGACGTCATGCTCGTCCTGCTCATCATTTTCATGGTCACGGCGCCGATGATGCAGTCGGGGATCGGGGTCAACCTCCCCCAGGCCGAGACCGAATCGGCGCCCGCCGAGGAGGGGCTGACGATCAGCGTTTCCCTGGACAAGTACATCCACGTCGGAGAGTCCGTCATCAACATCAACCTCCTGGAAAGGCGGCTCCGGGACCACTTCGCCGGGAAGACCAAGAAGATCGTCTACATCAAGGCCGATGAAGGCCTTTCCTACGGGTACATCGTGACCATCATGGACATTGCCAAGAAGGCGGGCATCGAGACGGTCGGACTTGTCACCGAGCCCGTCGAGAAGAACGGCAAGAAGAAATCATGACCAGGCTCCCGGCGAACGAGAGGATGTTCAAGCGGGCCGTCCTCTTTTCCGCCGTCTTCCACGCCATTTTGTTCACAATCATCGCCGTCTCCCCCTCTATGACCAAGCCCGTCCAAAAAGGCATGATCCATTACATCAGCCTGGGGGGCTTCCCGGGCCAGGGAGGGGCCGGAGGGACCGGTGGAAGCGGCGGGACCGGTGGAAGCGGCGGGCCGAAGGCGGCGGTCCTGCCTCCGGCCAAGAAAGAGACGCTCCGGGACCTGGCCGTGCCTTCGAAGGTCAAGCCCGAGGTCAAGCCGTCCATGACCTACCCAGTCGACAAACCTAAAAAAGACAAGAAGGGCAAGGACGAAAAGAAGGCCGTGATCACCAAGCCCCAGCCGAACCAGGCGGGGGCCCAAGCCGGAAAGACGGCGGCGACGGGCGCCGAGCAGGGCGCCGGTTCCGGCGGTTCGGGGCTCAGGATCGGGCTCGGCGAAGGGCCCGGCGGGGGCGGATTGGGCCCCGGATACGGGGACCAGATCGGGCTCTCCGGCTTCCCTTACCAGTATTACCTCCAGATCATCTCGGACCGGGTTTCCTCGAGCTGGTTCACGTCGCTCGTCGACCCCGGGATTTCCGGCACGTTCTTCGCTACCGTCTATTTCAAGATCCTCCGCAACGGACAGGTCGTGGACCTCAAGGTCAAGGAATCGAGCGGCATCCAGTCCCTGGATATGTCGGCCCAGCGGGCCATCCAGATCTCCGCGCCGTTCCCTCCCCTCCCCGGCGACTACGAGGGCGACTATCTCGGGATCCATCTCATCTTCGAGCACTCCAGATGAAAAACAAACCAAAGATCATTTCCGGCCTTGTTTTCCTGTCCCTCATCCTCATGGGCGTCCCGATGCCGGCCCAACAGGAGGTCGTATTGACCATCCGTGAAGGGATGCCCATGATCCCTCTGGCCCTGCCGGGTTTTGTCGTCCGCTCCGACTCCCCCCAGGCCAAGGCCGCGGCCGACGAGATCCGGAAAACCCTGGAGGGAGACCTCCGGTACAGCCGCATCTTCCAGCTCCTGCCGTCGGCCCACTACAGCTACGTCCGGCCCCTGGGCCCGGACAAGATCTTCTTCAAGGACTGGGACTCCATCCAGGCCAAGCTCCTCCTTGCGGGCGAGGTCAGCGAGGCCGACGGGGGGACGGTCTTCGAAGGCAAGCTCTACGACGTCAAGAGCGAGCGCTTCATCCTCGGCAAACGCTATCAGGCCGAAAAGAGCGCCCTCCGTCTGGCCGCCCACAGGATGGCCGATGAGATCATGAAACTCTACGGCGAGAAGCCGATCTTCACCTCCAAGATCGCGTTCGTCTCCAACCGGGACGGGAACGACGAGATCTACATGATGGACTACGACGGGGCCAATCCGACCCGCATCACCTTCAACCGGACCAAGGATTACATGCCGGGATGGTCGCCCGACCAGCGGAGGATCGTGTACACGACCTACAAGCGGGCCAACCCCGACCTGGTCATCCTGTCCCTCTACGAAGGCAAGAGCACGGTCGTCGCCGGCCGGGGAACGAACTTCTCCGGCGCCTTTTCCCCGGATGGAAAGAAGCTGGCGTTCTGCTCCACGATGGACGGCAACGCCGAGATCTACACCGCCGACGCGGACGGAACGAAGGTCAAGCGGCTGACCTTCAACAATGCCATCGACACCGCCCCCTCCTGGTCGCCCACGGGTCGCGAGATCGCCTTCACCTCGGACCGCCTGGGGACGGGCACTCCCCAGATCTTCATCATGGACGCCGAGGGCTCGAACGTCCGCAAGGTCAGCTTCGGCGGCAGCTATCACGACGCCCCCTCCTGGTCGCCGGACGGCGAGAGGATCGCCTTCGTTTCCCGTGTCGACAACGTCTTCGATATCTACATCTTGAACGTCCGCACGAACCAGATCACCAAGCTCACCGAGAGCAACGCCAGGAACGAGAGCCCGTCCTGGTCGCCGGACGGCCGCCACATCGTCTTTGCTTCGAATCTCTCGGGGACGATCCAGATCTATACCGTCGACTATGACGGCTCCAACCTCCGCGCCATCACTTCCGGCCGTGAGAACAAGCTCCCCAGCTGGACGAATTAAGCTCTATTTTGCCGATTTCTGTTGACATCACCAGGCCGTCATTGTATAAGAACCTTGAACAAGGAGCGGGTGAGTTCCCGTTTCCCATGATTCGGATAAGCTTAAAGGAGGTCTCATGAAAAAGGTGATGATATCTGCTCTCGCCTTCATCCTGGTCTTCACGTTCTTTACCGGGTGCAAGAAGAAGGTCAAGAAGGTCCCACCCCCGCCCCAGGTCAAAGAACAGCCCATCATGGAGAAGGTCGAAGAACCCGTCGTGAAGGAGCCCGTGCTGTCCGAAGAAGAGATCTTCATGTCCAAGTCGCTCGAGCAGATCAACAGCGAACGGCCGCTGGCGATGATCCATTTCGATTACGACAAGTACTTCCTCCGTGAGGACGCCAAGCCGGTGCTGGAAAGGAACGCCGCTTGGATGAAGAAGTTCCCGACCGTCAAGGTCCTGGTCGAGGGCCACTGCGATGAACGGGGCACGGAAGAATACAACCTGGCCCTGGGCGAGAAGAGGGCTAAAAGCGCCATGGACTACTTGGCCTCCCTCGGCGTCTCCGCCGACCGGATGAGGATCCTTTCCTACGGCAAAAGCCAGCCGCTCGTCGCCGGCCATGACGAGGCGGCCTGGCAGAATAACCGGCGCGCCCAGTTCACGATCATCGAAAAATAGGCTGTGTCCAAAAGAGCGATAGGGGCGTTTCTTCTGGCCCTCATGCCCCTTTGGTCGGCCGGCGGCGTCGACAAGACCAAGAAAGCCTATGAGCTGATCTACGAAGACGTCCAGGTCCTGAAAAAACAGGTCCAGGACCTGGCGGCCCGGGCCCAAAAGAACGCCGAAGACGTCCAGGCGATCAAGGACCAGCTCAAGGAGCTGGCGGACGTCGTCCGGCGTTCCCAAGCCGAGCAGCTCGGCCTCAAGGAGGACCTTAGGTCCGTCCCCCAGCAGTACCAGGCCCTGGCCGGGAAGATCGAACAGTTGAGCCTCGACGTGGCCAGGCTCGTCGAGCTCCTCGCCGCCCTCCGCCCAGGAACTCCGCCGGCCGCGGGCGCCGAGGCCAAGCCCGCCGAGAAGGGCAGGGACGAGCCCCAACCTTCGTTAAAGAAGCCGGAGAACAAGCCCCAGCCCATGCCCCTGCCGTCCAACGTCTCTCCGCAGGACGTTTACAACATGGCCTATTCGGATTATCTCAAGGGCAACTTCGACCTGGCTGTCGAGGGGTTCATGATGTACAAGGACCAGTTTTCCGACAGCCCGCTGGCCGACAACGCCCTCTACTGGATCGGGGAGTGTTATTACAGCCAGAGGAAGTTCGAGGACGCGATCAACATGTTCAATGAGCTCATCCTGGCCTATCCTCAAGGAGACAAGATCGCGGCCGCCTACCTCAAGAAGGGCATGAGCTTCGCCGAGACCGGCAAGAAGGAAGAGGCGATGGCGGCCTACAAGCTTCTGATCACCAAGTTCCCCGTCGAGGAGGAGACCAGGATCGCTCAGCAAAAAATCAAGGAATTGGCGGAAAAATGAGAGACATCAACAGCCTGAACAAGGTCATCCTGATCGGACGGCTGGGCCAGAAGCCGGATTCGAGGTTCATCCCCCAGACACAGAGGCAGGTCGTTCACTTCACGCTGGCCACGAACGAGCGCTTCTTCAACCAGAACACGAACGAGGCCGTGAATAAGACCGAATGGCACCGCATCGTTGTCTGGGGAAAGCTCGCCGAATTCTGCGAAAAATACCTCTCGCAGGGGAAGCAGATCCTCCTGGAGGGCAAGCTCAGGACACGGCAGTGGCAGGACAAGGACGGCAACAAGCGCAGCACCACGGAGATCGAAGCGCAGACGATCGTCCTCCTCGGCCGGAGGGAAGAGACGGCCGGCGAAGGCCCCGCCGCCGAAAGCCCGGCCTCCGACTTCCCGATGGAGGGTGATGAAACGGCCCATAGCGGCGGGAGCGGCGGTGAGGACGACGTCCCGTTTTGATCCCCCCCGGTACGCGCCTGTCCGCTGACGGGGGTTCGGCCATGACCGAGGACGAAGACATCGAAATATCATTCCGGAAAAGGATCGTCGAGGACATCCGCCCGTGGGGCAGGTTCCGGGCCTACCCGTATGAATCCGGAAGCGCCGTCAAGATCATCACCGTCGATCCCGGACAAACCCTGTCCCTCCAGACCCACGACCGGCGCGCCGAGTTCTGGATCGCCCTGGATCCCGGCCTTGAGGTGACCGTCAACGACAAGACCTGGCGGCCGAAAGAGAACGAGGAGATCTTCATCCCGCGGAAGGCCCTCCACCGGGTGCGCTGCGTGGGAAGCCTGCCGGCCCGGATCATGGAGATCTGGATCGGCGACCCCGACGAATCGGACATCGTCCGGGTCGAAGACGAATACGGAAGATAGTTTAGGACGATTGGCTCATTAAAAACACCTTGGGGTGTTTGACCAGGATTTTCTCGATCATGTACTCCTCGATCTCCTGTGAGCTGCGAAATCCCATGGCCTCGCCCGCGGCCTTCTCCACCGTTCCCAGCTCGATCGACCGCAGGGCTTTCTTGATCCGGGGGATGGAGATGGGGTTCATGCTGAACTTCCTCAGCCCGAATCCGAACAGGATCAGCGCCGACAGCGGATCGGCCGCCATTTCGCCGCAGACCGTGACCTCCTTGCCCGCTTTGACCGCGGTCTGGATGACGGACCGGATCAGCCGAAGGACGGCGGGGTGGAGGGGCTTGTAGAGGTAGGAAACGAACTCGTTCGACCGGTCGACCGCGAGGTAATACTGGGTCAGGTCGTTCGTCCCGATGCTCAGGTAATCCACCTCACTGAGGAGATGGTCGGCCATGGCCGCCGCCGCCGGAACCTCGATCATCGTACCGAGGGGGATCTTTTCGTCAAAACGCTCCTTCCTGCGCCGGAGGTCGTCCTTCACCTCCTCTAAGAGCATCTTGACCTCGAGGATCTCTTCGATCTCCGTCACCATGGGGATGAGGATCCTGATGTTCCCCTTGACCGAGGCCTTGAGGATGGCCCTTAACTGCGTCCGGAACATGTCCCTGTTCCGAAGGGAGAACCGGATGGCCCTCAGGCCGAGGGCCGGGTTGGGCTCCTTCTCGATCTTGAGCTGGGGAAGGGTCTTCTCCCCGCCGATGTCGATGGTCCGGATGTAAACGAGGGCCGGGTAGGCCTCCCGGGCCAGGCGCGAGTAGACGGCGAGGTGGTCTTCCTCGGTGGGCAGCGTCGTCCTCTGGAGGTAGATGAACTCGGAGCGGAACAGCCCGATGCCCTCGGCCCCGTAGGACCGCGCCATGTTCACCTCCTCGGGCAGCTCGATGTTGGCCATGGGCACGAACGGGACCCCGTCCAGCGTCCTGGATTCCAGCCGGGCCGTCTTCTGGAGGTCCTTCCGGTACTTTTCGTACTTCTCCTTCTTGCTCATGAACTCCCGGCGGACGACCGGGGGCGGGTTGACGATGACCTCGCCGTCCGTGCCGTCCACGATGATGAAGTCGCCGTTCTTCACGCGGAGCGTGACGTTGTGAAGTCCGACGACGGCCGGGATGCCCAGCGAGCGCGCCAGGATGGCCGTGTGGGACGTCTGGCCGCCCATGTCCAGGGCCACGGCCAGGACGTTCTCCCGGCTCAGGCGGGTGGCGGCCTCCGAGGGAAGGAGCTCGTGGGCCACGAGGACCTTGAGCCTGGCCGGGACCTCCTTCTTCTCCTTCTTCATCTCAAGGTTCCGGTAGATCTTGGCCAGGACATCGGAGATGTCCGACTTCCTCTGCCTGAAGTACTCGTCGTTGATGGCCTCGAAGACCTGTTCGTATCGGGTATTGGTCCTGGAGAGGGCCCATTCGGACCTGACCTTGTCCTTGCTGATGACATTCTCCAGGCTGGATAGGAGCGAGGGGTCCTCGAGGATCAGGAGGTGGGCCTCGAAGATGAACGCGTGCTCCTCGCCCATCTTGTCCTTGATGTCCGTCTTGATCCGGACGATTTCGCCCTTCGTGCGCTCGATCGCCCGCCGCAGCCGTTTCAGCTCATCGTCCACCTGGTCGGGGGCGATGGCTTCCCGCCGCGAGGTGAAGATCACCCGCTCGGAGAGGGACACCTCGCCCATTCCGATCCCCGGTGAAACCCCGATCCCCCTGAGACGATTGATGTCCATGCGCCTCACTCTTTCTCATCGAACCGGTTGTTGATGAGGTCCGCGAGGGCCTTGAAGGCGGAGCCCTCGTCCTTCCCGGAGACGTGGAGCACGATCTCGCTCCCCTGTATGGCCGCCAGGGTCAGGATGCCGAGGATGCTCTTGCCGTCGATCTCGTTGCCGTCCTTGACGATCTTGACCGAAGCCACGAAACGGTTGGCCAGGTTGACGAACTTCACGGCCGCGCGGGCGTGAAGCCCCAGCTTGTTCTTGATGATGATCCTTTTTTCGAGCATGGTCACTTGTGCTTGGCGCCCAGGAGCGCGCTGACGAGGTGGATGTTCTTCTTCCCCTGCTCGACGACCTTCCTGGCGACGTCCTTCAGGTCGTTGCTCCTCTGGAGCGAGACGAACTTGATGAGCATGGGCAGGTTGACACCCGTGATGATCTCCACCTGGTTGTCCTTCAGGAAGCCGAAGCTCAGGTTGGAGGGCGTCCCGCCGAACATGTCCGTGAAAATGATGATGCCGTTCTTCTGGTCCACGCGCTTGAGGCTCAGGTTGATCTTTTTTTTCGAATCCTCCACGTCGTCGTACCAGCCGATGGAGATGGATTCGATGTTCGGAGCTTCGCCCAGGATGATGGTCAGGGCGTTCAGCAATTCTTCGGCCAGATTGCCGTGCGATACGATGATGCCGCCGATCATGGTCTTAGGTCCCTTACTTATAAATATCTCTGTGATAAATTTTTACGGCCGGCCTCCGGCCCTTGAGGCGGCGTCCGATGTCCTCGGCCACGACCACGGACCGGTGCTTGCCTCCCGTACAGCCTATGGAGATCGTCAGATTGCTCTTCCCCTCCTTGACGAACCTGGGGATGAGCCGGTGGATGAACCCATCAAGCTCGTTGAGGAAGTTCTTTGTCTCCTCCGCGTTGAGGACATAATCCCGGACGATCCCCGCCTTCCCGTTCCGGTCCCGCAGCCGGTCGACGTAGAACGGGTTGGGCAGGAACCTCGTGTCGAAGACGAGATCGGAGTCCAGGGGCAGTCCATACTTGTAGCCGAAACTGACGACCACGACCTGCATCCCGGGGGACCGCTTCTTCAGCACCTTCCGTGTGAGGAGGTCCTTGAGCTGAGAGATGTTCAGGTTCGAGGTGTCGATCACGTCGTCGGCCATCTTCATGATCTCCGCCATCCTCCGCCGTTCGGAACGGACCCCCTCGAGGACGGTCCGGCCCTTGGAGAGCGGGTGGGGCCTCCGGCACTCGCTGAACCTCTTGACCAGGGACTCGTCCGAAGCGTCGAGGAAGACCAGCCTCGGGGAGATCTTCCTGCGGATCTCCCTGAAGATCCTGGGGAACTCGGTCAGGAAGGAGGGCTCCCGAATGTCGACGACGAGGGCCACCCGCTCGATCTCGACCTTTTTCTTCTGCCAGAGGTCCACGAAACTCAGGATGAGCTTGGCCGGCAGGTTGTCGACGCAATAGTAGCCGAGGTCCTCCAGGAACCGGCTGACGACGGTCTTCCCGGACCCCGACAGTCCCGTCACGATAAGAAACCGGTTGTCCTTCCGCGGTTCACCCATGGCATCAACCTCAGGAGAGGGCCCTGTCGAGCCTCTTCATGATCTCGTGGGGCGCGTGGTAGCCCTTCTCCCTCAAAAGATGGACCTTGCAGGCCACCTCGATCAGGGTGGCGATGTTCCTCCCGGGGGCTACCGGGATGAAGAGCTGGGGGACCTTCTCCCCAAGGATGACCTCGTCATCGGGAACCTTCAGGCCCAGGCGGTCCAGCTCCAGGCCGTGCCGCCATTTCTTGAGCCGGATGATAAGGTCGATCCGGGACTTCGGGCTGATCGACCTCGGACCGAAGATCTCCTTGATGTTGATGATCCCCAACCCCCGGATCTCCATGAAGTTCCGGCTCAGGGACGGAGCCGCGCCCACAAGCCTTCCGGGGCCGTCCCTCCTCACGTGGACGACGTCATCCGAAACGAACTTGTGGCCGCGGGCGATGAGCTCCAGCGAGCTCTCGCTCTTGCCGATGCCGCTGTCCCCGATGATCAGCACCCCGATCCCATAGATCCTGAGCAGGCCTCCGGACAGGGTGGCCTCTCCTTCGCGGGACTTCGTCCCGGCACGACATCGGGGTTCAGTCATTGAGTTTCTCTTCCTCTTCGCGGACGATCCCGATCGCCGCCTTGGGGTTCTTCGCCTCCAGGATCCGTCCGGGCAGCGCGGTCGCCTTGCGGACGAGCTTGGCGATGGCGGCCAGGGCTTGGAGATTCATGCCCGGGTTGTCCGGGGAGGAAATGACCATGAAAAAGATCTTGGACGGCTTGCCGTCCAGGGAATCGAAGTTTACACCCTGCTTGGAGACACCCAGAAGGAAGAGAGGGGCCTTGACGCCTTTGAGCTTGCCGTGGGGGATCGCCACCCCCTCGCCGATGGCCGTGCTCCCGAGCTTCTCCCTCTGGATGAGCTTTTCGTAGAGGTCCTTGCCCTTGGTGATCCTTTTTTTCGTCTTCAGATGGTCCACCATCTCCCTCAGGACATCCTCCCGGGACCGGGACTTGAGGTCGAGGAGGACGAGGTCTTCAGCGAGCAGACTATGGAGTTTCATTCCGGTTCGACGAGCCCGATATTGCCGTCCTTCCGGCGGAAGAGGACGGCCCACTTCTCGGAGCCCTCCCTGCGGAAGACGAAGACCTCCCTGTTCTTAACGTCCAGCTGCAGGACCGCCTCCTCCACGGGCATCGGTTTGAGGGAGTAGTTCGAGCTCCGGACGATCCTTCGCACCGGTTCCTCGGCCTCGACGGGAAGGCCGAGGTCCTTCCGCTCGCGGCCCTTCCGCCGCCTGCGCTCCCTGAATTTTTCCCTCTCCTTCCTGATCTTCTTTTCCAGGCTGTCGAACGCCAAGTTCAGCGAGTTGGGCATTTCAGGGGTCTCTTCCTCGACGACGAGATTGGTCCCCTTGGCCATGACATGGATCTCCGCCCGGTTCCTCGTCTTCGCCACGGAAAGGATGATGTCCACCTCCGGCACGGAGCCCAGCAGTTTTTCCAGGGCCGAGAGCCTCTTTTCGCAATACGACCGGACCTCGGGCGTTAGGTCCGTCTTGCGGGCCGTAAAATGCAGGTTCATGAATTGCCCTCCATAACGAACCTTCTCTTCCGGATATGAGAAGGCAGGATCTTCAATTGCTTTCGGTACTTGGCGACCGTCCGGCGCGCGATCTTCAGATTTTCTCTCGCCAATATATCACCGATCTCGATATCGCTCAACGGGCTATTTTTGTCCTCCTGCTCGACGAGCTTATGGATCTTTTCCTTGATCTTCAGGGAAGAGACATCCTCGCCGAAATTCCCGAGGAGGGCCTTGTGGAAAAAGTACTTCAGGGAATAAACGCCCCGCGGCGTCATCATGTACTTGTTGGCAACGACGCGTCCGACCGTCGACTCGTGGACGCCGATCTCCTGGGCGATCTCGATGAGCGTCAGCGGCCTGATAAAATCCAGGCCCTTCTCGAAGAAGTCTATCTGCTGGTTCACGATGAACCTGGCGACCCTGTAGATCGTCCGGTTCCGCTGGTCGATGCTCCGCAGGAACCAAATGGCCTTCTTCAACCGGTCCTTCAGGAAACGGGAGGCCTCGGGTTGGTTCAGGGCCGCCTTGGCGAGGAGCTGCTTGTAGTAGCCGGAGATCCGAAGCCGTGGGAGGCCTTCATCGTTCAGCCGGACCGTCCACTCGTCCCCCTCCTTGGTGACGATGATGTCGGGAACGACATAAGAGGTCTTCTCCTCGCTGTACTTGCGCCCGGGGGCGGGGTCCAGGCTCTTGATCAGCTCCATGTGATATTTCACGTCCTGCGGCGGGATGCCGAGCGCCCTGGCCAGATGGAAAAAGTCCGATTTTTCGAGGAGAGGGAGATGATCGCGGACGATCGTCCGGGCGATGTCGTCCTTGACCTCAAGGTGGTCCATCTGGGCCAGCAGGGTCTCCTTGAGATCGAGGCTCCCGGCCCCGACAGGGTCGAACGTCTTGATCTTTTCGCGGATGGCGTTGACCTTCTCCGGCGCGGCCTGGCACAGGCCGGCGATCTCCTCGACGGACGAGCCCAGATAGCCGTCCTCGTTGATGTTCCCGATGATGAACTGGGCGATCTCCCGCTCGGTCTCGTCAAAGAACGTCAGGGCGGCCTGCCAGTTCAGATGGTCCCAGAGGGAGGGGCTCCTGGACAGCGTGTTTTCGAGGGAAACAGCGTCCCGTTTTTCGGAGAAATTGGGACGGAACCCGTCGTCCAGATAGTCCTTGAAGCCGGCTTCGACGTCCAAGCCGTCGCCATCCTGGCGCGGGGCCCCGGCTTCGGGATTCTCGCGGCCGGGTTCGGGCCCTTCGGGGAGCTTGGCCTCTCGATCGGCCCCGGCGGACGTTTCCTTCACCCCTTTCTCGAGATCCTCCTCCTCGAGCTCGATCATCGGATTCTCGGAAAGCTCCTCGTCGATGACCTCTATGAGCTCCATGTTCGTCAGCGGCAGGAGCTTGATGGCCTGCTGGAGGGCCGGGGCGAGGATGAGCTTCTGGACCTGCCTCTGGTCCAGCCGTTGTCTGAGCACTGTCGATCTTCCTTCCGGGGCGCCGCCCCCGGCATCAATACAGGCGGAAATCTTCGCCTAAATAGCTTTTCCGGACGTCCTCCGAAGAAACGATCTCACCCGGGGTCCCCTCCTTGAAGATCCTCCCTTTATCGATGATATACGCCCGGTCCGTGATCTTCAGGGCCTCCCGGACGCTGTGGTCGGTCAGCAGAATTCCCAGCCCCTGCTTCTTGAGCTTCCGGACGATCTCCTGAAGGTCGATGGTGGCCAGGGGGTCGATCCCCGTAAAGGGTTCGTCCAGGAGGATGAATTGGGGGTCCGTGATCATGGCCCGCGCGATCTCGAGCCGTCTCCTCTCCCCCCCCGACAAGGTGTAGGCCTTGGCCGCCGCGAGTTTCTCCAGCCCGAATTCCTTCAAGGTCCTGGAAATGGTCTCGTTCTTCCTGGGCTCGGCGTCCGGGAGGGTCTCCATGATGGCCAACAGGTTGTCCTCCACGGTCAGCTTACGGAACGAAGATGGCTCCTGGGGAAGCAGGCAGAGGCCCTTCCTGGCCCTCAGGTACATGGGCAGGCCCGTGATGTCCTCTTCGTCCAGGTAGATCCGGCCCGAATCCTGGGGGACGAGCCCCAGGACCATGGAGAATGTCGTGGTTTTTCCGGCCCCATTCGGTCCCAGGAGACCTACGACCTCCCCCCTTCTAACCTCGATCGAGACGCTGTCGACGACCTTCTTCTTTCCGTAGCTCTTATTCAGGCTGACGGCTCTTAAAGAGTCTTTCATAGTTCACGATTTTATGACCGCGGCCGACCTGCCTCTCTCTTTATTTTCGATGAAAATTCTACCATCGCCCAGATAAAAAGTCAATTTGTCGCCCTCTGTCGTCCCCTTATCCTTTTCGACGAGAACGGGTCTCCCCGTCAGGACCACGGTGTCCGCCATGAGGTCATAATTGGCTTCCTCTCCCCGGCCCTCCTTGGTTTCCTGGATGATCACGACCTTCCCCTTGGCAAGGATCCTGTCCATCGCGTTCCCTTCCTCTTTGAGGCTGATGGCGAGGTCCGCCGACGTCAGCTTCATGGCGTTCGTGTCGAGGGAGCTCCCCCCCGCAAACTTGATTATCCTGCCCTTCGGGACGTAGCTCATTTCATCGGCCCCGATCGCCAGGCGTTCCTCCCCGGGCTTGTCTTTGGGCTTGTGCGTGAAGCTCGCCTTCACCCCTCCCCGGCCAAAGACCTCCCCCGAGTCCTCCAGGATCTCGAACTCCTTGGCGAGGACGACGTCCTTGTCCTGCCAGATCCGGACATCCTCTTTGAAAAGGAACCGCTTGTTCGCCTTCGTATACGCAAGGTCCTTGCAGGAGATGAAGACAGGCTTGTCCTTGGAAAAGAATCCGACGGCCTTGTCGTCCTTTCCCGGCTTGAGCACCAGCTTGACGTCCCCCGAGGACTCCATGTCGCCGGATTCCTGGTTGACCGTGATCCATCCGGCCTCGACCTCGGTCCGGGCGGAATCGATCCGGGCCGGCATGTTGTCGGTCCCTACGGTCTTGAGGACGTCTTCCTTCTTGCGGTAAGTGATCCTGTTCCCCCAGACCCGCCGTTCGTCCCCGCCGGCCCGGTCGGTGAGGTCGACCCGGGCCTCTCCCCGCGTCGAGAAATCGGTCAGGTCCCCGGCCCGGTCGAACTCCAGGCTGACCCATCGTCCCTGGACCTTGTCCGTCGTCCCGGCCGAGACCGAGAACGTCAACGAGCAGGACCCTTTGGCGATGATCCCGGACATCTTCGACTCGTCCGGGAATGAGATCAGGTGGATCTGGTCGGCTTCAATCTGTTGTCCGGGGTCCTCCACGTCCTTCGCCGTCTCTTTGAAGAACGCAGCCTTGGCGGCTCCCTGAAGAACTATGGACGTGACCTCCTGTTCATCGGAGGTCAGCCAGAAGATGAGGGTTTCCGCGGTCCCCCGGCTCTTCCCGTGGGACATCCGGACGTTGCCGTCCACCCACCCGGTCTTCGGTTTGCGTTTGTAGAGGAACTTGTCCCCTACGACCGAAAGGGGAAGATCGGTCTCCATCTTCGGCCGGACCTCGATCGCGAGGTCCCCCTCGAACTCAAGCGTCTGGGCCCGGCTCCGGTAGGTCAGGCTCCGCGACTTCGCCTTAAGCCTGTTCGATGAAAAAACGACGCCCTGGTCGGTCCGCAAAACATCCCCCTTCTTGTCGTAGTCGAAAGAGGACGATTCGATGAGGACGTCCTTGTCCTTGACCCTGGCCCGTCCCGCCGCGTGGAAGTTGTTCAAGTCCTGGTCATAATCGACCCGGTCGGCCAGCAGGATGATCTCCTGGCCCCCTGTCTTGCCGTAATCCACCACCTCAACGTTCCCCTCGAGGTGGTTGAGCTTGTCCTCGCCCAGGTAGAATTTGTCGGCCTTGACCCTGGTCTTTCCCTGGCCGCCTTTGAAGAGGACGTGCTCGACGCCCTCCTTCCGATCGACGTTCTCTCCCGGCAGGCGGACCGCCGGCGCCGGCTCGACGATGGGCTCGGCCGGAACGGGCCGCCTGTGGATAAAATGGAAGGCGATGACGCCGGTGATGGCCAGAAGGGAAACGACGGCCGCCCACTTGGCCGTTATGGCCAGGAAGTACCGGACGTTCTCCTTCATGCCGCTCCCCTATCTCCGGATGTCTTCCACGGCCAGGCTGAGCTTCTCTTCCCCCAGGTATTCGGAAACGTGGAGCGTGTAGGCGATGTCGATCCTGTCCCCTCTCGAAAGGAGCCCCGCCCAATCCGCCTTATCCCATCCCAGGGCTTCGAACACCCGGCCGTTCTGTTTCACCCAGAACTTGACGTGCCGGCCCTGCATCTTCTTGGGCTCGCTCATGACCTCGACCCCTTCGGTCAAAAAGACCGGTTTCGGGTTCCCAACGCCGAAAGGGACGAGCCGGTCATAGTGTTCGAGGAAGGAGAGGTCCATCGAGTCGAGCCCGATGGACGTATCGACCCGAATCTTCTTTCTCAGGTCGTCCTCCGAGATCAGGGGGCCGGCCAGCTCGTTGATGGCGGCCTTGAATGCCGGCATGTCGTCCACCCGGAGGCTGCAGCCCACGGCCAGGCGGTGGCCCCCGAAGCTCTGGAAATACCTCCGGCAGCCTTCGACGAGGTCGATCAGGGGGCACTCGGGGATGCTCCGTCCCGAGCCGAACGCCATGCCGTCATCGTATGTGAACAGGATCACCGGCCGGTGGAAACGGTCCTTGAGCTTGGAGGCCACGATACCGATCACCCCCCGGTGCCACTCCTCGCTTCCCAGGACCAGGCACTTGTAGCGGTCCGCCAAACCCTTCTCCTCGATCTTGGACCTGGCCTGGTCGAAGATCTTTTCCTCAATCCTCTGCCTTTTAGAGTTCAACTCCTCGAGCTGCTTGACCAGGCCTCGGGATTCCTCGGGAGAATCGGAGAAAAAGAGCCGGACCGCCAGGTCGGTCATCCCCATCCGTCCGGCGGCATTGATCCGCGGCCCGATACGGAAGCCGAGGTCGCCCACGGAGATCCTTCTATGGCTCAAACCGCAGGCATCGATCAGGCTCTTCAGGCCGATGTTGGAAACGTTATCCAGGCTCATGAGGCCGTGCTTGACGAAAAGCCTGTTCTCTCCCTTAAGCTCGGCCACGTCCGCCACGGTCCCGATGCAGACGAGCTTCATGTAATGCGGAACGACGGAACTCTTTCCCGCTTCGCCCAGGAGGGCCTGGATGAACTTGAAGACGACACCCACCCCGGCCAGACCCTTGTCGGGATATCCTGAGCCGGCAAGCATAGGGTTCAGGATCGCGACGGCCTCGGGAAGGCCGTCTCCCGGCCTGTGGTGGTCCGTGACGATCACGTCGATGCCCTTCTCCTTTGCGGCGGCGACAAACCCCACGGCTTTGGTCCCGCAGTCGACGCTGATAACAAGCTTCGTCCCCCTCTCCTGAGGGATCGAGACATGATGGTCCTTGATCCCGTAACCGTCCTTAAGCCTTTCCGGGATGAAATAATCCACATGGGCCCCCAGCGACGCCAGGGCTTTATGAAGCATGACCACGGAAAGGACCCCGTCCACGTCGTAATCGCCGAAGATGAGGATCCGTTCCCCCTTCTCAATGGCCTTGTTGACCCTGGCGACGGCCTCCGCCATCCCGGCCATCAAGTAAGGATCGTGGAGCCCGTCCAGCCCCCCGAAGAGGAACTCCTGGGCCATGGGGACGTCCAGGATGTCCCGGTTGGCGAGGACCCGGGCGATCTCCAGGGGGATCCCCATCTCCGCGGACAGGGTTTCGGCCTCCGGGCGCGGCGGGCTCACCATCCAGATCGTGTCGTTCATCGGACTTCAATGTAGCATAAAAGGCCAGGACAGGCTAGGCAGGTTGGGCCTATTCCATATAGTGCGGGCTGGGTCAATAACTTGGACGGGACGGCCCTCGCTCCCCTTCAGGTTTTTAACGCCGTTCCCGAACCGCCCTTCGATGACCGTGATATTAATAGAGGGCATGGGGAAAGGGCTTTGCTCCCGGCTCCGATAAAGAATCGCCTGAGACTCGCGTCCTTCTCGGCTCCTCAGGCCCAAGGCTCCAGGCTAATCTAATACAAACGCATTAAAACGCATTAATTAGTTTTACATCTGACCTTAAACAGCCTGAAGCCGCCCTCGCTCCCCCGGCCCCCGGGGAACCAGTCCCGTCGGTTCCCCCCGTCGAAAAAACCGACGGGTCCCCCCTCCGCTACGGGGGCTCGAGGACGGCATTCAGTGCCGTTCATACGTTGTAACTTTTTTTGTGTTCGTATAAACAAGCTCAAGGAAACCCATCCTTGGAGCCTTGGGCCGTCGGAGGCCTGCGGCTTCCCTCGTCGGACGCTCGTCTCAGGCTGATCTCCGCATGGTCGCTGCAGCCCTTCCCCTTGCCCTCCCATCACAGTCTCGAAGAACGCCCAAAACCTAAGAGAGCCGACAGGTTGAACAACGCAAAAAAGCCAGACAGCCGGGACAGGCTTAATTGACATTCGGCGCTTTGAAAAATACAATGTTCCTGCCGTGTTGGGAAATCTCCGGGAAAAGCTGTCCAGGACCAGGCAGGTTTTCAAGAAACTCGAGGACCTGTTCCAGAGCGGAAAGCGCCGCGAGGAGGTCCTGGACGACCTCGCCGAGGCCATGATCCTGGCCGACGTCGGCGTTTCGACCACGGAAAAGATCATCGAAGCCATGCGGGAAAGGACGAACAAGGACGACTCCCCGTCGGCCCTGAAGGAAGCCCTTAAAGAGGAGCTTTCGGCCCTCCTCTCGAAGAAACCGGGAACGTTCTCGTCGGCGGGGCTTGGACCCTCGATCGTCATGATGGTGGGCACGAACGGCGGCGGAAAGACGACTTCCATGGCCAAGCTCGCCCGCAAGGCCCAGGGGGAGGGCAAAAAGGTCATGATGGCCGCCGCAGACACCTTTCGGGCGGCCGCCCAAGAACAGCTCGGCCTCTGGGGAAAGAGGCTGGACGTTCCGGTTATCCGGGCTCCGTATGGCGCAGACCCGGCCTCGGTCGCCTTCGACGCCGTCCGCTCCTTCAAGGCCCAGGGATGCGACCTTCTCCTTGTGGATACCGCCGGCCGTGTCCATACCAACGCCAACCTCATGAACGAGCTGGAAAAGATCAAACGGATCATCGCCCGCGAGGTCCCGGGAGCGCCCCAGGAGATCCTGCTCGTCCTGGACGCCACCATCGGCCAGAACGCCCTCGTCCAGGCCAGGGAATTTCTCCGGTTCTCCGGCATCACCGGGATCTTCCTGACCAAGCTCGACGGGACGGCCAAGGGAGGCGCCGTGATCGGCATCTCTGACGAGCTCGAGCTTCCCATCAAATACATCGGGGTCGGAGAAGGAGAAGAGGACCTCGTGGAGTTCGAAGCCGGGAACTTCGTCGACGCCCTGCTCTCATGAACATCCGGACGGACCTCGCCTACGTCGAGATGGCCTACGGCCTGGCGGAAAAGGCCAGGGGCCGGACGAGCCCGAACCCCTGCGTCGGGGCGGTCGTCGTCAAGGACGGCAGGCTCGCCGGATTCGGATACCATGAGGAGGCGGGAAAGCCTCACGCCGAGATCGTGGCCCTGGCCCGGGCCGGGCGACAAGCGAAGGGCGCAACCATCTACCTCACCCTCGAACCCTGCGTTCACTGGGGCCGCACCCCCCCCTGCGTCGACAGCCTCATCCGGGCGGGGCTCAAAAGGGCCGTCGTCTCGGCCATCGACCCCAATCCCCTGGTGAACGGGCGCGGGATCAAATCCCTGAAAAGGGCGGGGATCGAGGTCTCCGTGGGGCTCCTTGAGGAGAAGAACGGAAAGTTGAACGAGGCCTACCTCAAGTTCATCACCCGGAGGGTCCCTTTCGTCACTCTCAAGGCCGCGGCGAGCCTGGACGGCCGGATCGCCGCGAAGACCGGGCATTCCCGGTGGATCTCGTCGGCCGAGGCCCGGGAGTCCATCCATCTCCTCCGGGGGGAGCATGACGCGATCCTCGTCGGAAGCGGCACGGTCCTTCGCGACGACCCCCGCCTCACGGTCCGCCATCCCCTTTGGGCGGGGAAACGGATCATGCGGGCCGTTCTGGACACGCGGCTTCGCACCCCGCGGGACGCCCGGATCCTGTCCTCTCCTTCCCGTGGAGAGGTGCTGATCTTCACGGGGCCGAGGGCGCCGGAGAGGAAAGTCGGGGCCCTTGAGTCGAGGGGAGCGGTGATCATCCGCGTTCCGCTTTCGGCTGCGGGCGTCGACCTCAAAAGCGTCCTCGCGGAGCTGGGAAGACGGGATGTCACGAGTCTCCTTGTCGAAGGGGGAAGCCGGGTCCTGACGGCGTTCATCGAAGGGAAGCTCGCCGACAAGATCGTTCTGACGCTTTCGCCCAAGCTCATCGGCGGGACGAGGGCCCTCTCCTTCCTGGAGGGGGAGGGCACGGCCTCCATCAAAGACGCCCTGCCGGTCAAGAACGCAAGATGTTTTCCGATCGGGGACGATCGGATGATCGAGGGGTACTTCTGATGTTCACGGGGATCATCGTTTCCACGGGCCTGTTCAAGGGTTACAGGCGGGGCCGGCACGAGATGCAATTGGAAGCCGCTGACCTGGCGCCGAAGCTCGAGCCCGGGGCGAGCCTGGCGGTCAACGGCGTCTGTCTGAGCCTCGTCAGCAAGGACAAGGGGGCCCTGGCTTTCGACCTCTCCCAGGAGACGCTCGGCCGGACGAACCTGGGCGCCCTCAGGCCGGGGGCCCGACTGAACCTGGAGCTTCCCTTGACCCTCGGCTCCCTTGTCAGCGGCCATCTCGTTTCCGGACATATCGACGCCGTCGGAAAGGTCGTGCGTCTCGCGGAGAAGCGGCCGGGGAAACGGCTGTTCATCTCCTTCCCCTCCGGTCTGAGGCCGTATTTCATTCCCAGAGGGTCGGTGGCCGTTAACGGGGTCAGCTTAACCATCGCGGCCCTCGGGGCCGCGACGCTCGAGGCCGAACTCATCCCGCTGACCCTCAAGGGGACGAATCTCGGCGGCCTCCGGAGCGGGGACCCGGTCAACCTCGAGTGTGACATGGTCGGCAAATACGCGTATAATTGGTATTCGCCGGGAAGAAGCCGAAGATAAACCATGGAAAAAAGGACTCAGACGGTATCGGTCGAACAGGCCCTTGAAGACGTCAAGGCCGGACGGCTGATCATCATCGTGGACGATGAGGACCGGGAGAACGAAGGCGACCTCATGGTCGCCGCCGAGAAGGTCACTCCCGAGATCGTCAACTTCATGACCAAGCACGGCCGGGGCCTCATCTGTCTCCCGCTGACTCACCAAAGGATGGGAGAGCTTGACCTTCCCCTGATGGTTTCCGAGAACACGACCCGCTTCCAGACCGCATTTACCGTGTCCATCGACGCCATAGAAGGCGTGAGCACGGGCATCTCGGCCTACGATCGCGCCAAGACGATTCTCACGGCGATCGATCCGAAGACGAAGCCGGCCGCCCTGGCCCGGCCCGGCCACATCTTCCCGCTCCAGGCCCGGGAAGGCGGGGTCCTGGCCCGGGCCGGACAGACCGAGGCGTCCGTGGATCTGGCCCGCATGGCGGGGATGACGCCGGCCGGGGTCATCTGCGAGATCATGAACGAGGACGGGACCATGTCCCGCATGCCCCAGCTCGAGGAGTTCGGCAAAGCGTTCGATATCCCCATTCTGACCATCGCCGACCTCATCCGCTACCGCATGAAGCACGAAACCCTTGTGCGAAAGACCTGCGAAGCCGACCTGCCCACGAAATACGGCCGTTTCCGGATCGTCGACTTCCAGGACATCATCCACGGCGATCATCATGTCGCCCTCGTCAAGGGAGATCTTCGGAAGGACGAGGTGACGCTGGTCCGGGCCCACTCCCAATGCCTGACCGGGGACACGTTCGGATCGGCCCGCTGCGACTGCGGCGACCAGCTCCATCGGGCCATGGAGATGATCGATAAGGAAGGCCGGGGCGTCATCCTCTACATCATGAACCACGAGGGCCGGGGGATCGGCTTGACCAACAAGATCCGCGCCTACTCGATCCAGGACCAGGGCGCGGACACCGTGGAGGCCAACTGCCGGCTGGGGTTCAAGCCCGACCAGAGGGATTACGGGATCGGCGCCCAGATCCTGGTCGCCCTCGGGATCAACAAGATCCGCCTGCTGACCAACAACCCCCGTAAGTTCGTCGGGCTTTCGGGTTACGGGCTGGAGATCATCGGCCGGATCCCCCTCGAGATCGAGCCGGGCAAGGAAAATCTCCAGTATCTGAAGACCAAGAAAGAAAAGATGGGCCACATCCTGGACCTCGTCTGAGCGTAAGGGTCTAAGGCAGTGAGAGACATGGATGCCCCCGAGCGGGACGACGGGCTGATCTGCGCCGCGTTTCTGAGGAAGCTCGCCCTGACCCAGGACAAGCAGAAAAGACTGAAGGTCCTCAAGGCCTATGCCCGGCTGGACACGCGCCTCGCCGGAAAGGTCCTCATCGAAGCCCTCGGCGATCCCTGTGAAGAGATCCGGGACTTCATCGTCAGGGAGCT
>Ga0315274_10001356_pt1 | contig 37644 bp, 44 predicted proteins | sample YL17G02_20_MG_FD_203700 | JGI IMG/M metagenome (GOLD analysis project Ga0315274, IMG submission 203700) | Sediment microbial communities from Yellowstone Lake, YNP, Wyoming, USA - YL17G02_20 | ecosystem: Environmental > Aquatic > Freshwater > Lake > Sediment | place: USA: Wyoming | collected...
TCGGGTACCGTCCCCCCGGTCATACGCCGCTACAATCCGTTCTCGCAAATCTTTCGATATCGTAGCCATGCACTCCTTATAGCACATCGGCTACGAAAAGGCTACAGTTTTATTTAAAACGCTCTAACGCATGATAAACCGCTGCCAGGCAGCGCGGATCGTACGCCGCATGAAGACGGGGAACGAGTAGTTGCGAAGGGCAATGCGCAGATACTCCCAGCGGTAACGGCGGTAAAGCCATTCAGGGTCGACGGCATCCGCAAGCCGCGGGCGTTGATCGAATATCAGCGTGCGCCAGTCGATCGTGTGGGGATCGATGATGCCGCGCTCAACAGCATAGTCCCAGAACTCGGAGCCGGGGGAAGGCGTGGCGGTAAACACCAGGACAAAATCAATCGGGTTCTCGTGTATGAACGCGAACGTCTCGAGGATCTCGTTGCGAGTCTCGGTCGGCGACCCCACAATGAAGGTGCCCATGGATCGGATTCCAACCTTCTTGCATGCGTTGATTGCGCGGCGGCCATCGTCCACCGTAATGGCGCCCTTCTTGAGGTAGTGCAGCACCCGTTGCGAGCCGGACTCGAAGCCGAACGCCACTTGGACGCAGCCGGCCTTCTTCATCAAGGTCAATGAGTCCGCGTCGACGCGATCCGCGCGCGCGTTGCAGGCCCAGCGGAACCCGCGCAGCCGCGGCCGCCTGAGAAAGCCTTCGCAGATCTCGATGAGGCGTGCCCGGTGATCCACGAGGTTGTCGTCCTGAAAACTGACGGCGGGGATGCCGAAATCGGTGACAAGCCACTCGAGATCGGACAAAACGCGTTCCGCGGACTGGTAGCGCATGCCTTCTTTGCACGTAACGTTGGCGGCGCAGAAACGGCAGCGAAACGCGCACCCGCGCGAGGTCGTCCACGGAAGCGCCCCGACGCTGGTCCCTTGGATGGGTATGAGATCCTTGAAGTAAAACGCTCTGTCGAGGAGATGCAGCGGCAACTTGGGAAGTGCGTCGAGATCCGGGATCGACTTGGCCGGCGTGCCGCTGATCCTGAGCGCGCCGTCTTTCATCCATACGAGACCAGGTGTATCGAGCGGAATCGACCCGCCTTCGCCGATATGCCGGACTATGCTCGCGAATGCACACTCGCCGTCCCCCACAACTCCATAGGGAATGCCGGACTGAGCGAGAGCCACTTCAGGGATCGTGGAGACGTGAATGCCGCCCAATACGACAAGCCGCTCTCGCCAGCGGTCGCGGATCCCAGGAGCGATCCTGTTGAGTTCGTGCGCACTTACGCTGAGCGCACTCACGCCGAGAATCTCCCAAGGGACAGAGTCGAGCTTCTCGATCACACGATCCCCGGCGGGCTGGTCTACGTAAAGGATCTGCGACGGATCAAAGCCGAGATCCTTCTGCAGATGGGCGGCGATGTACAGCAGGCCAAAGTTGGGGGCTTTGAGCCACGGGCAGGGACGGCCAACATTGTACAGCGCGACTCGTGGAACCATGGGATGCTCCGGTAACCAGGACTCACTACTGGGCGGATTATAGCTTCACAACACGCCGCGGCGAAATCTGCCGCCGCAGAAAAGACGTTGATTGGCCTCCGGGGATGAGTCTATCTTAGCGGAGCAATATAAGAAGCAGGGCCGGTTTGCGGAGAAACCGGCCCTACTATAGACCTTGATCTAAGGAGGCTTGCCTGTGAACAGCGGCTCATTGTACAAAGGGCGTCTTGCCGGATGTCTTTTTGTCGTGATGGTTCTGGCTGTTTCGTGCGCCGCGTTCGGCGATGACTCGCTCAAAAGGACCGCGGAATCCAAGCTGCGCGCGGCGCTGGCGGCCATGGAATTGCTGCAAAACAACGGCGGGTGGGGTAATGCGTGGACACAGGATGGCCGTTTCATGTGGGGCGAATATCGGATTATCCCACCGGGATGGATAACGGTGCAGCCCCCGGCCACGCCGGGCATCGCGAAGGTCTTTCTGCACGCAGGGATCCTGCTGAATGATAAGGGGTATCTCGAGCGCGTGTACATGGCGCGCGATGCGCTGCTCGCGATCCAGACGCCCGACGGCGGGTTCCCGTACGAGGCTGACCCGAAGGGGCAACGTCCGAATCAGTCCGTGTTTGATGACGATACCACGACGGGCGCGCTGGATTTCCTTATAGCGGTCTGGCAGTTCACGAAAGCCGACGCCGATCTCAAGGCGGTGAAGAGCGTGGGCGATTTTCTGCTGAAATCGCAATACCCTGACAGTGGCGGATGGCCGCAGCGGTATCCGGCGTTGATGGGAACGTACATGCGGGACATTACGTTCAATGACAACGCCATGCAGGACATCATCAAGGCGCTTCTCAGGCTCCATGAGCTAACCAACGACAAGCGTTACCTGGATGGCACCCTCAAGGGCGGCGAGTGCGTCATCCGTTTGCAGGGAGGCCCCGGCGAGGAGATCTGGGCGGCGCAGTACAATCCCGATACGTTGAAGCCGGCGTGGGCGCGCAAGTTCGAACCGCCGTCCTATTCGAGTTTTGAAAGCATCGAGGTCTGCAACGTACTAATCGACCTCTATATGAACACCGGACAGGATCGCTTCCTGGAACCGCTTCCTAAGGCGTTTGCATGGTATGACGCACACCGTTTGCCCAATGGATTGTGGGCGCGCTTCTACGAGGCCGGAACGCAGCGTCCCGTGTACGGCCACCCCACCGAGGCAATTCCGGTGTATGACGTGGCCGAGGCGCGGAAGGGCTATGGCTGGCAGGGACAATGGTTTCCGGCAGAGGCAAAAAAGGCGTACGAACGGATCAAAGCCGTCGGACGCGATGCTTATGCCAAGGAGCTAAGTGCTTCCGTGTCGAAACCGAAGCCCGAAGAACTGGAACCTGAAGTCAAGAGGATCTGCGGTGAGTTAACGCCGCAAGGATGGTGGCTTGAACCGCCGGACTACGATCAGACGAACGAGATGAAGGGGATGAAATTGCCCGAACAGCAGATCATCACTTCGGGCGCGTTCTGCAAGAATGCCGAATTCCTCTTGAGGTATCTCGAGTGCAGGAAGGGCAGTCTTACTGTAGGTCCGATTAGGAAATCGGACCTACAATTCCGCGGGAATCTTCTGGCCTGGAACTTTGTCATCTATGTAAAGAGGTGTAGAAATGTGGCTGGCAAGGATAGTCGCGCTAGTGGCGGTAACGCTGGCGCCTCTGGGATGCAGACAAGCTTACACCGCGGAGCAGATCCCTCCACCAAACGAAGGAATAACTTTGAACCCGCTGACTCCTGAAGAAGAACGCGTCATTGTGTATGGCGGAACCGAGGCGCCCTTTACAGGCGAGTATTGGGACTTCAAAGGAAAGGGTATTTACGTCTGTCGGCGGTGTGGCGCCCCGCTATACCGATCCGAGGACAAGTTTGACTCACACTGCGGGTGGCCGAGCTTCGACGATGAGATTCCCGGAGCCGTGGTTCGCCGGGCGGACCCGGACGGGCAGAGGACCGAGATCATCTGCGCACGATGCGGCGCCCACCTGGGTCACGTTTTCGTCGGAGAGCGTTTCACGGCCAAAGACACCCGGCACTGCGTCAACTCGACCTCGTTGAAGTTTATCCCTGCCCAGGCGACCGCGGTTGCTTCAGGCTCGTCCGAGGCCGAATCGGACCTGCCCAAGACGGAAACGGCTGTCTTCGCAGGGGGATGCTTCTGGGGCGTCCAATACTATCTTGAGCGAGCAACGGGCGTGATCTCGACGCGCGTCGGGTACATCGGCGGCCACAAGCCCAACCCGACGTATAAGGAGGTTTGCCGGGGCGGCACCGGATATCTGGAAGCTGTCGAGGTCACCTACGACCCAATGCAGATTACGTATGAGAACGTAGCCAAGCTATTCTTCGAGATTCACGATCCGACTCAGGCCAATGGCCAGGGACCCGACATCGGCGAGCAGTATCAGTCTGTCGTTTTCTATCTGAACGATCAGCAGAAAGCCACCGCGGAGAAGCTAATCCAGATCCTCAAGGGCAAGGGTTACGCGGTTGTCACCAAAGTGGTTCCGGCCGGCACTTTCTGGCCCGCCGAGGATTACCATCAGCAGTACTACGACAAGAACGGGCACACCCCTTACTGTCACGCTTACACGAAACGGTTCTGACCCTGCGCTCTACGACGTTTCTCAGTACCGCGACGTTTCCAACGTCGCAGTACGGCATGACTTCCGCATCGGTGCAGCACCTTAGTGGCCGCAATACTGCGACGTTGGAAACGTCGCGGTACTGTGCTATTGGTCACCGGCGCGGATCCACTCCTCGTTGAAGCGGGCGTGCTTGATGCTGGAGCCTTTCACGTCCTGCGTCGTATAGGAATAGGTGCAGTGGATGGTCCCGTCCGCCGCCTGGATGACCGAAGGATAAGACGCCGAGCCTTTTTCCTTCTCGAAGTTCTCGAGGCGGCGCTTCCACTTCCAGGTCGCGCCCTCGTCGTCGGACAGGTACGCCGTCAGCACATGCCGCCCCTGTGGCAAGTCGTTGCAGACCAGGACCCAGTTGCCGTTCTTGAGGGGGATGTTCTCGAGGCTCGAGCCGGGATTAGGTATGTCTGAGGCGCGAACGGCGGACCACGTCATTCCGCTGTCGGCGGAGTCGGCGATACGAATCCGTTTAGGCATGCCGTTGTCGCGCATCATGGCAACGATGGTTCCATCCCGCTTCTTGACGAAGCTTGGTTGAATGTTTCCGACATTCACGTCGAGGATCGGTTCGCTGAACTCCCACGATTTGCCCCAGTCGCTCGTGAACGCGGCAAGACCGCAATTGAAAACGTCCGAGTAGAGACCAAGCATCATGCGGTTCTCGCCGATCATGATGGGATGCAGCCGCGTCATCCAGCCGAGACGCTGCGACAGCTTGTCCTTGGCCGCGGCCTTGGCGGACTCGACTTCCTTCTTCATATTTTCGTTCCCGGCAAGCATGGCCGCGAAGAGCGTCTCGGCCTTGGCGACCACATCGAGGAACTTCGGTTCGAGATTCTTGGGACGGCAATGAATGACATCCTGCCAGTCCCACTTCGGCGGGCCGTCCTTTGTGTATTCCGCGGCCGTACGGAACTTGAGCAGTGAACCGCCCCACTGGTTGTTCTGCACTGCAATCCAGAACAGCCAAAGGGTTCCGCGCGGGTCAATGAAAAGCACCGGATTGCAGTCGGGCAGATCCTGCGAATCGGCCATCAGGTAGGGTTCGCTCCACGTTGATGCGCCTTTCCGTTTCCTGGCGCCCTGTATGAGCACGTCGTCTGATGAACGCTCACCCGAGCCGTGAAACCAGCACGCGAGGAGATCGCCCTGCGACGTCTCAACGATGCTTGAGCCGTGATTGTGTTTCGGGTCGACGGGAAAGATAAGCTCGGACTCGTGGAGCGGTTCCGCTGCGGCCGCATTGAACGTCAAGAGGGCTATCACGACGGTCAGCATTGTTTTTCTCCTTGTAGTAGGCAGTCCGTCCTGTTGAAAGATGGAAAAAGGGCCGATCCCGTGTGCACGGGCTCGGCCCCGCGAAAACTCCATGGCGTTAGAGAGAACTGAATACCCGCTGGAACGACGAGGCATCCCCATCCATGATGGCCTGCTTCTCAGCAAGGGCCTTCAGTTGCGATTCGGCATCAGGGCCCCGCGAAGCCACGATCTCCTGGGCAATATGTTTCTGGATGTCCGGGGGGAGCGTTTCACGAAACTCATACTGCGGCGTTTGTCCCGGCTGCGCGACATTCTCGTAACTGCCGACGTTCTTGCCGTCCAGCGTTCGATAGTAGACGGCCCAGTTGCCTTTCATGAGACACTCGGCCCACTTGGTCTCCTTATCGCCGATCTTGCTCGTCACGGGGATGCGCGCGTAAAAGTACGCCGTAGAGGACGCGATATCGAGTTCCTTGAGATAGAGCGTCGTGTAGGCATCAAGCAAATCCGGGGTGACCCACTTGGCCGCCTCGACCTTCGCCTTCAGGTCTTCCACGGCGGCAAGGCGCGCCTCGCGCGAGAATTTATCGGGCGTAAGCGGGATTCCTTCCTTAATGTCGATGAGGAGTCGCTCGACGCTGGTTTGCAGCCCCTCCTTCGTTGTGTTGCTGCGCGCGCTGGCTTCTTCGAGCGTTCCAACGAGGCCGGTCAAGCGCTCGACTTCCGCCTTCAGTCCCATCTGGCGCGCCTGAACGATGGCCGTTTGGTTCTGGAGATCTTCAAAGGTGTCCTGCGTCTTCACAAACTCTTCGTTCTTAGCATCGAGGTCGCCTCGAACCTGGTCGAATTGGCTTGTAGTCTTATCCAATTCCGCCTGGCGGGTCTGCTGGTCGGTCTCAAGCTGCTTTATCTTGGCGCTCACTTCCTCCTGCTGTTTGAGCAGCCGCTCGACTTCTTCCGGACTGACGGCTCGTCCGCCCAATTGCTCCTGAGCTTTTACTGCCCGCGAGAGCTTGTCATTCAGCGATTTTAGCTCGGTATCCTTGTCGGCCAGTTGGGATCTCAGCGGGTTGGGAATGAATGACACTCTCGTGCTCAGAAAGGGGCCTAACACAAGCCCCACGACAAGGCAAATCACCGCGGCAAGCACTGTTACGAGCAGACCTGGGCCTGCGCCGACGCCCACCGAGACGCGTTTTTTCTTTTTCTCGGGTTCCGGCGGGAGCGGGGGCTGCTTCGCGGCGCCCAGGCCCGTATCCAGAGAGAAGTCAGGGGCAGGCGTAACACCGGGCTCGAAGGCCCCGCCCGGCATAAAGGCCCCCTCATCAAACCCTGGCTGCTCCGGCGCGGCAACGCCCCCGCGCGACGGGCGTTCACTGCCGAACATGGGTGTTTCCATGGCCTGTGTTGGGGCGGGCGTATCGAATGCCGGGGTGAAGCCCCCTCCGGCCGCACCGCCAAACGCGCTATCGAACATGGGCGTATCCATGTCGGAGTCCGGCCCGGGGCCGATCTCCGGAGTCTCAGGCGAGAAGTCGCTATCCGCGGCCGGGTCCTGGAATCCTTTGCTTGAACGCGGCTTCGGCGGTGGAGTGTCGAAGGTCGGCGACTCAAACTCCGCCGCGGCCATTTCAAAACCCGGGGGCTCCGGCTTAACATTGCCGCCCGTGGGCGCGGGCGTCTCGACGGAAAGTTCGCCGAGCGGCGGGAGTCCTCCGGATGGGCCCTTGGCGGCATCCGAACGAGGAGATCCAAGCGGCGGCAACGCGGTATCCGACTGGAATTCCTCCGAGTCGAAATCGCTCAGCGGAGGAAGGTTGCCTAGAGCACCCTCTTCTTTTTTCTTCTGTTTCGACTCGTCGACGCCCCCGGAGTCGTTGCTATCTTTCGCGTTGGCCATACGACCCACCTCCTGTAAACGGCACGAAACGTTGGAACTCCTGGCCTGTTCCTCTGTTGGCATTCTAGCACGCGTGCCATGACGTGTCAAGAATAACCCAAGCTCGGAGGCCCGTTTCGCGGTTATGCAACTTCAAGCCACGCAATACGAAAACGCAACCATCAGGGACTGGCCCGTGGAAAACCTCCACTCCCGTTGAATACTCTTAAATCTGCGATTACCCGAGAGAAGTCAAGGCGCGATCACGCCGATGGTTAGAAGCAGGTTCGCATACAGGCGTTGGTCGCCCGTGACAATCTGAAGGCACGTGTCAGGCGCGGCGGCTTCTTCGTAGAACTCGAAGCGGCTATACGTGGTGAGCGCCACGTCAGGCAGCAGTCTGCGGAAATCCTGAAAAACCTGCGGTTCCCTTCCCGTGTCCGGGTCCATTACAGACGCTTCCTCGACCGTGATGGCGGTCAACAGGATGTCCAGCACCTCGGTCACCGTAGGCTTCCCCGGCGCCAGGTTCAGGTACACGAGTGATGCATTCTGTCCTAGTATAGTGCTCGCTGGATAGTTGCCATCACAGATCAGGATCTTCGAGCCGTGCCCCGCACCCGCCAAAGCCGCGAGGATGTCCGGATGAATGAGTCGCTGTCGCAACATGTTACGTTTCTCCTTATTGAAGGGGTCGATTCAATTCTACTTCCGAGAGTCTCTCGTTGCCAAATAACGTATAAATGCCCCTCCCCGCGTTTGGCGCTCGTGCTCGTGCTCGTGCTTGTATGTTACGGGATCGGAGGCAGCGATGCGCAGCGATCCCGTAACATACAAGCACGAAGAGGGGAAACTGGGAATAGGCCCGAGTTGTAATGCGCTGCGCGTCTTCTTATCATCTCACCTGACCTGGATTCGGATGCGAAGCGGGAGTAGCAAGACATGATTGATTTCCACGCCCATATGGGGAATCTGTATCGGGAGGCATATCCGGAACGGCCGCCGTTGACGGTTCAGCAGCTCATCGATTGGATGGATCGCGTTGGGATCGATATCGCGGTCCTGCTGCCCCTGGAGAGTCCGGAGGGTTCCTGGGGCTACTTCCTGAACGAGGAAGCCGTCGCCGCGCGAAACATGTTCCCCGAGCGACTGATCGCCTTCATGTGCGTCGACCCGCGTTACCCGCGCGCGGCGGAACACATCGACTACTTCGTCGAGCGGCACGGCTGCAAGGGATTCGGGGAACACGTGAACGGGCTCGCGCTTGACGACCCGCGGAACAAGCTGATTTACGCAAAGTGCAATGACCATCAACTTCCGCTCGTCTTCGAGGTCAACAAGGACCTCTGTTACGACGACCCGGGACTGCCGAAGCTCGAGATGTGTCTCAAGCAGTTCCCGCACGTGAAATTCGTCGGACACGGCCCGGCGTTTTGGAGCGCGATCTCAGCGGACGATCCGCGCCGGGGATATCCGAAAGGGCCTGTCAAACCGGGCGGCGCTTTGGACCGATTGCTGGAAACGTATGAGAACCTCTACGCGGATCTCTCAGCCGGCTCGGGATACAACGCCATGACGAGGGATCCCGACTTCGCCCTGGGCTTCATTTCGAGGTATTGGCGCAGGCTGCTCTGGGGTTCCGATATCGTGGGCGTCCATGAATCGCATCCGCAGGTCGAGTGGATTCGCACCGCGCCCATTCCCGAGGATGCCCGCAAAGCGGTCATGGATGGCAATGCGCGAAAGCTTCTGGGCCTTGCATGATCGCGGCAGGATCTTATGCCGCCTTTTTAGGGCCCTTCCGGATCCCGCGTACTTTGTCGGGACTTCCACTTGAGGCGCAGGTTGCCCGCAACGGTTCCTGCAATCGAACCCGCGAAGCAGGTCTTAAGAGTGTAGCCCAGGGTGACCAACGGCGCGCTACCGTTCTGTCCAGGCGCGGCCGAAGGGAACCCTGGGAAAGAGGATGCCGTTGAAGGAAAAGTCCCCGGAGGGGCCGACAGAGGATGGGGATCTTTCGAAGGGTTTACGTACGGCTGGAACTGATTGAGATGAAAAGTGCAGCCTCTATCGCCCGCCACGGCGGGCTGAACAGGGCGGCAATCTCTTTCCCCGGGTTCCCCTTGGTCACCCGGGGCTACACTCTTCTCGTCCCTATCGGGACTCACGGATCTCGGCAAGGATCTTCCCATAATGGAGTCTGGCGGGACACCGGACCGCCCAACGGGCTACGCCGCACCGGTTTTTGACTTGCCCTCGATTTGGGCGGTAAGATGATAGAGTTTTCGTGGCATTTTCCTTTTTGTTGAATGATGGTATTCGTGTTTCAAAACCGGAGTGTGTCGTGGAAAAAATCGTCAGCCTCTGCAAGCGGCGCGGCTTCATCTTTCAGTCAAGCGGCATATACGGCGGGATCAACGGATGCTGGGACTTTGGGCCTCTCGGCGTTGAGCTCAAGCGGAATCTGAAAGACGATTGGTGGTACGTGTTCGTCCTTCAGCGCCGCGACATGGTGGGGTTGGACGCCAGCATCATCATGCATCCGGATGTGTGGGTCGCCAGCGGACACGTCGAGCAGTTCCATGACATGCTTGTGGACTGCAAGGAGTGCCGGCACCGGTTCCGTCAGGACCAGCTCGAAGGAAATCGATGCCCGGACTGCGGCGGTGAGTTAACGGAACCCAAGGCCTTCAACAGCATGCTGCGCACGAGCCTCGGCGTCAGCGACGATACGTGCATAAACACGTATCTTCGTCCGGAAACGTGTCAGTCGATTTTCGTTGACTTCAAGGACGTCTATTCGACTTCGCGGATGAAGATCCCGTTCGGTATTGCGCAGGTCGGCAAGAGTTTCCGCAACGAGGTCAACCCGCGCAACTTCATTTTCCGCAGCCGCGAGTTTGAGCAAATGGAGATCGAGTTTTTCTGCAAAGCGGACGAGGAGGAAAAGTGGTTCGACCATTGGCAGGAGTGCATCTGGAAATGGTATGTGGACATCGGCCTGCACGAGAGCAAGCTGCGTTGGTTTGAACATCCAAAGGAAGCCCTCGCGCATTACTCGAAACGGACCACCGACATCGAATACGAGTTTCCATTCGGGTGGGGCGAGCTTCAGGGCCTGGCAAATCGGGGCACCTACGACCTGACGCAGCACGCGAAACACAGCGGCAAGGACTTGTCTTTCTTTGATCCCGACTCGAAGGAACGGTTTGTGCCGACGGTGATCGAGCCTTCGGCGGGCGTCGACCGCACGTGTCTCGCCGTCCTGTGCGACGCCTATGACGAAGACGTGGCCGACGGCGAGCCGCGCGTTGTGATGCGGTTCCATCCGCGTGTGGCGCCGATCAAGGCCGGCGTCTTCCCGCTGGTCAAGAAGGACGGGCTGGCCGAGATCGCAATGGAGCTCGAGCAGGGGCTGCGAAAGAAGTTCACGACGTTTTACGATCAGGGCGGCGCCATCGGACGCCGCTACCGCCGAATGGATGAGATCGGGACCCCGTTCTGCGTGACCGTCGACTACGATACGAAAGAGAATGACACGGTCACGATCCGTGAGCGCGATTCGATGCAGCAGGTTCGCATCAAGATGGATGAAGTCCGTGCGTATATCGAACAGCGCTGCACTTCGGAGCGAGACTAGATCCCACGGCGTGTGTGGCACAGCCGCCCTCGGCTGCGAACGCCTGTCACGATGAACGTTGATTACGACAGGATCTCAAAGCGATACGACGACTACCGGCGGGGCGGCGGCCCGTATCTTGCGAAGCTGACCGAGCTCGCCGGGGAATGTAGGGCCGCGCGTGTCCTCGAAATCGGATCGGGCACGGGCCTCAACACACAGGCGTTTCTGGAACAGTATCCGTGTCAACTGACTGCCTTGGAGCCGTCGGGCGGCATGCTCGCCAAGGCGAGAGAGAAACGGATTCCCGCGCACTGGGTGCAAGGCTCGGGCTTGTGCCTCCCGCTCGCGAGTGCGAGCATCTCATTTCTGTTTGGCGTCTATGTGCTGCATCATCTGTCCGGACTTGACGGGTTCCTTTCCGAATGCGCGCGTGTGTTGCGCGGGGGGTGCGCCGCGTTCGTGACAGCGTCGGGCGATTTCATCGACCGTCATCCCATGAACCGGTATTTCCCGAGCTTTGCAAAGGTGGACAAGGCGCGGTTCCAGTCCATCGCAACGGTTCAGGAGGCCTTTCGCCGCGCGGGGTTTTTTGAGGCCGGCGCCGCGCACTTCGCCGATATGCCGCGTCCCATCGATTCCGCTTATGTGGAGAGGGTGGCGAACCGGTTTATGTCAACGTACGATCTGATCCCGCCCGATGAGTTCGAGGACGGCGTGGGGCGTCTGCGCGCCGATGTGGCTCGGACCGGACGCCTGGACGTGGACATGGAATGGGAATCAGTCGTAGTGTGGGCCTGGAAAAGGGATTGTGCGGCGCGAGGTTGAAGACAGCGCGGTTTGAACGGTAGGATTCCACACAAAACTTGGCACAAGCCCCATGCGAATCCTTGGAATCTCCGCCTTCTATCATGACAGCGCGGCCTGCCTGCTGTGCGACGGCGAGATCATCGCGGCTGCGCAGGAGGAGCGTTTCACACGGAAGAAACACGACCCGCGTTTCCCAGAGAACGCCGCGGCCTATTGCCTTCGTGAAGGCAACATCTCCATCGACGATATCGATTATGTCGCGTTCTACGACAAGCCGTTTCTGAAGTTCGAGCGGCTTCTGATGACCTACCTCGCCATTGCCCCGCGCGGCCTCACGTCCTTCATCCAACAGATGCCGGGCTGGCTGAAGGAGAAGGTCTTCATGCGGCAGACGATCCGCGAAAAGCTGAAGTACAAGGGCAAGGTGCTGTTCGCGAGTCACCACCAGAGCCACGCCGCGGCGGCGTTTTTTCCAAGCCCATTCGAGGATGCGGCGTTCATCACGCTGGACGGTGTCGGGGAGTGGGCCACGTCGGCCTATGGGATCGGCAAAGGGGAACAGGTCCGGATCTTGAAGCAGATCAACTTCCCGCATTCGCTCGGTCTGCTCTACTCGGCCTTCACGCACTTCACGGGTTTCAGAGTGAACAGCGGCGAATACAAGCTGATGGGCTTGGCGCCGTATGGCGAGCCGACGTACGTCCAAGCGATCCTGCAAGAACTGATAGACATCCGCGAAGACGGCTCGTTTCGGCTGAACCTGGACTACTTCGACTACTGTGCGGGTCTGCGGATGACGAACGAGAAGTTCGAGGGGCTTTTCGGCGGTCCTCGCCGGGAACCGGAGACGAAACTCACGCAGCGCGAGATGGACATAGCGCGATCGATTCAGCTTGTGACGGAAGAGGTCATCATGAGGATTGGGCGGCACGTCCACCGCGAGACGGGGATGAAACGGCTGTGCCTGGCGGGCGGCGTGGCGCTAAACTGCGTTGCGAACGGACGTTTGCTTCGCGAAGGGCCGTTTGAGGACATCTGGATTCAGCCCTCGGCCAGCGATGCCGGGAACGCCCTAGGATGCGCCCTGCTTGCGTGGCACCAGATCCTGGGCAACAAGCGCACTCCCGATGGGCGGTGTCAGAAGGCATCGTACCTCGGCCCGGGCTATTCCGATGAGGAGATACAGTCGTACCTGGACGCGGAAGGAATCCCCTACACCCGGTTCGAGTCGCCGGAGGAACTTTGCCGTCGCGTGGCGGACTTCATTGCGGACGAGCGCGTCGTTGGATGGTTCCAGGGCCGGATGGAGTTTGGGCCTCGCGCGCTTGGCTCGCGCAGCATACTTGGCGATCCGCGTTCGCTCAAAATGCAGTCGGTGCTGAACCTGAAGATCAAGTTTCGCGAGTCCTTCCGGCCCTTTGCGCCCACGGTGATGATCGAGCATGTGTCGGACTTTTTTGACCTTGATCGCGAAAGCCCGTACATGCTGCTGGTGGCGCCGGTGAAGCATGAACGGCTGCGGGAATTGACGCAGGAGGAGAGTGAAGCACAGGGATTCGCAAAACTCCAGATACCGCGATCCGACGTCCCGGCGATCACGCACGTCGACAACTCGGCTCGCATACAAACGGTGGATAAGAAGGACAACCCGCTGTTTCACAGGCTTGTCGAATGCTTCTACGAGAAGACAGGATGCCCGCTCATTATCAACACGTCCTACAACGTTCGCGGCGAACCGATTGTGTGCAGTCCACGGGAGGCATACACGTGCTTCATGCGGACACGGATGGACTTTCTGGTCATGGGCTCGTTTATGTTGGACAAGGCCGAGCAGAAACCCTGGCCGGAAGATGAATCGTGGAAGAAGGGACTCGAACTGGACTAATCAGCATGAACATAAACGTCTCCGACAAGAAGGAACAACGAAAGTTCGGGATTGTCATGGCGGCAGCCATAGCGATTCTGGGTCTCCTGCGATGGGCCGTGCACGGATTCGCCCATTTCCCGAAGTGGTTCCTGATTGTGGCGCTCGCATTCCTGGTACTGGGACTCGTTGCGCCGCGCCTGCTGAAGCCAATCCTTTTCGTGTGGATGAAGTTTGCCCTTGCGCTGAACTGGCTCATGACGCGCGTGGTCCTGGCGCTGGCCTTTTTCCTGCTGTTCATCCCGACGGCCATCGTCATGAGGGTTGCCGGCAAGGATCCCCTCAAGCGCGCATGGGACCCGACCGCCGCGTCATATTGGGAAGATGCTGAGGAACAACCGGCGGAACTTGACCGCTATCTCAATCAGTTCTAGAATGAGTTTGTTCATGATCGATAATCATGGGACGTAACGAGAAGTGGAGTAGTCAATGGAGACCGTCAAGGAGATTTGGGCCTTTCTCCGGATTCGGAAGAAGTTCTGGCTGGCGCCGATCATCATTGCCCTGATGTTGCTTGGGTTGTTGGTCGTTTACGCGGGCCAGGCCGGTATAGTGTCCCCCTTTGTGTACATGCTGTAGCCCGCAGGCCCTTTCGCGCGGCTGACTTTCATTGTCCTTACCTGTTCGACGGGGGTTGCTCTCTTGTTGCAGGATGCCGCCCCGCGCGCTTGGCGGCTCTGATTTGGGGAGGCGGCGCCAGGATGTAATGCTGTCGCAGGCGCTCCGCATCTGTTCGCGCGACGTGGATAGGATTGCCCTCGGTATCGATGCCTGCATAGTACATGGCCGTGGCCACCGTTCCTGGCGTTGGGATGAAACACTGGACCTGCTCAGGCCGCCAACCTTTACTCTTGAGCCATCGGGCCAATTCGCGCATGTCATCGTCCGTGCATCCGGGAAACGCGCTCATCAGGTATGGGACAAGGTACTGCTCTTTGCGTCCGCTCCTTGAAACGCGTTCAAACATGGTCATGAAATCCAGAAAGGCGGCGAACGAAGCCTTGCGCATGAGGCGGAGCACCCTCGAGCAGATGTGCTCCGGCGCGATCTTGAGCTGGCCGCCGGTAAAGCGGCCGACCAGCGCTTTGACGTATTCCGGTTCGCGCAACGCGAGGTCATGGCGAATGCCGCTTGCGACGCGGACATGACGGACGCGCGGAAGGCGCTCGATTGCCTCGAGGAGCTCGACAAGCTGCTTCTGACCTGGCTTGAAGTTGCGGCAGACATCGGGATGCAGGCAGCTTGTCCGTTTGCACTTGGCCGGATCGGAACCGCACCGGGCGCCCCACATGTTCGCGCTCGGCCCTCCCACGTCAGTGATGCTGCCTTTCCAGTCATGGCTGTCGGCCATGCCCCGCACTTCGCTCAGGATTGACCCGGCGCTGCGCGATCGAATATGGCGGCCCTGATGCAGCGCCAGGGAACAGAATGAACAGCCTCCCGCGCACCCCCGGTGCGTCGTAACGCTGAACTGGATCATCTCCGCGGCGGGGATGGGCTGCTTGTAGCGCCGATGCGGCCGCCGCGTAAAAGGGAGGGCATAGGCGGAATCGAGCTCCTTCGTCGAGAGCGGCTCCGCGGGCGGCGCAAAGACCACCTCTCTCGACCCGACGGCTTGAACCGCCCACTCGACGCCATGGTGAACCTGCCGCTCGAGCATCAATGTCGAGGACATGAGCTTCTTCGGATCAGCCTCGATTTCTTCGTGAGACGGAAGACGGAGCACAGGCATATCGTCAGAGAAATCGAACGAGCCCGCAGGTGCGACAAAGGCCGTCCCGTGTATTCCATGGAGCGGATGATCGGCGTCAAGGCGCCCTGCGATCTCGAGAATCGCGCGCTCAGCCATTCCGTACACGAGAAGGTCCGCTTTGCTGTCGAGGAGGATCGAACGGCGCACTTGGCCGGACCAAAAATCGTAGTGAGTCGCGCGGCGCAGCGACGCCTCGATACCGCCGATGACCACCGGAACGTGTGGAAAGGCGGCGCGCGCCAGGTTCGCATACACGACGGTGGCGCGATTCGGACGGGCGCCGGCTCGGCCGCCAGGGGTATAGGCGTCGTCAGTGCGCTTCTTCCTGAAGGCCGTGTAATGTGCGAGCATCGAATCGAGCGCGCCAGCAGTCACCCCGACGAAAAGGCGCGGGGCGCCCATCGCGAGAATGCCCTCGGCCGTATTCCACCGGGGTTGGGCGACTATGCCCACGCGATATCCGTGCACGACGAGCCAGCGCCCGAGAAGCGCCGCGCCAAACGCGGGATGATCCACATACGCGTCCCCGGTGATGATCAGGACATCGAGTTCCGCCCAACCGAGACGGTCCATCTCGGCACGCGACATTGGCAGCGGTTCTCTTCTATTGGAATCGGCATCCATGTATCGTGCTCGTGCTCGTGCTCCTAATCCCAGTTAAGCATACTTGAAATCTCGTAGCCATGCAGCTGACATTCTCCAGGACCCGATTACGATTACGAGCACGAGCACGAGAAGGAGTGGGGGAAGGGATTGAAATGCCCTGTATCGGGTGCTAGCATGCTGGGCCATGAGCGGCGCATTCTACACAAGCACGCAACAACGGAGCTTCGCGCGCATTCTCCCGGACCTTGTCTCGAATCGGGGTCTGTTGAGAGACGTGGTATCGAAAGAGCTTCGGGCGCGGTATCGCAACGCGATGATGGGCTTCCTATGGGCAGTGCTTCAGCCGGTGCTCATGATGTTGATCCTGACGTTTGTCTTCAAGTATCTGCTTGGAGAGCGGCTTGCGGCCAGAGGTCTTCCGAGCGAGAGTGTGACGCCGGAGTTTCTGCTTTGCGGGATTGTAGCATGGCAGTTTCTTTCGGTGGCGATAATGACCGGCACCAACTCGATTCTCGAGAGCGGTGAGCTCATCAAGAAGGTGCATTTCCCCCGCGAGATCATACCGATCGCGGCGGTGATCAACTGTCTTGTGAACCTTGTGATCGGTTTCGCGACGCTTCTGGTGGTGCTTTGTGCATTGCGCGGCATTTCAGCATTGGGGACCGGCCTGTTATACGTTCCGCTCCTGTTCGCTATCCAATTCATGATGGTAATCGGTCTTGCTCTCCTCTTATCGGCGCTCAACGTGTACTACCGCGACGTGGGTTACATGATCGACGTTGCGCTGGCATTTGGTTTCTATGCGACGCCGATCTTCTATCCCCCGAGCATGGTGTCAGAACGTCTAGGGGAGTTCACGTTCCAGATCTACATGCTCAATCCGATGGCGAATTTGATCACGGCCTATCGCGAGGCCATCTTGGACAACCATTTTGCGGAGCCTCTGCTTTGGATCCGGCCGCTGGCGTTTGCGTGCGGAGCGGTGTTGCTCGGCATGTACCTTTTCCGGCGGAACGCGCCGACGTTTGCGGACTATCTCTGATGCCACTGATCGAAGTCGACAACGTCAGCAAGGTCTACAAGGCGCGCAGCGGGCCGCGGATGCTTCTTGCCCGCGGGGGCTTCATAAACCTCTTCCACCGCCGCAGGGAGAACGTCGTGGCACTGCGCGACATCTCTTTCACGGTCGAGCGCGGCGAGGCGCTGGGCATCATCGGCGCGAACGGGTCGGGCAAGAGCACGCTGCTCAAGTTGCTTGCCGGCGTGACGCTTCCCTCGGAGGGCCGTGTCGAGGTAAGCGGACGGGTGGCCTCGCTTCTTGAACTTGGCGCGGGATTTCATCCGTTGCTGACGGGCCGCGAGAACATCTATCTCAACGCGCGGATCCTGGGCGTGGGGCGCGCGCAGATCGAGCGGGTATTCGACCGGATTGTCGAGTTTTCCGGCATCGAGGAGTTTCTGGACAATCCGGTGAACACGTATTCGAGCGGTATGTTTGTGCGTCTGGGTTTTGCCGTGGCCGTCCATACGGATCCTGATATCTTCCTCGTTGACGAGGTCCTCTCGGTGGGCGACGAGGAGTTTCAACGGAAGTGCCGCACGCGGATCGGTGAACTGCGAGAGCAAGACAAGACGATTGTCTTCGTGTCGCACGATCTCAGCATTATAAACACTCTGTGCAATCGTGTGGTGTTGTTGAGCAAAGGCAAGATGATCTCTCGCGGAACGCCGCGCGACACGATTGATTTCTACCTGAGGCAGATAGGCCGGGACATCGGGATACATACGTTTTCGCAAGGTTCGGTCGAGGCCATTTTCTGCCACGGACGCATATCGGTGTTCCACAACAAACGCGAGGTAAGCGCGGCTAACGGGTTCCGGATGAAGTTCCAATGCATGGGGCAGTGGCAGGAGTCCGTGACGGCCGATTGGATCGTCGAGGAGCGAGGCCCGGATTTTTGCAGGGCGCGGGGCCGGATGTCGCGGCTGCCGGTCGCGCTGATATGGGACATGCGCATCGAAGGCGGCCAACTGAAGTGGAACATCGCCATCGAGTGCGAACATGAAGTCGAACTGCCCGTGGTGACGGGGGATTTGTACTGGCCGCCCTCTTTCAGTCACTGGCAGTATGGGGAGAAGTCGGGGAATTTTCCGAACATCCTGCCGGGCGATCTGAACTGGACGAACGTTGTGCAGCCTGAGCCCAGATGCTGGGAAACGGCGGCGCTGCCGCAGGAGGGGTCGCTGCTGCCGCCGGCGCTTATCTCGATGGAAACGGACAGCCCCCACATTATGTTGTCATGGACCAACTCGGACTACGTGGCCGGGTCGCGCGTTCTGCTGGCGTTGATCCAGATGCCGGAGACCGCCGCGACATTCCGCGCAGGCCGGCACGAACTGATGACGCTTGCCGTAGACCTGGGACGGACGCGCGAGCAGATGGCGTTTCGGATGGAGAAGATACTCGAACGGGTCAAGGAGAAGAGCATAACGGCAGGGCCGCTCACGGCGCGCTTCGACACGGGGAGAGTGTTGCTGACCTACGGGGGCAAAGACCTCACGACGTTCCTGCACTTTTATACATCGATGTTGATAGGCAATCTGTGGAATGACAGCATGAACCTCCAGTGGCATCCGCACAAGCTCGATGGCGACACGTTGCTGATAAGCGGGGATTCGAGGAGGTTTCCGTTCACGCAGCATTGGGAAATCCGCCCTGCGGACGGGGCTGTCGGCATACGCATCATGCTGGAGGTGCGCGAGCCTATGGAGGTGGCGGAGTATCACGCGAGCGTGGTGCTTCGTCCGGAATACTCGCACTGGGAGACGCCGCACGAGTCCGGGCCGTATCCGGAGTTCGAGCGCGGCCAGGAGGACTGGCGTCACGCAAATCGCGTGTATGCGGTCGGGAAGTATGCGAAAGCATCGAGCGGGTCGCTTCCGACCGTTGTGCTGAACGTTACTACCGACGACGTACCATTCCGAATGACGGCCATCAACACGGGGTATCACGAGAACGGACGCGTACTTCAGGCGCTGAGGACATCGGAAGCGGGCCTTCTCCACTTCGACAAGGGTACGCACTTGTACTTTGACGGGAATATCTCCGTGGAGCCCGGCGAAACTCGAACGGACTCCGTCGCTTGAGCGTATCCTTATGGCTACGAGACTATTCCGAAAATGCGAGTGTTCGTTGTACAGGCTTTAGCCGGGAACTGGGACAACAAGCCGCCACCCTAAAGGGTGTACAACGAACATTTTCATTATTTGCGGGAGAAACTCCCGTTTCATGACAACTCGTAATAGACAGGCCCATCGTGTAGCATATTGAACGATCCGCGCAGGAGAACAGATGAAGATTGCCCGTATTGAGATGGAAAAGGGTCTCAAGACGTGGGCAGTGCAACGCCCGGACGGGCGATTGGTTCGCGCAACGGGCGATGCGCTTTCCGGCGATCTCGAGACGACGGATGAGGTTGTCACGCCAAAACGGTGGCTGCCGCCCGTCGAGCCGCGGGCCATTCTATGCATCGGACGGAACTACGCGGCGCATGCCGCCGAGGGAGGCGCGCCGCCGCCTGAGTATCCGATCCTTTTCATGAAGAATCCAAACGCGGCGGTCGGGCATGAAGAGGCTATCCGGCTGCCCAAGGTCTGCGAGGATGAAGTGGACTTTGAGGGGGAACTCGTGGCCGTAATCGGAAAGGCGGCGCGCGATGTCCCGAAAGAGAGGGCGCTGGAATACGTTGCCGGCTACACGATCGGTCACGATGTGTCGGCGCGGGTCTGGCAGGAGAAGAAGGGCGGTTCGCAATGGTGTCGCGGGAAGAGCTTCGACACGTTCGCGCCCCTGGGCCCCGTCTTGGCGACCACGGACGAGATCGATGACCCGTCGAGATTGACGATCATTACGAGACACAATGGAAAAGAAGTCCAGCGCGGTAACACGTCGGATATGATCTTTGATGTGGCGACGCTGGTCAGCTTCCTCTCGCAGGACACGACGCTGCTGCCGGGCACGGTTATCATGACGGGTACGCCGGAAGGCATCGGGTGGGCGAGATCGCCGAAGCTGACCCTTCGTCCCGGAGACGTGGTGACGATCGAGATTGAAGGGATCGGACGGCTTTCAAATCCGGTCTTGGGCGGGTCCACGACATAGCGGCTTTACTGCAATAACGGGGTGACGAGGATGGCACGGCACCATTCGCGACATAATCGCCGCAGTGTGTTTGTGCGGCGGGCGTCCCCTCCGGGCACGCCGCCCGGAACGTTGCGGGCCGCGCCGGACGCGTCGCATCCGGTGGTTCGCGTGATCGCGTACGGGCCGGGCGATTTCGTGGAGACGGAAATCACGGACCTGCATTCGCTGCGGTCTTACCTTGAGAAATGGCCGGTCACATGGGTGAACGTTGAAGGGCTCGGCGACGCCAACACGGTGGCGACGCTCGGCGAGATCTTCAATCTGCACAGCCTGGCGCTCGAGGACGTTCTGAACGTCCATCAACGCGCCAAGGTGGAAGAGTACGAGGACCAAGTTTTTGTCGTAAGCCGGATGGTTCGGTTCACGGATGATCTCGAGACGGAGCAGGTCAGCCTTTTCCTGGGCCGCAACTTCGTGTTGACGTTTCAGGAGGGCCGCCCGTGGGACAGCTTTGACGCGATTCGAGATCATATCCGGCACAAGGTTGGGCGCGTGCGGCAGGTAGGCGCGGATTATCTGTTGTACTGCCTGATTGACGCGATTGTCGACCACTATTTCCCCGTGCTCGAGGAGTATGGGGAACGGCTTGAGGCGCTTGAGGCCGAGGTGCTCGCCAATCCGACACGGGAGACCATCCACCGTCTCCATGCGATCAAGCGACATCTGCTCGACCTGCGCCGCATCGCGTGGCCGATGCGCGATGCCCTCCAGGTAATTTTGCGCGATCCGGATTCGCTCTTTACGAGCGAAACGGGGTTGTACCTGCGCGACTGCTACGACCACGTCATCCAGGTTGTGGACCTGAACGAGATCTACCGGGAACTCGCCATGAGCCTGACCGACGTCTATCTCTCGAGCATCAGCAACCGCATGAACGAGATCATGAAGGTGCTGACGGTCATCGCGACCATCGTGATGCCGCTTAGTTTCGTCGCCGGGCTGTACGGGATGAATTTCAACACGGAAGCATCGCCGCTTAACATGCCCGAGTTGGGGTGGTACTTCGGGTACCCGTTCGCCCTACTCGTGATGCTTCTAGTGGCCGGCGGGATGCTTCTGTATTTCTACAGGAAGGGCTGGCTGGTGCCGTCGACTCCTCCGCCGCCTGACACCGAGGCCAAAGAGCAGAAGCTCGAGGCAAGGACAGGCCCGAATTCCAGCATCAAGTAAGGCAAGAACGCAGGAGCGATGGGTTCATTGCTCCTGCGTTTGGATGGATGTGACGTTTTCTTACTTCTTCTCTTGATGCTCGCCGAGGCCGACTAGTTCGATGCGCACCAGCGGGGCGGCGTCGCCTGCGCGGTTGCCTAAGCGGAGGATGCGGGTGTAGCCGCCGGGGCGTTCCGCAAAGGCCGGGGCGATGGTCGAGAACAGCGCCGCGACGGCATTCTTGTCGCGCAGGGCGGCAAACGCATTTCGCCGGTTGGCCACGCTGTCGGTTTTCGCCAAGGTGATCAGCGGCTCGGCGAATATGCGCAGTTCCTTGGACTTTGCCACGGTGGTCTCGATGGCGCGGTGGGTAAACAGCGCCACGGCCAAGGCTTTCATGGTTGCTTTTCGGTGGGCCATCATCCTGCCGAGCCGTCTGCCTGCTTTCCGGTGCCTCATTTGTACACTTCCTTCATGCCGGGTTTAGGTCTAGGGTATCTGGGGCGTGTGACGTGTCGACCGTGTCAGACAGGTCGGACAACCCAAGACTCTGTTCTATTGTTCCTCTTCGACTTCTTCGGGCTCGTCGACGGACACTCTCGAGAACCCGGGGAGCTTTATACCGAGTTGGAGCCCCATCGATTCGAGGATGCACTTGATCTCGTCGAGGGACTTCTTGCCGAAGTTGGGGAACTGGAGCATCTCGGATTCGGTGCGGACCACGAGGTCGGCAATGGTGCGGATGTTAGCGGCCTTGAGGCAGTGAGACGCGCGGACGCTGAGTTCAAGTTCATCGACGGGCCGCGCGAGAGCTACCATGAGTTCGACGTCGTTCTCGGAACCGGCGAGGGCCGCGTCTTTTTTCTCTTCGCTCTCCTGGCTGACGAAGATCCGGAAATGATCAATGAGGAGTTCGGCGGCTTCCTGGACGGCTTTCTCGGGTGAAATAACGCCGTTGGTCCAGACGTCCATGATGAGGCGGTCGTAATCGGTCGTTTGTCCGACACGGGCATCCTCGACCTGAAAGTTGACCTTGGTGACAGGGGAGAAGGTTGCGTCAAGGTAAATGGTTCCCAACGGGGCATGCTCGAGCTCGAAGTTGTCGGCGGTAACGTATCCACGTCCGTGGGCGACCTTGATCTCCATTTCGAGGTTGGTGGATTTGGACACGCTGGTAAGGACGGGCAGTTCGGGATTGAACACGTCCACGTCGGCATTCTTAAAAATCTGGCCGGCCGTGACCTCTCCCAGGCCCTTGAAGGCAAACGAGAAGATGATGGGTTCTTCACGGTTGAGACGCAATTGGCATCTCTTGAAGTTGAGCACGACGTTCGTGAGGTCCTCGCGTACGCCGGGGATTGCGGAGAACTCATGCTGGATGCCTTCGATGCGGAGTGCGGTCACGGCGGAACCCGCCAGGGAGGCCAGGAGCACCCTTCGCAGGGCATTGCCGATGGTGGTACCGTAGCCGCGTTCGAATGGTTCTACGACAAAGCGGGCGTATTCGTCGGTGGCGCCATCGTCGATCTTGACCCATTTCGGAACCACAAACTCTTTAGAAATCATTTGTCATCAGCCTTTCGCTCTTGGGGTCCGCCCCATTCACAAGGGTTTAGGGTTTAGGGTTTAGGGTCCAGCTAGGGTGTTTCGATACATGACACATTCACTACCCTAAACTCTAAACTGCGCTGCATTCATCCCTGGTTCTTCTTCGTCCTCATCCGCCGACACCCTCGACAAAGTGGCTACTTCCACTTTCCGTTACACGCGCCGGCGTTTGCGCGGCCGGCATCCGTTGTGGGGCATCTTGGTGACGTCTCGGATCAAGGTAACATCGAGGCCGGCGGCTTGAATGGCGCGGATGGCCGATTCGCGTCCCGCGCCGGGGCCGCTGACATAGACCCGCACTTCCTTCATGCCGAGATCCATGACCTTGCGCGCCGCGGCCTCGGATGCCAACTGGGCTGCGAACGCGGTGCTCTTGCGGGAGCCGGCAAAGCCGACTTGTCCCGCGCTGGACCATGCCAGTACGTTGCCCTGGAGGTCGGTGATTGAGACGATGGTGTTGTTGAACGTCGCCAGGACGTGTGCAACACCCGAGGTGATGTTCATGGAGATCCGGCGTTTTTTCCCTGCCTTGGCTTTGCTTGGGCCGCCAGCTTTGCTTGGGCCGCCGGCGCTGCTGCTGCTGGTGCTGTGCTTTTCCTTTGCCACCAATTTACCTCCTAGTTAGTAGGGTTTAGGGTTTGGGGTTTAGGGTCTCTGGGGTGTCGAACATGTCTGCCGCGTCGGATGTGTCCGACATGTCCGACCACCCTAAACCCTATACCCTAAATCCTTCTTCATTTCTTCTTGATTGTCGTGCGGCGCGGCCCTTTTCGCGTTCTGGCGTTGGTGTGGGTCCGTTGGCCCCGCACCGGCAGTCCGCGTTTGTGACGCAAGCCGCGGTAACAGTTGATATCCATAAGCCGCTTGATGTTCGATGCGACTTCGCGACGGAGGTCGCCTTCGACCTTGTAGTCGTTCTGGACAACGACGGAAAGTTTGCTGACCTCTTCATCGGTGAGATCGCGCACGCGCTTGTCGGGGTTGACGCCCGACTTTGCGATGATGGCGCGTGCGCGCGTGAGCCCGATGCCGTAAATGGCCTGGAGTCCAGCTTCCGTGCGTTTGTCGCGGGGAAGGTCCACACCTACTACACGAGCCATGAGGAAATCTCTCCTATCGGTGGTCGGCGGAACGCGGTCCGCGCCGACGGGTTAGCCCTGAGACTGTTTGTGCCTTGGGTTGTCGCAGATGACGCGTATGCGGCCATGCCGCTTGATGATCTTGCACTTCTCGCAAATCTTCTTTACCGAACTGCGTACTTTCATTGGTTGCTCCCAACGGACGCCTTTGCGCCGCGGTCCTCTTTCCAGTGCGGGCCGAACGCCTATTTGTACCGATAGGTGATGCGCCCGCGCGTCAGATCATACGGAGACATCTCGAGTTTTACGCGGTCTCCGGGCAGGATGCGGATGAAGTTCATTCTCATCTTCCCGGAAACGTGAGCAAGGATTTTGTGTTTGCTTTTCAGCTCGACGCGAAACATCGCGTTCGGCAGAGACTCGACGACGGTTCCTTCGACCTCTATGGGCTGCTCTTTCTGCATACGTCCTTATTTATGACCACGTATTCCTACTGTCCCCAAACGCGCCTGGGCGTCAAGGACAGAACTTCCGGTTCGCGTTCGCGCACGACGACGCTGTGTTCGAAGTGCGCACTCGGGCGGCCATCGGCTGTGACGGCGGTCCATCCGTCGTCAAGCACGCGGACGTCATGCGTGCCCGCGTTCACCATGGGCTCGATGGCGAGGACCATGCCGGACTTGAGCTTCGGTCCGCGGTCGCCGGTGACCATGTTGGGGACCTGTGGATCCTCATGCATCTCCGTCCCGATGCCGTGTCCGACAAACACGCGCACCACCGAGAACCCCTCTGCCTCGGCCGTCTCCTGAATGGCACGGGAGACGTCCTGCAGGTAGTTTCCCGCGCGCGAGGCGCGAATAGCCCGTGAGAGGGCGAGGTCGGCGGTCCGCAGGAGCCGTTGCCGCTCGTTGTCTATGCTGCCGCATGGAACCGTGAGCGCCGCGTCGCCGTGGTAGCCCTTGTAACGGACGCCCACGTCGATTCCGACGATCTGGCCCTCCTTAACCCGCCGTTTTCCCGGGATGCCGTGAATGACTTCCTCGTCCACGGAGATGCAGGTGGATTTTGGGTATCCGCGATAGCCCAGGAACGATGGAACGCCGCCGCGTTCGCGGAGCAGGCGGTCCGCCAGGGCGTCCAACTCGCAGGTTGTAACGCCGGGCACGACGTTCTCGGCCAGAGTTGCCAGGACATCCGCCACAATTTGATTCGCTTCGCGCAAGATAACAATTTCGCGTTCTGTGCGCAGCGCAATCACAATGGTTAGGCGACTCCCGTTGCGGCAATAATCTCTTCAATTTTCGCGAAGACGGTCTCGGGGGTCGCACCCGATCCGGAGACGGTCTTCAGAATGCCTTGTTTCCCGTAATATGCGATGATCGGCTCGGTGGTCTCGTGATAGACGCGGAGCCGCTCGCGTATCGTCTCTTCCTTGTCGTCCTTGCGCTGGATCAGGGTTTCGCCGTCCAGGTCGCAGGCGCCCCCTTTCTTTGGGGGATTGAACTTCAGATTGTAGATGCCGCCACACTTCGGGCACGACCGCCGCGCGGAAAGCCGGTTGATGATCTCGTCATCCGTCACGTCGACGTTGATCGCGAGGTCGACACCCTCGCGGCGCGATGTCAACAGGCGCTGGAACTCCTCGGCCTGAGGCAGCGAACGTGGAAAACCGTCCAAAATGTATCCTCCGGCGCAATCGGCCTGGCGGATGCGGTCGGCGACGATCTCACAGGTCAGCGGGTCCGGAACGAGTTGGCCGCTGTCCAGGTACTTTTGAACTTGGCGTCCCAGAGGCGTGCCTTCGCGCAAGTGCGTGCGGAAGATATCTCCGGTCGATATGTGCGGGAGCTTGTATGCCTCCGCAATTCGCTTTGCCTGGGTGCCTTTTCCGGCGCCGGGTCCGCCCAGCATCACTATCCGCAAACCCATGATATTAGTAAGACCTCCTTCCGCGCAGCCGTCTGCCGCCGGGCCCGGAGAACCCGTCGTAGTGCCGCATGAGCAGATGTTGCTCGATCTGACGGACGGTATCGAGGGCCACGCCGACGAGAATCAACAGACTCGTGCCGCCGAAGAAGCCCACAATGTTCCAGTCGTAAACCTTGACAACCCCCCACACGATGTTGGGCAGCAGGGCCACAACGGCCAAGAACAAGGAACCAACTAGTGTAATCCTAACCATGACGCGATTCAAGTAGTCCGCCGTGGCTTTGCCCGGGCGGACGCCCATGATGACGCCGCCGTATTTCTTCATGTTGTCGGCAATCTCGACGGGATTGAAGGTGATCGCCGTATAGAAATAGGAAAAGAAGATGATAAGAATGGCGTAGAACAGGTTATATACGATTCCGTTCGAGTGGAACCAATTGTTGAAGAAGTCGTCCACGGCGGGCATGGACAGTGCGCCTTGGAGAAAGCCCGGCAGCATCAGAATCGAGCTGGCGAAGATGATAGGGATAACGCCGGCCTGATTTACGCGCAACGGCAGGTAGCTGCGCTGCCCGCCGAAGACTTTGCGTCCTTTGACCTGGCGCGGATACTGGACGGGAATGCGCCGCTGGCCGGTTGTGACGAGTATGGCGCCTGCAACGACGATGCCCATCAGCACGACTAGAATGAGCGTCTGGAAAATATTGAGTTGGTTGTTCCGGATCATCTTGAACACGTCGATCAGCGCGTTGGGCATTCGTGAGATGATGCTGATGAAGATGATCAAAGAGATCCCGTTGCCGAGTCCGAACTCGCTGATCTGCTCGCCGAGCCACATAATGAACGCGGTGCCGGTCGTAAACGAGATTACGCACATCAGAATGAAACGGAAGCCGGGCACGGCAACGATCTCGGCGCCCATGTTCTGAAGGAAGGCGGCGATACCGACGGCCTGGATGATGCACAGCCCGATCGTGCCGTATCTCGTGTACTCGGTGATCTTCTTCTGGCCTTCCTGTCCCGATTTCGACAACTTCTCGAGCGAGGGAACGACCGCCACAAGGAGCGACAGAATGATCGATGCGCTGATGTATGGCATGATGCCAAGCGCGAACACCGTCGCATTACGAAACGCGCCGCCGCTGAAGATGTCATAGAAGCCAAGCAGCCCCCCGGATGTCATGCGTTCGGCGAGAACGCGACCGTCCACGCCCGGGGTGGGGACATGGGCGCCGAGCCGGTAGATCGCCAGCATGATAAGCGTGAAAATGATGCGGCGTTTGAGTTCCGGGATCTTGAGCGCGTTCCGGAAGGCTTCAACAGGCCTGCCCACTAGCTTTCCTCCTGTGCTTTCTTGTACGCGGGCGCCGCAGGAACGTCGATGATCTCGACGGTTCCACCCGCCGCTTCGATCTTCGCGCGGGCGGTCGGCGTCACCTCGTTTACTCGTACGGTCAGCTTCTTAGAGAGTTCACCGCGGCCCAGGACCTTTACGCCTCCCTTGGCCACCTCGACGAGCCTGGCGGCCAACAGGGCTTCAGGCGTAACCAGGGCGTTCGCCTCGAACGCCCGATCAAGGACGTCGAGGTTTACGGTCGCGAATGGATAGCGTTTCCGGTGATGGAACCCTCGCTTGGGGATGCGCCTCAGCAAGGGCATCTGGCCGCCCTCAAACCCGCGGCGCATCGAGTAGCCCGAGCGGGCCTTTTGCCCCTTGTGGCCGCGCCCGGCGGTCTTGCCGGTCCCGGACCCGGGTCCGCGCCCGATGCGCTTCCTTGTTTTCCGCGCACCCGGCATGTATCGCAATTTGCTAAGATCCATCTGATGTTCATTCCTTACTGTTGAACGCAGGCGATGCCAGCCATCGCGGGCGCCCGTCGTTTCACGTCATTTTCGCGGAGGCCGGACCTCACAGAATCCCGGCCACTTCGAGGCCGCGCATTTCAGCGAGGGTTTCGGCCGTCTTGAGTTGCCGCAGACCATCCAGTGCCGCCCACACGACGTTCGTGGCGTTGCTCGAGCCGAGGCACTTCGTAAGTGCGTTCTGATAGCCGGCTGCCTCCATCACCGCGCGGACGGGCCCACCGGCGACGATTCCCGTTCCGAGGGAAGCCGGCTTGAGGAGCACCGTCGCGGCGCCGGAGTGGCCCAACACCTCGTGTGGAATGGTGGTGCTCACGATCGGGACTGGGAACATGGTCTTCTTGGCCCTTTCGATGCCCTTTCGGATTGCATCGGGGACCTCGAGGGCCTTTCCCAGCGCCGCCCCGACGCGGCCTTTGCCGTCGCCTACAACGACGATCGCCGTGAAACTAAAGCGGCGTCCGCCTTTGACGACCTTGGCAACGCGGTAGATCTTCACCACATGTTCAATGTGGTCGGACGGGGCGCCTTCGCGATCCCGCCTGTCGCCTCGCTGTTCGCGTCTGCTTCGATGCTCGGTGCTCAAGCCGTATTCTCCTAGAATTCGAGTCCTGCCTCGCGGGCTGCATCGGCAAGGGCCTTCACCCGCCCATGATACAAGCGTCCGCCGCGGTCAAGGCACACCTTGGCCACGTTCTGTTCCCTGGCCCTTTCCGCAACGGCGCGGCCGACCGCCTTGGCGCTTTCGATATTCCCGCCGGGGATCTTCAACGCCACTGACGATGCCGACGCCAAGGTCCGGCCGGTGGAATCGTCAATGATTTGCGCATATATGTGCTTCACTGAGCGGTACACGCTGAGGCGCGGCCGTTCGGGGGCGCCGAGGACGCGTTTGCGTACGCGTTTCTTGCGCCGCTCCAAGAGCATCATCTTGTGACCCTTGCTTGCCATTTGCTCTCCATCTCCTAACGCGGCCAAGCCGCAACACCACAGTCGCTGATGCGCTACTTCGCTCCGGCCTTGCCGACTTTCCTTCGTACGTATTCGCCTTCGTAACGGATGCCCTTGCCTTTATAGGGTTCCGGTTTGCGCCATGCGCGGATATCGGCGGCGGTCTGTCCGACCAGCTCCTTGTCGATCCCGGAGACGCGTATCGTGGCGGCATCGGGCGCGGCAAAGGTGATGCCCGTCGGGGGCTCAATCAGCACGGGGTGGCTGTAACCGAGGGCGAGATTGATCGATTTGCCCTGCATCGAGGCGCGGTAGCCGACGCCTTCGATCTTGAGGACCCTCTCGAACCCTTTAGTGACGCCGTCGACCATGTTCTGGATGAGTGCGCGGGTAAGGCCATGCAGGGCACGCTGCGGGCCCTTGTCGCTGGAACGCGCGACCGTGACTGACTTATCACCGGCCGTAACGCTCATATCCGGATGAAGGTCCCGTTCGAGGGAACCTTTCGGTCCCGTGACCTTGATCCGGAGCCCGGCCAATTCGCACTTGACGCCGCTTGGGATGACCACCGGCAGTTTACCTATGCGTGACACGTCCTAATCCCTCTTTCGTTCTTGGGCAGATGGTTGGTCCAGTGCCTCTTGCTCCATTTACCAAATCTCGCACAGCACTTCGCCGCCTAGTTTCGATGCGCGTGCCTGTTTTCCGGTCATAAGACCTTTCGAGGTGCTCACAATGGCGATGCCCATGCCGCTGCGGACCGGGCGCAGGTCTTTGCCGCGCGAGTATACCCGCAGACTGCACTTGCTGACTCGGCGCAGACCCTGGATCACCGGACTGCGGTCCGGCAAGTACTTCAAGGTAACGCGCAGTTGGCATCGGACCGCGCCGCGGGCGTCGGTCAAGGCGTAATCCTTGATGAAGCCTTCCCGCTTCATCAACGCGCAGATCTCTTCCTTCAGGCGCGACGCCGGGACGTCAACACTTGGTCGGCCGGCCTGGATGGCGTTGCGCACCCGGGTCAACATGTCGCCAATTGGATCGCTCATCGACATCGTGATATATCCTTATTCGCCTGCGGTTTCTTACCAACTCGACTTCGTCACGCCGGGGAGTTTCCCCTCGAGGGCGAGGCTCCGGAAGCATATCCGGCACAACTGGAATTTCCGCATGTAACTCCGCGGACGCCCGCATACCCGGCAACGAAAGTAAGCGCGCACCTTGAACTTGGGGCGCCTGCCGCATTTCTCTATCAGGGACTTCTTGGCCACAATAATCTCCCAATCTTCTCAGAGTATAAACTAGCTACGAAACGGCATCCCGAACATCCGCAGCAACTCCCGGCTCTCTTCGACCGAACGGCTGTTTTTCATGACAAAGCTAATATTCATGCCGCGCACGCGCGCAATCGAGTCGATGGCCACTTCGGGGAAAATGGACTGCTCGCGAAGCGCCACCGTGTAGTTGCCGAAGCGGTCAAAGCTGTTGGGCGACATGCCGCGGAAGTCGCGGATACGGGGTATAACGACGTTGAACAGGCGGTCCATGAACTCGTACATGCGTTCTCCGCGCAGCGTAACCATGCACGCGATCTTGGCGCCCGCACGCACCTTGAAGCTTGCAATGGACTTCCGGGCCTTGCGGATCGCGGGTTTCTGGCCGGTGATAAGGCCGAGTTCGGTCATCGAGGCCTCGAGCATGCGAGGCTCCTGCTGGGCGTCGCCTACACCGATGTTGATCACGATCTTATCCAGTTTCGGCACTTCCATGACGTTGGGGTGCTTGAACTGGTTCCGCATGTCCACCCGTATCGTTTTGAGGTATCGTTCCTTCAATCTTGCCGCCACCGTATGACCACTCCTTTTAGTCGTTCAGGGTTTCGCCGTTGATCGTGTAGACCCGCACCCGCGTGCCGTCCTCGAGGCGTTTCATAATGATCTTCGAGGGCGCGCCCACGGCTTCACACCACGCCATCACCTTCGAGACGTGGATGGGCCCCTCGCGCTCGACGATGCCGCCCTGCTGGCTGCGCGTGGTGGGGCGGGTATGGCGCTTGATCATATTGACGCCCTCGACGAGAAGGCGCTGCTCTTTGGGCATCACGCGCAGCACGCGGCCGCGGCGTCCCTTGAACTTCCCGGAGATGACGATCACCGTATCATTTTTTCGGATATGCATCGTTCTCTTCCTAAAGCTTCTCTCTTGCCCTCACACGACTTCCGGAGCGAGGGAGATAATTCGCATGAAGCCTCTCTCGCGCAGTTCACGCGGCACGGGACCGAAGATGCGCGTGCCGCGCGGTTCATTTTGAGCGTTGATGATCACAGCCGCGTTTGAATCGAAGCGGATGACGGTGCCGTCGGGCCGCTGCGTGTCGGATCGGGTTCGCACGACGACCGCCTTTACGACTTCGCCCTTCTTGATGGCGGCATTCGGCAGGGCCTCCTTAACGGAAGCCGTGATGATGTCGCCCAGATGGGCGTAGCGGCGCTTGGAGCCGCCCATCACCTGGATGCACCGGATCCGGCGCGCGCCGGAATTGTCGGCCACATCAAGATTCGAGTAAATCTGAATCATCGCCCTTTTCCTTAGATACTTACCGGCAACGCGGCCCGCGTTGCCCGGCACTCCTGGTTCCTAGTCTGCCCGCTTGACGATCTCAACCATGCGCCAGCGCTTGGTCTTGCTGAGGGGACGGGTCTCGCGGATGCGGACCAAGTCGCCCAGTTTGCAGTCATTGTTTTTGTCGTGGGCCTTGAATTTTGTGGTTCGCTTGATCGCCTTCTTATACAAAGGATGGTCGACGAGACGGACCACCGACACGGTGATCGTCTTGTCCATTGCCGTGCTTGTCACGAGGCCCACCCGTTCCTTGTTCTCGCCGCGCTCGCGCGCATCGGAGCGTTGCTGGTTTTGCATGGCTATCTGTTTCCTCCCGCGGCGGCCATTTCGCGCTGACGAAGAATGGTTTTGATCCGTGCGATGTCGCGGCGCGCGGTGCGCGCGGCGCGCACGTTGTCCACGGCCCCCGTGGCCTGCTGGAGCCGGAACGAGATCAGCGCATTCGTGCGTTCGCGGAGCCGCTGAGCGAGCTCATCGGCCGTCATTTCTCGAAGATCCCTTGCCTTCACACGCGCTCTCCTGTGGCCGGTAGTCGGCCTTAGATTCGTTTCACGAATTTGATCTCGATGGGTAACTTGTGTCCCGCGAGACGTATGGCCTCCCGGGCCAAATCCTCAGTGACACCCTCGATCTCGAACATCACGCGACCGGGTTTGACAACCGCGACCCAGAGCTCCGGCGCGCCCTTGCCCTTGCCCATGCGGGTTTCAGCGGGCTTCTTGGTGACGGGCTTGTCCGGAAACACGCGGATCCACACCTTGCCGCCGCGCTTCAGAAAGCGCGTCAGTGCGATACGGGCGGCCTCGATCTGGCGCGCCGTGACCCATCCGGCCTCCATCGCCTTCATACCGTACTCGCCAAAGTCGACCTTGAGGGCGCCTTTACTCAGTCCGGACCGGCGTCCGCGCTGTTGCTTGCGGTACTTGACTCTCTTCGGCATCAGCATCTCAATCGTTCTCCAAAAACTTCCTTCGTACCGCGACGTTTCCAACGTCGCAGTTCGCGCTCGCCACCAAGGCGCGACGTTGGAAACGTCGCGCTACCTTACCTACGGGCGGGCCCGCGATCGCGATCCCGGTCGCGATCTCGTTCGCGTTCGCGGCGGCGCTGGGCGGGCACCTCGGCGCCGACGGCCGACACGAACTGACCGGGGATTACTTCGCCGTGATAGATCCAACATTTGACGCCGATGCATCCGTAGGTCGTGTGACTAATCGCGAAACCATAGTCGATGTCCGCGCGCAGGGTATGCAGCGGGACGCTGCCTTCGTGGGCAGCCTCGACGCGGGCGATTTCCGCACCGTTCAAGCGTCCGGCGACGCGCAGGCGGATGCCCTTGGCGCCGAGCCGCATGGTGTTCTGTATGGCCTTTTTCATGGCGCGCCGGAAGGAAATGCGGCGCTGGAGCTGCTGCGCAATGCCTTCGGCAACGAGCTGCGCGCTCAACTCGGGGCTGAGCACTTCGTGGATGTTGATGAGAAGCTCGCGGCCCGTCAGCTTTTCGAGCTCGTACCGAAGCTTGTCGACCTCGGCGCCGCGTTGGCCGATGACGAGTCCGGGCCGGGCGGTGTAGATATGGACCTTCGCTTTTCGTCCTGCGCGCTCGATATCGACCTTTGCCACGCCCGTGCTATAGAGGCGTTTCTTGATGTAGTCGCGGAGCTTTAGGTCCTCGTGCAGCAGTTCGGAGTAGTCCCGGCCCGCATACCACACGGAACTCCAGGTTCGCGTCACGCCCAACCGAAAACCGTTTGGATGTACCTTTTGACCCACGCGTGCTCTCCTCTTATTCGTTTGAATCCGTGATGGAAATCGTCACATGGCTCGAGCGCTTGCGGATGCGCGTCATCCGGCCCCGGGGCTGCGATGTAAACCGGCGCAGCGTTGGGCCGCCATCGACATAAAGGTCCTTAACAATCATCTCGTCCGTGTCGACCCGTTCCCGGCGCTCCTTGGCCGCGCTCTCGACGTTCGCCACGGCGGCCTCGAGCAGTTTGCGGAGCATCGGAGCGCTGCGCCGGAGGGTGAACTCGAGAATGCTGCGGGCCTCGGCGACCTTCTTGCCGCGAATCATGTTCCCGACGAGGCGCACCTTCCTGGGCGCGATCCGCAGGTATTTCCCGCGTGCTGTTGTCCCTGCCATTGCCCTATCTCCTCATGTCTTAGCCGGGGCTGCGCCCTTGGTGCCCGAGTGGACGCGGAACGTCCGCGTCGGGGCGAACTCGCCCAGCTTGTGGCCCACCATGTTTTCCGTTACGAACACGGGTATGAACTTCTGTCCGTTATGGACCGCAATGGTGAGGCCCACCATGTCAGGCACCACGGTGGAACGCCGAGACCAGGTGCGGATCACGCGGCGGTCGCCGCTGCGCATCTGCGCCTCGACCTTCTTCGTAAGATGGTCATCCACGAACGGGCCTTTTCTTATCGACCGTGCCACAGTTTTCTCTGCTCCTTACCATCCACTGGTGTCTACGTGCAGAAGGCTTCGACATAACAAACTGAAACCCAATCGTAGGTCCGATTTCCTAATCGGACATTTCAGAACGTCCGATTGGGAAATCGGACCTACGATGACATTGTCCGTTCTTTAGTCGTAAGTCTATGCAACCAATCACTGGTCTCTATTTCCTTCTCCGGATGATGTACATGTTCGTGCGGTGTTTCTTCTTTCGTGTCTTGTGCCCCTTCGTGGAGATGCCCCACGGCGTGACGGGATTGCGTCCGCCCGAGGTTCGTCCTTCACCGCCGCCGTGCGGGTGATCGACGGGGTTCATGGCCACGCCGCGGACCTTCGGGCGCATCCCGAGCCAGCGCGACCGGCCCGCTTTCCCGAGGCTGATATTGATATGGTCTTCGTTGCCGACTTGGCCGATGACCGCGCGGCAGTCGATGAGTACGCGGCGCATTTCGCCCGAGGGCATGCGCAACGCGGCAAACCGCCCTTCCTTGGCGAGCAATTGGCATCCAATCCCGGCGGCTCGCGCAATCTTGCCACCGTTGCCGGGGACCATCTCGACGTTGTGTACAACGGTGCCCAGGGGGATGTTTTTCAGCGGCAGACAGTTGCCTATCTGATACTCGGCGCCCGGCCCGCTGCTCAGGATCATGCCGACCTGCAACTGCGACGGCGCGATGATGTAACGCTTCTCACCGTCCGCGTAGGTGACCAGTGCGATGCGCGCGGAGCGGTTGGGGTCGTATTCGATGGCGGTCACCTTCCCGGGAATGCCGTCCTTGTCGCGGTGGAAGTCGATGATGCGGTAGTGCTGCTTGTGTCCGCCGCCGCGGCGGCGCATGGTCACATGGCCGTGATTGTTCCGTCCGGCCTTTTTCGGGTGAGGCGCCAGGAGGGATTTCTCGGGTTTGTCCTTCGTAATCTCAGAGAAATCCGGCCCCGTCATGAAGCGCCTCGATGGCGTCGTTGGTCTGTGTTTCTTCAGAGGCATTTCACTCGAACTCCTACACGAGATCGATCGCGTCGCCCTTGCGGAGCGTCACGATGGCCTTTTTCCAGTCGGGACGGTATCCGGGGACGCCGCGTCCGCGCCTACCGCTCAACTTGCCCTGATAGTTCATGGTATTCACGGCGACGACTTTTACGTTGAAGATCTTCTCGACGGCGTCGCGTATTTCGCGCCTGTTGGCCCGGGGATCCACTCTGAACGTGTAATGGTTCTTGGCATCGCGCTGAATGCTGGATTCTTCGGACAGCAACGGGCCTTTGACGACGTAGTAAGGGTCATTTCTCATGGGTGAGCCGCTCCTCGAGCTTGGGCAGGGCATCGCGCACGACGACCACGCGGACAGCTTCGAGCACGTCCAAGGCATTCAGGTCGGCCGCCGTGCAAACGTTGACCTTTGGGATATTCCGAGAGGATAGCATTACGTTCTTTTCGACGCCGGCCGTGACGAAGAGTGTCTTCCTGCCGTCCGGGGCGATGAGATCAAGCATCTCGACGAACGGCTTGGTCTTCGGGACCTCGAACTTGAGGGCGTCAAGCACGCAAAGGGACTCGCCGCGCACGCGGTCGCTCAAAACGCAGCACAGCGCCTTGCGCTTTGAGCGAACGGGCACCGCCTGGCGGTAACTGCGCTTGTGCGGGCCGAAAACGGTGCCGCCGCCGCGCATTTCGGGCTCACGTGTGCTGCCGTGCCGCGCATTGCCGGTGCCCTTTTGCCGGTAAGGCTTCCTGCCGCCGCCGCTGACCTCGCTGCGGACTTTTGTCTCGGCATTGCCTTGCCGTTTGGCATTTCTCAAGGCCACGGCGACGTCGTGAACCAGGGTATGATTCATTTCGGCGTCGAAAACAACGTTGTTCAGTTCGATTGGGCCCAATTCGCGCCCGTCCATGGTGTATACCTTGGCGGTGGCCATGTTTACTTGGCTCCTTTCTTGGGGCTTCGGGTCGCGACCTTTACGGTCTTCTTCACGACCACCAAGCCTCCGGGAGCGCCGGGGACGCTGCCGCGCACGACCATGAGGTTCTTCGTGGGGTCCACGTTGACCACTTCGAGGTTTTGGGTGGTGACGCCAAGGTCACCCATATGGCCGGGCATGGTCTTACCCTTGATCACGCGGCCGGGATCGGCGCTCTGTCCAATCGATCCCACCGCCCGGTGGAAGTTCGAGCCGTGAGACCCGGGGCCGCCGCTCCAGCCGTGGCGCTTGACGCCCCCCGAGAAGCCTTTGCCTTTGCTCGTGCCGGAGATATCGACGCGGTCGCCCGCTTTGAAAATATCAACGCGGACCTCGTCGCCCGGCTTTAGTTCGCTCTCCTTCTCGACGCGGAACTCGCGGAGCGCGCGCTTGGCGGGCACGCCGGCCTTCTTGAAGTGGCCCTGCAGGGGCTTCGTAAGCCGGCGCTTGTTTGCCTCGCCGTAGCCAATCTGGACGGCGTCATAGCCCTCTTGAGCCTGGGTCTTGCGTTGTACAACCATGCAGGGACCCGCCTCGAGGAACGTCACTTCAATCCAGCGACCGTCCTCGGTGAAGATCCGGGTCATCCCGAGTTTCTTTCCCAATAGTCCGTTTAGCATCATCTGCAATCCTCTACAGCGGGCTGCATCGTGCCCCGCCCCATGGCGCGGGCCCTTGCAGCACAACTGACGCTATTGCTTAATTTCCACGTCCACACCCGCCGGCAGATCGAGTTTCATCAACGCATCCACGGTCGCAGCCGTCGGGTTGATAATGTCGAGCAGCCGCTTGTGCGTGCGCGTCTCGAACTGTTCCCGCGACTTCTTGTCGACGTGCGGGGAGCGGTTGACGGTATACTTTGAGATTGTCGTGGGCAGCGGAATGGGTCCATTGATCCCTGCGCCCGTCCGCTGAGCGGCCGACACGATCTCCTGCGTTGACTGGTCGAGCAGACGATGATCGTATGCCCGCAGCTTGATGCGAATCTTGTATCCGTCGGCCATTTCCTATCTCCAAGCCTTTATCATGCGTTCTACTCGACGATCTTTGTCACGACGCCCGCGCCGACCGTTCGGCCGCCTTCGCGAACGGCGAAACGGAGGTTCTCGTTCATCGCTATCGGCGTGATCAGCTTGCACACCATCTTGATGTTGTCGCCCGGCATCACCATCTCGACACCCTGCGGCAACTCGATCGAACCCGTCACGTCCGTCGTACGGAAGTAAAACTGGGGGCGATACCCATTGAAAAACGGCGTGTGGCGCCCGCCTTCTTCCTTCGTCAACACGTACACCTCCGCGTCAAAATGCGTGTGCGGCGTGATCGAACCCGGCTTCGCCGCCACCATCCCGCGCTCGACCTCTTCCCGTTCGATGCCACGAAGAAGCAACCCGATGTTGTCGCCCGCCTGCCCCTCGTCCAACGTCTTCCGGAACATCTCGACGCCCGTCACCACCGTCTCTTTCGTCTCGCTCTTGATGCCCACCAACTGCACCTTGTCGCCCGTGTGAATCCGGCCCTGGGACACCGCCCCCGTCACCACCGTGCCGCGGCCCGTGATCGTGAACACGTCCTCGATCGGCATCAGGAATGGCTTGTCGAGCGTCCGCGACGGCGTCGGTATGTAGTCGTCCACCGCGTCCATCAGCTTTAGCACCGACGCCTCCCCGATCTCGTGGTCGCGCTGCTCCATCGCCGCGCGCGCGCAGCCCCGAATCACCGGAATATCGTCCCCGGGGAACTCGTACTTCTTGAGCAGCTCGCGAACCTCGAGCTCGATC
>Ga0315274_10001357_pt1 | contig 37623 bp, 24 predicted proteins | sample YL17G02_20_MG_FD_203700 | JGI IMG/M metagenome (GOLD analysis project Ga0315274, IMG submission 203700) | Sediment microbial communities from Yellowstone Lake, YNP, Wyoming, USA - YL17G02_20 | ecosystem: Environmental > Aquatic > Freshwater > Lake > Sediment | place: USA: Wyoming | collected...
CCCGCCCTGTTTTCACGGACGTGGACCCCCTGACTTACAATATGGCCATCGATAGCGTCACTCAGGCCATCACGTCCAAGACCAAGGCCATCATGGCGGTTCACATGTTCGGCCAAGCGTGCGATCTCGCCCAGCTCATGCAATTGGCGAACGCCCACGGCATTTTCCTGGTCGAGGACGTTTCCCAGGCCATGGGCGGACGCATCGGCAACAAGTACCTCGGGACCATGGGCGTGACCGGTTGCTTCAGCTTCCATCCCGCCAGCAATCTCGGCGGCGCCGGCGACGGCGGCATGATCGTCACCCACAACGACGAAGTGGCTGACCGCGTCAGGCGCTATCGCGACCACGGCCGAAGGGCCGACGGGAGCTTCGAGGATATCGGTTACAACAGCCGTCTCAGTTCGATCCAAGCGGCGATTCTCAGGATCAAACTGGAAGAACTCAACGAGATGATCGCCGAACGCGTCGAGAACGCCCGCTACTACACCGAACTCCTGCGGGAAGCCAACATCCAGCTTCCCGACTTCTACGAGCGCGGCGAGCACACCTACAATTCCTTCACCGTCCAGTGCGAAGAACGGGACGCCCTGCGCCAATTCCTCGCCGAGCGCGAGATCTCGACGGGCCTCTGCTACCGACGGCCCCTGCATCTGGAGCCCTGTTTCAGCTACCTCGGCTACAAGCAAGGGGATTTCCCCGTGGCCGAGCTCCTTTGCGAGCGCGTTCTCCAACTGCCCGTCTTCCCCGGCATGAAGAAGAAGGGATTGGAGGAAGTGGCCACCTCCATCCTCGAGTTTCAGGAGGTCGTTCGCGCGGCGGGCGCCGAGTGAGAGGCTCCCGGCCGCCTCGCGATTGGGCCGATGAAACACGGAGACTCGACGGGATTGGGTCCCCCGCCCAGCTTTCCCTGGCGTCAACACTGTGGGCATCTCGACCAAAGACCGACAGTACATGCGTCAAGCCATCGAACTTGCCGCGCTCGCGCGGGGGCGCGCCTCGCCCAACCCGATGGTGGGCGCCGTCCTTGTCAAAGATGATCGGGTCCTTGGACAAGGCTATCACCGCGGGCCCGGTCTGCCCCACGCGGAGATCGAGGCAATGAAGGACGCCGGAGGCGAAGCGCGCGGCGCCACCTTGTATGTGAACCTCGAACCGTGTGGTCACCAGGGGCGCACCCCCCCGTGCACCGATGCCATTTCCAAGGCGGGCATCGTTCGTGTCGTGGCCGCCATGATGGATCCCCACCCCTTGGTCTCCGGCAATGGGCTGCGCCGCCTGCGGTCAGCCGGGGTCGAGGTGGACTGTGGAGTCCTGGAAGGCGAGGCTCGGCGACTGAACGAGGCGTTCGTCACCTACCATTTGAAGAAACGCCCTTTTACCATTGCGAAGTGGGCGATGACCCTTGACGGCCGCACGTCCACCGACACCGGTGATTCCCGGTGGATCAGCAACGACGCCTCCCGGGAGTACGTCCACGAACTGCGGAGCACGGTTGACGCCATCGCCGTCGGAGTCGGGACCGTCGTCTACGACAATCCGCGGTTGAACGTGAGGCTCAAAGGCTTCAATCGCAAGCAACCGGCGCGCGTCATCCTCGACGGGCGGCTTCGCATCCCTTTGGGCGCTCGGTGCCTCAAGACCAGCGGAGGGGAGAACATTATTCTGACGACCCTTCACGCCTCCGAGGAGCGGATCGAGCGTCTCAGAGCGGAGGGCCACACGGTCCTGGTTGTTCCGGGCAAGCGCCGGATTATCGCCGTCGACAAAGCGCTTGAGACCCTCGCTCAGCGGGGCATCCAGTCGGTCCTCGTCGAAGGCGGGCGCGAGGTGCACACCTCGCTCCTGCGGGCGGGTCTGGCAGACAAGGTGGTCATTTTCGTCGCCCCTGTCATCGTCGGCGGGGGGAGGCAGACTTCCCCTACTTTCGACCTGGGCGTCACACGCATGAAGGCGGCCATGAACCTGAAGAACGTGACAATCCGGACGTTCGGCGCCAACGCCTGCATCGAGGGATACTTGAACCCGCCCCCCGCCTTCCCCAAGTCCCTCTCCTTCTGAGGTCCCCGAAGACCGGGGCGCTTTTCAGTAGAGGACGATGTCCTCGGGCATCATGAGGACCACGCCCTCGCGGCGGATGAGTTCGATGCGCTGAACGGCAAGCCGCAGGGCGCAGGCGCGCTCGGGATCCAGCTGGCTGAGGACCGGCAGCAGGGAGTCCAGCAGAGGCGAGGTCCGAACGGCGCTCGCCTCGGTCGGCGCCCCAACGGCAATGTCCGACGGCCGTTCGCCTTGGCCCGACATGTCCTCGATCAAAGCGGTGAGGAAGTCTCTCGGCTCGGGCATTACGCGAACCTCGTAATCGGCGACGCCGGCTTTCTCCGCCGCGAACCGGATCGCGTCCGAAAGACCGCCGATCTTGTCCACTAGGCCCAGTTCCGCGGCTTGTTTGCCGGTGTAGACGCGCCCGCCGGCCAAATCGTCGATGGGTTTAGCGATCCTCTTTCCGCGCTCCTTCTTCACGTGGCCCTTGAAGACGCCGTAGATCTGCTCCATGTAGCTCTGGATCACGGCGCGCTGCGCTTCGTCGAAGATGCGCGAGGAGTTGAGAAGGTCGGCGTTCCCGCCGCGTTTATAGGCTACCCAGTTCACGCCCAGCTTATCCCACATGCCCGTTGTCACCAGCTTCCCCCCGACCACGCCTATGGAGCCCGTTATGGTGGTCTCGTTGGCGAAAATCGCATCGGCGCCGCAAGAGACATAGTAGCCCCCGCTGCCGGCCACGTTGCCCATCGACACGATGAGGGGCTTTCGCCCTCGAACCTGGCGGGCGGCATTGAGGATGACTTCGCTGGCTTCGGCGGATCCTCCGGGCGAATCGACGCGCATGACGACCGCCTTGACGGACGGGTTGTCGGCGGCTTTCTCGAGGGCTCTGCGGATGTCGTCCCCAAACGCGCCGGTCGGCCCGCCAAAGGGACTGGGTCGGCCGTGGCCCGGCAGGATGACGCCTTCGATGTAGACGATGGCGACGGAGTCCTTTGCGGGCCTTCGGCTCTGCGCCGCCATCTCCGCGAAAATCGAGAAGACGGCAAAGGGATTGGCGAGATTGATCTGGGGACCTTTCTTCTCGGCGTAGCGGTTGTCTACCTTCGCGTTCTCGCCGAACCGCTTCTTGACTTCCTGGAGGAATTCCTCGCGGAATTGCACGGAGTCGAGGAGTCCAGCCTTGCGGGCGCGGTCGGCCAGATAGGGCCCCTCATCGATAAGGCGCAGGACTTTCTTCGACTTCAGGTTCCGCGATTCGGCGATCATGTCGACGAGGGAACCGTACAGGCCGTCGAACAGCCAGTTCATGTTCTCGCTGGCCCTTTCGCTGGGGCCCGTCCGGGTGAACAGTTCCGCCGCTGACTTGTAGTCGCCCATGGTGATGAAATCGGCCTGGACGCCGATCTTGTCCAGGAGGCCCTTCACGTAGAGCGCCTCGCCGTAAAGGCCGGTGAGCCAGATAGTGGACCCCGGCGCCGCGCTGAGGTGGGACGCCCCGCAAAGCAGGGCGTATTTCGCGGCGCTCATTCCCCCGGTATGCACAAAGACCTCTCTTCCCGCCGCGGTCAGTTCCTTGAGGGCCCGGCGGACCTCTTCCAGCTGCGCAAATCCCAGCGACATCTCATCGCAAGTCAGGACCACGGCCCGAACGGCGTCGTCGCGCCGGGCCTGGTCCAATCGCCGAACGAGATCCTTGAGCGACGTGATCTGCCCCGTGAGGAACCCAAAGGGATCCTCCACGGGCGTCTCCGTTAACGCGCCGCTCAAGTGGAAATGCGCGATGACCGGCGCAGGAGCCGTCTCCTGCCCAGCGCCCTCCGCGCCGGCTTTCGCGCCCGCCCAGACCAGCATGCAGGCGACGGCGACGCCGCTCCAGACGGCATGTCCCCCGATCCCTCCGATCGGCCTCTTCACGGTGCGAATCATGGTCCTATCTCCCTTCCTCCGGCATGAGTGTCGCCGTTTCTCGGCGTCCGCGCCTCCGGCGCTTTACGGAACCGTTCCTTCCGGGTAGATCTCAATCCGGACGTTGGAGAAGGTGATGCCCCCTTCATCATCCTGCCACCCCGACCCGGACCCGGGGGGATAGCGATTGAGGCTGAGGACCGAGATGTTCGGCAGGAGGTAGTCGTTGGGCTCGTCGTAACCGCCGTGGGTGTAAGCCCAGCAGGAAAGCGTCGAGCCCGTGACGTCCAGGGGCACGCCGGATTGGTTCACCTGGAAGGGTTGCTGGCCTCCCCATTCGGCGGGGAACTTGACGTAGGCCTCCAGGGCACCGTAGATGTCGAACCACTTGCAGTTGCGAGCGAACTGGAACCTTGGAGGCGTGATTCTCGACATGTAGGGCAGGAGGTAGAGCCGCGAGATCGGGGTCGTCTCAACGAATTCGGACGCCGCGTGGACGCTGAAATGGGCCAATCGATCGCTCAGGCAAGGCGGATTGCCGGCCAGCTGGCCGGGGCCTGTGGCAACGGGAGCGTAAGCGCCGATGAAGCGCGCGGGGAAATGGGCGTCGTATTGGCCCGTCCGGATCGTGATCGTTCCCGTCCCGATGGAGATCACCCCTTTCTTGAAGAAGGAACCCGGAATGGCGGCCGTCTGCCACTTGTTCAGATTTGAGTAGGTTTTGGTGATTTCGGGGTTGGTCGGTTTCGGAATCGGCTGGACTGCGACTTCCTCGAGGGTGAAGGTTCCCCAATCGCCCTTCTGGGTGTGAAAGAGATCGAATATGAGGGTGTAGTTCCGGTAGTCCTGACCGGCGCCGGAGAGGGGCCAGTTGTCAAGAATGCCGCCGTCCTCCATGTCCGTGCATTCAAAGGGCGGCTCCCAATAGGCCCGAACCGTGAAATCCACCCCGTCGAAAGGCGCGTTGGCCGCATCGGTGGTCTGCGCTTCGACGCCGCCGAAGTGGGTGTAGGCCACGTTTGTGTACTCGATCCGGTAGCCTGGGCAGAGGGTCGGCGTCGTAGGCCCGGAGTTGCGCAGGGTCAGACGCGCCTCGTAGAGCTTGCCGCTCATGTCCGCCACCGAGGCAATCATGGGGAAAACGGCGTCAACCCCGTCGAAGCCGAGCACCCACGACCCGAAGATGGTCTGGGTCCCGGGGTCGTCATCGGCGTAAACGTCGAAGCCGGTCTTGTCCGGCGCCCTGCGGCCGGGCTTGACGAACTGTCCGGGGGGCGGGAAGACGGACGCCCACCCCCGCGGAATGCGCGGGATCATGGGAGTGGCCGTCGCCGTCGGCGTCGCCGTTGGGGTCGAGGTCGGCGTGGGTGTTGCCGTCGGCGTCGGCGTGGACGTCGGCGTCGGCGTGGACGTCGGTGTCAGCGTGGAGGTTGGCGTGGGGGTCGCCGTGGGGGTTGAAGTGGCCGTGGGCGAGGGCGTGGGCGTGGCATTGATCCACACCTCCACATCGTAATCGGGGGCCGTGGGCGGCTGCTCAACGTTGCCGACGACGTCGGCGGCCACCGAGAAGAAGTGGTAAATGCCGTCGCCGCCGTGAGCGCTGCTGTCAAAGATCACGGCGCCGGATGCCAAGGTTGATGTGGTGAGCAGACTATACCCCGCGTCCTTTCGCCACAAGATGGCGATCGAGGCCAAGCCGGAGTGGTAGCCGCCAACGACGGGGTCGTTTGCGTTCCAGGTCACGTTGAAGGACTGGGTTGGGACGGGGCCGGAGGGACCCGTGACCTGGGACTCAGGGGCGGTGACGTCGATGAAGAGAACCGAGTTGCTGCCGCCCGTGCCTAGGTTGGCCACGAAATCGAGGGCCGAAATGGCGATGCTTGCTGGGCCGTCCGGGTCCGTTGCCTGGACCGTGTAGGTGTAAATGTGAACGTTGCCGATTCGGCTCTGAAAGCTGGCGGGACGGGAGTTGACAGTCACCGTCGGGTTTGCGGCAAGCGCCTCCGAAGCCGCGAACGTAATCGTGACGGTGGCGCCTGCCTTGGCCACGTTCGGGTTGGCCATCACGCTGCTGAAGTAGGGCGGCGTGGCGTCCTGGGTCGAGGAGGCGGGATCGCTCCAGTCGCTGGTGGCGCCCCAGGCGTCCTGGGCCCGCACGCGATACCAGTAGGTCCTGCCGTCGGACAGGCCGGTGAACGTGGCGTTGACCGTCGGAGAGGGGACGTTGGAAGCGGCGAAGACGGGCGGCGCAAAGCTGGGCGCGTCGTCGCACTCGACGCGGTAAGTCACGGCGCCGTACGAGGCATTCCACGACACGGTGTTTGAGGCGCCGCGAGTATAGGCCGGTTCGGGGACCATGACGGGTTTGAGCGGCGGGGCGTGGCCGCGCAGGGCGATGCTCACCGTGTCTTCGTCCGAATCGTTCGTTGTGATGGCGAGGCGTGCGGACTTCGGCCCCGACGTGCTTGGATCGAAGACCACCGCGACGGCCCGGCTTGCTCCAGGCTCCAAGGGAGAAGTGTCCACTGAGCCGGTCGTGAGGAACTCGGTTGAATGAGTCCCTGTGATCGCGATCCCCGCGCCGGCGAAGGTCAGATCGGCAAATCCCATGTTGGCCATGGTCACGGTCCGCGACGCGGTTGGTCCGGCGTTGACCGGTTGTTGGCCGAAGTCCAGAACGCCGCCGGCGACGGTCACCGTGATCTCCGCCTCCGCGCCGCGGGATTCATGAGCGCCGATGTCGTACTCCTGCCCCGTGCCCTCTTGGCCGTGGAGGGCGACGTCGATGGGGCGGGCCACTCCCTCCGCGTCGGTTGCGGGCGCCGTCACGCTGGAACCCGTGTCGATCGCCGCCGATCCGTAGCCGAGGTGGTAGTCAACGAGCTGGTACACGTCGCTCCGGTGCGCCTGAGCGGTCACGTCTCCCCAGACTTGGACGGCGGTTGCCGTGTTGGAAGCAATGACGGCTTGATAGCGGTCGATCGTATCGACTCGGATCGGACTGCCGACCAGAGCGTTCGGGACAAAGGAGGCGTTTTCGTCCACGAGCGTGGTGCGATTGGCCGTCGCGTCGTAGAGGGGCGCAACGGTCCACGTCCCGCTCCATCCCATGAGGAACACGGGATCGCCGTCCACGTTTCCGGTCGCCGCTGCCACGTTGTCGTTGATCTCGTCGGCGCCGGTGTAGACCGTGGCGGCGGGGCGGTTGTCGTAGTCGCCGTTGGAGTTGTTCCGGAAGAGGCAGTAAGCGACGCCCGGGTTCGAGGTGGCGTCATACCTGCAGACGGCGATGTTGGCATTGCCCTCGAGAATCGTGTTGACCAGGCCCGGGGAAGAATTGTTCTGAGCGAACACGGCGCCCCGGGACGCGGCGGAGTTGCGGCTTATGGTGCAGTTCACGATCGAGGGCGAGGAGAAGGCATAGCAGAAGACCGCCGATCCCGCGCTCGCGGTGTTTCCGCTGATCGTGCAGTTGACGATCCGGGGCGACGAGTGGTTGTCCAGGTACAATCCCCCTCCATAGGAAGCCCGGTTGCCTCCGATCGTGCAGCCCTCGAAAACGGGCGAAGCATAGGAATAGCACAGAACCCCGCCGCCGTAAGCGGGAGACGAGTTGCCCGTGACGGTGCAGCTGACGATCCGGTTGCTGCTTGCGACGTTCGCGCAGACAAGGCCGCTGGCGGTTCCCCCGGTGATCGTGAACCCGTCGATCGTCGCCGAGGAAATGCCGTCCATCTTGACGACGGGCGCCACGGAATCGCCCGCGTCGATAACCGTGGCATGGAGGGCCGCGTTGCGTTGTGCACGCGACGTCTCGGTTCCGTTGAAGCCGCCGTAGAGGCCGATCTTGCTCCTCATCGCGATCGTCTCGACGTATCTGCCCTCCGCCACCCAGATCTCCGACACGTCATAGCCCGCCGCGATGATCAGCGCGGCGCCGATCTCGTGAAGGGCGCCGGCCCATGTTTCGCCCGTTTGCGGGCCAGTTGCATCTTTGTCAACGTAGACTTGCGCTGCTGGGAAACTGGCCTGGACGACCGTCTCCGCGTCGGCGGAGGATGGCGGGGATTCCGCGTTGTCTGCCATGTCGACAGCGATCGTGTAGAACTCGTAATGGCCGTCGCCGCCCGTGGCCAAACTGTTGAAAGAGATGGGGCTTGAGTCAAAGGTCGGGCCTCCGAGCGTGTAGAGAGTCGATGCCCCGCCGTCTTTGCGGTAGAACAGTTCGACGTGTTTCACGGCGGTTTCGCCGTCTGAAGCCGTGTAGGGGACGTCGAAGACGTCGGTCGTGATCGCCGGAGGCAGAGGCGAAACGCGGGACACTGGGGGATTGAGATCCGGAGGAGGCAGGAAGCCACTGGGCGCTTCATCGATTCCGATATCGACCAGCCCGTCGGTTCCGGGCCGCGCTTCTCCCTCGAAATCGCAAGCGGGAGCGGTGACCGTCGTGCCGCGGTCCAGAGCGGACGAGCCATCGCGCAGGTGGTAGTCGACCAGTCGGTATCTGTCCCCCACGGAGACGTACCCCCTCACGTCGTTGAGGACGTCAATACTGGCGGCGGTGTTGGACGTGATCTGGACTTGGGATCTCTGGGAGGCATCGAGGTTGATCAGACGGCCCACAAGACCTCCCGTTGTGAAGGACGCGGATGTGTCGAACAACCTTGTTTGGTTGGTGCTGGGGTTGTAGAGCAGTGTGACCTTCCATGTTCCCGTGGTGGCCGACGGGCCGTCCATCGCAAGGAGCGGGTCGCCGTCCAGATTGCGGCTGGCCCCGCCCACGTTTGAATTGATGTCGCCGGCGCCCGTGTAGAGAAGACTTGTGTCGTAGTCGTAGTAATCGCCGTTCGGGTTGTCGCGGAAGAGGCAGAAACTCACGGTGGGATCGGCGTTGGCGTTCCATTCCCGGATGGCCTGCCTGGAGTTGTTCTTGAAAACCGTGTTGGAGAAAGCGGGAGAGGAGTCGCTCTGACAGAAGACTGCGGCGACGGAACTGGCGGCGTTGTCGGCGATCGTGCAGTTCACGAAATGGGGAGAAGAGCCGAGATAGCAGAAGGCAGCGCTGCCCGAATAGGCCGAGTTGCCGGCAATGGCGCAGTTGACGATTCTCGGAGAGGAGGAGGACTCGCAGTAAACGGCGCCTCCGTAAATGGCTGAGTTGCCGCTGATCGTGCAACTTGTGATGTTCGGCGAGGAGTTGGAGTAGCACCGGATCCCTCCTCCCGAGTTCGCCGAGTTGCCGGTGATCGCGCAGTTGGAGATCGTGTTCGTGTTGCCCACGTTGACGCAGGATACCCCGCCCGTGTACCCGCTCGCGCCCCAGCCGCCCGTGATTGTGAAGCCGTCAATCCTGGCGGATGAAATGCCGTTCATGTAAACGGTGCGATTCGCCTCGTATCCGGCGCCGACGCTGTTCGAGGCGATCACCGTCAGGTGCATGGCCGAGCTGCGGTTCGACAGCAGCGTCTCCGTTCCGTTGAACCCGCCGTAGAGCGCCACTTGGCTTTTCATTGTGAGGGATTCAACGTACGTGCCGGCGGCGACCCAGATCTCGGCGCCTGCCGAAGCGGCGGCGAGCGCCTCGCCGATCGTCTTCATCGCCTGGCCCCAGCTGGCGCCGTCGCCGCTGGCCGTTGCGCGACCATCAACGTGGATTGCGCCCAAAGCCGACCCGTTGCCGGCAAGAAGCGTGAGACTCACCAGACATGTCGCCAGAGGTCGCAGAATCCCGGAACATCTCCGACGCGAAATGGAAGAGAACGCTGAGCAGAGCAACATGACGGTCTCCTTTGGCTCCCGCAGGGCAACTCGGATTGGTTCGCCCCACTGGGGCGTTCCTGCAAAGCTCTCGCGCTTTGCTGCCGGCTCTCTACGGTTGGAATCTGACTGCTTTCTGGCCTGGGCGTGGGGCTTGCCTGGATTCCACCCCAGGGCATCCGCACATCGGCTTTCTTATCGCCGCAAACTGCCAGCAAAGTCAAGGCTGAATCGTGGACCGGTGGCCTTTTGGCGGCTGTTTTGCGTTTCTTGAACGGCAAGGAAGCGTTCTCTTCGGACGGCGTTCTAAGCCCGGCGCTTTCGCCCAGTCAGAACGCGACACAGGAAAACGGAGTTCCCAACCAGATAGCGTCGCCACAGACGGCCGGGCTCCAAAGCCAGGCGAAAAAGCCATTCCAGACCGGCTCGGCGCATCCACCGAGGAGCTCTCGGCCGGACGCCGGCGTAGTACTCGAACAAGGCGCCCACGCACCAAGTGACGGGGACTCCGAGCCGTTGGGCCCAACGGTCCATCCATTCCTCTTGTCGGGGGACGCCCATTCCCGCCAGCAGCACGCCGGGCCGAGCCATGCGGATCTTGTTGGCGACGACTTCCTCGTCGCATTCCGGGAAGAAACCATGGTGGGTCCCTGCGATCGAAAGCCCCGGCGTCTGCCGCGTCCAGGCGCGGGCAGCTTTCTCCGCCAGACCCTCCGCGCAGCCAAGCAAAAACAGGCTCACGCCCGCCCGGGATGCGGCCCGGCAGAAGTCCAGGATGAAGTCTCCGGCATTCACCCGCTCCGGGACGGGAGCGCCCAGGAAACGAGCGCCCCACACGACTGCCTGGCCGTCGGCATAAACGAGATGGCACCGGTTCAACGACTGGCGATACCCCGCGTTCTCGGCGGCGACGTTCGAGCAGTGGGCGTTGAGGTAGGCAACTCGCAAAGGCGCCCCGTCAGGAGACGCGGCTCGTGTCAGGATGATGCGCGTTACCTGCGCCGCAGTGACGGGATGTAAAGGGCAGCCCAGGAAGTCAATCGGCTCAGGGATCTCGGGATGTTGCTGACTCAAAACAGTCGCGGCGCCCGCTGGCCTATCGCACGAGATCTGCAAGGGAGGCGTCAACGCCGGGTGGACCCGTTCCTGCGCCCGGACGAGGGTCTTATCGCGCCTTTACCTCGTAGGTTTTGAAATACACTTGCTTCACCGCCTGATGTTTCAGCAACGGGCTCTCGCGGAGGCGCCAGACGATCTCGTCCTGGATTGCGAGTCTGCCGGCGACCGACTTGACGAGCGTGGAGTCCTTGCTGCTGAAAGAGCTGACAATCGTCTCCCCCAGACGCTTTTTCTTCTTCTCGATCTCTTCGCGGGTCTTCTCGTCGGCGCATTCCACAATAACCTCGACGAGTATCGAACGCGGCCGGTCGCGCAGATTCACTTGCAGGGGAGGCATTTCGACCAGGAGATAGCTTGTGTCTGCCGGATGGAGCAGAAGCTTCGGGTCGAAAACAACCAGCGGCTCCGGCGCCCCCTCGCTGGGAGGCGCGCCCGCGGGGCGGCTCTCGGACGAACCTGGTTGGGGAGTTGGGGAGCGGACAGCTGGGGACCCGCGGGCGGCGGGCCGTTCTTCCCCGCGACCGCAGCACAGGATGCACGAGGCAACGACGGAAAGAACGACCAACAAGCCGAAGGTCCTCGCAGGCCTCATGGCAATACTCTCTTTCACCGTTGCGGGTTCCCGTCTTCCCTCCTGCCGCGACCATTATAGCGCCACGCCCCCACGGTCAGAAGAAGAAAAAGCGTCAGGGCCATCAGACTCACCCCTCTTCCGATCAGGGCGGCAAGCGTCCCGCGGTAAGCGAAGACGACCTCGTGGGCGCCTTCCCCGACACTGACGGCGCGCATCACGCCATCCGCGCGCAGGATGGGGGCTTCCTGCCCGTCCACGAAGGCTCTCCACCCTGGCAGGGCCGTATCGGCGAGCACGACGTAGCCGGCGGAGGGGAAATCCCCCTTCACGCGCACCTGCTCGAGCCGGTCTTCCACGATGGCCGCTTCGAGCCAAGGTGGGGCAACAGAATCATCGTTCCGGGAAGAGGCGGGGGAGCGATTCGCCCGGGCCAAGTCCTGGCCGGACAGGAAGACCACCCCCTGGTCGGGGGGCGCCATTCGGTGAATCTGCAGGAGCGCTTCCTCGGCCGAAGCCGCCTCGCGGGCCTCCGCGCAGAACCGGGCCCGCGGCAAGGCGTCGGGGTTCTCAAAGAGACGATCGCCCGAGATGGTCCCGCGGGGCGCCCAACCTTCCCCGTCGGGCGGCAGAAGGCCGGGGGAGAAGAGGCCCCACCGAACGGACCATCGATTGAGGAACGGGGTTCGCTTCGTAATGGTGAGGAAGTCTTCTGGATAGTCCGCGTCCTTTCCCTGGTCGAGGCGCCAGAGACGCAGCAGATCGCCCGGCGCCGCAGGATCGTAAGCGCCCGCCCCCCGCACGCCCGCGACGCACGCGAGATTGAGGTCCTTCTCGCGACGGTTAAGGGCCACCCGCCACTGGCTGCGAGTTTTTTCTCGGAGTTCCTCTCCGAGATCCCCTTCCCAGAGAGCGGCCTCGGCCTGGGGTTGCGGGGCCAGCGGAATCGCGTAGTCCAGGAGGTCCACGGCCACCAGAAGCGCCAGAGAAGGACCAAGGGCCTTGCCCATGATCGGGAACCGAGTCGAGGCGCCAAGCGCGAGGGCGGCCAATCCCAAGAGCGCCACCCCTTTCGCGACGTCGTGGCGCATTTCACGAAACTGCGCGGCGCGCCAGCCGGACAGACTCTCTCGTGAGGCGCCCTCATCTCCACTGAAGAGGGGGGAAACCTCCTTCGCGTATTCAAGGCGAGGGGCCGTCCACCATTTCCAGTGATCGCCGTCATGGGCCGCAGGATAGAAAAGAAGCACGCACCCCATTGCCATTGCCGCCGCAATCAGCCCCACCGTCTTGGCCGCGCGCAGACGCAGCCCGGCCGGCATGACTTCAAGGGCGTGGCCGCCGCATGCCGCCAGGACGGAGCCGGCAAAACAAACGCCGAAGAGAAATCGGCTCGGTCTGCGGAAGTATTGCAGCGGAGGCAAAGCCTCTTGGGCCAACGCGTAGAAGGGGAGATTCGAGCCGAAGGCGAGAACCAGGAAGATCACCCACAGTCCGCCCATGAACCATACGAGCCGACCGTCGAGCCCCAGTCCGGCGCGGGAGCGCCCAAGGTCAGCGCCGCGAAACGAAGGGGTCTCGCCCCGCCCTCGCTTCCGGAAGGGGCCAAGACCCGCGGAGGCAAGGGCCACGCCTCCCAGAACCAGCGCCATCGTCCCAAGTGGCGCGAGTCGCTCCCAATCCGCCCAAGGGGTCCCGCGCCAGACCGGTCCGAAGAGGCGCGGGAAAGCCAATCCCAGGAGGTGACGGGGTTCGAGCGCCAAATCCGAATGGAACTGAGGATCGAGCCAGGCGGTTCGGATTGTAAGGGGAAGATACGCCCAGGCCGGCAACCACTGGGCCGCCCCCAAACCGGCGCCAAGAAGCGCCATGCCGATGGCAAGCGCCAAGCCACGCCAGGGCAAGCGTGCGTCTTCCGTGCCTTCTCCACGATCATCCGGACCACTCGGCTTTGCGAAGAGCAAGACCATTGCTAGAGCCCCCAGTATGAAGGCCCCCATGAGGCTCATTTGGGGGCAGCCGCACAGCAGCAACAGACCACAGCACGCCCCGCCCCAGGCCACGGTCCTCCACCCGCTGCCTGCCATCACACGAACCAAGGCGGCGGCGGCCAAAGGGATCCAGACCATGGCGAAAAGGAAGTTCACGTGGCCCCCATATACTCGGAGCACGGGGAAGCCGGAAAACGCGTAAATCAGACCTCCGACACAGGCGCCGCTTGGACGGACAGGCACGGTTCTCAGGAACAACCACATGGCCATGGCCGCCGCCCAGATGTGTCCGAGTTGCAGGAGATTCGCGGCCAGAGCGTGCGGGAGGATGGCGTGCAGCCAAACGGGGGGGTAGAACACGGCCGCCTGGAGGGTCTCCACGACCGGCATTCCGCCCATCCACCAGGGATTCCAGAGGGGAAGCCCCTCGCCTGCGCGGAGGGCGCTGAACAGGAAGGTCCGAAGAGGGAGCGCATGGAGTGTCAGATCTGAGTCAGCGGCGCTCAGGACGGCCCGGCCCAATCCCCGCGGCCCTTCTTCTGCCCATCGGGCAGGCCTGCTCCAAACCAGCAGGACGATCAGGAAAAGGAGAGCCGCCGCCGCGGTGTCCCTGATCCGGGTGGAGAGGGAAGCACAGGAAGACGCGGTCTTTGCCGAGGCGCCCTGTGTCTCGCTCCGCTGCGGTCTCGATTCCGGGGAGGAAGTCATAGGAGTAAACGACGGTCCCAGCCTCTGAGGAGGGTTTGCGCGCGAGCGGATCGCGCTGAGGACCGAAACGGGGGCACTATAGGTTGGCGCTTGCCTTTCATCAAGGAGATTCCATAGAATGTCGCCGTAAAGGGGAGATCCAGCCATGACCGTCGTCATTCCTCCTTCCAAGGGATCCCTAGCCGGTTTGGATCCGGATCGGCTGCGCCAAGGGCAAAGGCGGCTGCGGCATCTCCTGTCTTCAATAGGGGAGTACAGCCCCGTCGATCAGGGCAGACGACCCCATATCGCCATGCGCGAGCGCCGCTCGGAGGGACGGCGTCGCGTGCAGCTGGCCGGCGCGTGTTGGGATGCCTCGTCGGAGCAGCCGAAGGACGCCGCCAAGCAGCCAGTGCAAGTGGTTGACATCAGCAGCGGCGGATGCCGATTCCTCAGTTCCACCCCGATGTCCCCCGGCTGGTTGCTCGGCTTGGAGGTCTCCGAGGTCCCCGGGGAACGGCGACCTTTCTTCGTCGAAGTTACACGCGTTTCCGAACGGAGCGATTCCGAACGGCCTTTGTTCGAGATCCGCTGCCGGGCCGTGGGCGAAAAGGACATCTTCCGCGAGCGCCGCGAGATTGGCCTCCTTCGCTCTCTTTGCGCCCGTTTTGAGGACCCGTCCCGCATCCGGATTGTCCAGGTCGGTCTGGGTAAGGGAGCAGAGACGACGTTTCGTAATCTGAGCCAGGAAGGTTACGTTGTCCGCAAGCTCCGGAGTGAACGCAGAATCGCTCAGGAGGTTGCCCGCGGCGAGACGGACGCGATCGTCTTTCCCGTCTCCGTCCTTGCGGGTGGCAAACCGCCGTGGCTCGCGCGTGTCGTCGAGCGCTCTGTCGGCGCCGCGCTCATCGCCCTGGCCACTGGGGAACGGGGGTTTGGCGCCTTGGTATGCGCCCCCGAGATAGACGTGACTCTGCGGGCGCCGGCGGCCGCCACGGACCTGCGCCTCGCCGTGGAGCGCGCCCTTTGCGCCCGGGGACTCCGAAGGGCGCCCGAGAGCATGGAGTCCCGTGCGCCCAAAGTCCTTATCACGGGCTCACCCGAGCAGCGTCTTCGCCGGTTCGAGACGCTTCTGGTCGAAGAAGGATGCCTCGTCGTCAAGTGTCTCGACCGTCGCGCCGTGGCTCGGGAAGCGCGGCGAGAGGATTTCAGGGTCCTGATTGTCTGCGATTCGCGCGCGCAGGGCTCTACGCTGAGGGGGATCGAGCCGCTGCGGCTCGAACGGGGGGATCTCATCGTGATCGCCGAGACGGATGGCGAAGAGAAGGCGAGGAAGGCCGTGGAGGCCGGCGCGGATCTTCTTCTGGCCGCCTCTGCGAGCCGCAAGCAGCTGGTTGAGTCTCTGAGCCACGCCTGCCGGCTCCACCAAGCGCGGCTCTTTGTCCGTTGACGCCGGACACACTCAGGGCCAGCCGGCCAGTCTACAGGCGCCCGTGGCGTCGCCCGGGCGCCGCCCGGCGGAAGCATCTCTCATGTCCCGACCGCCGTTGCCTCGTTTCTTTGCTCTGATCCGAGGATTCCTCCTGCGCCACTTCAAGCTCTGGACCGGGGCGCCCGTGGCCCCGGCTGAAAGGCCGGAGCGGTTCGAGACCTACTTGAGGGAAGAGATTGCGGGGCGTCATCTCATTCCCTCCGCGTGCGAGGAGGGCTTCCGCATCGTTCCCGTGGGAAGCGGCTCAAACCCGATCGTGCGCAAGATCGAGCGGGATTCCGCTGAGCCCCTTGTGGCCCGGTGCTTCCCGCGGACCCTTGGGAAAGAGAAAAGCCGCGAACACGCCGCGGTGTCGCGGCTTCTCCGTCAGGCCCATCTGGATGTGCCGCGCCTGGTGTTCGCCGACTCGAGTCTGTGCACGCTGGGCCGTTACGGTTTCGACGTCGTCGCCGAAGAATGGGTCCAAGGGCGCCATCCCGAGCCCAGAGACTTCGATCCCGCCGACTCGCCGTATCTCGAGAAAATGGCCGACATCCTGTCGCGTCTTCACGACGAGTCCGCTCCCCGTCCGGGTCGGCCCTGGCGCCGGCGTCGGGCGCGGGCGCCCTTTCTCGACGGCTTCTTTGTCGCTCGGGAGCGCCAGGCGCTTCACGCTCTTCGCGAGAGCGACTGCGTGAGACCCACAGAGGCGGGGTGGCAGACCGTGAAGGGGATCCTCGAAGACCGACGCCCAGAGTTGGACTGCGGCGCGCCTTACCCGCTTGTCCATGGCGATCTCCAGGCGCGGAATCTTCTCATCCGCTCCGACGGCTCCGACTCGATTGCCTTACTGGATTTCGGCACGGTGCACTACGGACTCTGGCCGTGGGATATCGTCGGGTTCTTCAACGGGACCTCCGGCCGGAACGCGCAACGGACCCTTCGACTGCTCGAACTCTACTTGCGCAAACGGCCCGCCGCGCGCGTGGAGTACTTCCGCGCCGTCTGGCCTTACCTGCGCGTCTGGTATCACCTCGACAAGGCGGCGGCCGCTGTCCGCAAACGGCGGCGCGCGCTCGGCGGTCGTCCTCCCGAAGGGGATCCTGAGTTCTTCGCCCGCCGCGCGGCAGAACACTGGAGTCTGGCAGTTCAAGCGGCCGAATCGCGTGAACTCCAGACGCTTTGCTGATGAGAACTCGGCGGCCCCCTTGCGCGCCAAGCGGCAGTCCACGGCGAATTCGCGGGACGCGCCTCTCGCGCCCATGGGCTCATTTACGTATTGCCGGGGCCATGCCGTCGAGATATGCTCAGACCGGAATCGGCGGCCCGGTTCCGTCCGACGACGACCTCAAGTCCACGCGACAGCCAGGAGGAAGCCGGCCATAGCCGCTTGTCCCCTTTGCCGGATCGCCGATGCCCGGTCCCCGGCGCATTCTCCGGCTGGCGATCTTGGTCGCCCGATCTCCAAACCATGAAGCAATGACACCCCCGTTGAGTCCAGACCCTGAACAACCCCCCTTCACCGGCGCCCCGCGGGCCTCTGCCTCCGAGAAGGCAAGACGCCCCGTCGCTCCCGAGCGCGACGTCGAGGACCTCCGCCTGGAGCGGACGCTTCGCCCGCACGCTATCAGCGAGTTCACCGGCCAGACGCGCGTCGTCGAGCAACTGCTTCTGGCCATCGAGGCCGCCCGGCGGCGCGGCGAGGCGCTCGACCACGTCCTTCTCTACGGCCCGCCCGGCCTCGGCAAGACCACCCTCGCTCACATCATTGCCCACGAGATGGACGTCAAGATCCATATCACCGCCGGGCCGGTCCTTGAGAAGAAAGGGGACCTCGCCGGCATGCTCACCAACCTGGACAGGGGCGACGTTCTGTTCATCGACGAGATCCATCGCATGAGCCGCGTCGTCGAGGAGTCGCTCTATCCCGCCATGGAAGACTTCCTGATCGACATCGTGGTCGACCAAGGCCCCCACGGCCGCTCGATTCGGATCCCGCTTCAGCCCTTCACGCTGGTCGGAGCGACGACCCGCACCGGCATGCTGACCTCGCCTCTGCGCGACCGGTTCCCGATCACGCACCGCCTGCAGTTCTACGAGCCGAGGGAGATCATGCAGATTCTGGTGCGGTCGGCCGAAGTGTTGCAGGTGGAGCTCGAGGAAGGCGGCGCTTGGGAGATCGCCCAGCGGTCGCGCCGGACCCCCCGCGTCGGAAACCGGTTGCTCGCCCGCGCGCGCGACTACGCGCAAGTCCGAGCAGGCGGCGTCATCACGCTCGAGGTGGCCCGCGCGGCGATGGAACTCCTCCAGGTCGACGAGCTCGGACTCGACGAAATGGACCGCCACCTCCTCGCGAAGCTGATCGACAATTTCGACGGCGGCCCCGTCGGACTGAAATCCCTCGCCGTCGCCATCAACGAGGACCCCGAGACCGTCGAAGAAGTCTTCGAACCGTTTCTCATTCAGATCGGCTTTCTGAACCGCACGCCCCAGGGACGAGTGGCCTCGCGGCGCGCGTGGGAGCGCCTCGGCAGAACGTTTCCCGGTCCTCGGGGCGGGGACCCGGACCTGTTCAGTTAGGAGTCGTGCAGCAATTCGCAAGTCCTGTGACGTGCAGTCGGGTTCTCATTATCCGACAGGATGCGGAGGATTGGCAGGATTGAGACAATCCCGGGTTCATCCTTTTCAGGTTGTTAATCCTGTCACAAGATAATACGTCACCGAACTTATGAAGGAGAGCGGTAGGTTCTCGGTTCTATGGCCTGAACCACCTCTGGGTTCGAAGGCATATCTTCACGAGCATCAACATAACCGGAACCTCGATCAACACGCCGACCACGGTGGCGAGAGCGGCGCCCGAGGAAAGCCCGAACAGCATGGTGGCCGTGGCAATGGCGACCTCGAAGTGGTTCGACGCCCCTACCATGGCCGCCGGCGCGGCCCAAAGCGCCGCGTGGGCCGCCACGAAGCGCAAAAAGTGATTCATGCCGGGCGTCGTAAAACAGTTGACAAACTCCCCGGTCAGAGCGAGAAGAAGAGCGGGAGCGGACATCGGCGGGATCTCTTGAATTGGAGTGTTGTCTTTTCATCGTCAAGAGTTTCGCCTGTTCGCTTCTTCTTTTCAGCCCGTAAAACGACCGCGAAAAGCGCTGAACTTCAGAAAAAAAACATCACCGAATTCGCTCAGATTACAATGACTGTGGAGTTACCCGCCGGGAAGCGCGTGGCCACGGATATTGCTCGAGGCCGAGCGCTTATCCCGGAAAACTCGAAGATCCAGACTTGGAGTTCACGCACGCTCTTGCGCGAGTGGCCGGCTTCCGTAATACTTCCGCTGGAAATACAACGCCACATTGACAAGTCCAATCAGCACCGGCACCTCGACCAAAGGCCCGATGACGGCGGCAAAAGCCGCGCCGGAATTGATGCCGAACACGGCCACGGCAACGGCGATGGCCAATTCGAAGTTGTTGCTGGCCGCCGTGAACGAAAGCGTCGCGCTCTTGGAGTAGTCCGCGCCAGCTTTCTTGCCCATCCAGAAGCTGATCAGGAACATCACCACGAAGTAGATCAGCAGCGGGATGGCGATCCGGACCACATCCATCGGAATCTGGACGATCAGGTTGCCTTTGAGACTGAACATGACCACAATGGTAAACAGCAGTGCGATCAGCGTAACCGGGCTGATCTTGGGGATAAAGACGCGATGATACCACCCCTTGCCCTTCGCCTTGACCAGCACCAGGCGCGTCAGCATACCGGCGATGAAGGGAATGCCGAGATAGATAAAGACGCTTTCGGCGATCTGCCCGATGCCTATGTTGACCACGCTGCCCTTGAAGCCAAAGAGTGGCGGCAACACGGTGATGAAGAACCAGGCATATACGCTGTAAAATAGAACCTGAAAGATGCTATTGAGCGCGACCAGCCCGGCACAGTATTCCGTGTCGCCTTTGGCGAGGTCGTTCCAGACGATGACCATCGCGATGCAGCGCGCCAGGCCGATCATGATCAGGCCGACCATGTATTCGGGATGGTTGGGCAGAAAGATGATCGCCAGGGCGAACATCAGGATCGGGCCAATCACCCAGTTCTGAAGCAGCGACAGGCCGAGCACTTTGAAGTTCTTGAATACATCGCCCAGCTCCTCGTAGCGCACTTTGGCCAATGGCGGGTACATCATCAGGATCAGGCCGATGGCGATTGGGATATTGGTCGTTCCGACCTGGAAGCGGTTAATAAAAGCCTCGGTTCCGGAAATAAAGTAGCCCGCGGCGACTCCCGCCACCATGGCGAGGAAGATCCAAAGCGTCAGGTATCTCTCCACAGAGGAGAGTTGCTGGGTTCTGGTGCAGCTCATACTTGGGGCCCTCCTTGTTCTTGAAAAGCGGTGAACAGCGCTTACGCCCGAATACGGACAGTCACGGCCGCTTCCTCCGCTTCTCCTCCGTCGCTCTCCTGACGCGCTCCATGATCTCCTTCAACTTGTCGCTCTGCGCGCGCTGCTCCTCGCTCTTGGGTTCCCGCTCGGGATGTGTGACCCGCCACGTGACCTTGCCGCTCAGAGGCGGCTGCGGGAACGCGCCGGGGTCGTGGAGCATGTAACCCCGAAAGGAGACCGCATCCTCCTGGTAGCAGGACCAAACAGCCTGGCGCAGGACATCCGGCGAACCCTCGTTGATCAGGTCCACCACCGTGACTTGCCGGCGGAAGCGTTCGACGAACTCCGCGGGAATGTTGAAGAGATACGGCGTGGGGGCCTTGGCGCCGATGATGCGCTTGCGCTCATCAATGCCGTTCGCCATCAGGGCGACGATCGCGTCACCGACAAGATGCCCGGGGGACTCCGGCCCGAAGACGACGAGGTAGCGGACGTTGGGATTCGAGACAATGTTGCAGATGACCTTCTCGAGACCGATGTTCTCGGTCTGCAGCGTTCCGGCAAGCGCCGCTCCGCTCTCGACCGCGACACGGACAAGGTTCTCGATCTCGGGCGGCGTTTCCTCGCGCATCCAGCGCAGGATGATCGCCACGGCCACGGGGGAGTAGTCGTTTCCCCGAAGGTAACATCCCTCCTCCGGCGGGTAATCCTCGGCCGGCGCCCTCTTCTCTGTGCTTGTCACGCGTTATCCTCCCCTGTTCCGCGCCGTACCATGGCGTCCGGAGTTTCTTCAGGGACGTCTCTCATCCAGCCCTGCTTCGACTCTGCCGCCTGCACAATTCCCCGCGCGGGATTCTCAGGATCCGCCGAAGTCGACGCGCGTCTTCGCGAACCTGGGGGGCGCTTTGGAGAGACTGGCGAACCCAAGCGATGGCGTGCGCGCCCTGGTCGGACATGTCCGCGTCGTTGATTCGGAAGAACATCCACCGGCCCTCCTTGCGCGTCTCGACGAGCCCGGCCTGCTTGAGAAGGGACAGATGCTTCGAGACGGTGGAAGGGGCGAGGCGAAAGAGCTCCGTGATCTGACAGAGGCACAGCTCCCCCGCCCCCAAGGCGAGCAGCATGCGGACGCGTTTTTCGTCGGCGAGGGCTTTGGCGATGGTCATGAACTCGCGCACGGCGCTCTCCTATACTTCGCCAAATAACGAAATAAACGAGCCCATGGACTTCGTCAAGTCTTTTTTTCCGCGCGGATTCCCGAAGAATGATGGGCGGCTTGTGGCGTGTCACGACGTCTTTGAACTGCGGGTGCAGGTGCTCGGTCACGTACCGGTCGCGGTCGGTGAGCCAGAGGGGATGGCGCCACTCGTAGAGCGAGTAGTAGATGCCCATCTTGAGCCCGCGCTTGCGGCCCGCCTCGTTCAGTTCGCCCAGCAAGTCGCGTTTCGGGCCGACGTCCATGGCGTTCCAGCCCTTGCTGTAGGGGCTCGGCCAGAGACAGAACCCGTCGTGATAGTTGGCCGTCGTGACGACGTACTTCGCGCCGGCCCGCACGAAGAGGTCCGCCCAGAAATCGGGGTCCCACATCTCGGCGGTGAAACGCTCGGCGAACTGCTCATACCTGAAATCCTTGCCATAGACGCGTTCGTGGAACTTCTGGGTGGGCGAGCCCTCGCGGCGCATCTCGTTGCCGTACCACTCGGCGTAGCCGCGGTCTTTCCACGCCGGAACCGCGTAAGGTCCCCAGACGACGAAGACGCCGAAGCGGGCCTTCTCGAACCATTCCGGAATAGGGCGTTTGTCGAGGGACTCCCAGTTCGGTTCGTATCGAACGCCCTCGGCTGCGCGCGGGGCGGTGGACGTCGTGATCAGACCGGCGACAAGAAGGGCCCCGACCGGATACGTTATGCTTGCGCGGCCAGTCTTCATTTGTCTTTGCCTTTCGGTCATTGTTGCCCGCTCACTGCGTACAGGGGTCAGGTCACTTCGGAAGGTAGGACTGCTTGAACTGGTCGATGAGGTCGCGGAGCTTGGCGCAGTGTTCGAGATCGGTGGTCTGTTTCGCCTTCATGGCATAGACGATCATCTGATGGAGCAAGAGGATTCCTGACGCTAGCGGGGATGGGTTTTTTTGGTGAAGAACATAAGGGGAAGGATCGCCAGAAAAACGACGCCCAGCAGCCAGAAGCAGTCGATGAAGGCGAGCATTCGGGCCTGGCGGTAGAGCAGGCGGGCGAGCAGGGCCTGGGACTCAATAAGAGCCTGCGAGGCGTTCGCCCCGCGCAACATCAGCATGTGCGTCGCCTCGCGGACCGCGTCGCGATAGGGGAAATCGTAGGGTGTGATGTGGCTTGCGAGGACGCTGTGGTGGAACTGGGTGCGGCGCTCCAGGAGGGTCGTGACCCAGGAGATGCCAACGCTGCCGCCGATGTTGCGGGCGAGGTTGATCAGCCCGGCGGCCTGGTTGGTTTTCTCCTTGGAGATGAAGGAGAAAGCGGTGGTGTTGATGGGCACGAAAAGGAAGGCCAGGCCGAAGCCCTGGAGAACGCGGACCGAGGCCGCCGTGGTGAAGTCGACGTTGAGATTGAAGCGCGACATCAGGACCAGCGCGAGGGAATTCATCAGGATCCCCCACATCACCAGCCACCGAGCCTCGAAAAGCCCGAGCAACCAGCCGACCACGGGCATCACGAAAACCACCACGATCCCGCCCGGCGAGATCACCATCCCGCTCAGCATGGCGGTGTAGCCCATCAAGGTTTGGAGGAAAATCGGGAGGAGCACCGTGCTGCCGTAGAGCATCACGCCCAGCATGAACATCGTGCAGGTGGCCAGGGCGAAATTGCGGTCCTTCAGCAGTCGGAGATCAACGATCGGGCGCTTCTGGCGCAGTTCCCAGACAACCATGCCTGCCAGGCCGACGGCGGCCAGGATCGAGTAGCGCGTGATGCTCGGGGAGCTGAACCAGTCGTCGCGCTGGCCCGTATCGAGCACGACCTGCAGGAAGCCGAGCCCCACGCCAAGAAAACCGAGACCGACGCAGTCGATCTGGAAGTCCTCGCCCGGTCTGCGGCGCACAAGGTAAGGCGGGTCGGAAACCAACCAGCTTGTCATCAGCAGCGACAGGACTCCGACGGGGATATTGATGAGGAAAATCCATCGCCAGTTGAAGTTGTCCGTGATCCATCCCCCCAGCGTGGGGCCGATGATAGGGGCGAAAACCACCCCCATCCCATAGACCGCCATCGCCATTCCCCGCTTTTTCCGCGGAAAGCTCTCCACGAGGATCGCTTGGGAGATCGGCTGCAAAGCGCCGCCGCCCGCTCCCTGGAGAATCCGGGCGAGCACGAGCATCGAGAGGTTGGGCGCGAGACCCGACAGCAGCGAGCTCACCGTAAACACCGCCACGCAGACCATGTAGAAGCGTTTGCGTCCGAAGAGCGTGGAGAACCATCCGCTCAAGGGGAGGAAGATGGCGTTGGAGACAAGGTAGGAAGTCAGAACCCACGTGCTCTCATCGAGGCCCGCCGACAGGTCGCCGGCGATGTGGGGCAGCGACACGTTGGCCACCGAGGTGTCAAGGACTTCCATGAAGGTGGCCAGCATCACCGCCGGGGCGATGAGCCAGGGGCTGTGTTCGGGCCGCCATTCCTCGGCCGAACTGTAGGGAGATTCCGGATTCTCCGGGCGGGAGTTCATCGGACTTTCACTCTCGGGACCGCCGACATGCCCGGACCGAACAGATGCTCCTCATAAGGCGCGCCGTCGAAGACGATTTTCACAGGCACGCGCTGCACGACCTTGACGTAATTCCCCGTGGCGTTCTCGGGCGGCAGCAGGCTGAAACGCGCGCCGGCGCCGAGCTGAATGCTGTCGACGCGTCCCTTGAACGCCCGACCGGGGTAGGCGTCCACTCGGATTTCGACCAACTGCCCCGGCCGCATGCGCGTGAGTTGAGTTTCCTTGAAATTGGCAACGACCCAGACCTCCTTGGGCACCAATGCCATCAAAGGCTGGCCAGGCTGGACGAAAACGCCTTCCTCGATCGCCTTGCGCGTGACGCGGCCGGCCGTGGGAGCGGCGATTCGCGTGTAGGAGAGATTCAGCTCGGCCTCGTGAACGGACGCCCGGAGGCCCTTGACCTCGGCCTCGGCTCTCTCAAGTTGGCTGCGACTGACATCCATGCGCTGGGGCTCGACGTTCGCCTCGGCCAGCCGCCCGAGGGCGCCTTCGGCCTGCGAGCGCACGCCGTCGAGTTGCGATTCCGCCCGGCGCAAACCCTCCCTCGCCGCTCGTTCGACCGCCCGGGCCGCAACGGCGTCCGCCTCGCTGGCGAGGGCTTTCTTGCGCTTCGCCTCCAGATTCGCGTCGGCCGCTTTGGCGAGCGCCTCGGCGCGCTGCGATTCCTGCGGGGAAACCACTTGGGTCTCACGCAGCACCCGGTATCGCTTCACGTCCTCCTTGGCGCGGGTCGCTTCCGCTTCGGCGGCGACCGCCTCCGCCCGGTCCGCGAGCGCTTGGGCCTTTCGGGCCTCCACTTGCGCCCGGGCTTGTTCGCGCTGGCTGCGCGCGGCCGCCACCAGCGCCTCAGCCCCCTTGATGGCCGTCTGCGCCGTCTCCACGCCCGATGAGGCCTGGGTGATGCCGGCGTTGGTCGTCACGCTGGTCAGGCTGACGTTCGTCTTCGCCTCTCGCCGGCGGGCGGTCGCCACCTCAAGCGACGCGCGGATCTGCTCGAGCCGCACTTGGTGATCGCGCGGGTCGATCTCCACGAGCAGATCCCCTTCCCCGACCTCTTGGTTGTCCGTCACGTGAACCTTGAGGACGGTCCCTGGCACGCGGGGGCTGATCTGCACGATGCGCCCTTCGATGAACGCGTCGTTCGTCTTCTCGAACAGGCGCGAGTGCCGGTAATAGCGAAAGCCCGCGATAGAGCCCCCTCCAAGCAGAACGACGATCAGCGCGGCTTTAATCCCGCGACCGATCGGCTTCCTGGGCGACGCCCCCGTCCCGGCGGACGACGCCGGGAACGTGGCGGCTCCACCCCGGGCGGCGGCGCCTTCCGCCTCCGACCTTCGAGGGCTGGGATCGCTCCCTCCCGCGGGCAACTCCCGAGAAGACGCGGGATCTTGAGGCCCCTCCGACGAGGTCTCGGCATTCGTTCTTTCGTTCGGGATCGTCATGGGTTAGCGTCCTTCGAATAGAAATCTCGCGGGTCCTTGCCAGAAAGCCCTGCTCAAGCGCAACGGAGCGCGCCCCTGGACAAACCCGATCTCCGGGCCGGGGCGGTAGGGAAAGGACGCCGAAAGGGGAAAAGGCGGAGCGGAAGACTCCGCCCCATCATTCCGTCGCTCGCCACGTTTTCTCTCCGCTGTTTTCAATCACCCGAGAAAATCCCCGAAAGGATGGTTGCCGAAGGTTTCGAGCCGGCCTTTGAGTCGCCCCTTCATGTCGGCGAGCGTTGCGGCGTGTTTGGGATCATAGGCGAAGTTGACGGTTTCCGTCGAGTCGATGCTGAGGTCGTAGAGTTGGTCGGGGTCCCAGAAATTCGGGTGTTCCAGGAGGGCGTTGTGTTGGAGCGGCTCGAGAGTGGGCTGGTGGTAGAGGCGTTTGCCGCGTTCCTTTTCCAGCTGCTTGGCCGACTCGGGGTAGCGCAGCGCCAGGCACTTCCATCGTTCGGTGCAGACGGCTCGGGTCCAGCCGATCTCGAAGTAGAGGTCCTCGTGCGTTTTCTCCTTCTTCCCGAGCAGAACGGGGAGGAGGCTCTTGCCGTCGATGCGCATGTCGGGCGGCTTCGGGACGCCGCAGGCTTCGAAGACCGTGGGCGCGAAATCAACGTTCTGGGCCAGGCCGCCGCAGACCCGCCCTCCGCGGATGCGCCGCGGCCAGCGAATCATGCAGGGCACTCGGACTCCGCCTTCGTAGAGCGTGCCTTTCGCGCGCGTCTGGTTGTCGCTGAAGAAGATGATGAGGGTGTCTTCGTCCAGCTGCAGGTCCTTGAGTTTCCGCAGGATGGCGCCGACGCCGTCGTCAAGCCAGGTGCAATAGGCGGTCTCGGGCGCGCAGCCGGCGTCTTGGACCCGCCGCATGATCCCGTCGCGCGGAGGCATCACGTCGGGCGCCCTGTCGAGATACCCGCCTAACGTGATGCGCGGGTCGGCTTGGAGGAGCGACTCCTGGGGATGCGGGATGTGATGCAGGGTGGGCGCGACGTAGAGGGAAAAGGGCTTGTCCTTGTTCTGGCCGATGAAGTCGAGGGCGCCTTCCACGACCCATTCGAGATTGTGGACGTTTAGGGGGTGGTTGCCCCAGGACTCGGGGTTATTGCAGAGGCGCTCGGCGTAGTCGAAGCCGCAGGCCTTGATCTCCGCGCTGTAGCGATCGTGGTTGTTGCGCAGGATCTCGGCGACCTTCGGGTCGCGGGGGTCGACCTCGGATTCGGACGCCGTCCAAGGGTCCGCTTTGGGCAAGGGGATGAGGCCCCTTTCCTCCGCGTTGCCCCAAAGACCTCCGACCTCCATGTCCCACTTGCCGACCATGCCGGTCGTGTATCCCGCCTTCTTCAGGACGCTCGCGATGTTGGGCGCGCCGGGCTGAAGGCGCGTGTTGAAGCTGACGACGGTTTGCGTCCCCTCGGGAAACGCGCCGAGAAAACTCGGTTCCGAGCATCGGCTGGGAAACTGGCCCGTCACGCAGGCGTAACGGCTGGGGTTGCAGACGGAGGTGGTGGTGTAAGCGCGGGTGAACCGAACGCCCTCCCCCGCGAGGCGGTCCTGGTGGGGCGTGAACACCCGGTGGCCGTAGCAGGCGATCTGCTCGAAGTTCTGATCGTCGGTGTGGATGAGAATGACGTTCGGTCTGCGAGCGGGTCCCCGGTCGGCGGCGGACGCGGGGTCGGCCGTAGATGCGGAGTCGGCGGCGGACGCGGAGCCAGCCGTAGATGCGGAGTCACCGGCGGATGCGGAGTCGGCGGCGGACGCGGAGTCGGCCGTAGATGGGGAGTCAGCGGCGGAGGCGGAGTCGGCGGCGGATGCGGAGTCGGCGGCGGACGCGGAGTCGGCTGTAGATACGGAGTCGGCGGCGACAAGTTCCGATCCGGCGACGCCCGCCGTTGCGGCGATGCCCGCCGTTGCGGCGATACCCGCCGTTGCGGCGATGCCCGCCGCCGCGGCGACGCCTTGCTTGAGGACCTCGCGTCGGGTTAGTCTGCCGCCCTCTCGAGAAGACACAACGCGCTTCCTCCTTCGGCAAGACACAACGCGCTTCCTCCTTCGGCCCATGCGCGCGCGCGCAAGCGGAATCCTGGCATCTTCGCCCGCGGAAGGCAACGGCATTCTTGGCCCGGAAGCGGCCAGGGAGGCATTCGCGAAATGGGGGCTTTGGTTAGCGGGGATGGGCAGGAAGACAGCGGGGCGAGCGGCTCCTTCACGCTTTGCGAGCTTCACCCGCCGCCATCCGCCCGTTGGGTCCATCCCTCCCGGCGTCAAACCCGCTCCAAGCGCCCCTCTTCGTCCTTGACACCCACCCCAACGCGTCCATAATTGAACCGTAGGGCGCGTCCGACCCGTTACAATCCCCAAGCTTCGCGCTCGCGCGAAGCGGCTCAGTTCAACAGGAGCCTTCGCGGACGCTACGCGCCGCAACAGCCCTTGGATTTTTGGGAGCATATTATGGACCTCCAGACGACGGCGTGGATGAGCGAAAGATGAAAATCAGCTCCTAACCAGCTGGTCAAGTCGACACGCTTCACGCGCGGCTTACCCGCAACGTTCGCGGAGAGGAATACATCAGCCCGGGACCAACACCGTCGCGATTTCGATTGCACCGGCAGGCGCGATCGCGTATCAACAACGGCATGTCGCAAGCAGCGAGACAGAAAGAGCCGAAGAAGAGACCAGTCATCCGTTACGGAACGGGCGAGTTGTACGGGTTTGACTTCGCCGCTTTGCCAGCGGAGAGAATTCGCACTCTGGCCAATGCCGCGTTCAAGACCCAACCGTGCCCTTTCCGCGGTGGCGGAAGTCTGTGCAATAAACCCCGTGGCGTATGCTCACTTCGCCAGTTCTCCAAGACAGGCCCGGACGTTGGCCCAGTGGAGGTCACATCTCTTGTGGCGACTTGTCCGACGCGGTTTTACGATGGTGGCGTTGCCTTGTCATGGGCGGCTCGCACACTTCTTGACACAGACGCCCCCATCATCTTGACTGAACTCCCTTTCCTCATGTCCACGGCAACAGGCGATGCGGCTGACCACTCCACGGTGGGCAAGATCGACATGGTTCTCGTCCATCCTGACACGAAGACGCTTCGCTGGTGTGCTCTTGAGATTCAGGCCGTGTATTTCTCTGGTGCGTCAATGTCCAAGGACTTTAGCGTGATGAAGAAGTGGGTGGGACCTGGAATTCCTTTTCCCCAGGGAATCCGACGCCCTGACTTCCGGTCTTCAGGGCCGAAGCGTCTTATGCCGCAGCTCCAAATCAAAGTCCCGACCATCTCCCGCTGGGGGAAGAAAATGGCCGTTGTTGTGGACCTGCCCTTCTGGGAGTCACTCGGCAGCATTACCGAGGTTGACCACGTTTCCAACTGTGACATTGCCTGGTTCGTGGTCAAGTACCGCCACGACGGCACACGATCCTGCTTGGAGCCTGCCGGATTGCATCTGACGACACTCGACCGCGCCGTTGAAGGTCTCACCGGCGGTAAGCCAACGAGTCTTGCGGAGTTTGAACAGACACTCATGTCGAAACTTGCGGACGCGCCGAACCGTTCAGGTTCAGCCAGTCCAAGTCACGGCTGATTAGCAGTTCCGTCATTTCGGCATGGTGCGTGTTCTTCATCCGGACCGGCCGACACTGAAAGCCGAACTTCCGTGCCATGTCCTGAATCTCCCGGTCATTGTCGTAGCTCATCAGGAAGGCCCCGGAGACACCCGCCATTTTCTCAAACAGCTTGCGATGGTCTACGTGCCAGTTCCTGTAAAGCCTTCGCGCCGCCTTCATGTATGGTGGATCGACGTAGAAAACAGCGCTCTCGTCGGCCGCATACTCGTTTATAACTGCGAATCCATCACCGTTGAAGAAACTCATTCGATCAAGGTTCATCCCGATTTCCCGGATCCGGCGAGCCAGTGTTGCCGGGTACCACCGTGAACTGATTCCGCGGTTGTTTTCCCCGTTCTTCACCAGTCCGGCGCCCGGCGCCATGATGCCACCCCGCTGGACACGATTCCGAAGCAAGGTGAGAAATGCCTTCCGCCGGAGCGAGACCGTGCCGCCGTTCCCATCCTCAGCGAGAGCTTCACGGACGTTGGGAACCGTCAACTCGAAATCCAGGATTTCTTTGGCGAGCCACTCGCCTTGTCCGTTCAAGATAGTCTTCCAGACAGCGGCGACGCCTTCATCGGTTTCAGCGATGATGACATGCCCCGCAAGACGCTCAAAGGCTGCCGTCAGACTTGCGATCCCGCCGCCAGCAAAAGGCTCGATGAACAACCCAGGGCTGTGCGGCAGGCTTCGCATCCACGCCCGCAGAGCAGGAACAAGCCAAGTCTTGCCACCGGGATACCTAAAAGGACTCCGTTGCGGGACACTCGCCACATTGACGGGTTTATCAACATTCAGAGACTTGACGACCGGCTGGGATTTCAGAACATAGCCGGCTCCGCTCTCCCGAACTCGGTCTCCCCGCTTGGCGTCCATTTCCCATGCGATCTTCAGAACCTCGTCGGCGAGAGCCTCAGGCACCCTGATCACACGGGTTTTCCCACTCCGCCACTTCGGTGCATAGGTTGTCGAAGATCTGGCCATTTCTGAACCTCTGCCCGTTAGTCTACATCCCCTGTTACACGGGTGCAAGATCTTTCTTTTGCCCGGCATCTTCCTCCTCGGGGCGTCCAGAACTGTGATAGACTCCGGGAACAGACGCATTGAACGCTACGCCGCGAAGCGCGGCGAGGTTCACCGCCGACCTGCGGAAGAGCAGCTGTTGGAAAAAGCGCTGGTCATTATCCCCACGTACAACGAGATCGAGAACATCGAGCGCTTGGCGGCCGAGGTGTTGGGGCAACGGGCGCCGGGCGTCGAGTTCGAGGTTCTGGTCGTGGACGACGCGAGCGGCGACGGCACGGGCGAGGCGGTCGCGCGGATGGGGCGGGAAGAGGGCCGGGTCCATCTCCTGTCGCGGCCCGCGAAACTGGGGCTCGGGACCGCCTACATCGCCGGGCTTCGCTACGCCCTCGACCGCTCCTACGCGTACGCGGCGACGATGGACGCCGATCTCTCTCACGCGCCGGAGCATCTCGCGGCCTTCATCGAGGCCATTGCCGACGCCGACGTTGTGATCGGATCGCGATACGTTGCGGGGGGCGGGATTCGCAACTGGGGCATCCACCGCCGCATCTTGAGCGCCGGCGCGAACTTCCTGGCGCGGCTGATCGGCGGCCTGAAGACCCGCGACTGCACGACGGGGTATCGTCTCTACCGCACGGACTTTCTGCGCCGACTCGATCTTTCCGGCATCACGTCGCACGGCTATTCGTGCTTGATCGAGCTCGTGTTCCTCTGCCAACGGCACGGGGCGCGCATCGTCGAATCGCCCATCGTCTTCGCGGACCGCCGGGCGGAGCGCTCGAAGATCTCGCGCACAGAGATCTTGAAGGCTTTCGTCACCCTCTACCGCCTCGCGTGGCGGCGCTTTCAGTAGGGAGGGGCAACGCACTGTCGGCCCCGTCGGGGAAATCCGAATCTCGAATCTCGAAATCCGAAACGAGTGCGAATCTCGAATCCCGAAATCCGAAACGAGTACGAAGCTCGAATCCCGAAATCCGAAACGAGCGCTGGGCGGGGGCAGGATGCCCCCGCGCCTGCGGGCGAGACGCCCGCGCTACATCACCTCTCGCGCGGCGGCGTCTACAGTAGGGTGGGGCAACGCCCCGCCGGCCCCGTCGGGGAAATCCGAATCTCGAATCTCGAAATCCGAAACGAGTGCGAATCTCGAATCCCGAAATCCGAAACGAGTACGAAGCTCGAATCCCGAAATCCGAAACGAGTGCTGGGCGGGGGCAGGATGCCCCCGCGCCTGCGGGCGAGACGCCCGCGCTACATCGCCTCGCGCGCGTCGGCCGGCGGCCGTCTTCTCTGGGGCGGCGATGGGCCCCGCCCTGCGTTTCGTCCGTCCACTTCTCGGCGGAGTGGTGGGACGATGCCCCGCCCTACGTTTCTATCTTTCCTCGATGAGGACGCGAAACCGCGCCGTGCCTCCTTTGGCGTCGGCGTCGACGCCGACCCAAGCCTCGAAACGCTCGAAGCCCTCTTCGATCTCGTAGAGGATTTCGCTGTAGACGTGAGCGCCCAGACCGCGGTCGAAGGGCCGGTCGCCGATGGCCATGGGGATGCCCGCGATGCTTCGGTCGATGGCGAGGTAATCGGGCCGCCCGGTGGGCGTCCAGCCTTGCGTGACGTGAATCGGCTTCAGATCGCCCAGATAGACGACCTTCCCTTCTTTGTCGGTGAGCTTGGCGTCCGCCCAGTCGGCGTGAGCGTGACGGTTGTCGATCTCGCCCACGTCGGCGATGAGCATGATGCGCCGGGCGCCGCGCAGTGGAACCTTGACGCGTTCCGGGTTCTCTCCTTCGTGCAGCGGCTTGCTTTCGTATGCGATTCTTGCCCTGAAGAACAGGAGGGAAGCCAACGGCCCCGCGGGCTTGCCGTCCTTGAAGGCCCGGGCCTTGATCGCCGTTGACCGGGTCAGGCGGATCGGTTCGGTATAGAGCGGCGAATCGGCGGTCGGTTCGCTTCCATCCAAGGTGTAGCGGGAGTCCGTCTCTTCGATGGACGGAATCAACCGCACGGCCGCCTCACCGAAAAAGGGCCCCGGCGCGGGATCGCTATGGATTCTCCTCTCTTCGGTGAACGCTTGTTCGAGGAGTTCCTTATACTTCGGGAGAGGGCGCGAGTGCTCGTCGATCATGGCGAGTCCCGTGCGTTGGGCTAGATCGAAGAACTCGTCGGCCACTTTGCGGCGATGGCCGTAGTCGCCGGCCCGGGTCTGGAGTCTCGCGTACATGAGCGGCATGCGGGCCGTTCGCACGCGGAGATGCGCTTCCAGGTCGTCCGCGGTCCGCCGCTCCGCCTCGTCGAACAAGACATCATAGCGCTCGATGAGTGCCGGGGCGAGATACCCGTCCACGTGGTCCTCGGGACCTCCGAAAATGCTGAGATTCTTGCCGGAGTCCGCGAGAGCGTCGTGCATCGAGTCGATATACTCGCGGACGGGTTCGGCGGCGGCCCCGTAATAGTTTTTCAGGAAATCGTTCAGGTGAAACTCGATGTCGCAGTACGGGTTCCAGGCGAGTTTGGCGAGGAGGTAGTTGCGCAGCTCGCAGAACTCGCCGTGCCCGGCGCCGTTGGACTGGAGGAAGACGCCTTTGACGTTGTTCTCGACGAAGAACTGGATGTTGGGCTGGAGAACGCGGAGGTTCGGGAAGGGGCTCACGTAGTTCTGGAACTGGACTTCGTAGTCCCAGACGAAGAGATTCTTGCAGATCTTCGACCAGTTCTCGATGTCCTCGCGGAAGTCGGCGCTGCGGGGATCCGTCGCCAAGGGCTTGCTCCGATTGCACTCGATGGAGCAGAGCATAATGTTGACGTTGTCTCTCGGTTTGACGTGTTTGGGCGCATGGCGGGTGTGTTCGTAAGCGAGGGTCGAGATCCGGAGGTGAGGCAGCGCGTCGGCGATGCGGTTGATGAGATGGAGGGTGGAGCCCATGGGATTGCCGTCCTCGGCGTCGTCGAGGGCCTTGCAGTTCCCGCACTCGCAGTTGCCTTGGCAATCCATCTGGCTGACGTCCCAGACGACGTCCTCGGGATTTTCGCGGTGTCCGCGCTCGATGTCGGCCACAATCAGGTCGAAGACCTTGGGATTCGTGAGGCACAGCTGAGCGCGCTGGTGGATGCGGCGGCCTTTGACGAGGGCGAAGTACTCCGGATGCTCGTCGAAGTGCTTCTGGGGGGGAACATAGCGGAAGTAGGTGTGGCACCATGTGCCCCACCCGCGGTGCTTCGCGCCGACGACCTCGCCGTCCTTCAAAACGGGGACGGGACTATTGAGTCTGAGGCGCGCCGCGAAATCCGGGTTGCAACAGGGATCGCGGTAGCTGACCTCGCGGAACTCCAGGATCGGGACCTGCGTGTTCTCGATGTGGCGAAGCGCGATGGTTGCCTGCTTCGGGATCCGGCTGACCACCGAACTGTACCATCGGCATCCCAAATGCTCTTCGAGAAAGGCGTAGACCCCGTAGAGCGCGCCTCGCGCGGCGCCGCCCGCTATGACAAGGTGTTTGTCGTCGATCGTGCGGATCGTGAAGCCGTCGTCGCCAAGCTTGCCGAAGTCAACGGACGCGCCGATTCCTCGGAGATGGGCGTTGTCGCCGAGAAGAATTTCGCGGTCCGCGACCCGCTCACCCTCGTCCACGATGGGCAGATCCGCCCCGGAGATCTTCTGGACGAACGACCGGAGCTCGTGGGCCGCGCGGTGAGTGGCTTCGGAAGGATCTCGCGGGATGACGATCCGGAAATCCGACGTTGCGTTCTGAGCGAGAATCAACGTTCTTGTCTCCTTCGTCTCGAGATTCGACGGCCTGAAGGCCGGCGCGGGAGGATGCTGCGCGAACGCCGGTCGCACGTCTGGAGCCCGGCCGGGTGGTCCCCTAAGAATCATCACGGCATCCAGAGATAATAGAAGGGGCCTTCGTTGGGCGGCAGAACGCCGTCTAGATCCACGTTGAGGAGATTGACTTGGGGGGAGGCGACGGGAGACGACGGCGGAGGAGAGGCGTAGTAGTGGCCTCGGTAGTCGAAGGGGGGGCGGTAGGTGACGAGCGAGGCGTCGGCCACGTTGGCGAGTTCCTTGGCGGCGGCGAACGCGTCGTCGATGTAGCCGACCTCGTCGATCAGGCCGACTTCCTTCGCCTTCGCGGCCTCGAAGACGCGTCCGTCGGCCAGCTTGCGAATCGTCTCGGCGTCCAGATTCGGACGCCCCCGCCGAACGACGTCCAGGAAGCGCGCGTACATGGAGTCGATCGTCTCTTGAAGGACCTCGCGCTCTCCTTCATCGAAGCCGCGCCACATTGATCCGATGTCCTTCAGCGGGCCGGACTTGATGACGCGCATGTCGAAGCCGATCTTCCGCCCCAATTCCGAGAGCTCGGGGAACATGGCTATCACGCCGATCGAGCCGGTGACCGACGTGGGATGCGCGAAGACGGCGTCAGCCGCCATGGCCGCGTAGTACCCGCCGGAGGCCCCAACCCCCATAAAGATGACGACGATCTTCTTGCCCGTCTTCTCCTTGAAGCGCTGCAGTTCTCTGTAGGCGAGATCGCTGGCCGTGACGGACCCGCCGGGCGAGTTGACGCGCACGAGGAGGGCGCGGATGGACTCCTTTTCCTCGGCCTTTTTCAGAACGTCCTTGAGCTGAACCAGCGTGCTCGGTTTGGCGAACAGCCCCCCCTCGTCCGGGGCGCTGGAGAGCACGCCGTCGATGCCGACGAGAAGCACCTTGTCCGTCGTCCAGAAACGCTCCGGCTCAATCAGGGTCTCGAGCGTCATCCGCTCGCGGCGCTCGGAGCTGGGGCGCAGAGGCAGATTGATGACGCACCCGGTCAGAAAGAGCGCGAATGCCCCACATACGAGGGGAACTTGCAGCGCTGATCTGCTCATCGCCCTTTCCTCGCGACGCGCCAAGACGTTCGCCGGCCTGCGCGAAGGCGCCGACCTCGCGTCCGTCTGGGAGAACGCCGAAAGAGCCCTTCCAAGGTCTCCGGCGCCCAGGGAAAGCCGTCGCGCCGCCTGAACCTACTTGCGGTGTCTCATTCTCTTTCGCAGTTTCTTGAATTTATGTTTGCGAATCTTCTTCCTGCGCTTCTTGATGATGCTCCCCATGGGATTCCGTCACGCGTTCCTTTCTCTGACTTACCCGTCTCCTCATTCTCGGCGCAAACGCCCGCACCTCAGGGAACCCGAGTCCCCTACCCTTAACCGACCGAAACACAAGTGGCAACAAAAAAAGACGAAATGGAAAAGGACGGGCGGCCCGGTTCCCCGGGACGACGGCATCGGCCTTCGAGGAGCGGGACCCTGCTCGTTCTAGGCATCCGCCACGCCCTGAGCCACGAGGTCGCCGACTTCGCTGGTCGAGTATCCCATCCGGCCGGCGGCCATGGATTTGAGCTTGTGGGCCGTCACGTGCATGACTGCCTGCTCGATGGCGTCGGCCGCCTGGGTCTCGCCCAGAGCGGCGTCGAACATCATTTGGGCCGCGCAGATGGCGGCCAGCGGGTTGATGACGCCTTGACCGGTGTACTTGGGCGCCGAGCCGCCGATGGGCTCGAACATGGAGACCCCCTCGGGGTTGATGTTGCCGCCGGCCGCGATGCCCATGCCGCCCTGGATCATGGCGCCCAGGTCGGTGATAATGTCGCCGAACATGTTGCCGGTGACGATCACGTCGTACCATTGCGGGTTCTTGACGAACCACATGCAGCAGGCGTCGACGTGGTTGTACTCGCGCTTGACCTCCGGGTAGTCGGCGGCGCCCACTTCGTGGAAGGCGCGCTCCCAGAGGTCGTACACGTAGGTCAGGACGTTGGTCTTGCCCACCAGGGTCAGCTGGCCGATTTTGCCCTCCTTCTTGTCCGTTTCGGAGAGCCCTCGCCATGGGGACCTGGCGTGGCGTTTCCTGACGCACTCGAAGGCGTAGCGCAGAGCCCGTTCGACGCCCATGCGCGTGTACATCGAGGTCTGCACGGCCACCTCGTCCTTCGTTCCTTTGTGCGCGAAGCCGCCCATGCCGCAGTAGAGGTCCTCGGTGTTCTCGCGGACCACGACGAAATCGATGTCCGCGGGGGCAACGTTTTTGAGGGGCGTCTCGACACCGGGATAAAGCTTGACGGGACGCAGGTTGATGTACTGGTCGAGTTCGAACCGCGCTTTGAGCAGGATGCCTGTCTCGAGGACGCCGGGCTTGACGTCGGGATGCCCGATGGCGCCCAGAAGGATCGAGTCGAACTGGCGCAGCTCCTCGACGGCGGAGTCGGGCAAGGTTTCACCGGTCCGTTTGTAGCGCTCGCCGCCGAAGTCAAACTCGGCGAGTTCGAGCTGAAACCCGAACTTGTGGGCGGCGGCTTTGGCGACCTTCACCGCTTCGGCCGTCACTTCGGGGCCCGTGCCGTCTCCAGGTATGACTGCGATACGATAGGTTCCGCCCATCTTGCTCCTGTTCCTTTGTGGGTTGGCTGCGGTTCAGATCAGAGGGATTTCATCTCTGCGGCCCGACCTCGTCGGGCTTCCCGACCTCGGGCGGGGGTCCCTCGTCGTCCTCGGCCAGGGAGGGCTCGCGCAAGGTTTCAGGGGTCGCGCGCTCAGGGGGAGGGGTCTGGTCGCCCGGTTCGAGAGAGCCGGGCTTGGGGAGGCGTTCGGGCAGCGCCTCTTCGGCGAGTTCCGGCTCGAGGGGGGCCTTTTTCGGCTTCGCTTCCTCGTCGCCCCGCGCTTCGGCTTCGGGCTTGTGCGAGAACTTGGCCGGCGGGAGCCCGACCTCCTGGACGTAGCGCACGACCTCGCCGCGCAGGAAATAGCGATAGGTGTATCCCTGCGTCCAGGCGCCGGGGACGGGGACCTGGGGATCGCGCACGACGCCGCGAATCTTCACGCGCAGGAGCCGAACGTCTTGCACAGCGTCCCCGCCCAGGCGTCGGGCGCACTTTTCCAGATCGGCCAACATCCGCTCTTTTTGGATCGTGTTCTGCGCCTGGGCCGCCTCCGTTCGCGTCTTTTTCTCGTAGTCTTGAAGGGCGTAGCGCTCGGAGTCCGCAATGGCGATCGACTCATAGGGCCGCGTGAGTTTCCCGACGAAAAGGTCGATGGGCGCGTCGGCCGCTTTGGGCATGTACTCGAAATCCGTCAGGTGGCGCACGCGAGGCCCGGCGCACGCGCATGCGAGCACGGCCAGCAGACAAGTCCACTGCGTTAAGACGATCGGCGAACGATCTGCGCGCATCATAACCCTCATTCCGTCTCGCCGGACGGGATTTCGAGACATGGTGGAGCCGGGAAGGCGCGCGCGCCTTCCCAGGAGCGCCGCCCCCCCGCCCCAACGGCGCGCCAGTCTTGCGGAAAAGCCAAGGGGTGTCAACGGATAACTCGCGAAAGCGTTTGCACTCTTCGCTGAGTCCCCCCCTGGGGCGTCGCTCACCCACGAGACGCTGAAAGCCGGGGATCGGCCTTGGGCCTCCCTTTGCCTCGTCGGGACCGCATGTCGGGGGAACGATCTGGGGCGGGGGAATCGCCGGGCGCGCAATTCTTGCACGGGCTGAACGCCGTCTTCGTGAAGGATTTGCGCATTCCGGGACGGATCAAGCCTGTCAGCGCGGGATCCGGCATTGGTACGCCCTTTGCTGCTGCTGATGCGGGAGGCGGGCTTTCGCCGGGCGTTTCCGGACGCTCGGCGCGCCCGCAAGAGCGCAATCACTCTCTTCAGTAAGCAGGCAGGACGATGCGAAGACTGGCTTATCTTGGAGCGCCGGCGGCCGTTGTGACAATCGTGCTCGCTCTCGGGAGTGCGACATCAGAGCGGCTTTTCTCTTGAAAAGGCATTCTCCTCCAGTCAGGATGTGCGGTTGGCGCGTGGCGCGCCGATG
>Ga0315274_10001359_pt1 | contig 37606 bp, 45 predicted proteins | sample YL17G02_20_MG_FD_203700 | JGI IMG/M metagenome (GOLD analysis project Ga0315274, IMG submission 203700) | Sediment microbial communities from Yellowstone Lake, YNP, Wyoming, USA - YL17G02_20 | ecosystem: Environmental > Aquatic > Freshwater > Lake > Sediment | place: USA: Wyoming | collected...
TCAATGAATGGTTCGTCACCGTACAAAACTACCACGCGGCTGACCGAACTTTTCGATAGCTCAAGAACTGCTACAACATTGCCGCCCCGGATAGCCAATGGAGGATAAGATGGACACACCACAGTTATTCCAGTTATCGACTGGCATCCGAAGAGCAATGCATAGAAGATGAGGCTCATGTATCTACAATAAGCCTAGCATCGCCCAGTTTGGGAGGCAAGGGACTGCATCTGGCATCTGGGTCTCCCTGGATTGAACTGGATTGCGCATCGATCGAATGAAGATGCTCATATGCGAGCGACTTTGAAGGCAGTCGTCCAACCGTGCGGCACGGGTGCCACAACCTCCGGGGCCGGGACGCTGCAAGGGGGTAGGTGCAACCCTTTGCTATCCCGGGATCGAAATATGGAAACCATAGAATTGAGCACCAATCCCAGGTTCATGAATTTAATCGATCGCTCCAGGGGGAGGCACAAACTGAAGGCGGCATGACCAGGGACGACGTACACCGCTCTTTGCGACTCAACCGGCCAAACGGCCGCAAGTGAAGTGATCGTCTGGAAAATCCAAGAATGGACGGAGCGATCCACAGGCATTCGATAGCCCCCGGACCCACGACGGCGATTTGCTTTTGATCGATTCCTCGCAGCAGTGCCGAAAAATCGATGTTCTCTGCCAGTGGCAGAAAACCTACAAGGGCCTACCGCTGAGCTAGCCTAGCGAATCAGCTGATTCTTGTTTCTATTCCGGGCCTCGGCAATTTTTTTCAGCTGTGAGCAAACGCAGTAAGGAACCGCACCCGGGGGACATCGTCATCGCCATGATTAACGGCTATGCGGTAGTGAAGAAGTTCCCGCGCCAGAAAGGCCGCGTCATTCTACAGTCCACGAAGCCGCGATACGCGGACATTGAGATCAAGGAATCCGACCGGTTCCTGATTGCCGGCGTGGTGCTCCGGATTGTGGAAGGTGCGGTATAAAACTGAGTGGACAAGCCATTCGAGTCCTGAGGCCCATGAAATTCCGTTGAGAATATCGCCCGCAGACCTCACATTCCTCAGCTGACATGCTGCACCTATTCCGGATTTCTTCAGTCCTCGTTCGATACGGTGCCCGGCCTCACGATGTCAGGTCTCCGGCGCGCCTGGGAGCGATGGGCGCGGACGTTTACAAGTTTCCATTGCAGGGCCGGATGCAGGGAAAGATGTTCCGCCCCGGCTTCTTCATCCGGAAAGAGCAGATCCAGTCGCAGTTCGCCCCGCTGAAGCGCTCTGATATATTCCTCCTCGTGGACCTCAAGCACGAGAAACGGCGCCACTTTCGCCCATGCCCGATCGACGAGTTCAGCTGTTGTAATCCAAATCCACCGACAAGCGTCCAGGAAAGCCGAAACAGAGATTCAGCGCCGTGCCGCCTTTCAGCGCCAGCGCCTCACCAAGGAGAGGATGACGGGCAATGTCTGCCGCTACTTCCCCCAGCCGCACGACCTTTTCCAGGGCGGAAACCTGGTAGCCGGTTTCCACGGAGCAACGTTTCAGAAAGCCGAGGCTAGGGCTCATCGGTTTCACCCGGTTCCATAGCAATACGCGGCAGTATCAGGTTCCACCGCTGCGCCAGCACGCCGCCGCGCCGATTGCGTTCGAGGTATTGGGGAGAGCGCGGCCGGTGCGCCGCCATGCGTGCGAGGATCTCGGACGATACATAGAAGGTCTTCCGATATTGCTCCAGAAACCAACCCGCCGCAGCCCAGAGATTTGCGGTGCGATAAACATGAAGAAGTTCCTCGATGAGATCCAGATCAAGGATCGGGAACCCGGCAGCCGAGTTTACTAACTCCTCCAGTCCTCCGACTAAATCCAGCCGCCGGAATCCATCAAGCAGCGTGCGCTCGGGGCCTGTCGCCTCCAGCAATTTTCCCAAGCGCTCGATTTTCCGCGTACCTAGATGCAGGACCGGTTCTGGCTTGAACAGGCGGGGATGATCGAGGAATCTAACCGTGGTCCCGTCCAGAAGCAGCGGTCTGCGGCGCTGCGCGGTGTAGAGCGTGTACTGGTGCCAGATCGAGTGAGCGGCCCCTAGAAGATCCAACGCACTGTGGTGTGAAAAAATAGCATCGGACCTTACAGCGTGTGCCACTAAAAAGGGATCGGGTCGAAATCGGTCGATCGTCTCGCCGGCCGGCACTACGGCATAGACGCCCTTGGTTACCAGTCTGAGCCGGCCGGTTTTGAGGTGGTGTTTTAGACGCTCCACCGCACCCGGTCGCCCCCGTGGCGGTTCGAGCACGCGCACAGCGTCGTCAAGGGAAAACACAGGATAAGCAGCAAAGAATTCTGCGATCCGCACTTGAATCTCCGTGCTGTTCCAGGGGAATAGATCCCCTTCATTGACGCATAACGGCAGGGGCGTCGATTTGCCCACCCGACTTGACGCATTGTGGATATCAAGGGCACGTAATATCCTGTTTGCACACGAAATGCCAACCGGAGAGCAAGGGACCGGGCCGGCACTGCTGAAGTAGGAGGTGCGAGGCCAAGCCGCGGTTTCTCCGGTGGATGATGTGAGAGGTCTCTGATCTCACTCCGGTCTGCCGCGTCGCGGGAATGACACTAGGAACGGCAACGACTCCATCGGTTGAATCCCGGGACAGTCCAGTCATAATTGCTAAACCTGCCATCGCATTTTGACAACCGAAAGAATTAGAACACGGGCATCATGACAGAATCAAAAGGACAAAGCGCGAGCGGTTCTGGATCAGGCTATAGCGGACCTGGGGCAGGCCGCTCCGGAGCCAGGAACCTCGCGGACCGTGGACTCGCGGCCATCGCCCTTGAGCACGATGTCAACCATCTCCGCGTGTGGATTCCGCTGCCAAACGGAGACCGGTTTGCCGTCATTGCCTGGGATTTCCGCTTTCACGTAGTCTCCCCAGCGGACGAGTACTGAGAGCGCGTGCATGTCATTAGGTACCAGGAAACTCAAACCCGTTGAGGAGGGGAAATAGCCCTTCTTTGCAGCCTTGCGCTCCTCACTCGATTCCTCGTCGAGCCCCGCCGACTCGGGAATTGTTCCCATGTCGTCGTCCTCGTCGGCATCGCGACTCTTGTCGAGTGCCGTCCCCGATGGGATGAGGAAACCGGTGAGGTACCAGTTCGATGGGCGCACCCACCCGGGCAACCGTTCTTGAACGAGCGCGTGCCCGGCCCAGGGCCGACAAGGTCGAGCTTCAGCGGCTCAACGAGCCGCTCGCGCACATCGAGGGATCTCATGGGCGCAGGGCTCTCCCTCCGGGTGTTCATAAGAAGACGCCCCGCGTGTTCAATGTCTTCGGCAAGCGCTTCATTGCCGGCCTCAGCAGCTCGAACACTACGATTCTTACCTCACTGAGCTCGCGGATCGCGCGCTCGATCCGCGTGCGGACCTCAGCCCAGGAAAGACCGCCCAGTCCGGCGCCGAGCGGTGGGATGGCGATCGAGCGGATACCGCGCTTCTGAATTTCTGCCACCAGTGCTTCGAGACCGGTTTCGATGTCTTCGATCCGAGACTTGCCGCGCCAATCGCGTTTGGTCGGGAAGTTGATGATGTAACGCGGGTGGGTGAGCCGCCCGGTTTCAAACACGAACATCCGCCCGGGCTGAACTTCATGCCTGCGGCAAGCCGCGGCGTAGGCCTTGAAGTTCTCCGGCCACGCCTTCTTGAACTGAAGCGCGATCCCGCGTCCCATGATCCCGACGCAGTTGACCGTGTTGACCAATGCCTCAACCTCTTCCGCGAGAATGTCGCCTGTCTTGTATTCGATCATTCCGGAGCCCTCTCTTTTAAAAACACCACTCCGAACGAACCTCGATGGCTGGTCTGTGGCCTTCGCCTGTGAGGGCGGCTGCAGCACGCACACGTCTCCCTTACGCTCATGTTGTCTCCCACAACGCGCGGATCGGCACGGCGAAGAGGCTGTCTCCGAAGCTTGCGCTCGCCTCGCCGTCGTACAGCACGGCCCCGGCGGCAAAGCGATCCCGCGCAGCTTCCTTGAGCTTGCGCAGCCCGCGGAAGTCGGCTGCGGTGACGGTCGCCGAGGCCTTCACCTCGACTCCCGCCAGTTCGTGGCCCCGCCGCTCCATTACGATGTCCACCTCGAAGCCGTCCCGGTCGCGGAAATGATGGAAGCGGATGTCGTCCTCATGCCAGCTTGCGTGTCGGCGCAGCTCCTGGAACACGAATGTCTCCAGCAACAGCCCGAACGCCGTTCGGTCCTTCATCAGAGCGGTTGCGTCGCGGCCGAGCAGTGCGCATGCAAGCCCAGTGTCTCCCAAGTGCAGTTTTGGCGTCTTTACCAGCCGGCTTGCCCGGCTCACGTGCCATGGCGGGAGCTCCTCCAACAGAAACACCCGCTCGAGCAGCGTGACGTAATCGCGGACCGTCGGGCGGCTCAACTGGAACGGTCCCGAAAGCTCGCTCAGGTTGACCAGCCGGGCCGTTTGCGCGGCCGCAAGCTCCAGCAGCCGCGGCATCGCATCCAGCGACCGGATGCGAGCCAGGTCACGCACGTCGCGCTGGACCAGAATCTCGATGTAGTCGCGGTACCAGATGGCCCGGCGCCGAGGCATATGGCGGGCAAGCGCTTCGGGGTAGCCGCCCGCGGCCACACGCTCGGCGAGCGCGCTTCCGAGACGCTCAACCTTCCACGTTTTGAACGCTCCTGCGAATAGCACGTCGAGGAAGCGGGGGGCGCGGCCTGCCAGTTCGCACTGTGCCAACGGATGGAGCCGAAGAATCTCCATCCGGCCCGCGAGCGACTCGGCGAGCTTCGGCACCAGCAGCACGTTGGCCGAGCCCGTGAGCAGGAATCGGCCCGGGGTACGGCGGCGATCCACGGCCATCTTGAGCGCGGGAAATAGCCCGGGCACCCGCTGGACTTCGTCGAGAATGGCCCGTTCGGGCAGGTCGTCGACGAAACCGATCGGGTCAGCCTCGGCAGCGCCGGCCAGCACTTTATCGTCGAAACTGAAATAGCTAAATCCCAGCCGTTCGCCCACCATCCGGGCGAGCGTGGTCTTGCCGGACTGGCGCGGCCCGTGGATGAGGACGACCGGCGTATCGGCGAGCGCCTCCTCCAGGCGTTCCGCAGCGAAGCGAGGGTAAAGCCGGCTCGTGTTCATTGCGGCTGATCGTAACTCCGGATGGCGGCTGATTGCAAGTTTCATGGTCGGCTGATTGAAACCTTTCCAGGCGGCTAATCGAAAAGACCTCCGGTTTCCATGGTCTTGGATGTGGGCTTGGCCTACAAGTATGATCCGTACTTTTCCCTCTCAATCGCCCGCGTGGACCCACTGCCCCATCAGTTGGAGGCGGTTTGCGATTACTTTCTCAAGCTTCCGCGGATCCGCTTTCTCCTGGCCGCCGATCCCGGCGCACATTGCGCCTCTCGGAAATGAGTTGGCACGCACTCAGGCACCCGGCGACGCTTGCGCGTGCAAAGAAGACCGATTTCGGCACGGTCACTCTTGACCGGCAGGGAGTAATGATAACCATCACCGGCCCTGAGAGAACCCTGATTGATGGATTCGCCGATCCGCGATGGGTCGGCGGGCTGGAAGAGCACGTCCAGTCCGCTGCTGCCATGCGGGATCTGGATCTCGACAAGCTGAAGGAATACCTGCGAATCTTGAAGCGTCGAATTCTCTATGCCGCGGTAGGCTGGTTTCTGGAGAAGTGCCCCGATGTTGCGGAGGCAGACGGCCGGTTCCTGCAAAGTCTGGAGAGGCACGTCCCGCGGCAACCGCAATATTTGGATAGACGCCGGGCCGGAGGACGGCTTGAGGCCAGGTGGAACCTTATCGTCTCCGCGCATCTCAGCCTCAATGCCGGATTTGAAGGGGTAGCGGAATGATTCCGAGCCGGGAAACCCTGCTTGCGCTCCAGGAAAAACACAGATTCCCGCTCCGCATTCTAGATCTGGACACACAATACTCATCTCCCAAACCTGCGGCAAGACAAGGAAAGATCATTGTTCCGGCGCGCCAGTTTTGATCGGGGCCTGAGCTGCAGGGAGATGAGTATTATGTCCCCAGATCCCCTCAATAATCATTGGATGCGGAATGACCGCGAGAGCGCCGACAGGGCATCTTCGAGCGTAACAGCGTTCTCCGAGCCCCTCCAGATATTGCCGGCGAAAATCCAGCTCGGCGCTCCTCGCCTCCAAATCGGCGGATCCCCGACAGTCACCCGAGATAGATACTGTTGTTATGCCACTCGAGGTACGCGGATGTGGGTCGGTCTGCCTCCCTCAGGGGTTGCCGCAGTGGCCGACCATGAAGCGGGTAGTAGGTTCGACCGTTAGCGTAGTCTTCTCGCAGTCGCTTGCTGACCTCCAATGTCAGCTGCGGCGTAACCGTCATATATCCCTGGTCGAAAAGCCGATGAAGATCGGCCCTGAGAAGCAAGCCGTTGCAAACCTCGTTTGGTCCTCCAGATGCAAAAGGTCGGATATGGCCGGCTTCAAGCGCGGGGAGAGAGTGTTCTTCCGTGATCGCACACCCCTTGCCATAGGCCTCGGTCACAGCGATGCGGAATGTGCCCTGGCCGAGCCGAGGGGCAATCAGAAACGGTGTACCATATCTCGCTGCGCCATTTTCCGCTACGCTCGCCGCGGGTTGTTCCCTCTCAGCCTCGGAAAGTTCGGAAGCCACTGCACGACATTCTGCCCAGATTCTGGCTCCTTCATCACGGGATAGGTCGTATTTCTTGTCGACCTGTGTTCTAACCGGCCAATCTCTCGGCGCTTGGACCCATCGTTCGGGCGGAAAGAAAACTGGTTGGACCAATAAAACGCAGCCGATGACTGAGGCGGACTGGCCCCCTCTGTACCGAATCCGTTCCCGGATGGTGGAAACACGTGCACGCATTTCCGCCAGGCTCGCGCAACCGTTACCAATCTGAAAACACTCCCAGGCGAGCCAATCCGGCAGGCGTGAATAACGTGCGAAGAATGCGAATCCACAGATTGCGTTGCGGGGCGCGCGGAGCTTAAAGAGAAAAGGCGAGAATTGCTCGGCTTGAAACGTTCGGGTGGCCGAGGGCTTCCAGAAATTGACTTCCTCCAAGCCCGGCTGATCGCGCAGCCTCTCGTACCAACCATAATCGGTAATCGCAATTGTGCCTTGCACCGGCAGTTACCTCTGCGTGCGATTCTACCACGCCGTTCGTCGGCAACGACCATTCGCGATCACTCTGAGTTTTTGGCAATTTTGTTTTGAGATGGTCATTGGCAGCATGGGTGTAGAATCAGCTGATTGCAGTAGCAACGGTCTATCCATGGATGACCTGGACACAAGAACGAAAAAGCCCGCGGCTACAAACGCGGCGCCAACGTGAGGGGTCCATTTCAGCTTCGAATGAGTGCCTACCGTGTCCTACTCGCCCGCGGCCGCGACGCCACTGTCGCATTCGTCCCCCCGCTCCAAGAGCTGGACGTAACCTACCGTTGCCTCAGTGCCAGTGGCTTCCGATTGTTTGAATGAGGGCGGGGCCGCCCTGAATATTTGTTTCGGAGCAAGAAGAGAGGCGGCCGCGAAAAGCGTAATCGTGACCTCACTTAAGAATTGCGCTATCGGCTGAGCGTCTCACAGACTCCTTTTCGAATATATCGCTGCACGTCGGCCCTGTCGCGGATTCCGCGGATGCCTTTGCAGCAATAGCAGTCGGGTTTTGCCGGATCAGTGCACACTGTTACCCTTCCGAGCTCCGCTCGGTAAGTCAGCAGGCCAATTGCCCGCCGGATGCCTGTCACACTCGCCATGAACTCGGTCACGGCAAGAGAGGCGATAACGCCATTAATGGAAACAACTGAGGGCCCGGACCGGGGGAGAGCAATTCTACTAATCCCGTATATCTGCGCACGAAATCGTCGGGCTCCCAGGTTCTCGAGATCTTTCTGCGCTTCGGTCAGATCCAGTACGTCTCTGCAGACAATGCAGCCGGTTCCTGTGACGCAAACGCGCCCACCGTAGACCGGCTTGCCTTCGGTATGGATCTCCGTTGCCAAGTCAAAGAGGGGACGATCATAGGCGGCGCATAATTCGTTAAGGATCAGCCGTGCCCCTTCGGAGTCGAGGCATCCGAAGACATAGTCAGATGCAATAACTGCATTAAAGGCGATTTCGCTGATCAGATTCTCACGAACCTTGTTCACATGGATTTCGGGATCAATGTTTTGCGCGAGGCGTTCGCCCACATCCACCTTCGATATTTTAGAATCAGAATCATCCCAGCGAACCCCAACATAACGGTTGAGGTTTGTCCTATCGATCACCTCATCATCGACCAGCGTCAGCGCGCCGACCCCCAAAAACGAGAGCTGCTGGACAACATGAGTGCCAAGGCCGCCAATGCCGATGATGGCAACCCGGCATGCTGAGATCTTGTCCTGGCCCTCGCAGCCGAACAGACGAGTGTTCCTGTCAAGCCTTGCCCTATTCATTTTAATAACTCCTGCAGCGAAGAATGCCCAGCCCTTAACAACCGATCGTTCGTCATGATCCCATATATCGGCAACCCGGTAGAAGGTTCAGAAATCCAGGCAGTGCCATCGAATCCGCCGCGAGCTACAACAATAGCCAGGTAAGGTTTTCCCTTTAAACGCCACCAAACATGAGGCACGAAATCGGAGAAGCCTGCGAGATCGCTAGCTGAGAACTGAGCAACCGATCCCAGGCGATGCGAATGAAATTCCACCAGCGAAGTGTCCAAGTCGTGAGCTCGCTTGATTGCGGCCGCGCGGACTTCGTCGGTGAGCTCAAAGGAGATCTCCGTCTGGACGACAAAGCCTTTACAAGGAACGCGATACCAGCTATCCAATCGAAAGGCATGATTCTCACTTTCCCAGGCAGCAAAGCCAAAAGCTGCCTGCTCCAATTGAGATGATCTCGGAAGCAGATGCCGCCAAAGCTGGTGCCGGACAGAATCCCGCATGGCGAGCACGACTCTCGGTTTCATTGCCCCTCCCTGAAGCGATCAGCAAAGCTAAGAACCCAGTTGCGCAGGTTCGAACCTGTCACAGGGTCAGCAGTGGGATGCCATGATTCCGCGGTCCAGGAGAGGAGACCCCATGTACCTGGATAGGGGACACTGGCCGGCTCCGCGTAGTTGTTCGGACGCGCGCCATTGAAGGTCAACCCACTGGGCACACAGATGCCATAGGGGGGTGTTCCTGGATAACCTATGGGAATGTGAAATGCCACCTCTGTGCACGGCTGACTCCATCCTTCCTGAAGAGAATAGTCGGGGATTCTTACCCACCGGCAATCCGGCCTGTATTCCAGGTTAGGCCAGTGCCTCCCCAGCAATTCCAGTTCCTCTTGTATGCGCTCTTTCACACTGTCACCCCCTTCGAAATCGCACCTTCTTGGCAAAGCCCATTCCGGGCTTGATCTCAATTACTTCGCCGGGCTGAAGGGTGCGCTCGTTATTGTCTTTGTCAATAATTATCGCGCCCTGGGATGGATCCCACCCACCTAGCTGAATCACTTCCTCAGTGGTGATAGTGTCACGATCCCATGGCTTCAACTCACCTTCGATATCGAGCCAATACTTGGGCCCGTGCTTGACACCCTCGGGCACTTGCTCGCCACCTCCAGACCCTCTATATTCATCGTGGCTATTAAGTTCCGCCATATGCATACCTCCTCGTCATGCGTGGGCACCATCGCCCTCGCTAAAATCTTCGAACGAAGAGACCTTTCTTTGCCATGCGGCGCAAAATTTTTCCCGGTGGCAGTGGAAAAAAGGGATAAGCTCATGCGAAATAATACTGGTGACAAGGGGGCGCGGGATAAACGGAGCGGCAAACGGAAGTGAAGACATCACCGAAGCGGTATAAGGATATCGACTGGGAACGAGTCATTCAGGTGCTTCGTTTGCGGGCGGTTCAACTGTTTTGGACGGGCGAGAGGGTGATCGACGCATCCACGGCTGACGATCTGGTTCAGGAGGTTGTCCTCGAGTTTTTGAACCACCCAAGCGGCATGGGGTGGGATCCGAAGCAAGGGCCTTTGGAGAAGCTACTCCGCGTTGTCCTGGATCGGAGATGGGTAGATCACTTGCGGCGTCGGAAAAAGATCGCGGTATCTCTCGATGACGATGAAAACCCAATGGAGTTGGCGGCAAAGGCAGATAATCCGTTGGCTGAACTGGAATATCAGTCGTTCTTAGGAACCGCAAAGCAACGGGTCCGGAATGACCCTGACCTTCTGGAATTGATAGAAGCTGCCGATCTGCTCGACGACGATTGTCCCCATGTAAACAAAGAGCTAGCTGAGCTCATCGGAACGAGTGTCGCAGACATCGAGAACAGGAAAAAACGGCTGCGCAGATTGTTCACGGGATTCCGACATGAAATATGATGATAAAGGATTGAAAAGAAAAAAAGTCCTTAACCTGATAGACAACCTCTTTGGCAGGCCGGAGGAGTTGCCGGAAGGAGAGCTGAATGCGCTATATCAGCAGATCAGCCCGGAGCGCGACCCCAAGGAGTGGATCCGGTCAATGGCTCAGGAGACTGCAAGGACCTACCGGCTTCGAGGGGAGAACGTCCCGTATCACGTCCAGGCGATACTTGATGCGACTTCTGAGCGATCGATCCAGAATACCAAGCCGAGCGAGATGAAGAATCTGATCGAATCGTTACTGGACCCGAAGCCCCCACGCAGAATTCGGCAGAGTTTTGCCTATCGAAAAAAGTCGGGCGAGAAGCTATCGGAGAAGGACCGCGATCTGCTGGATCGATTGGCTAGCGAAATCGGGGAACAGGACGAGGAGGAGTCGTAATCTTGGAAAAAAGCGCGATGCTTGCGACCTACCTGGCCGATAGGCTAAGGATTCGCGGCAAGCCCGACGTGGCGTTGATCGCGGAAAAACTCGGACTGGAGGTTCGTGAAGTCGACGCCGAGACTTTTGACGGCGCCCTTGTCAGGGTACACGACAGGCGTGGTGGAATTATCGCCATCAAAGCTTCGATTCTCGAGCCGGGTCGTAAGCGATTCACCATCGCGCACGAGATTGGACACTACCTCCTGCCAGGGCACTACCAGCTTGGCGCATGCGTGCCGGAGGTTCTTGAGCGATGGGCAAGCGGGCTGCCCGCGCCAGAGTTGGACGCAAATGAGTTTGCTTCCGAGCTGCTGCTTCCAACCAGATACGTTCGTCCTATGCTCGCTTTGGGACACCCTGACTTTGCCAAGATCCAAAGGACAGCAACAGAGTATGAAACGAGCCTGACTGCGACGACTCGCAAGTTCCTTCAACTGACCGAGGATCCCTGCGCGATGGTCTGGAGCAGTGCCGGCGTAATCAGGTGGTACCAGCGCTCCGAAGCCTGCACGGTCTTTATCCGAACGGGCCCCTTGGATCCTGAGTCGAGGGCAGCCGACCTGTTCAGAGGAGGCCGCCAGGAAAAGCCGATCTTTGAGCGAGTCAGTTCGGATGTATGGATAAGCCCTCCCGGCGACGAAACCGTCGAGCGGGTGCTCGAATGTTCCGTCTTTCTGAGAAACTACGATTCGGTCCTCACCTTGCTTTGGATTGAAAGTGAAATCCCGTTGCGATCCGAATCCGATGAGCTATTGGAGGAGCTTGACCCGAGCGAGTTCACGCTCGATCGCAAGACGTGGCCCAAGAAGTAGTCGGAAGACTCTCTTATCCTGGACCTGTTATTGCTCAGGCGGGTAACGGACAGGATCAATCATCGGCAAGGGAGATGGAATATGAAAGGAAAGTTTTCAAAGTGGACGAGCGCGGTAGTGAACGAGGAAATCTGGCTGGGCAAGCCCGGCATCGAGTTTCACGTCTGGAGCAAATACAAGAAGAGCCGGGCGAAGCTCGGAACACTTCAGGTAACAGTTGCTGGTTTGCGATGGTTGCCACACAAGGGCAAGCAGCAGGTTTTTCGATCCTGGGAAAAAGCCAGGGACTGGTTCGAGCAGTAACGGCTGGTCGGACAAAAACTGCTCAGAGGAGCTTTCCACCAGACTGGATCTTGGCTGCCACAGCAGCCGCTAGATTCTTTGGCTTTCGGGCCTCGAAGTCTATCTGGTTGACGCGGGCATAGTGCCATTGCTCGCCGGTTTGTTCGGAGATGCGGGCACACCAGTCGCGGATGGCCTCGTCTTTGGCTTCCGTGCCCTCCCAGATACGACCCTTTGTTTCAATGATCCATTTGATCTCGCTCTTGCCGTTTCGCTGAACCACGATCCAATCCGGGTGGTAGAATCCGATGGCGCCGCTGGGCTTAAGATAATCGACACGGAATTCGGTGCCCGATTCCCCCTGCTCTGTTGTTCCGAGACTGGCAAACTGCAAAACATCCGAAGCATCATCAAGGAATTGTGCGAACCTGCGCTCGAAGTCGTTATAGGTTGCGACGTAGTTAAATATCGTATGTTGCGCCTCGAGCGGCGGCAGATTTCGCAGCCACCGGAACGGCTTGGTGTCCGACAGTTTGTGATCTTCTCTCTCGAACTCAAGGGCTCGCTTCTCTACTGTTAGCTCGGCGATGCGGCGGGCCAGGTACTTGGCAATCCCTTCCTGAAGCTCGAGACGATGCAGGTGGGAACGAACCACCTCATCGTCGAGATCTACCTTCTTTCCAAAACACTGCTTTTCTACGTATTTGCGCACGATCGGGTAGAGTTCCGCGAATACGTTGGCGAGGCCGGCTCTTTGGATCACCTTTTTTGTGACAGAGCTCAGCAATTCCTGGGCGATGGGCACTTTCCCGGCTGCCAGATCGACCTGGTGGACTTCGGTTTGGGTCGTGGCGAATTCCATCTTGAGTGTGATCCGCAGAACCTCACTGAGCTCGACCTGCTCGTAAATCGGTTCGAACTTCGAGATATCCAAGGATGAGAGCTTCCGGAAGTTATGAGTAAGACGGGGTTTGGTGATCGGTATGGAAATGTCGTATGGGAGTCGCGCCTCCAGAGCCTGGATAACCACCGGCCGAGGTGGATCGTTTTTCGTAGTGGTCACGCCGACGCCTTCAGCCTCCAGCTGTTCCCGTACAAACTCTAGGAGTTTGCGGCTGCCCAGCACTTCCAGCGTTTGGGTGTCCGGTCCGATCCCGGTCATCTTCCTGAGGCCGCGGCCGATTACCTGCTCCGGCAAGATCTCTGCTTTTGCGGTGAAAGGCCGGAGCCCAAGAACGACGGTGACGTTCTTTACGTCCCATCCCTCCCGGAGCATCATGACGCTGACGATGGCCTTGATTCTACTTTTGGCCTCATCGATGTCCCTTGCTGCCTTTCGAGCCTCTTCCAGACATTTCTTCGTGATTTCTCCCGCTTCATCCGTGTGGATTATTAGGACTTCGGATTCCTTGAATCCAAGCTCCTTCGTCTCCCACAGGTACTTCCCGAGCACGTCGGCGAGGGCATTTTTCTCAGCCATGATGAACAGTACGGGTTTTGTGCCCAGCTTCTTGTAGATACCGTGGTGCTCCTTCCAGCGCTGCACTGCGGCATGAATCCAATATCCGTATTTCTCCGCCACGTTTTCCTTGGTGATGTGCTCCGGCTCTCTTGCAGGCTGCTTCGGATCGTCCTCCTTGGTGACGATGATCGGCGCCTTGACGATGCGATCTTCCACTGCCTGGGCCAGAGGGTAGTCGCAGACTGTCCACGGGAAATACATGCCGTTCTGGTCTTTGGGCGTGGCGGAGAAGTCGAGCCACAAGGAGAGGCCGTGGGGCAACGATTTATGAATAGCAAGGAGAGACTGGCTCCAGGCCAGGTCCACGTCATGAACGTGATGCGCTTCGTCGTTAAAAACTACCAGATCTTTCAGATCCTTGAGCCTCTCAAGCATGGATCGCTGATGGGATGCCAGGTCTTTAGCCGGCCTGGGGCCCAGAAGGGCATCAATGGCATTTTGTGGACTCCAGGCTTCGTCGCGGGCTTCATAGAGCTGCTGGATGTTGGTCAGAAAGAGGTTTCCGGACGGGTCGGGTTCCGTGCTCTCTCCGCGCAGAATCACCTTCTGGCTCCAGGCGCCCTTCCACTCCGGCGGAATCAGAGGCAGCTCGTGGAAAACACGATTGCTGGCGAAGTCCTTCTCCAGCCGCTGATAGACAATCACGTTGGGAGCAACGAGAAGGAAATTGGTGGATAGGTCTGATCCAGGTTCCCGTTTTTTGTGGAAGTGGGCCCACACCATTGCCATAGCCATGACCCAGGTCTTCCCGGATCCCGTAGCCATCTTGAAGGCGTAACGACGCAGGTCCTCTGGCGGGAGGTCCTGAATTCCATCAGCGTTAAGCTCGGGGACATACCTGCGGATCTGGCGCTGGCCCCTCGTCGTAGTCTGGTGCTCGATCGAGCTGGATAACAGATCTTTGCGGAAAATCTCAGCGAAATGATCGATCAGGATCTTGGCATCGCGGTTCTGGTCCACTTCCACGACAAAGGCGAGCGTTTCCATCGCCTCACGCTGACAGAAGTAATAGCGGAACGGCGCCGGATACCCTTCGACGTCATGATCTTCCTCGAACCAGTACTCAAAAAGGCGGAGCGTCACATCGGAAGCGCCCGGGTAGCCCTCAGCGCGCCACTTGTCGACCGCGGCGCGGAGCTTCATAATGAGCAGCAAGGTGCTGGGGCGCCGTCCCGATTCGTCTATCCGCCAGCCGTAAGAAGAGGATGGATCCTTGACCAGAAACGATGCCGGTTTCTCCCAAGCGCAGCGGCCGGGGATTTCCGGCAGATCTTTGTCATACGAAATGATACTTCCAGGCATGGCTCCATTCTCCGGTTTGGGAACTATGACTCTTCTGGAGACGCTTTCACGCCTCGCTCATCGTTACATGCTACTTCCCCTCGATGAACTTGAAAGAAGCCCTCGCTCATGCCGGCGGCAATGCCAATCCCGTGGACGAAACGAAGCATATGGCAAGAAGCTCGCGCCCTTCATATAGAGGCAAGCAGCTCTTCCACCGCTTGTTTCAGCTGGGGCAGATTGTGCTCCACGACCGCCCAGACAATTTCGAGATTTACGCCAAAGTACTCGTGGATCATCTTGTCCCGCATGGCTGCGATCTCTCGCCATTGGATTTTGGCGCGGGTGTCCTTCGTGGCCGCCGACAACTGCTTCACGGCCTCGCCGATCACCTCAAGCTTCCTAATGACGGCATCCTGCTGCATCCGCTCGCGCATGAACGCCTCGTATCCCGGCGCGGTGTAGCGTTCGATGTCTTCGATCGCTTCCAAGATATGGTTGAGATAGATTCGGTCGTCCTTCACAAGGGCCTCGCTTCAGCCAGGATTCTGGCTCTCAGATGACGATTCACTCCGCCTTCCGTCAGGAGATCGACCTTGCGGCCAAGCAGTTCCTGCAAGTCCAGCCAGAGGCCGATGACATCCAGCAGGCTGCGCCCCGATTCGATGTCCACGAGTAGATCGATGTCGCTATCCCCCCGCGCCTCGCCGCGAGCGACAGAGCCGAAAACCCGCACGTTGCGCGCGCCGCGGGAGGCCGCCAATCGCAAAATCTCTTCTCGCTTTTCCGCGAGCAATCGCTCGATCGTCATGGAAATTCACCAAACTCGCAATGTCATTCTACTTCAAAGACTCGCTGATAGATTAACCAATGGCTCCGTCATACTGTAACTTCGAATGCCTGGGAGGTATCGTTTCCGAAGATGTCGATTACTTTTACCAGGATTCGATATTTGCCGTGCTTTTCGTAGGTGTGCGGATCTGAGGTCAGCGGGAGCGACCGATCTTTCCGGGTGCGATAGGTAACCCATCCCTGCATAAAAGTGTCGTTCTGGAAGTCCCAATCCACGGCCCAGTAGTCGATGTAGTCTGACCACTTCTTGACCTTACTGCGCACCTCCTCCGGAATCAGCTCGGTATTTGGGATGACGAAATCCTTTAGCGCCACGGTGGCCGTAAGCTTTTTCGGCTGTTTGATTTCGACCTCGAGATATGCCAGTTCAAAGAACCGGACGTCGCCTTTGTCCACCGCCTGCTGCTCCATCACCTCGCGTGGGATCTGAAGCATGAGCAGCTTCGCGCCCTGTTTTTTCGCCTCGGCAATCATGAGATTGTTGAGGCCCATCTCCCATTCCCAGCCGAGCACGTGCAGCTCGGCTTGCTTAACCCGGAGACATTCGGCGATTGAGGCATTGATTTCATCAATGGTTACCGGTGCGTCGACGGCTCCGATGTGAACCATTCCCCGACCCTTTCTGCCGTGAAGCTGTGTGAATCCAGCGACAGGTTGGGCTCCATAGAGTTTGAGGACAAAGGCTAAATATTCATATATGGCTTGTTCAGTTATCCCCGTGCTCTTCTCTCCGAACGTCATGCCTTGCCAGTATTGCCGTTCGTACTTTCCGAGGTTGAGTATTTCGAACGGCCGGCAATTTTCGATGTCAAGAAAGCGCTTGCGCGTTGTGTGTATTGCAAATCGACCCAAATCGCATCCTATCCACCGGCGTCCTTGTCTTTCAGCAGCCAGTAGTGTTGTACCTGACCCGCAGAAGAAATCTGCAACGATGGATCCCTCTCGTGATGAGGCCCTAACTATTCGTTCTAGAAGGGATTCTGGTTTCTCCGTGGCGTACCACTGCTGCCCAGGATCCTTCATTCCGAACCAGATATCTTGAATCGAATAGCCTTCGCTCTCATCTGCATAGACTTTCTTTCGCGGATTACCGGTGCTTGACCATTCTATATGGCCCCCCCCGTCAAGTTCATCGAGCGTTTCCGGCACATATCTCCAATGGTAATTGGGAGGAAGTGATATCCCTCTCCACGGCTTTCCCGTAGAACCGTAACGAGTTCCTGGAGCATGGAGAGGTGCCGTTTTGTAGCGAACACCCGTTTTTGCGTCTACCAGTGGAAAATCTTTTTCAACCTGCTCCTCAGATCGTTCCAGAAAAACTCGATTCCAGACTGGGTTGCTGCCTTTGGTGTAAAGAAAAATGCAATCATGAATATTTCCAAACTGACCGCTCGTATAATTCTTCGGATTACATTTTTCTCGAATTATCTCGTTGCGAAAGTTATCACTTCCAAACAGCTCATCTAAAATCGCCTTTACATAGTGACCTAGATGCCAATCCAGATGCACATAGATGGATCCTTGCTCTGACAAGAGATCTCTCATCAAAAGCAATCTGGAAGAGATCATATCCAAATAGGATTCCAAACCTCGACCCCAGGTATCACGATATACCTTCTCTTCAAGGATTGACTGCTCCTTTTCAATTTCAAACGATCCGTCTCCGATCTCAGTAGAAAAGGAGAAGTCTGCGCCTGTTGCAAACGGTGGGTCGATATAGATTAGGTCGATCTTTCCAGCAAATTTCTGGAGTAATGAGCTCATCACAAGCGAGTTATCACCCCAAATGAGTTTGTTCCTCCATCCGTCTTCAAAAGTGTTACCCTCCCTTCCGTCATATATATCGAACAGCGAGAGGTTCCTTGGGGCTTTCTGCATTTCTCTTGTCGCCCGGCTTTGGTTGACCGTCTCAATAACCTGAAATGGTAGACTGACGCGCCTCACCTCCTTCAGCGTCCCATCCTCCATATATTTCCCCGGCCAAACCAATTCCGTATTTGTCACCCGCCTCATCCCCGGCGGCGGTTCTGGCAACCGACGAATCTGCTCCTGTTGGTTGGTTTCAGCATTCTCTTGGCCGTTCATTTGTTTGTTCTCCTTCAGGAATGTTTTTCGAGTCGAGGCTCTTGGCTCCCGCAAGCGGTCGCGGCTAGCGGCTTTGTCTCCGCTGGAAGCGCGCTCAGATCGTAATAACCGCCGGATCAGTTTCTTTCGCCGTCCGTTGCTCGCAATCCCTATTTCCTCGCATACAGTTTTGATTTCAGTCTCATAAAGATAATCCAGGATCAACTCCGGAGTCGCCCGGTGCGAGCGGGAGACTGCCGCCGCCACTTCAGTCAGACTCCGGCGGTCGACCAGCCCGGATTTCAAGATCATCAACGATGGCCTTGAGAGCATCCCGCCCGATAGCATCCAGGATGACATTCTTAAGCTTCATCGAGATTCCTCGCTTCCGGATTCCTCAGCAAAAGTAAATCTGCTCTTGAGCTGGTTGCCGTGGGAATAAGGAAGGAAATGGTCGTGCTGGAGACGTCCAACGACAATTCCCGGGGCGATACCGATACGGTGGGCAAACGAGGAAATGCTGCTGTGATCAAATTGGGCACGTTCCACGAAGGCATCATATTCGCGCCGCGGAATCAGAAGGTCGCGGGCGAATTGGTTGGCCGCTTTTTCGGCATCAGTGTCAGTTTTGGATTGCCCGCATCCCAGTCCTTTTCCCTCGATAAAGATCCCCCGCTTGCCGTGGAGAAGAATGTGCGCGGCTTCGTGAAAGAAAGTGAACCACAAAAGATCGTCGCTCTTGCCGCGAAGACTGAGTTGAATAAGCGCCTTGACCGGATTCAACCAGCGGGTCGACCCGAAAATGTGCGTCCCGGGCAGCTCAGGAACAAAAACAACGGCAACGCCGGCCTTGGCACAATCCCTTTTGAGCGCAGGTTCGAAAGTCTCCGGAGGTGTCGGGGTAAGGCTTCTCGCCTTCTTAACCGTTTCACGGAATGTAGCGGCGTCATAGGGGCGGCATGTGACCTGAGCTGCTGCCATTTCTCCTCGGCGCATCCAGGCGGCAATAGCCTGAGGGTTGGCTTGGAATGCCGGCGACCGGCGGAACGCGGCCTGCCGGCTGGTCCACAGGCTTTCCCATTCGTCGACGCCGGCGACACCGAAGTAGCTCAGCAAGGCCTGGAGCTGTTGGATGGGCGTCTTCTTTTTCGGCAGCCATCCGAATTTGATCATGGCCCGAACAGGAAAAGCATTGAGCCAAGACAATCCCTCTTGAAGCTGCTTTTCCTCCGCGAGCCGCGCTAAGGTCTCTCGGTAGTTGCGTTCAAGGTTGTTCCAGAAGGAGGCAGGCGGGCCCAACACCCGTTCAAGTTGCAGGGCCGTCTCCGCGGTAATGGCAGCCTTCCCCGCGATAATCTCGTTGATTGTTTTTTTCGGACGGCCCGTACGTTCCGCAAGCTCCGATTGGCTCATCCCAATGGCTTGCAAAGTTTCACGGAGGGTCTCGCCCGGAGCAACAGCATAATCTGGCTTGAACGAACTGGTAGGTTGCTTACTCATGGGTGTCCTCCACTCCCAGCACCTTTACGGCCTTGACCTTGTCCCAGTCCAGCCCACCGTCCGGCTTGCGCGGCGTTTCGTCGTAATCAGGCACGATCAAAAGGCGATAGGGCTGCTTCAGGTCCAAGGAGATCTGCCCCGCTCGATTTCCCTTGAGTTCATGGGCGCGCACCTGGGGCAACTTGCGCAAGTCGGCAAGATTGTCCGCGGCCTCGATCTGGGTGAGTCGGAGCATTATTTTCTTCGCTTGCTCCGATCCCCATCGACGCACCAGGATCTTTTTATCGGAGAATTCTTTGCCAAGACTCTTGGTCCCAAACGAGATTAGCATACATTGCTGAATTGCATCAATTATTTTTAACCTTCGGGGTTAATGATTGTGTCATATTCTTCGACAGGTAATTCTTCTTCTTCACACAGGCTCTGCCATCCATGGTCATAGAGAAACTGATTTACCTGCCGTGCAGGGTCCTGAATGCGATGAATCTTAAAATCATCCTGTTCGGCACGTTCAACCACATAAAGCCAAAAACGGTCTCCAAGGTCCGCTGCCGTCTCAAATTGCGGCTTGCTCATCCCAGCTCCAAGCGAGCCCCAATCGCCGGAGAGAGATTTTACCTCGATGAATCGCAAGACCTCGCCGTTGGCATTCTTCGATTCGATGTCGTAACCTGGATGATTTTCGGGCATTTCACGCGGATGACGAGTATGCTTCCTTTCATATTCCAGGACACGATTCACGCCTGCCTGGTCGACCGACTGCCGCTTAAGATTTATCGCTGGATCCTCTGCCTTATGTGTCCCGTCCTTGGGAAGAACGTAGGTCCTCAACTTTCCCTGTTGATTCTTGCCGCTTGTGGATGACTTGCGCAGAATGATATCTGGAGGCAGATTCTCAGGGGGTGGCGGGGATGGTTCTGGCACATCAGGGCCGATCAATTTTTTGATGGCCTCCGCCGGCGTGTCTGAGTGGTCAGGCGTCACCGCATCGGTCGGTGGAGTTGGCTGTGGGTTCTCCTCTTCGACAATATCAACCAGAACAGCTTCCTCTGGTGATGGCTGCGGCCCTGGCGCCTGGACGTGGGCGAATCCAAGTTCATCCAACATTGAATCTGCTGCCTCGGCGCTCTCTGCGGACAAGATTTCCTTGATGGAAGAAGCAAGCTGGCCCGGCTCCAATCCTGGAAAGAGAGCAAGCGAGACTTCTCTCGCAACGGCGGGCCAGGGAACCTGCCCTTCGCGCAACACAAAGTAGAGAACGCCATCCTCTCGATGAAAATGCGCGGGAACCGTTTTCGGCTGGCTAAAGACTCGGCGATTGAATGCCATCAAGGAGAACCGGATCTGGAGGTTTTGTGCGGCATAGAATTTTATCCGGTCCAAGACTCCGTCGATCGAAATATCTCCATCGCTGACATTTAAGGCTGCCCAAACTCTGGTGATTTGCCGACGGCGGCTGCGCATCCTCTCCAGAAGCATCTCGTTTTCAACAGCATCAGCGCATTCAACCAGTTCAGGATCGATCGCGGCCGAAAGGAATCGCACGCCAGCCGCGACCATTGCCCGCCATCCTTCTAAGGGCCTCGGTATGACGATCGCGCCTAATGATTCGCCGAAGATCGCAGCCAATCCCGGTCGATCCTCGAAGAACATGTGAGCCGGCGGCACCAGAACCTTGTTCCCATTGGGAACGACCTTTATCGATTTTAGGGGCGCGAAGAAATCCCCGTTTGCATCACCATCATCTAAAGCGCCATCCAGAATCTTCCAACAAGATAGGACCACCGCCTGCGTGCCATCATCCAAAGGCCGATTTTGAGATCCAAACTCGGCAGCAATCTCCAGAAGCACTTGTCGGGCGTCCTCACGATCAGGGGTCTCCCGAACTCCGAGCCGCGAAAAGAGATCGCTGTATCGCCGCAGATTGGTCCCAAGACGATAGCGATAACGGCCAAACGGATGCTCGCCCCAATAAACCTGATCCGGCCTAACATAGGTGTTGTCATCAAGAATAATGCATGCCTTTTCTCTCAGGCTTTCAATCGCGGGATGCTCGGCCTTATCGTTCAGGACCCTATAAATGTCCCGGTTTACGGGGATTCGATTTTGAACACAATAAAGCATGTGGGAGACGATCTTTGCGGCGCTTGGCTCCGATGGTATGCCAAGCCAGCTCATGAATTTGGAGCACTTGTTCTGCACCGCAACAGGGATATCCAGAAAGTCCGCTTGACTCTCGAATAAATATGACCTAAACGCATCAAAAACCTCTGTCGGCCGGAACCATTTATTGGTGCAGTTCTGTGCAGGCAACCAGTGCGGCGATTTGAGGATTAACAGTGTCTGCTCATCCTCTTGCGATTCGATAAAACATTCGCCGAGGTATTGAAAAATGACACCTATCCAGATCCGCGCGTTTTTATCCGGCGATTTAGCAGCGATCGTCTTGATACACCGCAAGGTGTCTTCGTAACGCGGTCTTTCGGCCACCCCCACCCACAGGTAGAATTCTTTTAGAGCCTCGAGGTGTTCGCGCAACAGAAGCGCTACTGGTGTGTTATCTCCCAAGACATTCTTAATGATGGCCGTGCCGAAGTAGGTCTCGGCTGGTTTTCGATATTGCCCATCGACGCATTCCACGATGGAAATCTGCGAAAGGCTGTGGAGGATTTCCTTGTCGCCACGGAACTCTCCCAGGCGAGTCGCAAGCAAAGAGACAAGGGCTCGCTTTTTCTCCTTTGCTACATTGGTATCCGCAAATACTTTGGGTATGAAGTCGGTGACATAACGATTAAAGCTAAGCTCTTTTGCACCGAGGTCTCGCAGGAATTCCTGTCGTTCCTCCAACTGGTTCAGGTCTACGATGTCCGTGAGGCCGATGGGATCGACAAAATCGCCTGGGAGGACCAACTCTGACAGGGGCTTGAGTCCTGTGGAACATGGGAAAATGGGCAGGCGAGTAAGGGCCTGCTTTGATTGAGGCGACTTTAGAATTTCCTCCCGCCGGTCTTCGAACCAGGAAAGCAGTTTTCGCACGTTAGTGGTTGTGAGTCTGGTTTTAGCTTCGTCGGCATCGTCTTTTAAAGCCGTGGCTAAGAGGGATATAGCGGGGGCTGCCGTCAGTTGTGGGCAGAGCGAATGAAAAATCGGGATTTGCTCTTGATCACGAGAAAGAAAGGGCAGTAACGGGAGAATCTTATGGAAAAGCACCTGGGTTTCCTCATTTGCGCGAAAGATCTCCCTGCAGGGCAGGAAGGCGCCGTCTGCCGCCTGCGCAATGGCACACTTCCCTAATGCATCGAGGGCAGATTTTTGTTCCTCTTTTCTCACGCGATCTAGAAGAACCGCCAACTCTCGATAAAGGAGTTTTCGGTGCTCATCTGCGCTGAGGAATTCCGGCAGGGCGCGAGGCTCAATCTTCTTGGTTAAGCCCGCAAGTTGGAGAGCACGCGCAATGTCCATGATATTCGGGTGCCGCACGTTGATGTCCGAGCTATGCAGCAGATTGAAATGAGGACGCAAATCCGGGTGGACAAGCGATAGGTTGAGTCCTTCAAAAATAGGGACGGCTTCCTCCTCATCCTTTGTGAGAAGTAGAAGGACGTCGGATGGTTTCTGCCATTCGCTCTTGGTTGTGTAAACGATTGGAGAACCCTGCAACCGTGGCTGGAGAAGGTCCCAAAACCGAGAAAGAGTTCTCTCCTTTGTTCCAGCCTTTGCTTCCTGGGAGGTTACATGTATGGCTTCAATCATTGCCCAGAACTTCTTATGTCCCAGCAGGAACGGAAGCCGTGGGAAAGCAGCTGCGAGGACATCCGCTGATGCAGTAATAGCGGCGCGGTTCCATTCCGACTGATAGTCGGATTCCAGGATGATTCCCTTGCGATCATTACTCGGAAAAAAATCTGCGTTTATGTGAAATGGAAGGGATGTTTCATGCTGGGTGGGAAGGAATGCGCAAAAAACTCCGGTGGATAGATGGGCATCGGGGATGGCAATAGTCACATCGGCGGACCTCTTCGGCTCAATGCGACCGGAATGTCTTTGTTTCAATTCCTGGGCTTTTTGTTCAAACTTCCCTTTTTCGAGATGCCAGATACGATCTGGTTCGCCGCTGCATGCGATTATGAGGCTGTCCCCTTCGACCATACACTCATAACGTTTGATCTCTTTGCCATTCTGTTTGACCGAGATTTTTCGGATTTTCTTCAGAAAAATCATCGCCGTAGGCAAAGCGGATAATAATTCTGTAAGCAATTCCATGGGGGTTTCGACCGATATGGCCTCAACGCGAAGGTTTCTGCGCAAGGGGCTATTCGGGTCGGCCGCCCAGGGGAAGATGAATCGTGTCCGCGGCAATGCAGAATCTGTACAAATGTCACAGCCTGGGCATACCAGAATCCGCTCATTTTCCGCTCGATCCTCTTGAAGAATCCAATGTCTGCCCGCGGAAATGAGCTGAGGATTGTCTGAGATTTGGTAAACGCTCAGAAAGCCGATCCCAAAAGCGCCAGTAGTACCTGATTCGTCTCGCTTATCAGCGCTGGCCACCAGGCGAAACCGGTGAAAGTCGCATCTGTGGGCTATCAACTCGTTCGTCAGCCAAGGACAGGCATGGAGCTCTTGGTGATTGCAGTCCGTGAATGTTCCATCGTTGTCGAGGATCAGGGCATCAGCGCGGACATCAAAAGCCATCCACGAGGCCCCAGTGGCATCGTCAGCATTTTGAATGAGCTCGTAGGCAAGTGTCGATAAGCCGCGTAAATCCCGAAGCTTTGCCCCGAGATTTCCGAGATAATCGATTCCCCGCGAGAGGTGTTCCAATTCGGCCGATTGGTCAATCATCGGGACATGACGGTTCCTTTTTCAAAGTTCATTTGCCTTCAGCAGTATCACGCCCTCGTGGTGGCAGTAGCTCCGGAGGTCGCATTCCTTGCAGATCTTTTTTTCTGGCAGTTGCTGGATGGCGAAGACCTGCTGGAGGATCTTAGAGACCACCCGGTCAAAGTGGGCGCCGGCTGCTTCAACCAGCTGTGGGCGGTATGGAAACTCCATCAAGGCATTTTCTTTCCCTGATTCCGCTGTCCAATAAAGCAAGAGGCGATCGGGCCGCTGTCCTCTCCTTTGCTCCAATATATGCGCGTAGGTGCAGAGCTGATGCTCGTAGGTTTCCAGAAGTTCCAGGGAATCGACCGGTCTGGGGGAGGTCTTGAAGTCGAGCAGTTCCAGCCGGCCGTCGCCGCCCATCAGAAGATCCACCTTGCCCGTCAGAATGTAGCCCTCTTTCTCCACGGAGACATCCACCTCGGTTTCAATCACGCGCGCCATTTCCTGACGATTCTGTTCGAAATAATTCATGACCTGCTGGAAGGCCGATTCTTTGGCAGCTGAACCTATGGGGCGTACGTCCGTCAGGGAAAGAAAAGAGAAGGTGCGTTCAAATAGCAGTCGGATGCGCGATTCGTCCAGGCTGTTGAGCCTGCCGTCCAGGACGACCCGATGGATTTCCTCAATGGTCTGGTGCACGAGCAAGCCGAAGAAGATGACCGCCGACCGTGACGGAGTAAAGTCATACTCCCGGAAGAACTGATACTGGCGCGGGCAGGTTTCATAGATCTTGAGGTCACCGGTAAAGCTGAAGGAACGCTTTGCTGGAATTCGCTCCTTGGGCTCGAAGTTTTGGGCTGCCAGCAGATCCTTCCGAACATAGGGCCACTGCGGCAAGCCTTGCCAGATGGTTGTGAAATAGTCCTTGGGCTGTTCATGAGCCGTTAGCACCAGAACTTTCACGGGGCGAGAGAAGGCCACATAATGAAGCCGCATACGATCAAACTGCGTAATCCGATGCTCGGGCTCGAAGGGCGGACGCTGATAGTAAGGATGAAGATCCCTATCGATCTGTTTCGATGTCGAGAGCTGCTTGGTTAACGAACCGACGACCACGACCGGGAATTCCAGCCCTTTCGCCTGATGGATGGTCATGATCTGGACGTAGCCCTTGGGAAAGGGCTGGTCGGGATCCTCATATTCGTTGATGCCGCCGTCATGCAGTAGCCGGAAGAAACTGTTGAACAGGTGAAATCGAAGGAATTCCCGATTCCGATACGTGACGACCGTGTAATGGTAATAATTCTGGAAAGTATTGAGGAGCTGGGAGAGGATGGCGAGATTGCGCGCCTTGTTCTCATCCTTGACAAGGCTGCGGAACGGTTCAAATGCGAGCAGCCGGTAAAAATAATCGGCCGGCCGGAGGTCGAGCGACTCCCCTTCCTTCAAGGACTGGATATCGGTCACATAGTTCCGCAGGGCTTTCGCAAGCGGGTGCGGGGCGCCCCACCCGCGTCCCAATTCGACAATGCAGGAATCGACATAGTTGACGAGATCTGCAAGTGCGCCTCCTCCTATTTGGCCCCGTCCCTCGCCGTAATAGCCGAATATCACGGCAAGGCAAGCAATCATGAGGCGAACCTCATCGTTTTCAAAATAGGCCCGGGCGCGGGGGCAGAATCCAGGAATTCCTTTCGCAGACAACGCTGTGATGTATTGCCCGCTGTGATCCTGGCGGACGCTGTGGAGCAGCAAGGCGATCTGGCTGTAGTCGCCGATCACCTCTTCCTCTTTGAGGAATTTCACCATTTCCGCGAAGCGCTCTGTTTCATCGCGATGGTTGCTTCCCCAAATGCTGAATATTGCCGGATAGTCCGGGTGAACCGAATCGGGATCGGGTTGGATCGTCTTGTCATAACGGAATGAAGCGCCCGACGGATTTGACCACTCCGCCGATGCCATCCAGCGGTCGTAGGCTTCTACAATTTTAGGATGCGATCTGTAGTTGGTTGTCAGCTTGATTACCTGCGTATTAGGAACTCGGGTGGTGAATTCCAGGATATTCCTTACCGTAGCGCCTCGGAACCGGTAAAGGCTTTGGTCTTCGTCACCGACCACGCAGAGGTTGCGCGTCGACTCCGTCAGCTTCAGAAGGAGCTGTTCCTGAATGAAATTGGTGTCCTGGTACTCATCCACCATCACGTACTTGATGTCGCGGGTAATGACTTGAAAAACCTCGGGTTCGAGCAAGAGGTCATACACGATCTTCTGCTGATGGGCGAAATCGAGCCTATTGTTATCAAACAATGCCTGCCGGTACGCTTTGTAGGATTTGCCCAGGTCGCGGACAAAAGGCCTCGGATCGTCAAGCAAGGCAGCGGGGTCAACCAATTCCTCGGTGATCTTGTCGAAGTACCCTCGCACCCCTTCAATTGCCGTCCATTTTGTGGTCCATTTACCCAGGTACCCGTTCTCAGTGGGATCTCCGACGATCTGATCGAAATGGTCAAAAATAAACAGGAGCTGGGTAAGTTCATCGAGCGTTTCGTAGTTGCTCCCGAGAGGCGTCCTGTGCCTGTGGATGCTGATGAGACGATTGCACATTCCGTGGATTGTAGTAGCCCTCAGCTCGGACAGATCGCCCTTGTATCCGACTTTACGCGCCGCAGCCGAGATTCGATCACGAAGTTCGAACGCGGCTTTTTCCGTGAAGGTGCAGATCAGCATCTCTCTAGGCGTCGCCTTTTCCAGTAAGAGAAGGTTGATGGCACGCAATACCAGGCTCATGGTCTTGCCAGATCCGGGTCCAGCGATCACAAGCAACGGCCCTTCGCCATGGGCGATGATGGCGCGCTGGGAATCGTTCAGGTCGGGATACTCTTTGAGGAGGGAAGGGGCGATAGTCAAAGGAGCCCCTCCGTTCTAAAACTGAAGACTCTATCGAGAGAGACAACAACGTGATCCAGCACCTTAATCTGGACAGCTGTTGCCGCCAAGACAAGTGCTTTTGTGAGGACTTTGTCCTGCTCGGTTGGCTGGACATTCCCATTGGGATGGTTATGAGCGAAGACCAGCGCTGCGGCGTTGCGGCGAAGCGCAGCTTCCATCACCCGGCGAGGGTAAACGACAGCCCTGTCTGTAGTTCCCTCTTCAAGGGTCTCGATTCCATCCCTCAGTAGGCGATAGCTGGAATCTAGATATCCGACTTGAAAAACCTCATTGGGGAGTGCACCTATTCGCGCACGCCAGAAGCTAAATAGAGCTTGCGGATCTATGAGGGAGTCGTGTCCTTCCGCGGATTGCTGGAGATAGAGATTTGCGGCTTCCCTAATAATGCGAAGAGCAACAGGTGTCACTGGCCCGATGCCTTTGACCAGCTGCAGCTGTTCCAGTGGTGCATCCATGATTCCCCGAAGGCTGCCAAAACGGGCAATCAAGGCCTTGGCTTGTTCTTTAACGTCCCCTCGCGGGATCGCCAGACTCAGCAACAATTCGACGACCTCGTAATCGGCAAAACCTGCCAGCCCACTTTTAACGAATCTCTCTCGCAACCGTTGCCGGTGACCGTGATAGTGCGGGTGCGAATTCATGGCGCGATCGTCCGATTTCACATCTTTCCCTTCGAAATCTCCAATTAGTGTTGCTCACCCTGGGTGCCAGGCTTGTACCAATTCGAGGCTCAAGCCTGCAATTGTTTGTGATCAGGCTGATATCCGGGGTCATTTCCGCTTCACGAACTCCGGGATGGCTTGATACAGCCTCGAATATCTCCGCGAACCCACCGTCGGCAAGGACTTAATCCTCCTGCCGATCTTAGTTCTTCCGGTCCTCTTCGAGGCCTGAAGCAGAAAACCTCGCCTGCTTATCGGGCCGTCCCTTAACATGATCTTTTGTCCACGTGTTGCGAAAGACTACCAGCTGCTGCTCTTCCATCTGGGCGAAAAAGGAAGGACAGCGCTACAATAATGCATCCCCGTAATTTCTGGCAACCATTATCGTTTCGGCGGCCGGCCCGTAAGTCATGGTGGGATGAAATCAGAGCCCAGCAGGCTGCCCGAACAGACTCATTCAGCTCTTTTCGAAGAGGAACCAGCATAGCGGGGCGAGGATTGGATCTCGCCTGAGTACGTCGCGCATGTCTATTATGCGCACGGCAGAAAGATGGAGAAGCTTGCCGTCGGTGAGTCGGAGCCAGGTTAGTGAGGTGAGTTCAGTACTTTGTCTGGACCAGAAAACCCGTGCGGTCCGGGCAGGAATAGCCTGATCTGTCTTTGTGTGGATTCAGAGCGGTGTCGGGCGTGTGCTGCGCTTGGATGTAACTTCGCACAGGGGAGATGAGATTCCATATCGCGGCCTGCTCCTCCGGCGTGAGGCTGAAGAAATTCTCAATATGCCTGCGCGGCACGATGAGCATGTGCCCGGCGCTGACCGGGTAGCCGTCTGGAAACGCGACGGCCAATTCGTTGCTTAGTATGACCGTAGATTCCGCTATTCTTCTGCAAAAAAGACAGTCACTCATTTTAGCTCGCCTTGCGGAACAGATCGTAGCGCTCGGCCAGGAAGTCGCGGTTAGGCCGATGGAGCTCAGACCTGGGAACCAGTATCCTGTTACCCTGGAAGCCCTGCAACCCATGGATGAGCATCGGGCCATCCACCTCCTCCAGGATGTCGTCCCTAATTTCCACTACGAGATCAGGACGGATCCCAAGGATGTGGCGGTCGAAGGCGGCATGATGAAGAGTACACAGGGACAGTCCATTCGAAATGAGAGGTTCGCCGCGCTCATGCCTGTCCGGCAGGATGTGCGCCGCTTCAAGGAGCTCGGTGTGCCGCAGCCGGCAGACGGCGCAATGCTCCCGGTAGGCCCGAAGCACCCGCTCGCGGAACGTCTGCTGGTGCATCCGGCGCCGTACTAGGGCAGTCACATAGGAGCGACGTATCGCGCCCTCATCCGTCTCGGCCATCGTCATCTCTCTGCGTGCCAGAGTATGATCGTCCAGGGCGACGGAAAAAGAGAGTTCCGCCGGATTGTCGTGCACCAGGTAGGCCGGCCAGCACGCCATGTATCGACCTCGGGCAATTCCGTGGAAATAGATCAACGGCAGGTTGCGCCGCATGATCTCCCGGAGGCCGGCATTGTCCCGGTGGTTTGGGTTCGTGCCCCGATAGCGATATCTCAGCAGACCGCTCTCTTCAAACCCATCATCATAGGGGCGGGGTTGCCCCTCTATGATAGGCACCGTTTTGATGGTCAACGGCAGCTCGAGGATCTGGGGCTTGAAGATTCCCTGCGGCCCGATCAGCGGAATGCGCCTGCCTTCGAACAGAAAGCCTTCCGCAAGCACCTGCGAGGGCAAGACCTCACCTTGCAGCTCGACCTGGGATTCAAGAAAGCTGAACGCCTTCAACCGAACCTGATGGTCGAGATTCATGGTGCTCATATCGGGCATGTTGGTCGAGGTAACGAAAAGACCAAAAAAGCCAACACATTATAGCGCGCAGAGAAGAACATCGCCTTCACGATTTAAGGGAATCGAGATTCTCTTGTTGGTGCCAACCCCTCAGGCCGTGCTTACATTCCGGCCATCAAGCCTGTACCTGTTTGACGATGCGTTTCAGCATAGGCTTGAAGCGTTGAACAGCTGCGTCCAACCATTTATTCCACAAAGTTGCGCAGCCGGGATCGTGACCGAATTTGAGCAACTTTCGCCGCTCTGTAGGAAGAGGAGTATAAACTACAGAACTGCGCAGTGGCTCAATTCCGGAGAGTGCTTCCTCCAAGCCACAGAGCCAGAATCGTAACGGGACGAGACATTATGAAATTCGACTTTCCTTTTGATCCCATCAAACGCTCTGCGGAAATCGAGTCACTGGTGATGCAGAATAGCCGCCGGCTTTACTACCGGTTCCGCTCATCCGGCCACTATGGAGGTGTGGTGACTGCCGATACCGTCGGCTGCAACATTCTCTGCGCCTATTGCTGGAACTACAGGAAGAACGAGAATCCCACTCAGGGTGAATTCTGTTCGCCCGCCGAGGTGATCTCGAAGCTGAGGTCGGAAGCCGGCAGAACCGGGACTCAGCACTTTCGTGTCTCAGGTGCGGAGCCCGTTTTGGGGGAGCGTTCTGTGAGACATCTGGCCGAGGTGTTGCGTGCGTTTCCAGGAAGATTCATCGTGGAAACGAACGGAATCATACTCGGATACAACCCGGGGTTCCTTGACCTCCTGTTACATCACAGTCCCTACATTCGCCTCACGATAAAAGGAGATTCCCCAGATAGGTTCCAAGAAATCACTGGAGCCCAAGGTGCGGCATTCCAGTTCCAGTTAAACGCCCTGAAGGAACTGCGTAAGCGAGGAGGAACCTATCGGATCGCCGCCATGGCGGGCGCGGCAGATCCAAACGCGCTCGACAAGCTCTTCCCGCAAGAAGATATTGAATGGGAAGAATTCCAGAATTTCGGCAACGCGGAGCGTAATCTCTCATTTCGCGGCGTCAAGCTCGACAGGAATTGATCCACAGAGTAAAAACCTGTTTTTATGAACAGAGCGGACGCAGAAATGGATCGCATAAAAGCGAGTCGCGAGTGTCGATGATACGGGCCGTCGAGAGAGCGCGGGTTAGGGCGATGTACATGCGCTTTTGGTAATCGGGCTTATCCAACGCCAGGCTAATGTCGGTAATTATAATGGCGGGGCGCTCCGGGCCCTTGAAGTGCAGAAAGGTCTCCGCCACTACGTTCGAACCGGCGTCGGCATCATGGGCGCGCACGACGTGGTGCGTGCCGATGATCTCCCGATGCACGATCGAGCCTGGCTCAGCGGCGCCGCGCAATGAAAGCACCGCGATGTCTGAAGCCTCGAGGCCCGAACCCATCAACCGGTCGATCTCGTAGCCGATGCGATCCAGCACCGTCCCCGTGCCGGGACAAGGCCGCACCGCAATGACATTCTGTTCTGACGCGCTGCGCAGTGCCGCAGTGTCCTCCGTCTCGCCAAGATAGCATCCGGCCAGCATGTGCACCGCCTCCGGGCAGCGATATCGGTTCTGCAACCGATAGCGGGTCTTGAACAGCTCTGCCCGAACCTGGCGGTCCGTCCAGAAAGACTGCTCAGGATCCCAGAATGCCCAGAGCAACTTGCCCCGGGAAAGCTCCTCAATCAGCAGCCAGTCGTCCTCCACGAGATCTTGGCTTTCATCCACAACGACTGCGTCCCAGGCCGGATTAAGCTTCGGCAGGGCTTCGGCAACCGCTTCGAGAACGACACCGGACCAGAATTGGGGCGTGTCCTCAACCACAACGTGCCTGCCCGCCTGCGCGAGCAGGTCTGTGGCATTGCGCTTGTTCATTCGAGTGGCCAGCCAATAGAAGACTGGCGTAATTGCGGAAGGCAGCGGTTAGATGTGTTTCAGGGAAAGCTCCATGCGTAGGCGTCCGGTTTTCTGCAGGTGCGCGATTAACTCCAGGAGGTTGCGCGCTTGGGGATTTCCCTTGGGACCTAGCATTCGCATGAGGCTTTTTGCCGACTTGTGGGTGAGACCGCTCAGCTTTTCAAAGCCGATCGTTGCGTTGATGTAATCACGCAAAATGGCCTTGCCGGTCTCGAGCTCTCCGGCGAGAAGACATTCAACACCCTCGCGCAGAAGCTCGTCACGAAAAGCCGGATCGCTTTCGATGCGGGCCTGAATGGTCTCTTTGAAATCGCGCGTTAAAGGCATGGCTATGTTCCCCTGGCTTTGCGCTCCTTATAGTCGTTCCAACACTCATGGGCGGCCAGGATGTCCTTGCCTTGGTGCTTCTTCGTCCCGCCGCCAATCAGGATAACGAGGATGTCCCCGTCCTTCCCAAAGTAGACTCGATATCCGGGGCCGAAATCGATCCGGCATTCATGGACGCCGGCGCCGACGCCCTTTGTATTCGAAAAATTACCCTGCTCGATACGAACCAGGGCGGTTGTGACCTTGGCCGCCGCCGGAGCGTTAAGACTTTCGAACCACTTCGCGAAAGGGCTGCGGCCCCTTGGATCAAGGTATTCCCTGATCGTGATCATAAGCAATGGTAGCACATCGGTTACCATGTGACAAGCGCATTAGGATGAACCCGGCGGGCGCCCCCGCGGCCAGTTCTGGCCGAATATGAGTGCTGGAACCAGCAAACTGAGCAGCCGCCTCTCTTCGGGAAGGAGGTGAGCCCCGCGGCTCTGAAGAGCTTCGACCTCGGCGATCAGGCGGTCATTTTCAGAGTCGCTTTCGATGACCGCGGGCAGGCTTTTCAGGAGCAGTTCCCCGTATAAATTCGTATCCGTCCGGGTGTTCATCGTTTCCACTCGCCCCTGCCGTATTCTGAATGCGTGAGGATATGCCGGATAAAGACGATCCGGCTTCGGTAGCCGATTTCCACAATCAGCCGATATCGGTTTCCTCGGATATTGAACACGGTCCACTTCCCGATAGCATCCGCATGAGGATAAACCCGCCTTACATCTTGAAGGTTGGCCCACAGCGACGATTTCGCCACACGGTACCAGACGTCGAGCGCGGCCTCGGCGTCCGAGTGGCCGGGAACTCGGATGCGCAGTGAGTGCCAGGCGTACCAGCCCTGCGGCAGTTGCTTCGCAAGCGCTTCATAGACCGCAAGCTCGGCGTGCGACTCTGTTGTCCTTGGCTTGTGCGGCGGCCACAATCCCGGCTTCAGCATGAGACGATTATTGTCCACATAGATCTGGGAATTGCCCATCCGCCGGACCCGTCGGCGTGAGCATGAGTGCAGGGGTACTCGGGTACAGGTCACGCCGCTACGTAATCACGCACGGAGACCTGGACGCCTGACTTGACGGCTTCCTCTGCCGTCCTAAAAAGAAGCTCGGTTGTCTCAGCATTGACATATTCTTCGCCGCAGTTAGCACAGATGTCCGCGGGAACGCCTTTGATCACCAGTGTTGCTCCACCTCGTTCCAGAGTCACCGTGGCTCTCCCCGGCTGGGTTTCACCCACTTTGCAGATCACGCACTTCATGGCTTTTTTCTCCTTCTGAAGCCGGGTTCCCATTCCTCCAAATCGGGCTGATAAACCGTTATAACAATCCTGATTTCATCATCGGCGTTGTCAGCCACAACCACGTGGATCGGCCTCGATGCCCACCAGCCAAGAACCAGCCTGCTCGGATACGGGAAATCATCCAGATATTGTTCAATCGTTGCTCCGGTATCCAGCACGTGCAAAACTGCCTCGTTGCTTATTTGGCGTTGAAACATTCGCTTGAGCGCATGAACCCGGAACTCCACTCGTCCCTTATCCATAAACGGACCATCTGCCAGTAAGCCCTGGCTGCATTAGTTGCCCAAGAGACATTATACGCGGACCTCCGTAAGGTGATGCATGCAAACTGGAGATGATATTCAACGCCCGTCACTACATTTATCTATTCGATAATCGAGGAGCCAAATCCCAAGGCGCTCCGGATGATAAGAACGATCCGCAATCCACATCGCCCAGGTTTTCAGGGCCAGTACTTTGCTTTTTGCGGGATGATCCAGCGGATGCCACCCCGAGGGTCGACGACATCGCCCTCATATCGCGGAATCACGTGCACGTGGGCGTGCGGGATCGTCTGGCCGGCGGCGCGGCCGTCATTTACCCCGATATTGAAGCCCTCCGGATGGTAAAGCACCTCCAGGTGTTCGCGGACCTGGCGCACTGTCTCCCAGATGCCCGCCTCGACCTCAGGTGGCAGCTCGCTGATGCGGATCACCACCAGCTTCGGGACAACCAGCGTGTGGCCCTCGGAGATTGGGTACTTATCGAAGAATGCGATGGCGTCCCGGGTCTCGAGAATCACACGCGCCGGGTCCAGCGGAAAAAATGGCGAATCGGGCGTCAACATTGTCTCAGCTCCGGAGGCGCTCTGCGCGCCAGGCCAGGGCACGCGGCGACGGGTGATGACGCTCCTCGCGCGGCAGGATGACTCGGCGTCCCTTGTGTTCCACGCACGCGCGATGGGCCTCGAGCCGGTCATCGAGGAGCGGCGATATCAGCCACACGGGTTTGCTGTAATCATCTCCATGGCTGGGACCCGGAGCGATCAGGTGCCGATCCATCAACCAATGGTGGTTCTTACAAAGGGCCATTCCATTCGGGGGCGAGTCATCGTGAGACTCCGCAAACGGGATCAGGTGAGCGGCTTCCACCAGGATCACGTCGTCCAGCATGAAGCGCACGCCGCACATCGCGCAGGTGTAATCGTAGGCCCGGCGCACGACACGCCCGAACGCAGCATCCCGGATCGATTCGGCTACGCGCTCGGCGGTATCGACATTGCCGCTTTCATCGTACTGCTCGCGCTTGCTGATCTCCTCCTCTTCGCGACACAGTTCAAGGACCGCCTCGTGCTTGGACGGAAAATACCGGTTAATCAGGGCGAGGCGGAGGACCTCGCGTGACTTTTTGTCCGCGATCAGGGCCAGGAGCTGTTCGTCCAGGCTCGCATGGGAAACCAGCTCCATGAGCTGGCCAGGGCCGCGGATATTGTGGGTCGCTGTAAGGATGGCTTCCATTCCCGGTTGAGGGTGAAGGTGCCAGAAACCGTCAGACTTCAGGTAGAAAAACGGATTGAACGGCGTGCGCTTGTCGCTGCCGGCGCGCACGACCTCGAAAAAGCGGCCGAAGATCTCCAGCAGGTCCGGCGAATAACGGATGCGGCCATCGGCCAGCCGCCCGGCTTCCGCCAGCGCCACCACCGACAGGAGCATCACCGGCTTGTGTGGACGCGGACGATCGCCCTCACGGTCTGTGCGCAGGTTTCCAAACAGCCGGGCATAGTGCGCAAGCGGCGTCGGACTCATGATGGTACGAATCTACCCTCATTCCTGTGTTTTGTTCAACCGGAACAACAGAGTCGTCCAGCTAGCTTCTGTCGCGAAACTCATTAGCTCAGGCGAAAGACCCCTCGATTTAGCAGATCAGTGGGGGCGGGCTTTAGCCCGTTCCCGGCACCCTCAAATGGGAATACCAACGGATTAAATTCCATGTCTGCGCTGAGAGAAAGGAATTACTGTCATGCAACCCGCTGCATCCATGGAAAGGTGGATTTGGGCACGGGCTAAAGCCCGCCCCCACTAAGGGGATCGCATCGGTACTCTGTCTTTCGGCTAAGGCAGTTTCGCGACAGAAACTAGCTAGATCCCGGACGGCCGTGGCTGACGGGGTTTTCCCAATTGCCGAGACGCATGAAGATCAACGGCGCCGCGCTGGGGCGCGGCGGCCCCAGGGCAGGCTGACCCAGGCGAATTGGCCGCAACACGGACTGTCACCGAATTTCCGATGAAATCCGGGAGGTCGAATGGCACAATAGACTCCACGGGAGGGCCACAACATGCCAAACTCGTTGGATCGCATTAGCATCAATCCAAAAATCTGCCATGGCCAGCCATGTGTCAGAGGCACGCGCATCATGGTTTGGCTGGTTGTGGAATATTTGGCCAGGGGAGACAGCATCGAGGCTGTCCTCGAGGCTTATCCTTCGCTCACAAGAGAGGATGTCCAGGCGTGCCTGGTTTTCGCCGCCGAAATGACCAAGGAACGGATCCTTCCCATCGAGGTCACGTACTAATGCATTTCAAGCTGGACGAGGACGCCGATCCGCGCTGGCGGCAGCCCCTCGAGCAAACTGGCCACGTTTGGCCGGCGAGAAAGGCGATTAAGACCCGGGAAGAGCCCGCTCTGGGTGCCGTCCATCGCGCAGTTGCATCACACATCATCGCTTCAACCGAGCATGCAGAAGCTACGGGTGCTTCGGCAGCGATGAGTTTCCCGCAGTTCTCCGTGCGAGAGGTGCGCGCGGAATACGGCAAAAGGATTTTCCACACAGGCGACGATCAACCGCCTCCTGAAACCATGGGGGCTGAGACTGAGTCTGGCTGCTATTGACCGTCGGGGGCGCAGTCACGCCGCATGACACGTCGCCTAACTGGCGCGCGCGATCGCAGAAAAAGCGGTTGCCCCACCATCAGGAAGGTGATGTGATGTTCGCGTTCCATGACCGCACCTGTCGCCGTGAGGATGAGTGAGGGGCACTTGGGTACAAGTCACTCCGCGACGTAATCGCCGACGGAGACCCGCACGCCTGACATGAAGCCACTGAGGTCAGGCCTGGAAAACTCACTTTTGACAACGTAGCTCACCGAGCGGCAAGCAGTCAGGAGCAAAGGCAAATCTTCAAGACCTGACCCCGGTCTCCGGAAACACAACGGCCTCCGCGGTGAGCTTTTGTTTTGCTATCGCCCCGTTTATCATCTTCTCGATCTCCACTGAGGCCATCCCCTCGGGGGAACAGACCGCAGGATCGATTCTCAATGTTACGGGGGCGGACTCCCTGCTGACCTTTCCGAACAGGAGGTGCAACAACTCCCATATCTCCCGATTAATCCTCCGGGTGTATTCGTCCTGCTGCATCGTGAGATAAATCATACGTATCCTGCTGTCGTTCGCCATGGCGTGGCCTTGCCGGGCACCGGTCTCCCAACGGTTGAGAACCACCTGGCTCAAACCGAGCAACCCGGCCATCTGCTTCTGGCTTTTTCGAAGCATTTTCCGCAGGAATACAATCTCTTCCCCCGTCAGCATCGAGGGCTTGGTCACGATCCGCCAGGCGATGCAACGGTGCAGCCGGCCAACACCAGGCAAAGCCACTTCCCGCGCGTGGCATGCGGGGCATTCCGACCATGGCACATTCATTAGATAAATGCCCGGAAGGCCTGATTCCGTGTAGTGATACAGCTTCTTCCGATTCCGAAGACCGGCTTTCCCACAATGATTGCACAGCATTTCTATTTTCCTTCAGAACGCCGTGATGAGGACCAGTTCCGAATTATTGATGTCGATGGACACAACCAGATGCAGTTCGCAGCCATCGCTATCGTAACCCAAGATTGTGTAGCGCCACTGACGGTGCTCCATATTCCATTCGGCTTTCCTTATCACGCATGCTCCGAAAAGCACATCCTCGGCATCCACCATTGTGGCGCCGGCATTTTTCAGTTCCACTTCAAAGTGACCGGTCCGTTGGAGGCGTCCGTTTTCCCATATCCACCGCGCCCTATCGATCACCTCATCGTCAGCGGGCCTCTGGGTCTGCATAGAAGTTAACCAGTGGTTAATCTCCTGTCAAGTCCATTTTCCTAGACTTACAATTCTGCGCATCGTCACTGTTTCGTCCAAGGCCTGAATATTTCAAAAGAGGCGACAAAAGATGGACGTTCGGACCTTCTGAATTACAGGAAGAGGGCCGGGGAGACGTGGAAAAATCGCGCGAGACGTTTCGCCTGAGTCCGGCTGATGGCCCGGCGGCCGCGCACGACTTCCGAGGCGATCCCCTTGGAGCCGAAGACTCCCAACAGGTCCTTCTGGCGAATGCCGCGGGCCCGCATCAGTTCGCGCAAGACTTCATCCGGAGCCGCCGCCTTGAGGCGGTATTTTGCTTCTTCGTAATCTTCAATCAAAAGCAGCAGCAAACTGAGCAGCCGCCTCTCTTCGGGAAGGAGGTGAGCCCCGCGGCTCTGAAGAGCTTCGACCTCGGCGATCAGGCGGTCATTTTCAGAGTCGCT
>Ga0315274_10001361_pt1 | contig 37599 bp, 24 predicted proteins | sample YL17G02_20_MG_FD_203700 | JGI IMG/M metagenome (GOLD analysis project Ga0315274, IMG submission 203700) | Sediment microbial communities from Yellowstone Lake, YNP, Wyoming, USA - YL17G02_20 | ecosystem: Environmental > Aquatic > Freshwater > Lake > Sediment | place: USA: Wyoming | collected...
CGGCCCCCCCGGGGGGGGCCGCAACGCGGGGGGAGGTCGGCCGGAGGCGCGCGCGCGGCGGTCGCCGACGCCGCGTCTCCATCCCCTTGCCGCCCTTCCCAATCGACCGCCGCCTCCCACTCCACAAGCACGGCATTCGAAAAGCAGGATGCCGGCAGCAGGTCGGCCGGGTCGACGGGCGGGCGCGGCGGCGACGCGGGCGGCGGCCGTCCGCGCGCGCGCGGCGGCGACGGCGGCCGCGCGCGCGGTGCGGGCCACGGCTCGTCCGCGGGCTCGCCCGCGACCAGGGCGGGGAGTTCGTCGTAGTCCGAGTCGGCGGCGGTGGCGGCGGTGGCAGCGGCGGCGGCAGCGGAGGGCGGCGCGCCGTCGCCCCCGCCCTCGCCGCCTCCCTCTCCCTCCCCTTCCCTCGCCGCCGCCGCCCGCAGCGCGTCCGCCTCGTCCCCCGACGCACCGCCCGCCGCCGCCGCTCCCGCCACGCGCGCCGCGCGCGCGCGCGCGCGGGACGCGCCCGCGGCGCGGCGCGCGCCGGCGCCGCGCGCCGGCGCGAGCGGCACGAACAGGTCCGACTGCCGCAGCAGCGCGGCGCCGTCCCGGTGCGCGAGCAGGGGGAGGGTGACGCCGGCGTCGGCGGCGGCGGCCGCCTGCTCGGGCCAGGCCAGGTCGCGGCGCGGCGGCGGGAGGGCAGGCGGGGGGGGCGGGAGCGCGCCGCCCGGCGGCGACGGCGACCGCGGCGGCAGGGCGCGCCGCCCGGCGGACGCGGGGCGAGTCGCGGCCGGCGTGGCGTCGTCCGCGTCGAAATCGTCCTCCGCGGGGGCCGCGTTGGCGCTGGGGACGGGGGGGCGGCGGGGGGGCGCGGTCGGCGCCAGAACCACGCGCGCCCCACGCTCTCCCTTCCCCCCTCCCTGACGCACCGTGCCGCCGCCAAGGCGGCCGCGGCCGCGGCCCCCGCGTCCGCCGCCAGCTCGGTCTCGCCCGCAAAGTCGCGCGCGCGGGCGAGCGGGCGCACCTCCCCGCGGTAGTCGGCCGCCGTCGCGGCGTCCACAGCGGCGGCGGCGGCGTCGGTCGCGTTGGTGGCAAGGGCGCCCTGGGAGAGGAGGGTAGGGAGCGGGTGGGGCGCGGCCGACGCCGCGACGCGACGCCTCCCTCCCTCCTCCACCCTCTCACCTCGGCCACGTCGCCCATGCGGCCGTCGCCGAGCGAGTCCAGGTTGTCCTTGGTGTGCTGTGGGGAGAAGGGAGGGAGGGGATGGGTGCGCAGCGCCGCGCCGCGCGCCGATCGACGCCGCCGCGCCCCGTCCCGCCCCACCCTCTCCCGAGGGGAGAGGGTGCTCTCACGTCATCCAGGTATTCGGCCTCCGACCGCAGGTTGCGGTCCACGTTGCCAAAGATGAAGCCGACGACGGCTCGCGGTTGGCCGTCGTCGCCGGGGTCGTCGCCCGCCATGGCGGGCGACGGAGGAGGGGGGTGGCAGGCCGCGGCGCGGCGGATTGAGGCGCGCGCGCCGGCGGGCGCTCGGGAGAGTGGATGGGCGGCCGGGCTCGCGGCAGTCTCTATCGAGTGAGGAGCCGCCGCGTTCTCCAGCGGCGCCAGGCGCCCCGTCACGGCCCCGGGCGTCGAGCCTCACGGCGGCCGCCCGCCGATGGCGCCCCACCGCGGGCGCGGCCGCGGCCGCGGCCGCGGCGGCGGCGGCCGCGGCGCCAAAGGGGGCCGGGGGCGGCCGCCGCCGACCGAGGACGACAAGTGAGAGGGAGGAAGAGGGGGGAGGAGGCGAGCGCGTCGCGCTAGGCGGCCTCGGCTCCAACAAGCCCCCCCGTCCCGCAGGCTCGCCGCGCTGGCCAAGCGGGAGCGGCACTCGCTCACCGTGCTGACCCGCGCCCTGAAAGCCGCGCGCCGCTTCGAGCGCAACAAGGTGACGCGGCGCGCCAAGGCGGCGGCCGACGCGGGCGACGAGGGGCGCGCGGCGGCGGCGGCCGCGCAGCTGGCGGCGGTTGGCGACGCAGGGGTGTTGGCGATGGCCTTGAGAAAGTCAGCCGTCGCGGCCGGCATCCGGGAAGAGTCGCTCGAGGACGCGCCCCCCACCCTCGACGCCGCGGGCTCCGTCGTCGCCGCGCGCCTCGCGGGCGCGCGCGCAGTCGCGGACGCGGTCGCGGACGTCGTGGCCAGCCTGGGCAAAGTGGCGTCCATGAGGACGAGGGAGAGAGAAGGGGGGGAGGCGGAGGGCGAGGGCGGGCGCGACGACGCGCCGCTGTCGGACGGCGACCGCGCGTCGTCGCCCGCCCCATCCTCCTCCCAGTCCCGCCCTCCGACGCCGTCGACGAGCGGCGGCAGCGAGGACGAGGGCGAGGCGGAAGGTGGCGACGGCGCCGCGCGCACGGCCCTGCTCAAGGCCGCCGCGGCACCGCCCGCGGCCAAGGCCAAGCCAAAGCGCAACCGCCTGGGCCAGCGCGCCCGGCGCGCGGCCGCGGGCGCGCCGCTGCCGGACGCGCGGCGGCCGGTCATCGCGGCGCCGCGCGATCGCGAGCGCGAGCGCGAACGCGAGCGTGAGCGCGAGCGCGAGCGCGCCGCGGCGTGGTCGCCGCCGCCGCGACGCCGCCCCACCCCCGCGCCCGCCGGCCCGCTGCACCCGTCCTGGGCCGCGCGCAAGGCGGTGCAATCGGCGCAGGCGCGGGCGGCGCCGGCGGGCAAGAAAACCGTGTTCGACGATTGATTGATTTTTTTGTTGACTTTTTCTGTGGGGGACGCCGCGCCGCGGACCCGGCCTGCAACGAAGCCCGGTGGCGAGACGCGGGGCGCTCCCTGCTGGCGCGAAATCAGTGTCACAGCGGCGCCCCACCCCTCCGTGCCGTCCCTCCTTCACAGCCGCTCGATGACGGCCGCGACCTCGGCCGCGCCGTACAGCCGGTACCCCCCCGGCACGACGCACGCGATGTCCACGTTGGTGGGGGTGACCTTTTCTTCCATGACCTGTTTGAGGGTCGAGAGCGCGAGCGCCTCGGCGTCGGCGAGCGAGAGGTCCGCGCGCCACCCGTCCTGCAGCGCCGTTTGCGCGCCTTCCGACCCCGACCCGATCGCCCGCGCGGCGTAGGAGACGTACGTGCCCGACGGGTCGGTCTGGAAGAGGCACGGGCCCGCGCACGGGTCCCACCCCGCGACGAGCAGCGCGACCCCAAACGGGCGCGCCATCCCGCCGCCCCCCCCGTCCCCGTCGTCGTCGTCCTCGCCAAACGCGAGCGCCATGTCGCACAGGCCCTGGGTGACCGACTCCACGGGCAGGGGCTCGTTGTAGGAGAAGGTGTGGGACTGGCACTGCGCGCGCGCGGCGTCGACCAGCGTGCGCGCGTCCGCGGTCAGGCCCGACATGGCGCAGCCGACGTGGGCGTCGATTTCGGCGACCTTTTCGATGGACTCCGGGATCTGAACGACGGGGAGGGAGGGAGACGGGCGGGGGGGAAGGGGTTGGCCTCCCGCCCCTCTCGCCGCCCACCCAGTCCCCGTCCCTTGCTCCACCAACCACCCACTCTCTTCCCCCACTCGCACCAGCAGGGGGCTCGTGACGCGCTTCTCCGCGACGAGGACGACACCCTCTTTCGTCTTGACCCCGATGGCGGTCGACCCCAGCTGGCGGCAGGGGACGCGGGGGTTGGAGCGGGCCGGGCGACGGTGGCGGCGGGCGAGGGAGGGCGGCGGGCGAGGACGGGATCAGGGGCGCGATGCGCGCCCGCGGCCGGGGAGAGCGGGGGACGGCGGGCGGCCGGTCTCCGACGCCGAGTCGTCGCGGCGATGCAGGGCCGCATCGCGCCGAGCGCGAGGGGGCGGCCAGGAGCGCTGCCGCGCGCGGGCCGCGCCAATCGCGCGGCGCCGACGGCCGCGCCCGCCCGCCAACCGCCGCCACCCCCCTCCCACCACCTACCTTGATCGCCTCGATCGCGTATTCGACCTGGAAGAGGCGGCCTTCGGGGGAAAAGGTGTTGACGCCGCGGTCGTACTCGGAGCGCGTGAGAAACATGGCGTGCGCGCTGTGGGTGCCGCCGAGGATCGCGCGGTGCTGCAAGGGTGCGGCCGTGTCTCGGCCGCCCGGGGGTCGGGGTGTGTCAGCAGAGAGAGGCCGCGCAACTGCGCGACGACGCGCCTCGCTCGCCACTCTCACCGCTCCCCCGCCCGCCCGCCACCAGGTGCGATAGCGCCGGGCTTGGTCGGCCCGCCCCGCCCGCCCGCCCGCGCGCCCGCGGGCGGGCGCCGCACAGTGCGGCGCACATGGCGCTGGTGCGCCAGCCGTGCGCGCACGCGCGCCCCGTCTCCGGGGCTCGCGGGCGTCGCCGGCGGGTGTCGGCAAACCGCAGTGGGTGGTGGGGCGAGCGGGCGTGCCCGGTTTCCGGCGCCTACGCGCCGCGCCCCACCCCACCAGCCACACAAATCACCATGCCCTCCGCGTGTGGCTGCACTCCCGCCTGCGCTTGCGGCGCCTCCAAGCTCGCTGAATGCCAGTGTTGCTGCGCGGCGTGCGCTGAGCGCTGCTCGTGCGAGAAATGTGAGTGCGCCGCCAAAGCTGCCGACTCGTGCTGCGAAGGCGGCGCCGCGTGCTGCACTGGCGCCGGGGGCTGCGCGTGCCCGACGGGCTGCAAGTGCAAGGACACGTGCTGAGGCGGTTTTGGGGCGCGCGAAGGGAAACAAAAGCGCGTGCGCGCGGCGCCTCCCGGCAGCCGCTGCGCCGCCTGCCTTGCAACGCACAATAATCACACAATAACGTCACCCACCGCCACCGCCCGCGAGCGCGGCGACGAGGGCGGCCGGCGCGCCGTCGGCCGCCGCGCGCGCCGCCAGCGCCGCGCCCCACGCCGCGCCGTCGCCCGCAAACCCGGGGGCGGCCAGAGAGGAGATGAGAGTGGCGCCGGCGTCCGCGTGGGTGCCGCCGAGGATCGCGCGGTGCTGCAAGGGTGCGGCCGTGTCTCGGCCGCCCGGGGGTCGGGGTGTGTCAGCAGAGAGAGGCCGCGCAACTGCGCGACGACGCGCCTCGCTCGCCACTCTCACCGCTCCCCCGCCCGCCCGCCACCAGGTGCGATAGCGCCGGGCTTGGTCGGCCCGCCCCGCCCGCCCGCCCGCGCGCCCGCGGGCGGGCGCCGCACAGTGCGGCGCACATGGCGCTGGTGCGCCAGCCGTGCGCGCACGCGCGCCCCGTCTCCGGGGCTCGCGGGCGTCGCCGGCGGGTGTCGGCAAACCGCAGTGGGTGGTGGGGCGAGCGGGCGTGCCCGGTTTCCGGCGCCTACGCGCCGCGCCCCACCCCACCAGCCACACAAATCACCATGCCCTCCGCGTGTGGCTGCACTCCCGCCTGCGCTTGCGGCGCCTCCAAGCTCGCTGAATGCCAGTGTTGCTGCGCGGCGTGCGCTGAGCGCTGCTCGTGCGAGAAATGTGAGTGCGCCGCCAAAGCTGCCGACTCGTGCTGCGAAGGCGGCGCCGCGTGCTGCACTGGCGCCGGGGGCTGCGCGTGCCCGACGGGCTGCAAGTGCAAGGACACGTGCTGAGGCGGTTTTGGGGCGCGCGAAGGGAAACAAAAGCGCGTGCGCGCGGCGCCTCCCGGCAGCCGCTGCGCCGCCTGCCTTGCAACGCACAATAATCACACAATAACGTCACCCACCGCCACCGCCCGCGAGCGCGGCGACGAGGGCGGCCGGCGCGCCGTCGGCCGCCGCGCGCGCCGCCAGCGCCGCGCCCCACGCCGCGCCGTCGCCCGCAAACCCGGGGGCGGCCAGAGAGGAGATGAGAGTGGCGCCGGCGTCCGCGTCGCCGGCGACGGCGGCGTCAAAGGCGAGCAGGGCGTCGACGAGCGCCCCCCGCGCCGCTGCGTCGGGCGCGCGCCTCGGGTGCCCCCGCCGCAGGCGCGCCGCCTTGGCGCGCGGCCGCGGTTGGGCCGGAGCCCCTTTGCGCGATTGCAGCATGGCGGCCCACGCGGCGTCGGCCGCGGCCGCGTCGCCGGCGCGCGCGGCGGCAGCGGGCGGGGGTGGGGGTGGGGCGGGCGCGGCCACCGCCGGCGCCACCGCCACCGCCCGGGGCGTGACCGGCGCGCGCACCGGCGGCACGCGTGGCGCGGGAGGCGCCCCGCCCCCTCCCCGCTGCCCCCCAAACGCGAGCAGCAGCGCGGCCTCGCCCGCCGCCTCGTCGACCGCCAGCGACGCCGGCGGGGAGGCGCCGGGGGCGCCCCGGGCCGAGGAGCGGCCCACGCGGGCGTACGGGTTGCCAAACGCGCCGCCCGCGCGGGAGGCCGCGTCGTCGCCCCCTGTCGGGTCGCGCAGGGGGGGCGGGCGGGCCGCCGCCGCCGCCGCATAGTCCCCCATGGCCGCCACGGGCCGCGCGAAGCGCCCCCCGCGCGCGGCGTCGGCCGCGCGCGCGGGCGGCGGGCGGCCGTCGAGGGCCGAGCGCAGCGCGCGCGAAAGGCACGCCAGCTGCGGCACCAGCGCGCCCGGCGCCAGCGCGCCCGGGTCGCCGCCCACGCCCGCCGCGGGGGCCGCGGCGCGGGCGGCGTGGGCGGCCAGCGCCGCGTCCACCCGGTCCAACCCGCCCCGGCACGCGGCCCCCGCGCGCCGCACGCCCGCCGCCGCCCCGGGCGGCAGCCCGCCGTCCCGCGGCTCGGGCACCAGGTGCGACGGCAGGCCGACGCGGGCGAGGGCGGCGCGGAGGGGGGGGAAGGAAGCGGGAGGGACGGCGGCCAGGTAGCGGCCGAACTCGGCGCGCCACCCCGGCGGGGGGGCCAGGCGGGCGCCGGCCGGTAGCGCGGCCAGGGATGTCAGCAGGCGAAAGAGCATGGGGTAGTTGTGGGGCAGCATGACGAGGCGGGCGGTGGTCGGCGCGGCCGCCGCCCCCGCGCCCACCCCTGCCACGCAGAGCAGCCCGCACGGGTCGCCGAGCCCTCCATCCCCCACCGCGTTGCGCACGTGCACCGGCCACCCGGTGGGCAGCGCGCCGGGGGGGGCGGCGGCCGCGGCCAGGGTGCCCGCGCCGGCCGCGGCGGCGGCGCACAGGGACGCCAGCAAGGGCGGCGGCAGCCCCTCGACGTCGTACGCGTCCACCGGAAAGTTGGGCGGCACGGCGGGCGTCGTCGCGGTGGGGGGCGCGGGGCCGTCGGAGAGGAGGAGGAGCGGGTGCGCCGCGCGCGGCGGGAGCGCGCCGCGCTCGCCGGGCACCGCGCCGTCGGGCATGGGCCACAGGGGGGTGCCGCCCCCGCGGAAGACGAGCGTGCGGGCGGGGTGGGCGGGAGGGGCGGCGGCGGGCGCGGCCGCCCGGGTCAGCGACGCGACGAGGCACGGCGCGCGCGCCGCGCGCGCCGCTGTCGCCTCGGCCCACGCCAGCAACCCGCGCAGCGACCGCGCGACCACCATGCCGCCCCCCGTCGCCTCGCAGGCGGCCGCGACGGCGTCGGAGGCGCCGTCGACGGGCGCCGCGTCGTCCGCCGCGCTCGCGCCGGGCGGTGACACGCCCGCCAGCCCCACCCGCGCCCCAAACGCGCGCGAGTCCCACCGGTACGGCGATGCCGTCAGCTCGCCACCGGGCACGGGGGCGGCGGGGGGGAGGCGGCCGCCGGGGGGGATGTCGGCGGGGGGGGTCGGGCCGGCGAGCACGACGACGAGCGACGGCGCGGCCGCCGCCGCCGAAAAGCCGGCCCCATACGTGTCCGCCCCACTCGCGCCGCGCCAGAGCGCCACCAGGTCAGCGGCGGCGCGCAGGGCGGCGCCCAGGGTGGGGGCGTGGGTGGGCGAGGCCGACCGCAGTGCAGCGTGAAACGCGGCGTGCGGCGGGCGCCGGTCCAGGGCGGCCAGAGGGGACGCGGGGTCGCAGGTGGTCAGGGCGTAGGCGTCGGACGCCGACGCGGGGTCTCGCGCGCGGGCCTGGAAGAGGGCAAGGAAGGCGGTGAGCGACACGAAGAAATAAAAAAGCGCGTCGGCCGCCGCCGCCCCGCCTCCCCACCCTTGGCCCCCAAATGCCCAAATGCACCATCCCCAATTGGCACCACCCTCCTTTCTCTCTCCTTGCCTTGACAAAATGCTCCACCGCGCCCTTGGCGCAATCCAGCAACGAGAGGCCGGCCGCGGTGCGGGCCGAGGTGGCGGCCGACGTGTCCAGGACAAAGACGATGAGCATGGTGGCAGGAGGGCACCGATGGGAGAGTGCGGCCGTCAGCGCGGAGGCAATCGCCGCCGCCTCGCGGCGCGCGCCCACCGCTGGCCGCGGGGGGCGGCGCTGGGCGCGGGAGCGCGCTGGCAAGGGGGCGGGAGGTCGGGCGGGCGCTGGGCAGAGTGCGGGAGAGGAGAGAAAGCGCAAGCCTCGACCCGCCGCCGCGGCCGCCCCTCCACAGACGCGCCCGCGTTTGCACGCCTGGGCCGAGGGGTTGGTATCGATAGTAGCCGCGCCCCGCACGCGCGCACGGCGTCGGGGCGGCGGTCGGAAAGGGGGGCTCACGAGGGCCTGCGCGCCAGCGCGGCGCGCAGGCCGCGCCGTCACTCTGCTCGTCTCCACCGTCAGCGCACCACCTGGCTCTTGTACCCCTCCCCGTCCCAGTAGGCCGCGTCGCCCCCGTCCCACGTCTTGAGGTCGCACTGCAGCCGGGACGCGCCGCCGCACCCCTCGAGCGGTTTCGGGCCCTCGCAGAAGTTCCACCCTTTGCATTTCGGGTTGGCCGTGCACAGCTGCTGGCAGAGGTCGGCGTTCGAGTTCTGGGAACGGCCATTGTCGAGGGTTGTGCCCGCGAGGTTTTTCGAGAGCACCGGGCCCGGGCTGATCGTCGCCGACCCGCGCGACGCGACCACCTGGGACATGTAGCCGTCGCCCGCCACCGCCGTCGAGTCGTCCCAGTAGACGGGGGCGCCGTCGAACCGCTTGAGGTCGCACGCGTTGACCGGCGACGCGCCGCCCGCGCCGCACCCCGTGCCGGGGCCCGCGCCGCGGCACAGGTTGAAGCCCGAGCAGTCGGACGCCGCCCGGCACGCGTCCATGCATTTGCCCAGGTCCGAGTTGGGGAGGGTGGCCAGCACCTGGCCCGCGAGGTTTTTAAAGACCGTCGGCCCAAACACGACCCCGGCGGAGCCGCCCGACGGCGGCGGCGGCGGCGCGACCGGCGCCGGCAGCGTCTCCGCCGCGGGCGCGCACTCGGACCCGGTCGTGAAGCCGCCGTTGGTGTCTTTATCGGTCACGGCGGTGAACTTGCCGGCGCCGAGGACGCACTCTTGGAACCGGGTGTCCGCCCCGCCCTTGCTCCAGAAGTTGGTGCACACGCCAGACCCCTCCAACCGGCAGTACTGGTGAGGAGAGAGAGGGGGGAGGGGTGTGGATGGGGTGTAGAGGGCGCGCGTCCCCCCTCCCGTCGCCTCTCCCGTCCCGCACCTTGAACATCTGGCAGTCCTTGCTCTCGTCGCACTTGGCCGCGCACGCGCCGGCGTCGGGCACGCCCTGGGGAGGGCGGGGGAGGGGCGGGCATCGGCGCGCGGGCCGCCGCGCGAGACCCGAGACCCTCGGACCTCCCCGCCTCCCCCACCCCTCTCCCCTGCGCCTCACCTGGAATGTGTCGACGTACTTTTCAAATTTGCCGTTGACGCCCTCCTGGGTCTGCGGGGAGGGTGGGGGAGGTGGGGTGGGGCCGCCGAAAAAAGGCGCGCGACCCGTCGGGGAGCCTCCCGCCCGCCCAAGACCCCCACCAACTCTCCACGCGCACCCCACACCCACCACCCACCGTTTTGCAGTCGGCAGCCACCAGGGCGGGCGCAGCGGCGAGCGCCAGGAAGAGCGCCAGGACGGCTACGGCCTTCATGGCTGCGAATGCTGGGGGCGGAAGGGCGCGGCGATGAGCGACCCCGCCGCATCGATTGGGCGCGATGACGATCCATCAAATGGGGGCAGCGCGCGATCGCCGGGGCGCTCGGTTGCGCGATTTTGCCGCGTCCGCAATGCTTGCGGACGCGGCCGGCCGTCGGCGGCCATCGCCCGCCTCTCCTCCCCACCCGCGCGCCCACCGCGCCCTCAGGGCGAACGCCACGGGACCAATCAACCACGCACCGGTGGGGAGAGAAAGAAAAGAGAGCGGACGGCGGGCCCGGTTGTGGCGCGCGCCGAGGCCCAGCCCGCTCGACGCCCGCGCCCGCAACCCGGCTCGCACGCCGCGCCGCCACCACCCGCAGCCCGGCTCACACGCCGCGCCGCCACCAGACACGCGCCGTCGCGCATCTTCACCACCACCACCACCACCACCCCAATCACACCGCCGCCGCCCGGCGCACGGCGCTCACCCACCCCGCCCCCGGCTCGACCGTGGGCGCCCCCCCACCGTCCCGCGCGGCCACCAGGTCGCACGCGCCCTTGGCGGCCGCGCCGTCGCCGCAGCCGGCCGCCGCTTGGCAGAAGCGGTAGCCCGCAGCGTCCGGCGCCGCGGCGGCCGCGCGCTGGCACGCGCCCAGGTTGGCCTCGGTGGTCGTTGCCACGGCGTCGCCCTCGATGCGGCCGGAGCGCGGAGGGCCGAGCGGGCCCAGTGGGGCGGGGGGGGCGGGGGCGGGGGCAGGGGTTGCGGGGGCGGGCACGTCGGCAGCCACCGGCGCGGGCGGTTCGGCCGCCGCCGGCGGTTCGGTCGCCGCCGGCGGTTCGGCCGCTGGCTTGTCCGCGGGCGGCGCCGCGATCAGGGCGGCCAGCGTGGGCGGCGCGGGCGGCTTGGCCGCGGCCGGTTTCGGCGCGAGCGCCGGGGGAGGCGCTGGCGGCTTGGCGGCCGGCTTGGGCGCGGCCGCCGCGGCCGCCTTGGCCGCCGCCTTGGGCGCCGGCGCTGGCGCTGCGGGCGCGTCAGCGGCAGCGGCGTCGTCGGCCGCAGGCGCCGGGGCGGCCGCCGGCTTCACCGGCGGCGGCTTTGGCGGCGCCGGCTTGCCGCCCGCGGCAACGACCGGCGCCACCGCGTCCGCCGCGGGCGCCGGCGCGGGCGGCGCCGGGTCGGCGTCTTCGTCCTCGACCGCCGCGGGCGCCGGCGCGGCCGCCGCCGCCGCGGCCGTCGACGTGCACCCCCACCCCACGACAAAGTCGGCAAATGCGCTCTTGTCCCCGCCCGCCGGCGGCGGCAACTCCTTGAACGAGCCCTGGCCCAGCGTGCACGTTCGGGCGGCGGTCGGCGGCCCGCCCGCAAACGCGTTGCCGCACCGGGTCCCGCCGCAGAAGATGTAGTTGGCGCACTCTTTGCGCGCGGCGCAAAGGGCGGCGCAGTCGTCCTGGGGAGAGAGGAGGGGAGAGGGGTGGGCGCGCGGGCGTGCGGGGCGGCGGTTCCGCCACAGCTGCCCCTGAAACCTCTCTCAAAATGTATCGCGACCTCACACCTACCTTGGACTTGACGCCGGGCACCGCCTCGAGGTAGCGAACGGCCGCGCCGTTGACGCCGGCTTTCGTCGTCAGGCATGCGCCGTTCGCCGCGGTCGCCAGAGAGGCGGCGGCAAGGATGGCGGTCAGTGCGATGCTTGCCATGCCGGGCGCCGGCGTCGAGAGTGCCGGGCGCGGCGGGAGAGTGTGGCGTCGGGCTGAGCGGACGCCGCAGCGTACCGTTTTCACACTCTCTCGACCGCCCGTTGACACGCGCCATGTCTCCCGCTGTCGGCCTCAGCCGACGCGCGGTCGGCGGTGGCCCGAACCGGGCGGGGCGGCCCGTCGCAGCGCGCCGCATGCAGGCGCCACGCTGCGCCGACGCCGCGCCGCCGCCCGGACTCGCGCCTTCGGCTGCGCCCAGGTCGGAAGCCGCCGACACCAACACGCCGGCGCCGGGCCGCGTGCGCTCGCTGCCTCTCACCGCCCGCGTGCTCGAGGCAGCGCTCTGGCCCCAGGCCGTCGCCGTGTGGGCTGGCCGGATGTCCCAGGTGTGAAACAATTGTCGCACGACATCGACGGGGCGGGCGGGCGGCGCGGCGGCCGGCCAAGGGCTGCGCGCGACGCGCCACGTCGCCGACGCGTGGTTTTCCTTTCCCCGCTTCCTCCCTTCAGGAGGCCGCCGCCTACTATCAGCTCGCGCGCGCCTGGAACCTAGTCCCATCCACTTTCCTCGTGCTTGTAGGCGCGGCGGCGGCGACTCGGTCCGCCGCCCCCGTCGCGTCGCCGCGCGTTTGGGCCACCGCGGGCGCGACGGCCGCCGTCGCGCTGGGGTCGATGGCCGTCAACGACTATTTCGACAGAGCCCCCGACGCCGTCAACGCGCCGCACAAGCCGCTGCCGTCGGGCGCGGTCGCGCCGGACGGGGCCCTGCTCTTTGCCGGCGCGCTCTATGCCGCCGCGTTCAGTGTCGGCGCGTGCGTCGACCCCGCCCCGCTGCGCTGGCTCATTGCGGGGTCGGCCGGCGTGACGCTGGTGTACACGCCGGTGCTGAAACGCATCCCTCTGATCAAAACGGCGTCCGTCGCCGCCGTCATCGCCGCCGCCCCCGCAGCCGGCGCCCTGGCCGCCGCCGGCCTCGCCGGCCTGCCCGCCGTCACGCCTGCGGTCGTGTTTGCGTTTTTGGCGGTCGCCTCCCGGGAGCTGGCCATGGACGCGGCCGACGCGCGCGGCGACGCGGCGGCGGGGGTCGCGACGCTCGCGGTGTTGCTCGGGCCGACGGGGGGGCTCGCCGCGGCCGCCGCGGCGGCGTGGGTCGCGGCTGGGATTTTGCTGGCGCACGCTGCGCCTATCGGCTCGGCCGCGGTCGCGGCCGCGGCCCTCGTCGGCGCCGCGGTCGCCGCGCCAGCGTCGGCCGCGCTCGCGCGCAAAGGCGCCGCCCGCGACGCCGCGCTGCGGGCCGCCATCGACGGCGCGGCCAAACCCAACGCGCTGGGTCTTCTTCTCATGCTGGCCCTGACGGCGGCTGGGCGCGGGTGAGAACGAGGAGCGGGGGGAGAGAGAGAGACGAGGTGAGAGACGCGAGCGACCGAGAACACCTGCCCCACTTGTCAAGCAACGTGCTCCATGCAACACCCAACTGTGCGCGTGCGCGCGCGAGGCGGCGCTGCCGCGGCCGCGCGGGCGCGGCCGGCGCGCATCCTCTTCCCTGTTTCTCTCTCTCACGCCGGCAGCACCAGCTCGACGCCGTCCGCCGCGCGCCGCCCACTCTTGGCCAGCACCGCGCCCGACGACCGGCCGCGGCACCAGGCGCCCAGGGCTTTGTGCTCGGGGCAGGCGTGCATCGCGTGCTTGCCCGAGCACTGAGACCACACGCGCCAGTCGCCCTTGTCCATGCGCGCGGTGTGCAGGCCTCTGCAGGCGTGGCCCAGGGCCTGGTGGTGGGCGAGGGAGGGAGGGTGGGTCGGGGTCGGCGCCGGCGTCCACCCGCCGCGCCGCGCCCTCCCTCCTCGCCGCGCCCTCCTCCTCGCCATCCACGCACCCCGGTGTACGCGCCCGAGCACGTCGCCTCGATCGACCGCCCCTTGGACCCGCCCTCGTACCGCGCCTCGCCCGCGCACGGCAGCCCCGGCCAAGACTTGTGGCCGTCGCACGTGTACTCGCCGCCCTCGAGCGCGTTGCCCGCCGGCACGTCGGCCGCGTCGGTCGCGGCCGGCAGCAGGGCCAGCCCCGCCTCGGCAAACGCGGCGCGCGCGTCCGCCTCGAGCGCGCGGCCGTCGCCGACGGGCTCGGCCGCGACCGACCGCCAAAAGGGCTTCTTGGCCCACACCTGGCCGCTCACGCCGTCGGCGGAAAAGTGGGCGACCGTGCGGCGCTTGAAGCCGCAGCGGCGGCGGTCGAGCGAGGGGTCGGCGCAGGCGTCGGCGTCCTCTTCTTCGGCCGACCGGCGCGAGGGCGGGGCCTTGACCATGGAGGAGAGCCCCAGGGCGCCGCCGCCCGAGTAGAGCGTCTTGGCTTTGTTGTCGTCGCCGCCGTCGTCCCCGTCGCGCAGGCGCATGCGCGCGAACCGGTGGACGAGCCCGTCGCACACGCCAACCGTCGCCCCACACGGCGCTTTTATCCAGACATGCGTTCCCTGGCACGTCATGCACGCGGCGGCGTCGGATTTGGGGCATTGCCAGGCGACCTGCGAGGACGGAGCGTCGGTCTAGGCCGGCGGCACGCACGGCACCCTCTGAACCGCCACCATCACTCATCCTTACCCGCAGAACGCCGTGGCACACGCGCTTGGTGAACGGCGGCCCGCGGGCCGTCGAGTTGCCGGCCGCCGGCTCCGCCACCGTGCCGAGCAACCGCTGCGCCTCGGTGTCGGCCGCGCCCGCCCCCCCAAACCCGGTCACGTCGCCGTCGCACTCGACGTGCACGCCGGGGTGGGGCTTGCCGTCGAAAGCGGCGAGCAGGGCGTCGTCGTCGGGCGCGCCGCACGCGCCCGCAGGGGCGAGAGGGGAGGAGAGGTCGGCCGGCGTCGTCGCGGCTGGGGAGAGAGATGGGATCGGCGTCTCCCTGGGGCGAAGAGCTGGCGGTGGCGGCTGCGGAGGCGGCCGCGGCGCGCGGCATGGCTGCGCCGTCGCCTGGCCGCGCGCGGCCGGCCCCCAGGCCCCCGCCACCCCGCGCACCCGCGCGCGCGATGGCCACGGCAATGAGGAGGAGCGCCAGGTGGAGGCGCATGGTGGGCAGCGCGGGCGGGGAGGCGGGGAGTGGCGCGTGGCAGACGCGACGTGCCGACGCGGCGCGCTCCGCCGCCCGCGCCACGCCTCCGACACCGCCGCAAGCTCACACGCCCGACGCCGCGTCCCCAGTCGCCCGCGGCATCGCCGGCGCCCCCCCCCCGACCGGCCCCAGCACCTCCAGCAGGCGCCACTCGACGGCGGCCTTGGCCTTCATCAGGCGCTCGTTGACGCCGCGCGCGACGGCCAGGGCGGCCGCGGCGCGGGAAGCAGAGGCCTAAGAGAAAAAAGGAGGTAGGTTTTTGGTCGGAAGATTAGGTGTCGGCCCGTAAGTCAAACGTGCGGCCCGACCTGTGCTTCTTTCACCCTTCATCAATACCCTCCCCAGCCCTCCTCCGACCTCCTCCTCTCTCGTCCCCCCCACATATATCACCTCTGCAGCCCGAGCGCGCGATTCGGCCGCTTCCGCGCGAGCGCAGGCGTCCCGGGCGGCTGCCGCAGCTGCGGCTTCGCGGTCGCGCGCCGCGTGCGCGTCGCCCTCGGCCGCGTCGCGCGAGGCGGCGGCCGCACGCGCCTCCGCGATGGCGCTCTCGGCTTGTGCTCGGGCCTCGGCCGCCGCCGCGTCGGCCACCCGCCGCCCCGCTTCAGCGGCCGCCGCCGCGTCGGCCGCCGCTCCCGCCGCGCTCTCCGCCCGCGCCGCCCGCTCCCGGTCGGCCTCGCCCGCCGCCGCCGCCGCGTTGGCCGCGTCGCACGCCGCGGCGGAGCGGGCGGCGACTTCAGCGTCGGCCGCGTCGGCGCGCGCGTCCGCGGCGGCGGCCGCGGTGAGCGCGGCGCGCACGCGCGCGTCGACGCCCGCCCGGACGCGCGCGAGCCAGGGGCCGCGCGCGCCGTCGGCCGCGGCGCGCGCGATGTCGCGCTCGGAGGAAGCGGCAAGGGCGGCGGCTTCGGCCTCGCCCAGGCGGCAGAGCAGCGTCTGGGGGAGGGAGAGAAGTGGGTCGAGCGCCCGCTCCTCGGGCGCCCGCCACAATCCTCCTTCCATCCATGCACCTACCACATTGTCGGCGGCCAACGCCGCCAACCCGTCGCGCGCCCTCGCCTCGGCCGCCGCCGCTCGCTTGGCCTCCCCTCGCGCCGACGCCGCGTCGGCGGCCGCCGCCCGCTCGCGCGCGCACGCGGCTTCGGCGGCCGTGATGGAGGCGCCGATCCTTGCTTCGGCGTCGGATGAAGGGCGCGGGTGGGGGAGCGGCGGGCGTGCCTGCGCCGTGGCGAGCGGCCGCCGCGGCGCGGCCGGCTTGGGCGTGGCCGCCGCCGGCGTGGATGAGGACGACCACCGCCGATCGCTCGACCGACGCAACAACGGGGGCGCGGGCGACGGCGGCGGCCGCGCCGCGGCGGTCGCCGCGGTCTCCGCGAGCGCGTCGGCCACCAGGCGCCGCTCCCGCTTGCGCGCCAGGGACAGGGGCTTGCCGTCCTATTGGACGAGAGAGGTGGGGAGGGTCGATCGCGGCGGCAGTTTTATGCCGCAACCCCGCCCCCTCGTATTCGTGTCCCCTCTCTCGTCTCTTGTCTCACGCCGTCCGCCAGCAGCAGCCGGCACGCGTCCGCCACCACGACCTCCAGCAGCCGGGGGCGGGACGACAGGTCTGCGCCGTCGGAGGCGCGGCGCATAGCAAGAGAGGAGAGAAAGAAGTGCCGGCGCGCCCGCCACGCCGGCCACTCTGCCGAGCGCATTGCGGGGCGCCCGCCCCCGCGGCAGGGCTCCGCGCACCCATGCGGTGCTCTGGCCGCGCCCGCGCGGGCCGGCCAGCCGCGCGCCGCCCGCAGCGTCGCGCCGCATTCGCGCCGCGGCGGCCAGGTGCGCGCCAGCGGCCTCGCCCCCTACTTTAGCAGGGTTAAATTACCGCTCGCTGTTTATCGTACAGCGAGCGGCAGTCACCCTGCGAGATTGGCGCCCTTCGTGCCGGCGCTGCGGCGGCGCGACCCTGTAAAGGGTTGCTTGTGCCGCCGCGCGCGCGCCGCGGCATCCGTGTTGCGGCCTTGCGGCATCGAAGGCACAGAACGAGTGCGCGACTTGAGCCCCACCCATAATTTCTCAGCCGCCGCTGTCGTGCGCGCGGACGCCGCCGACTCGCCTTCCTCTTCCCTCCTCTCCTCGCTCGCCTCGTTCGCAACCACCAACTTTCTGCCCCTCTCCCTGGTCGCCGGCTGCACGGCCGGCACGCTCGCGCCAGCGGCCGGCTGCGCGGCGGGCGCCGCGGGCGCGTCGACGGCCGCGACGGCGGGCATTTTCCTCATCGCCGGCCTCTCCCTCGCCCCCGCGGATGCTGCTCGAGCGGCCGCTTCCAAGCGGGCGGTGGCAGCCGGCCTGGCCTCCATCCTCGTCCTCACGCCCCTTCTCGCCGCGCCGCTCGCGCACGCGCTGCGGTCCTCCCTCCACCCGCACGACCTCGCCACCGGCCTCACCGTCTTCTTCTGCCTGCCGACGACGCTGTCGTCCGGCGTCGCCATCACTGCGGCGGCGGGAGGGGACGCGGCGCTCGCGTTGCTTCTCACGGTGGCGTCGAACCTGATGGGCGTCCTCACCGCCCCCATCGCCATAGGGGCCGTGCTGGGCAGTGGCGGCAGTGGTGCCCGCTTCGCGCTCGACCCGGGCCCGCTCCTGGCGTCCCTGGCCTCGTCGGTCGCCGCGCCGCTCGCGGCCGGCGCGGCGCTGCGCGCCCTCCTCCCCCCGCTCGCCACCGCGGTCGACGCGCGCAAGCGGACCCTGCGCTACGTGTCGGCCACCCTGCTCGCGCTGGTGCCCTGGATCCAGACGAGCCGGGCCGCGGCCGCGGGGTGCGCGCTGCCGCCGAGCGCGGTCGCGGCCGCGGTGGGCGCCGGCGTCGCGTTGCACGCGGGCCTGCTGGTCGTCAACGGCTTTCTGGCGACGCGGCTCCCCCTGGGGCCTTCACCCGACGACGGCCACGCGACGCCGCCCGCCGCGGCCCTCGCCCTGACGCTCGTCGCCTCCCAGAAAACGCTCACCATTGCGCCCGTCGCCCTGCTCGCCCTCTACGCGTCGCCGGGCGGGCCGCCCGGCGGCGCGGGGGCTGCGGCGGTGGCCAGCCTGCCGCTGGTGGGGGTGCACGTGCTGCAAACGGCGCTCGACGGCGCGCTCGCGGCGCGCTGGGGCAAGAGGATAGCGGGAACGGGGTGAAAGAGAGATAGACAGGTGCTCGGGACGGCCTGAATTAAAAAAAACAGAGGCACAGACACCTCACGCGCGCGCGGCTCGCTCACCCCCCATCCCCCGCCCTCTCCACCGCGCGCCCGACGACCCGCGCAGCAAACGCGCGGTGCGCTTTGGGGCCGAGGACGGCGTCGACGAGGGCGGCGCGCAGGGCGGCGGCGACGTGGGGGGGGGCGGGCGGGCCCCAGACGAGAGGGGGGCGCGGCGGGGGCTTGGGGGCCGGGGGGGCCGCGGGACGCGGCGGCAGCAGCGGCCCCGGGGGAGCACCGCGCGAGCGCGCGAGCCAGGCGTCCAGTGCGGGCTCGTCGAGGGTGCAGGCGGAGGAGGGTGGGGGTGGAGGCGCGAGCGCGCCCGCGCCCGCACCCCGATTCTGCGCCAGCCACGCGTCCAGCCCCGCCTCAGCCAGCGCACATGGCTGCACCCCCTCCTTGAGCGCCCCCTCGGGCTTGGGCTCGGGCGAGGGCGCCCGCGCCGCGCGCGCGGCCGCCCGCGCCGCGTCCCGCTCGCCGCGCGCCGCGACACCCCCCAAATCCGCCTCCCGCACCGGCTCCGGCCCCAGCGGCAGCCACAGTCCGTCCGCCGGGCGGTGCACCGACATCCAGGGCACGAGCGGGGCGCCGGGCCGGCGGCGCGCGGGGGAGGGGCCGGCCGCGGCGGCGGCCGCCGCGCGGAGGCGCGACAGAGAGTACAGAGACCCCGACGGCGCCACGCCCGCGCCGTCGTGCGCAACGCGCACGGAGCGCCACTCGTCGGTGGCTTCCGGGTCGGCCGCGGGCGGCGGCGGCGGCGGCGCGGCGTCGCCGGCCTGCGGCGCAGCGCGCGCGGCGGCCGCGCGCGCGGCCGCCTCCCGGTCGGCCGCCGCGCGCGCCGCGGCGGCCGCCGCTTGCGACTCGGCGAGCGCGGCGGCTTCTGCCGCGCGCTCGGCGGCGGCGGCGGCCCAGGCCGCCGCCGCGCGCTCGCGCGCCACCTCCTCCACCCGCCGCCCCCACCACCCCGACAGGTCGACCGGCCCCGTCACGCTCGCGGTCAGGGCCGCGCAAAACGCGTCCCGCTGGGGGGGAGCCATGTCGGGCGGGGGCGGCAGGCCGTGCGCGGACGCGAGCGCGGCGAGGCGCGCGTCGACGGACGCGACGAGGGACATCATGGCGGCCGCTTCACGGCGCCGCTTCCGCTTGGCCTCGGCCTCGGCGTCGACCGGGGGAGGTGGTGGTGGTGGTGGCGGCGGCAGGGCGGAAGGCGGCGGCAGTGGCAACGGCGCCGGGGGCAGCGCCCGGCCCTGGCTCTGACTGCCCGCGCCCGCGTCTCGAGCACCGGGCGACGACCGCCGGCGTGAGCGTGAGCGGGAGCGGGACGACCGGCGCCTCCGGCGCGAGCGCGACCGGTCGCGCCGCCGCGAGCGCGAGCGCGACCGGTCGCGGCGCCGCGAGCGCGACCGGTCGCGGCGCCGCGAACGAGACCGGCGCCGCCTCCGGTCGCGACTGCGCGACCGGGAGCGGGGGCGCTCGGGCGACCGCGACCGCGCCATTGTTGCAGGGGTGGTGGCGGGGCGCGCTCACGCGGGGCAGGCGCGCATCGGGGGGGCGCGGGGTGCAGGCAGCCGTGCGCGGCGCCGGGCGTCGGCCGCGGCGAGTGTGAAGGCAGAGACCACGCCGCCGCCGCCGGCGTCGTCGGCCGACCCGCCGCTCCCTGCCCGGCCTCGAGCTCGGCCGCCTCGCGGCCGAACTCGACCGGGTTGGGCGTGAGGATCGCGGCGCGCCACTGCCCCCCCACGAGCACCTCACCCTCATCACCATCACAACCGCCCCCCCACAGTCTCGCCCGTCACGCTCTCCAGCCCCCCCGCGCGCCACGGCGCGCGCGCGTCGTCGGCCGCGGCGGCCGACCACTGCTCTTTAAACAGGATGGTCGACAGGTAGCGCTCGCCGCCCGAGGGCAGGACGGCGACGATGAGCTTGCCGGCGTACTCGGGGCGCGCGGCGAGGGACCGCGCGGCGACAACCGCCGCGCCGGACGAGATGCCGACGAGCAACCCTTCCTCTTTGGCGAGTCTCCGCGCCATGTCGACCGCGTCGCGCGAGGTGACGGGGATGACTTCCGACAGCTGCGCCACGTCCAGCACGCGCGGGACAAAGCCGGCGCCGATGCCCTGAATCTGGTGAAAGCCCGGGGGGCCGCCCGAGAGCACGGCGCACTCGGCGGGCTCGACCCCGATGAGGGCGACCCCCGGATTCTGCTCGCGCAGGTAGCGGCCGGCGCCGGTGATCGTGCCGCCGGTGCCGACCCCGGCGACGAGCGCGGCGAGCGTGCCGCCCGTGTCGGCCCACAGTTCGGGGCCGGTGGTGGCGTAGTGCACGCCCGGGTTGGCGGGGTTGTCAAACTGCTGGAGCACGACCCCGCCCGGCGTGTCGTCCGCGAGCGACCGCGCGCGCGCGATCGCGGCGGGCATCCCCTGCCGCCCGTCGGTGAGCACGACGCGCGCGCCAAACGCGCGAAACAGGATGCGGCGTTCGATGGACATGGTGTCGGGCATGACCAGGGTGAGCCGGTAGCCGCGCACGGCCGCCGCGTAGGCGAGGCCGACGCCCGTGTTGCCGCTCGTGGGTTCGACCAGGGTCGTGCGCCCGGGCGCGATGGTGCCGGCCTTTTCGGCGGCGTCGATCATGGCAAACGCGATGCGATCCTTGACGCTGCAAGGGGAGACAGGGGGGGGGCGGGTCGGCGACCGCCGCTCTCCCCGCGGCTCCCAACCACCGCCACCCGCCCCCTCCCACACCTGGAGCACGGCTCCATGGACTCGAGCTTGCACGCGATGCGGGCGCCGCAGCCGGCGCCGAGGCGGTTGAGGTAGACCTGGGGAGAGAGGGGGGGCGGGGGTCGGTGAGCGACGGTGGACGCGGCTCCCGCGCCCTCCCGCCAGACATGGCGCTCGCTCGTGTCTGAACGCGGCCAGGCGGGCGGCAGGCGCGCGCGCCCTGGCCCGCGCCGCGCCGCCCTCGCACGCACCCCTTCTCCCTTTCTCTTCTCACCATCGGCGTCCTCCCCACCACCTCGCTCGCGTCCGCCTTGATGCCGGACGCGGTCGGGCGCGCGGCTGCGGCGCGGCGGGCGCGCGCGCGCGGCGGCGCGCGCCCGGTCGCTGCCGTGCGGGCGGCCGTTGGCGCCCGCATTGGGGGGGGGCGGCGGCGGCGCGGTGGGGAGAGGTGTCGCGAGCGCCCGGGGCGCGGCGAGGCTGGAAAGCAGAGTGGTGGCGGGGAGCGTCGGGCTCGGTCGCCGCCCGATTCCGCCTCACTGTTGCCTTCACGCCCGCCGCCGCGGCGGCGCCGGCGACGCCGCCCCGCCTCCCGCCACCATGGACCCCCATTCCCGCCCCGCCCGGCTGCGCCTGCCAGACGCGCACGCGCTCGCCGCGCTCGTCGCGGCGGTGCGCGCGCCGGCCAAGCCGCAGGTGTCGTGGGGGGAAGTGGCGATCGCCGGAGGCGCGTCCGAGGCGGGCGCGCGGCGCCCGAGGCGATCATTCACCTTTCTCCTCCCCCTTTCTCTAGCTCTGCACCCTCGCCCTCTCCGACGACGGCCTCTCCCTGCGCTGGGAGGACGAGTCCAAAGCGCTGCACTGCTCCCTCTTTCTGCGGCGCGACGTGTTTTCGCGCTTCGAGGTCCCGCCGACCGCCCCGCGCGCGGTCGGCGTCGCGCTCCACCCCCTCGCCGACGCCCTCGCCGTCTTTGCCGCCCTGCCGCCCGCGGAGCTGGACATCACTCTGCCCGGCACGGCGGGCGGCCTGGACCTGGAGGCCGGCGACGCGGCCGCCACGGGCGGCGGGGGCCGCACGCACGCGCGCGTCGACACCGCCGAACCCCCGCGCGCCGCGCCGCCGCCGCCCGCGGCGTCGGGCGGGGAGGCTTACCTGCTGGCGCCACACGCGCTGCTGCGCGAGGCGGTGGACGATTTGGAGTGGGCGGCGGGCGTCGCCGGCGGCACCGCGCGGCTCGCGCTCGACCGCGACCCGCCGGGGGCGCGCCTGCTGGCGGCGGGGGCGGGGGGAACGGTGGAAGTCGCCCTGCCGACCGACAGGCTCGACGCTTTCGACATGCCGTTCCCGACCGCGCGGCACGCGTACCGCCACCGCCACCTGCGCGCCGCCTTCGGCGCCCCCCCCGCCCCACGCGGCGCGTCCGGCGACCTCCCCCCGCCCCCGATCGCGTCCAAGCTCGCGGTCGACGGCACGGGCGTGCTCCGCGTCACGCACATGGTCCCGCTCGAGGCCGGCGCCGCGCCGGGCGGGCCGGCGGCGGTCATCCAGTTTGCCATGCTGCCCGAGGTGGATGTGGGGGGGGATGGTGAGAGCAGCGATGAAGGCGGGAGTGGCGGCGGCGATGAGTGAGGGGTTCGCTTTTTTCGGTGCTGCTGCGAGTACATTTGAACGACTGCCAAGCCCCCAATCAATCGGGCGGCGCCTCGAGGTCGGCCTCGCCCCCTCCTTCCTCGCCTCCCCACGCGCCTCCTTGACACCGCCCCGCGGCCGCGGTGCGCGCCTCTTGCGCGAGCGCGAGCGGCGCGCAGCACAGCCAGAGCGCGCAGTCGGCCGCGGGGCCGCCGGGCAGGCGGTGGAGCGCGCGGGCCGCGCCGCGCGCGCGCGCGGCGACCGCCGCAAACGCCAGAAACGCCGCGCCCGCCCCCCACCGGGCCGCCACCGCCAGCGTCTCCGCACGAGCGCAAGCCAAGCGCTGGGCGGGGGTCACGCCGCGCGCGTGGAGGTCTATGGCGAGGCAGGCCGCGTCGCGCCAAAGTTGGGTCGCCACCACGGCGACCGCCGGTAGCCAGAGCAGGGCGGCGTACGTGGCGGCGGCCACCAGCGCGTGCGTGCCGAGCAGGCGGGAGCGCGTGGAGCTGCGGGAAGGGGAAGGGGATTGGGGCCAGCCATCGCCCGCTTCATCCGCCCGCCACGCCACGCGCGCTCTCACCCGTACAGCGCGGGCGATGCGAGCGGTACGCAGCAGGCGAGGCAGCCCGCGCCCCACCCCGCGAGCCCGCAGTCGCCGCAGCACGCTGCGGGCGGGCCCGCCCAGGCGCGTGCGCCGGGCGGCGAATCGCGCGGGAGCAGCGGGGAGGTCGCGGCGGCGGCGGCGCCAGGAAAGGACGCCATGAGGGCGGCCGTTTGTAGTGTGTGTGGGGGGGTCGACACGCGCGCCGCCCCGTTCCTCCCCTCTCGCTCCCTCCACGCCCCCAGAGCAGCAGCAGCAGCAGACACACACGCGACCGACCACGGATGCCGGCGTTAGGGATGGAGGCAGGGCGGCCTCGGCAGCGAGTGCGCTTCGCGCGCGCGCCGCCGCCACGCCCTTTCCCTCCCCTCCTTCCACCTGTCACGCCAAATAGTTGTACAGCGCCGGGTCGGCCGGGTCCCGGGCCAGGTACTCGCGGTCGATGAGCGACTCGATCCGCTTTTTGAGGTCGGGCGCGCGCACCGGAAAGCGCAGCTGCGCCACCAGCTCGGCCGCCAGCAGCCGGTGCGCCAGCGACTTGCGCGTCTTCATGATGCGCACGATCGCCGCATCCACCGCGTGCGCCCGGTCCTGGGTGACGGCCGCGGTCGTGCGCGCCGCGTCGGCGGGCGTCTCCTTGAGTTGGAGCGCGTTGATGCGGACGCGGAACAGGGGGGCGGTGAAGCCGGCGTTGACGGAGAATGAGTCGTTATCGCCCACGTCGCGGCCGGCCGGGTCTTTGGTGAGGACCTTGGCGCGGCCGCAGGCCAGCGAGGCGAGCGCGCGGCGCGCGTCGGCGGGCGCGAGGCCGGAAGCGGCCGCCACGTCGGCGACGGTCGCGGTCTCCCGCTCGTTGAAGAGCAGCAGCACCACCGCCTGCGAGAGCGACACGGCCAGCTCTTTGGGGCCGCGGTCGAACCGCGCGCGCAGGATCGCGGTCGACAGGCCGTGCCTCCACGCGAGGCGGCGCCCGCCGTGGCGCGCCAGGTAGTGGGCTTCAAAAGCGACCGCGGCTTCGGCCAGGGGGGACGGCAGGCGCAAGGGGACGGCGTCGTAGGTGGGCCAGTAGCCGGCGGTGAGGACGGAAACGGCGACGTCGAGCCCCGGCGCGAGCGACGCCGCGGCGACCGCGTCCCCCCGAAACGCGGCCAGCACGTCGCGCGACGCATCCACGTCTTTGAACATGCCCTCGAGCTTTTGTGTGAACGCGGGGCCGCACTCGACCTTGAGCTTGGCGAGGACGCCGCGCTCGGCGTCGACGCTCGCGGTGCGCGCGAGGAGCAGGCGCTTGGCCAGGTCGCGCTTGTAAAAGGCTTCGAACACGTCTTTGCCCTGGACGAAGCGGAAGAGGGCGAGGGCGGCGTCGAGGCGGGCGTCGAGCTCGTCGGGGGCGGCGCGCGCCGAAGTGGGGGGGGCAGAGGTGCCTGGCGCCGCCGCCGCGGCCGCGGGCGCCCCCCCGCGCAGCTCGGCGTCGACGTGCTTGGCCAGCAGCTCGGCGGGGCGGGCGCCGTGCCGGTTGAGGACGGCTTCGAAAGCTTCCTTGACCGCGGCGGCAAACGGGGCGCCGCGCGAAAAGGCGCCGTCGACCACGGCGTCGGCCGCCGCTTTCAGCGCGAGCAGCGCAGGGACGAGTTCTTTGGCCGCGCGGTCGCGGGCCGAGGCGTCGGCGGTCGGCGACGCGGGCGCCGCTGCCGCGACCGCCCCGCGCTCGTCGCCCGCCGGCGGCCCGCACGCGGCCTCGGCCAGCGCCGCCCCCCGGTCTCGGACGTGCCCCTTGAACGCGGCGCGCAGCGCGTCCAGCGCGCCCACGCGCGCGCAGGCGGCGTGCAGGCGCGCGAGGTCGGCCGCGCGCGCCGCGTCGAACAGGGGCCCCAGCCCGCGCTCCAGCAGAGCGGGCACGTGCGCGGCGAGCAGGCGCGCCTCCAGGACGGCGACCAGGGGGCGCCGGGTGCCGGCGTCGAGCAGGGCGGCGCAGCGGGAGGCTTCGTCGGCGAGGCGGCGTTCCGCGTGGGCGAGGTAGTCTGCAGGCGACAGGTCGGCGATGAGCCGGTCGCCTTCCGCCGCGTAGAACGCGTCTGCGGCGGTCAGGAGAGCCGGCTCGAACGACGTCGCGTACAGGCCGAGCGCGGCCAGCCCGCGCGCGGCCGACGCGGCGAGCCCGCGGTCGGTCACGCCGCCTGCGCGCTCCGTCGCGACTGCATCCAGCAGGCCGGCCACGGCGCGCTCGGCGAGGGCGGGGTGGGACGCGAGGTGGGAGGCGAGCAGGGCGAGGCCGAGGTCGTGCAGGGCGACGCGGCGCGCCGCGCCGCTGCCCGCGCGCGGCGCGCCCGCCGCCGCCGCCGCGGTCGCCGCGTCCAGCGGGGCAAACACTTGGCGCAGCGTGCGCGACGCGGAGGCGGTGTCGGTCCACAGGGCGTCAAACTGGGGCAGGAACGCTGGCGCGTCGGGCGCGGCGCGCGCGGCCAGCGCCGCGAGCGACGTCGCCGTGTGCGCGTCCCACGCGGCGCGCAGCCGGGTGTAGAGCGAGTCTGCCATGCCGTGCAGGCACATGGCGTCCACGTCCTGATGAGGAGAGGGGGTGGGAGCGGGTGGTTGGCGGCGAGGGAAGGGACGCCTCAAACCTCTCTCCCCTCTCCTCTCTCCCCTCTTACCCGGTACAGGTCCTCGAACGACGCGCTCGCGGGCGCCTTGGCAAAGATGGCGTTGACAGCGGCCGCGAGGCGGGCCCAGGTCGCGTCCTCAAAGTCGGGCGGCAGCGTCGGCGCGGCTGGAGGTCAAGGGGCGGGATCGGGGCGCGCCCCGTCCGCCGCCCCTCGGGCGGCCACCGCGCATGCCCTGGCGCCCCCTCCCACCCCGACAACCCCCGCCGCATACCTTTCAGCGGCTTGATGGTGAGCTTGCGCGGCGGCGGCGACGCGGGCGGCCCGCGCGACCCGGTCAGGGCCGCGGCCCGGGGCGGGGCCGACATGGTGGGCGGCCTCTGAGGCGGGGAGAGGGCGGCGGCGGGCGACGCGGGCGGCTCGTCACGCGGCGTGGGCCATGCGTGCGTGCGGTCGGCGGGCGGCGGCGCGGCGGGGGCGCGGGGTGGCGCGGGCGCCGGTGCAGGCCGCGGGGAGGGAGGCGGCGCGGCGCCGAGGCGGGAGTGAAGGAGGGCGAGGCGCACGGCGGCGACCGTGCCGCTGCGCTAGCGTGGCCCGCTGCAGAGGCGCGCTCGCGCTCTGCCGGCCCCGCGGCGGCCATGCTGACGGCGTGTGGGCACGCAAAAGCATGGATTAAAAGCTGCGCGCCCGGGAAAGGCGAGGCGACGCGCGCCCGCCTCGTTCACCCCGACCCGCCGCCCGCTTCCCTCGCAGTCGCCGGTGCCGGCACCCGCATGGGGAACCCGCCCGGCGCGTACCCTTCCGGCCGGGACGCGGCGCCCAGGGACGGGAGGGTCATCGAGGGAGGAGGGCCGTGCGCCGCGCCGGGGACGTAGTGAGGCGTTGCCCCTCCCGGCGCCCCCCTCCCCCCCACAAACGCGCCCGCGGGCGGCGGCACATCGGGCGAAGTCTCCAACACCCGCACCCAGGCCGGGTCGCCCGCCGCGAGGCGCCCCGCGAGCACGCGCGGGCCGACCGCGTCGCGCAGCGCGCCCACGGCGGCGCCCGCGGCGGCGCGGCACAGGGCGTGGTCGCCGGTCAGGGAGTCAAACAGGGGCTCGAGGAGCGGGTCGAGGTGGCGCTTGAAGGCGCGGACGCCGAGGCCGGCGAGCACGAGGGGGACGGTCTCCCACGCGGCGGTGCGAAGCCCGGTGTGGGCCGCGTAGTGCCGCCGCGCGACCGCGTCGGCCAGGGCGGGCATGTAGGATTCCACGAGAGAGGGCGCGACGGAGGCCAGTGCCCCGAGCAGCCGCACCGCGCCGTCCGCGTCCTCCCACGGCTCGCGTTCGCGCTTGTACCCGTAATCCATGCACCCGCACGAGTAGTCGATCCCGCCGGCGTCGCGCCGGGGGCGCAGCAGGGCGCCGGGGTGGAAGAGGTCGTCGTCGGGGAGGGTCGAGGGGGTGGCGGCCGCGGGCGCGCGCGTCGGCGCCTGCGGCGCGGGCCCGCCGCGCGCCGCGGGCATGCCGCCGCCAGCAGGCTGGTCGCCCGCGCGCGGCAGCCGCTCCTTGAGCAACGCTTCCACCGCGGGCAGGACGCGGGCGGCGAGCGGCGAGGCCGCCGCGCGAGCGAGCGCGGCGGCCGCGCCGCCGCGCACCGAGGGCACGTTGTCGCCCAAGGCGTCGCCCCACAGGGACAGCACGTCGTCAAGGTGCGACTCGACTGCTGTCGGATGCGCCACCGCGAATTCGGCGAGGGCGGCGGCCGCGGCGTCGCGCACGGGCCACGCGTCGTCGCGCGCGAGCGCGCGCAGGATGGCGACCGCTCCCGCCGCCTTTGGCGCCACCCTCTCCGGGTCCACCTTGGCCGCCAGCTCGCCGAAGCACGCCGCCGCCGCCTCGCGCACGGTGTGGTTGTTGGTGCGCGCGCAGCGGGCGTAGTAGGCGGCGACGGGGTGAATCGCGCGCGCGACGGCGGCCGCGCCGGCGCCCTTGGTCGCCGCCGCCCACGTCGCGGCCGAGTAGGCGGCCACGCCTTCCGCGGCGTCCCGTCGATTAAAGGCCAAGGGCGGCAGCAAGGCCGCCAGCGCGCGGGCGTGGAGGTCGGGGTCTGGCGCGGCCGCCGCGAGCAGCGCGCGCGCCGCGACGCACGCCGCCAGGCGCACCTGAGACCAGTTTTCAGACAGGCCATCGGCCAGGGCTGTAGCTGCGTCGTCGGCCCAGGAAGCGAGGCCGCCGGACGCGCCGGCGAGGCCGGCGAGGCCGCCGAGCGCCGAGTAGGCCGCCTCGCGGACGTACCGGTTCGGGTGCAGCAGCGCCGCCAGCACCGTGCCCCGCAACTCGGGCGTGGCGTGCGGCGCAAACGCGGCCCCCGCCCCGTCCATGACGGACAGCAACGCCCGGAACGCGGTTTCCAGGCAGCGCCACCCCTCCGACCCGTGCCTCAACTCGCCCGCGCCGGGCACTGCGCGCGTGTAGGCGCTGGCCAGCACGTCGCCCACCAAACCGTCGGCGGGGAGGTCGGCGCCCGCCGCCGTCGCGACGGGGCCGCCGTCGCGTGGCGGCGCGTCGGCGTCGCGCGCCCAGTCGCGCGCGACGACGGCCAGGACGGCGGGGCCGGCCACCGCCCACGTGGCACCGGCGTCTCGGGCGGCCAGGCCGCCCAGGACGTCGCCGGCGGCGAGGCGGACGCGGGGTTCGGGGTCGGAGAGGAGGCGGGTGGTTGAGGCGCGCAGCGCGGCGTCCGAGTCGCCCTCCCCGGGCTGGCGCCGGGCCAGCACGGCGCGCGCGACGCAGGCGCCGCCCAGGCGCGCGTGCCAGGTGTCGGCGTCCAGGGCGGCGAGGGCGGTGGCGTCGAGCGCGTCGAGGAGCGAGGCGAGGTCGGCGGGGGCTGGGGAAAGAAGGGGGGGGCGTTCACCCCGCGCTCACCCGTGGTCGCCGCCTCTCACCCTCTGCCCCCCCCCCCTCCATCACGCACCGGCCGCGTCGAGCGCGGCGTCGAGCGCCGCACCGCCGCGCTCGCGCTCGAGCGGCGCAGGCGCGCCCAGGGCCGCCACGGCCGCCAGGGCGGCCGTGAGCGAGGCTTCCGGGGCAGGCGGCATGGTGGTGGGCGAGTCGGCCGCGCCGCCGCGACCCGCGTCTGCGGTCGGCCGCGGCGATTCCCCACTCCCCGCCGCCGGTACCCGCCGCGGCCCCCCCCGCTCGCACCGCGCGCCGCGCCCGCCCGCCGCACCCGCCCCCCCGGGCGGCCGACACCCCCCTCCACCTCCCCGCACGCGCACGCTCGACGCGCGATGGCGGCGCCCTTCTCCCTCAACGCGGGCGACGTTCAGGCCATCATCGGGGGCGACGTGGGTCGCAAGCCCGTTCTGCAGTGCATCGGTGAGAGAGGGAGGGAGGCGGGGAGGGGATGCGCGCGCGCGTCGGGTGGCGGGGGCGCGGCCGCGGGCGGGTATTGGCCTCGGGCCGCGCGCGCGCTCGCCTGAAGCGTCGCGCATGGAGCGCCCGCCCGTTGGAGGGGCGGCCGGCGGCGGCCGCGGCGGACGCGCCCTGCGGCGGCCGCCCATGGCCGGCCGCAGCGCGACGCGCACGCTGTGCCGCCCTGCCGCGCGCGCCCGCCGCCGTGCGCGCGCCCGCCGCCCGCCGCGTGTGGCGTGTGGTCAAAGCGCCCGACGAGCGAGAGTGCGGCGGACGCCGGCGTGGCGCGGGCCGGCGGCGGCCGCCTTCCGCTCGACCGCCGACCACCCTCCCCCGCTCCCCCCCCCCCCCCCAGGCATCAAGCAGATGCAGGCCGCCGGCGCCGCCGCCGCCGGCGGCGCCGAGCGGTACCGCCTGGGCGTGTCCGACGGCGCGCACTGGTGCTCCGCGATGCTCGCGACGCAGCTCAACGACCTCGTCCGCGGTGGCCGCGTCGACGTGGGCACCGTGCTGCGCTTGGACGACTACCTGGTCAACGTGCTCTCCGGGCGCAAGTGAGAAGGGGGAGGAGTGTGGGGGGGGGGGGGAGGGGGGGAGGAGGGTTGGTTGGTGCGCGCGCTCACCCGTGCCTCCCCTCCTCCTCCCTTCTCCTCAGGCTCATCATCGTGCTCGGCCTCGAGGTGCTCGGCACCGCGCCCACCATCGGCCAGCCGGTGTCGATCGACACGCTGGCCGCGGTCGACGCCAACGCGGCGCCGGCGGCGGCGCCCGCCGCGGTCAAGCCAGCCGCCCCGGGCGGCGCGTATGGTGCGCCACCGCAGGCCATGCCGGCGTACGGCGCGCCGCCGCAGGCGGGCGGCGCGTACGGCGCCCCCCCCGCGCCCGCCTACGGCGCTCCCCCTCCTCCCGCCGCCTCTGCCTACGGCGCCCCCCCTCCCTCCTCCTACGGCGGCGCCGGCCCCGTGGCCCACGCGGACGCCCCCCCCCGCATCGTGCCCATCGCGTCGCTCAACGCCTACCAAAACCGGTGGACCATTCGCGGCCGCGTCACCGCCAAGTCGGACGTCCGCCACTACTCGAACGCGCGTGGCGAGGGCCGCCTCTTCTCCTTTGATCTGCTGGATGAGCACGGGGGCGAGATTCGGGCGGTCGGCTTTGGCGACGCGTGCGACCGCTGGGCGGGCGTCGTCCAGGCGGGCGCGGTCGTCACCCTGTCGCGCGCCACCCTCAAACAAAAGCGCCCGGGCCCCTACAACACGACCGCACACGACCTGGAGATTACGCTGGACAACAACTCGGTCATCCAGGTGTTGCAGGACGACCACGCGATTCCGCGCCAACGCTATGCGCTCCGCAAAATCGCGACCCTCGCCCAAGTCCCGCCCCGCACTGGCGTCGACGTCGCCGGGGTCGTCGATGCCGTCGGTCCCCTCTCCACCCTCACCCGCCGCGACGGCTCCGAGGCCAAGAAGCGGTCGGTGACGCTGCGCGACGACTCCGGCCACTCGGTCGAGCTCACCCTGTGGGGCGCGCACGCCGAAGGCCTGGGCGAGACCCTGGACGCGTCCGTCAACGGCGCGGGGTCGCGCCCGGTGCTCGTGGCCAAGGGCGTGACGGTGGGCGACTATGGCGGGCGCACGCTCTCGTCGACCGGCGGCTCGGCGCTCGACCTCGACCCGCCGGATGTGCCGGCGGCGGCGGCGCTGGCTTCCTGGTGGAGTTCTGACGGCGCCTCCTCTTCTGTCATCGCCCTCACCGGCGGCGGCGGCTCCGGCGGCGGCGGGCGCGCCGACCGCCGCGCGCTCGCGGGCGCCGTCGCGGGCGAGGCCGCCGGCGGCCGCACCGCCTGGGTCCAGCTCGCGGGCAACGTCACCTTTGTCAAAACCGAGGCGCCCTACTACCCGGCGTGTCCGGGGTCGTTCAACGGCAAGTCGTGCAACAAGAAGATGGTGGAAGACGGGGGGGCGGCCGGCTGGACGTGCGCGCGCTGCGGGCACGCCGGCCCGCCCGCCTGGCGCTACATGCTCGCGTTCAAGATCGCCGACCACACGGGCGCGCAGTGGGTGACCGCGTTCAACGACGAGGCGGCCGCGCTCCTCGGCGTCGACGCGTCGGCGCTCCACGCGGCGGCGGGCACGCCCGCGTACGAGGCCGCGTTTGCGGGGCTGACGCACGCCGACCTGGTGGCCAAGGTGAAAGTGTTTGAGGAGGTCTACCAAGACACGCCGCGCGTCAAGGCGTCGGTGCAGCGCGTCGAGCGCATGGATTACGGCGCGGATCTCGCGCCCACGCTGGAGGCCCTGCGCCGGGTCGAGGGAGGGCAGCCGCCGTACGAGGCCGCGCCGCCGGCATCGGCGCCGGCGGCGGGTGGCTACGGCGGCGGCTACGGCGGAGGTGCCGGTTTCGGCGTCGCCGCGCCGGCCGCGGGCGGGTTCGACGGCGGCGCCGCTGCGGGCGGCGGCGGCGGCGGCGGCGGCGGCGGCCAGTGCTACCGCTGCGGTGTCGAAGGCCACTACTCGCGCGACTGCCCGACCACGGGCGCGGGCGGCGGCGGCGCGGGCGGCGCCGGTTTCGGCGGCGGCGGCGGCGGCGCGGCCGGTGGCGGCACCTGCCACAGCTGCGGCCAGGCCGGCCACTGGGCGCGCGACTGCCCGTCCAAGGGCGGCGGTGCGCGCGGCGGTGGCGGCTACGGCGGCGGCGGCGCCGGCGCCGGCTTTGGCGGCGGCGGCGGCAGCGGCGGCGCGGCCGGCGGCACCTGCTACAAGTGCGGCCAGCCCGGCCACTTTGCGCGCCAGTGCCCGGGCGGCGGCGGTGGCGGTGGCGGTGGTGGCGGGTGGGGTGGCGGCGGCGGCGGCGGCTACGGCGGGTTCCAGTGAAGAGAGAGGAGGAGAGAGGTGCTCGCCTTGGCCCTTCCCCTTCCTTGCCCCCCCCCCCGCCGTTCGCCCACACGCATGCCTGAAGCACAAAAAAGGGGGATGCAAACCACACACACCGCCCCCCCCCCCCTCCTCCTCTCTCCCTCCTCACTTGGGCGCCGCGAATTTGAAGCCCGGCGCGCCCAGCGCCGGCGGCGGAGCGGGCGGCCGCCCCGCGGCCGCGGGCGGCGGCGGCACGCCCGCGGGCGGGCGGCTGTCGCGCGGCACGGGGCGCTTCCACCCGGTCGCGAAAGGTTCGAGCAAATTTTCGGCTTGCTCGAGCGTGACGCCGCCGTCGGCCTCCATGTGCCACCGAGGGGCGACGGGGAGGACGTGGTCGGAGCGGCGTCCGGCGAAGGGGTCGGCGGCCGCCCCGGGCGAAAACAGCACTTCCAGCCGAAACCGGTCGGGCGACGTGACGGGCACCCGCTTGCACTCGTACAGCCTCAGCACGACGTGCGTCATGTAGTCCAGCTCGGGCGTGTCGCGCAGCCGGCGCTGGGCGTCGGGGGACAGGAGGCCACGGGGCGGAGGGGTCGGTGCGTCGCCGCCGGGCGCGCCGAGGTGGCAATAGCGCAACACGTTGACCAGGGAGTGCACGTGCGACTCGGACGTAAAGTAGACGCGCGTGCGCACGTGGCGCAGGGGGGAGTTGATGTCTTGCGCATACTGCGGGCAGAGGCGGTGCATCGCCGCGCCGTCGTCGTCGTCCGACCCTTCCGCCGCGGGCTCGCCGCCGGCCCCCGTCGCCGCCACGCTCGCCACGCGCGACACCGGCCGCGCGTCCGCGGTCGTCCCGCCCGGCACCGCGGGGTCGGCGTACGTCTCAAAAGGCGACGCGGGCTCCGACCCGTCGTCAAACCCGGCCGTCTCGAGCGACTCGTCCCGCACGTTGGCCAGGTCGCACAGGAGCTTGCCGATGAGGGCGGCCGCGATTTTGCCCCCGATGGCGAGCTTGCCGGACGGGTCGACGCCGTACTCGTTGGGGATGACGGCGTCGGCGAGCGCTTTGGCCGTCGCGTAGACCGGGAGGAGCAGGTCCCGGCCGACCAACCCTGCGTTGTGGATGGCGTCGTATTTCGCGGAATCGTAAATGTCGGGAATCTTGGAGATGTCGAACACGCCGCCCTTCTTCTCGGTGTAGAGCGCTTTGGCCAGTTTGCGCCACCTGTCGTAGAGGAGGAGGAGGCGCTCCCCGCCACAGGGCTGCCCGGGCACCGGCGCCCAGTCGCGCGTGGATTGGAGCAGGGCCGAGTAGGCGGTGGGAGGAGGGGGTGGGGCGCCGGCGGTGGAGCGGCCGGTGGCCGCCGCGGCGTCGGCCGCCGCGCGCTCGCCGCCCGCGCTCGCCCGGCGACTGGGCGCGCGCGGCTCCGCCAGCACGAGTTGGCGCAGGCAATCCACCAGGGCGCGCAGGTGGTCGACGAGCTGGCCGAGCAGGGCGAGCGGGTCGGCGGGCATCGGGTGGACCTCTGGAGGAGGGGCCCCCGCCGTCGCCGCCTTGTCGTCCGCCAGCCGCACCGCGGCCAGGCTGGACGCGAGCTCGCCGGGCCCACCCCCCGGCGACGGCGGCGGCGAGGGCGCGGGCCCGAGCGACGCGCGCGAGCGCGCGCCGCCGCCGCGGTCGGCCGTCATGGCGTCGTACAGAGCCGCTTTGGCTGCCCGAATGTCGTCGGACGCGCCTTTGCCAAAGGCGTCGAGCATGGAAGCGTCCTTCTTGACGAGGGAGACGAGGATCGGGGTCAACGAAGAGCCCTCCAAATCCAGGAGCGCGCGCGTAAACGCGGCGGCCGACGTCTGCACCCGCCCCTCGTCCGACGAGTACAGCTTGAGGTCGTGGCGATACGTCGAGTGCAGGCGCAGCAGGCCGCCGCCCGCGGGGCCGTAGCGCGGGTACATGGCGGTTCGAAAGACCGACCCGAGCGCTTCCGCCTGCGCCCGCCCCGCGTGCGTGAGCACGCCGCCGTGCTTGAGGATGAGCAGGGCCTCGGTCGGCCTCGGCCCGGCGTCCGGGGCGGCGGGGTCGGGCGGCGCCCAGGCGGTCGGTTTGAGTTGCGCTTTGCGGTTGACCCCCGCAAACGACCCGCCCTGCTCGAGCACCGTGCGCACGATGCGCAGCTTCTCCCGCGTCTCCTCAGGGTCGGGCGCGTCGTCGTCGGCGGCGTCCGGGCGAGGGGGAGGGGCGGCGGCGGGGTCGCGCGGGGCCGCGGCGACCGGCGCGGCCGACGGCGGCCGCGGCGCGGCCTCGGCCCCCACCCCCCCTTCCTCCAGACCATCCAGCAACCCCCGCGTCACGTCCAGCAGCTCCTGCAGCTCGGCCGGCGACTTGAGCTTGGCCTGCTTGCCCTTGGCGTCCAGGTGGCGGGAGAGGAGGGCGAGCATCGACGGTTGGCGCACGCGCAGCTTCATTTTTTGTTTGGGGGTGCGGTCCCCGTGCCGAATGACGGCGAGCACGGCGCGCAACTCTTCAAACGCGCCTCGCTCGGACAGGTCGTCGCACGATGCGCCGTGCGGCGAGTGGCGGAGCGGCGGGCCGTCGGCGGACAGCACGCTCGCGCCGCTGTCCGAATCGCCGCCGCCCCGCTCGGCGCGCGGGATGGGGGGGGGGCCGACCAGGCGGTGCGGGGCGACGGCGGAGAGCGCGAGGGAGCGGAGGATGCCGGCGGCGTCGTCGTAATACTTGTGAGAATTCTTGACCATCGAGAACCCGTTGACGTCGCACACGTACGACTTGCCGCGCTCGGAGCGCAGCAAGTCGAAGCCGCACACTTTTTGGCCAAACGCGAGGGAGACGTGGCGGGCGACCTCCTTTTCTTGGGGCGAGAGGAGCACGGGGAACCGCAACTCTTTCCCGTCGGCCGACCGCGTCACCTTGCCGTCGACGACCGGCGACTTGCGCGCCTCGGCGTGCGCGTACCGCGGCCCCACGGTGTACACCTTGACGTCGGTGCCGCCGGTCGTCAGAAACTCTTCCACGATGTACGACCCGTCGCGGCGCACCGTCCCCGGGTGCGCCGCGTCGTAGTCGCCCGACTTGTCGTGCACCTTGCGGAACAGCTTCTTGACCCCCCCCCCCATCGAGTGCGGGTAGTAGATGTAGATGTTGTGGTCCTCCGCGTTGGCCGGTTTCTCGACAAAGGGTTTGTGGATGCGCGTGCCGCGCACTTCGACATAGTCCTCCGTCTCGACAAACCCGTCCGGGTCCGCCCCCGCCGCCAGCCCGTCCCGGTCGATGACGACGTGGGTGGGGACGGGGATGCCGGCGGTCGCCAGCGTCGCGTACACGGCGCGGCGGTCGAGGAGCAGGTCCTGGAGGTGGAGGTCGTTGATGAGGTACGGGCGGCGGAGCGAGGCGTACGCCTGCGCCTTGGCCAGCGGGAACCCGTCCGAGTGCCAGGCGAGCAGGACGTCGCACAGGGGCCAGTCGGCGATGGGGGACGCGAGGATGACGGCGTCGCCAAAGGGGACGAGCTCAAACTCGCCGCCTGCGGTGAGCCGCCGCACGATTTCCGCGACCGGCTTCGACCCCGCCTTTTTGTCCATGGCGCAGACGCCCAGGCGGACGACGGGGAGGGCGGCGGAGGAGGCGGCGGCCGCGCCGAGCTTGGGTTCCTGGCGAGGGAAGAGGGGACGCGGGAGGTCGACGGCCAATGTGCCCCGCCCGCGCCGCTGGCCCGCGCGCCCCTCCGCCGCCGATCCCCCATCCCCACACGCCCCCACCTCTCTCCATCTCTCACCGAATGCACGCGCTTCATGGCGGGCGCCCCGCCCGGCGCGCCGCTGGGTGCCGACCCGACGGGCGGCGTGCCGTCGCCGCCGGGGGCGCCATTGCCGCCGCCACCAGCTCTGTCGGACGATGGCACTGGCCTGGGCAGCCCTGTCAGGGAGCCGGCGGCGCCCAGCGCGGTCGTCGACCGTGTGCGCGTGCCGAGCAGGTCGGCGTCGGGCGGGGAGCGTCCGGCGTCGGGCGGAGGGGGAGGGAGAGGAGGAGTGGGCGGGCTCATGGTGACTCGCGGCGGCCGCGGCGGCAGAGTGGGGGGGCAATCGGCCGCCGCGGTCTCTTCACATGCCGTGGCCCGCCTTTCTGTCGCGCTGGCTGCCCGCCCGTGGCGGCCGGCGTCGCCGGCCGCCACCGGTCGTCGTCCCGCTGACCGGCGGCGCGCCACTGGCGAGCGGGAGCCCTGCGCGCGCGGCGCGCGCGCCCACGCCGCGCAGCCCGAGCCCAAGCCCCACTCGCCGCGTGCTGGGTGAGCTCGCCGTGCAGGCTTCGCCCGTGGCCAAGGTGTGAGGAGAGAGGGAGGGGCGGGCGCCAACCACCACCGCGCGACGTTGCCCGCATGCCGCGACCACCGCTGCCCCTCTCTTCCAACAGCCTCGCCGCGCCTATCTCATCTCGACCGAGTCGGGAGAATCCCCCAACTCGACTCCCGCCGTGCGGGGCGTGGCGGTGTCGCCGTCGGCACGCGACCCCTCCGCGCGCGTCGTGCTGCGCGCGACGCCCTTTGCTGAGCGGCTGGACGGCGAACTCGCCGCTGAAGCTGCTTTTCGGGAGGGGCTGAGGCGTGGCGGTGGTGGCGCGCCGCGGTGAAGAGGGAGGGTGGAATACCTTGAGGTTTTAGTTTCCGTGCTCCGTTCGTTCCTTCCACACCCTCTCTCTTTGGTCACGGCTCCCACGCCCCTTCATCCTGCCTCCACGTGACGCGCGCAAACTGAAACCCGCCCTCGTATCCCGCCGCGCCGCCCGCGCCGACGACGCCAGCGCGGCCGGCCAGCGGCCAGTCGGCGCGCTCCAGGGACACGGTCAGGCCTGCAGAGTCGGCTGAAGCCAAGAACGTGGCCAAGAGGGCGGCGTCTCTCACGGGGCAGGCGAGCAGGGCGACGCCGGTCGGCGCGAGCCGCGCGGCGACCTCGCGCCCGAGCGCGGCCGCGCCGGCCAGGTCATACAGAACGTCGGCCCCAAGCACGACGTCAAACGGGCCGGGCGCCAGAGGCGGGGCGTCGTCGCAGGCGGGGCAGGGAGGGGTCGAGGGGCCGGCGCACGCGCTCCGCGCTCCGCCCTCTTCTCCTGCAGCCTCGCCCCACGCCAGTGTGTGCAGGGTCACGCTCCTTTTCCAGGACCAGCAGTCGGCCCCGTCGGGCTCGCCCAGGGTGGCGGCCGCGGAGGCGCGCGCGGCTTGCAGCGCGGCCGCCTCGCCGTCGGTCGCCGCGACCGACGCCGCGCCCAGCAAAGCCGCCGCCAGGCCGACCGCGGCGGTGCCGCAGCCGAGCTCCAGCACGCGGGCGTTGGCCAGGGCGGGGACGGGCAGGGAGGACAGTTTGCGGCGGCCAGCGAGCACAGACACCAGCGCGGGCGCCGCCGCCCACAGGCGCGCCCCCAGGCCGTCGGCGAGCGACGCTTGGACAACGATGACGGGCGGCAGACCCTCCCGCAACTTGATTGTCTCTCGGCCGCCGCTCGCGCCCGCGTCGCCCGACACCGCCGCGACGAGCGCGGCCGCCGCGTCGGCCGCGCCCTCGTCGCCCGCCCGCGTCGCGTCGGCGACCAGGCGCGTGGCGGCTGCGGCCGCGCCCGCGGCGGCGGCGGCCTCGGCGCAGGCTCTGCGGGAGGTGGACGCGGCGGCCAGGTTTGAGGCCGCGCGAGCGCGCAAGGCCAGCGGTCGGCTTCTGTCGGCCACGGCGACCACCATAGATGCGATCTGAAGGGGTCGAAAGGGGTGTTGGGGTGCGGATTCGGGGGCGGCGGGTGGCGGATGTGTGGCGACGGCGGCCGCGCACCGGGTCTGGGTTGTCTTCCTCGAGGGATCCACCATGCGCCATTGTGGATCGAATGGGGGCTGGCGCGCCGCGCCCGCGGGGCCGGCGTCTGTGCGAGCCGCCCGCCGTCGGCGGACGCCCTCCTCACTGCGCGGCCGCGACGGCGCCACCGGCCGCGCGCGCGCTCTGT
>Ga0315274_10001364_pt1 | contig 37571 bp, 31 predicted proteins | sample YL17G02_20_MG_FD_203700 | JGI IMG/M metagenome (GOLD analysis project Ga0315274, IMG submission 203700) | Sediment microbial communities from Yellowstone Lake, YNP, Wyoming, USA - YL17G02_20 | ecosystem: Environmental > Aquatic > Freshwater > Lake > Sediment | place: USA: Wyoming | collected...
TACCGCAACTGCAACGTCGACGAACGCGGGTTCACTGGTGGGTTCCGGAATAGGATCACCGAATTCGCGGATGACTTCGAGATGGCCTTCGATGGCCTCTCGGATTCCAGCGAGGATGTCCTCAATCGTGTTTCCGGCGCTGGTGCATCCTGGCAGGTCGGGCACGTAGGCGGAGAAGTTGTTGGGACCTTTTTCGATAATGACGAGGTATTTCATGAGTTTTCCTCCTTGCGGAGACCTCGTGACTACGCATTCAGTCTAAGAAAGCAGATATCGCGCGACCTCTTCACATGCGATTCCAGCCCAGTCTGCGAGCAAGTCGTATACGTCCGCGACTCCCCCGAACAACGCGTCACTGCACTCTTTACCGACCCCAGCTACAAACGATATGAACGGGTCATACATCGCGATAATGAAACTGAACAGGAAGTGCAGCACCTTATCAAAACCAAACATTTCAGTCAGCCTCAATCGTCGCCTCAGGATAACAGGATAACAGGGGACGAGTTACCGTTTAGTTGCATTCTGACTCCTGTCTTCTGGCTCCTGACTCCTACCGCCGTTTTTGGGGTTCAACACGGCGCCGGTTCGTGGGCGGTGGATGGTTTCGCTACGTAACGCTTAACCTTGATGTCTCGCTCCCGGTCGCGGACCTTGGCGACTTCATAGGCGGTCTGCATCCGAAGAAGGGTGTCCATCTTAGGGCCAAAAGCCTTTTCAATCCGCAGCGCCATCTTGGGGGAGAGCGCCGCACGTCCGTTGAGAAGGGCTGATAGCGCGGGACGGGCGAGGCCGAGAATCTTGGCGGCCTCGGTGACGGAGAGCCCGAGAGGCTCGATCACTTCCATCCTGATGAACTGTCCCGGATGGGCCGGACGCGCCATACGCAACATCGTTTTGTTTCCTTTCAGTGGTAGTCGTCGAAATTCAGGTCGAGGATTTCCCCTTGAATAACAGGGTCAGTTACCGTTTATTGCGTTCCATGAAGCGCCGCAATCCCCGATGGATGACGTTTCGGATCTTCATGAGAGGAGGGTACCGGAAAAGCTGTAGTGTGTCAAGTTACGCTTTACAACGACGGAATAAGAGTAGAACGACAGAACGAGGGGCGCCTTGGTCATTTCCTGGTTTCCAAGGATCAGCGACAGCCCCCCATTTCGAAGGGGTGCGCCGAGTTCAGTGCATGGGCTTGGGGATTGAGGCCATGAAACACTCTGCGCTTCCTGTGCCCCCTGTGGCGTTGAAACAGCAACCCGAGCTATAACTATTAATCACATTAATCTTGTTTCTTGTCAACCAAATTACCCTCGTTTCGCGGATTCGCATACTGTCTGGAAACTCAGACGCAAGGGCACTGAAAGCCGGCCGCTGACCACTTCTTCTGGTCATTGGCCATCTTCTGCTGTCTCCTAACCCCAATTCCCACAACCCAATCCGCAATCGACAATCCGCAATCCCCAATCGACAACACTGCAATGCGTTGGGCTAATATATAGAGGCGTTTGGCGGCGAGTGCGCAGACGCGGGAGGGAGGCGGAGCCTGCCGCGCCGTGGCGGGTAGCACGTTTTTCCCAAGGGGGTAAGGTTTGCCTGGAGAAGGGGGTTTGACGGAGGCGCACGCGCCCGTCGTAAGTTGTTGGATTCAAGTTCTTTCTGAATGCGTCCGATATTTGGAATGAGGATTGCTCATGGAATAGGTGTTGGAGTGTGTGCCGTCCTTGAGATGAAGGATCAGAATACAGTGAGGGGCTAGGTTTGGGAAATCTCTTTAGCGCGCTCAATATTGCCCGGTCGGGCTTGGAGGCTGCACAGGTCCAACTGGACGTGGCGGGCCACAATGTCGCGAACGTAAACACGGAGGGTTATTCCCGGCAGCGGGTTACGCTGACGACGCGCTCACCGGTAACGGAGACCTACGGTGAACTCGGACGTGGGGTGCAGGTCTCGGATATCGCGCGAGTGCGGGAGGACTTTCTCGACACAGTGTACCGCCAGCAAGTGCAGGGCTTGGGCTCGGCCCAGGTCCGCGCCTCGTACTTCTCACAAATCGAGGATCTGTTTCAGGAGCCGGGCGAAAGCGGGTTCGGGACGCAATTGAGTTCGTTCTTCGACGCATTGAACGACTTCGCCAATAACGTCGAGGAGCAAGCCGTCCGCACATCGGTCATCACCCAATCGCAAAGTCTCGCTTCAAGCCTAAACCAGTTGGCGGAAGAACTGTACGCATTGCGCACGAACGCCAACGAGGAGGTCAAGAACTCGGTCCCGGAAATCAACTCCCTGACCGCGCGCATTGCCTCGCTCAATACAACCATTAGCCAATCGGAGATTGGCGGCCACAAGGCCAATGATCTGCGCGATGAGCGCGATCAGCTCTTGGATGATCTCTCGCGGCTCGTCAACATTTCCTACCGCGAACGGAGCGACGGACAGGTCAACGTGTTCATTTCCGGCGGTATACTCATTTCCGGCGAGGACGCGCGGGAGCTTGTCGCGGAAAAGGATTCCACTATTGACCCTGAGCGATCCGATCTCGTGACGGTTCGGTTCGCGGACAATGGCTTGGCGGTGGATATCCGAGACGGCGAGCTATACGGTGCGTTGATGGCGCGTGACACTGATCTGGCTGAAGTGTCCACGCGGCTGGATCAGATTGCCGGGTCCATCATCGAGGAGATCAACAAGATCCACAGCACAGGCAACGGCCTTGATGCCCTGTCGGGCACGATCTCAGGCACGAACGCGGTAAGCGATCCCGCCACCGCGCTTTCGTCGGCGGGGTTGCCGTTCGACGTTACAGCGGGATCCTTCGATCTTGTCGTGTATAATGGGTCCGGCACGGCCACGGTTAGCACGGTGACGATTACGGACTCCACGACGTTAGACGATCTCGTGACGGGCCTCAATGCGATATCGAACTTCTCGGCGTCCGTGGGAAGCGACAATACGCTTCGTCTGGGCACGACGGGAACGTACGCGTTCTCGTTTGCGAACGATAGTTCCGGCGCATTAACGGCCCTCGGAATTAACGGTCTGTTTACGGGATACGATGCGTCGACCATTGCCGTGAGCGAGAGCATTCAAGAGAATTCCAGCCTGCTGACGTCCGGATACAGCACCGACGTCCTCAATACGGGTGACAACACGGCGGCACTCGCTTTAGCGGACGTCCAGAACGCGTTGGTGTTCGACAGCGGCACGGCAACCATTCAAAACTTCTACGAGTCAACGATTGTTCGTGTCGGGGTCGACGCCCAAGCGAACAGCACGACGCTTGATGTTCAGCAGGCGTTTGTCGATGACTTCCAGGGACGACGCCAGGAGGTTTCGGGCGTCAGCATCGATGAAGAAGTCACGTCGTTGCTGCTGTACGAGAGAGCGTACCAGGCAGCGGCGCGGGTCATCACGATTGCCGACCGGATGCTTGACGTCCTTATGAACATGGCGGTGTAGCCTGCAAAGTGCCCCAGTGCCGGCGTGCCGGGGCGCCTATTCACTTCCGCCGTTCAATGATGATCTGGCCGCCGGAGAGCCGATAGCCGAATTCCGGCTGGTACCATTGCCGGATCAGGAGGTCCATCGCCGTGCGGACGCGGACTTGGTGGAGCGCGCACGGATTGACTGGAAGGTCATCGAGTCCCGGCTCGATGCCCACCTTGACGCCCAGGCTCGCCGATAGCGTGTCGAGGACCTTCGCGAGCGGCGTGGCTCCGATTACCATCGGGCTGTGCTGCGGGTCTTCCGGCGGCGCCGGCAAGGCCACGTCCACTTTCTTGTCGAGCAGCGCGTTCTGATCGGGTGTCAACGTCTCCGGATTGAGCAATGCCGAGGCGGGCGTTACGTTCTGTGTGGCAAATAAGAAGATATACTCGGGCGTGCTCTCGACCTGGAACGCCGTGGGCAGGAGCCGGGCCGATTTGAGCAGGGCATCGAGCCCGTCCCGCAGGGGAATGCGTGCAAGCGTCAGCGCGCCGCATCTGGCTTCCGCCACGATGTTATCCGCCACGATGGTGATGCCGAGGCTGTCGCCCAGTAGGGCAAACGCCCCATATAGGGGCGTTTCCGGGCCGAAGGCCATCCCGGCGGTGTATTGGGCGTAGGCGGGATCCAGCTTGCCGGCAACCGTCACATCCAGCACGGGTTCGTAGCCTTCCAGGTACATGAACCAGTAGTCCGGAAAAGCTTGGCACTTGCAGCGTGTCATCTCGGCAAGGCGCTCGACGACAGTACTGAATTTCGCGTCCTTGAACGCCAGAGCGTCCACGCGCCGGCCCTCGATGCCGTTCATCAAGACGAGACTGCCTCCCACCTCCTCGGACAGGCGCCCTATGGTATCGCCCAGCGTGCCCGCCGACTGCGAGAATGTTACGTTAGGCGCGGGATTGGCATCCGCCAGCGGGTCCTTCTTCTTGCCCTTCTTGGCCTCCTTTTCGGGCCGTTTCTTCGCAGGTTTCTCTCGGCCGGCCTTCGCCTGCTTTTTCGCCTGTTTCGAGGAGTCTCTCGCCGCCTTGTCCGGGCCCGTAGTACATGAGGCAAGTAACGCGCACAACAGCAACACAGCGATTCTTTTCATGTTTATCGATTCCTCCAATCCCTCTTCTTGCCCATGAGCGTGCTCGAAAACCGGCCTTCAGATGGGCCGGTGCGGCCGGTTCTTTCGATGGCTTGTCAAAGCGTAGAACCGCGCCTATACTATGTCCATGACGTTCTGTGCCCTTATCGCATGCATGACCGCCGTCCTGGTGTCGCAGGCGCCCGAACCGGCCAAGGAACGCGCCACGTATATTATCACCACTCCGGACGGTAAGTTCCCAGTCTTCTGGGACGAGAGACAGACCCAGGGCGTGGGCTGGGTGCGCGTTGAGGTTGATGAGCCGTGGAACCCGTGGTACTGGAAAGGAAAGGAGTCCGTGGTGTCATCCATCGAACGCGAGCGTCCGGTGACCCGCGAGAAACGGATCAAGAAGGGATATGAGGAACATGGCTACGTTCAGGTGAACGGCCGGTTCGTGCCGCAGGCGGAGGCGGCCTTGGCGGAGCGGGCCCGCACGATGGCCGGCCTTGCGGCGCCCGGGCCGGACGCCGCGGCTTCGCCCCCGCCCCCCATCAAGGTGACTACACCCTCGGGGGGAACGATCCCCGATCTGCCCCCGCCGAGCTTCTTTAAGCTATGGGCGCCTCATGCGGGTCTTGTTGTTGTGGCGGCGCTGTTGTTGCTGCTTGTAGGGAGAACGCTGCTTACTTAGGCGCCGGGATCACTTTCAAGCCCAGGATCTCGTAGACGTCTACCGGGATGGCTTTCCCCGCAAGCATGACGTTGCCCACGGGGTGGGCGTCGACCTTGTCGCCGACGAGCTGATATGTGGTTCCGCCCACGACAACCTGGCCCGGCTTGGCGATATCGCAGAGTCTCCGCGCGATATTGACGTGATCGCCGACGACCGTGAACTCCATGCGCATCACGGAACCGATGTAGCCCGCGATGACCTCGCCTGTGTTGATCCCGATGCCGAGATGAAGAATCGGACGGCTTTCATCCGCGCGCAGGGTGTTCAACTCGACGTTCTTGGCTTGAATGGCAAGCGCCGCGCGGACGGCGCGCAACGCGTCTTCGTCATTGCTGATGGGCGCGCCGAACACGGCCATGATCTCATCACCGATGTACTTGTCCAACGTGCCCTTTTCCTCGAAGATGATCTGGGTCATCGCGCTGAAGTGCTCGTTGAGGATGTCCACCATGAGCTTCGGCGGCACACGCTCCGCGATTTGCGTGAACCCGCGGATGTCGCAAAACAGGGTCGTGACGACGTGCTTCTGCCCGCCAAGTTCGAGCGTCGAGTCCGTTTTCATAATCTCATCAACGATGGTGGGGGAGAGAAAGCGGCTCAGGTTCGCCCGTTTCTTCTCCGTGTCGATCATCTTCGCGTGGAGCCGGACGTTGTCTATCGCCATGGCCGATTGGGCCGCGAGGGCCACGAACAGCTCAAGGTCCTCGTTGTTGAACTCGACATCACGCCGGCGCGTATCGATGTATATCGAGCCGAGCGTCCGGTCTTCGATGCGCAGCGGGACGGCCATGGCGCTCGTGATTTGCTGGCGGACGACGCTTTCGCGCAGCCCGTAGTCTTGGTCGGTCGCGGCGTTGGCCATGAGGACGGGTTCGCCGTCGATCGCGGCCTGGCCCGCGATGCCCATGCTGGGAGAGCTTGCCGCCAGATCCTGACCCATCTCGCGGGCCACGCTGACGTGGAGGTTGTTCGAAGATTCGTCCTTCAACAGAACGAAGCCGCGGTCGGCCTCCATGACCTCGATCACTTTGTCGAGCACATTCGAGAGCCGCTTCTGCAGGTCAAACTCGGAGGAGATAAACTCGCTCGCGCGATACAGGGCCGAGAGCCGCCGGTATGCCCGGCTTATGTTCAGGACGTCTTCGGGGGTGGTTTGCGGCGTGGGCCGAGCGCCCGGTAACGGCGTGCGGCTGCTGCGCGCGATCATCGTCAAGCTGTTGCCGACACGATCCATCTCCGCCCGGATCTTGTCGACGTCCCGCATCAGTTTCGACTCGGATTTCTCTTCCCTCGGGGAATCGCGGCCGAAGTATGTGTCGTCGCGATAGACCATCCGGCACTTTCCGCCAAACCAGATCTCGTCCAGGTGCGACAGGACGCGTTCCACGACGCGCTGGCGGTTGACGTACGTCCCGTTGAGGCTGTTCTTGTCAATGAGGATCGTCTTACTGCCGCGCCGGCACACGACGGCATGGTGGCGCGAGACCTCGTCGGCCACGAGAATGACGTCATTGTCCTCGGCCCGCCCGAAGTGCATCTCCTCCCCCGCGATCGGGATCGTCATGGGAGGCACGCTCGGCTGCTCGATGATCAGTTGTGGCATCTTCCACCACTCCGGAGGCGGCTTCCTACCGTCCAGCCGCCGACCCGACTGGATGATATCAGGGCGCTGGAATCCCGTCAACGTCAACGGAGGCGGCTTCCTGCCGTCCAGCCGCCGACTCGAAGCCGTCACTCGAAGCCGTGGGGCGCGCGCCGCATCACGCAATGCGCCAAGGTTCTAGTAACGGTAGTGGTCGGGCTTGAAGGGGCCTTCGATGGGCACGCCTATGTAGTCGGCTTGTTTTTGGGTGAGCCGGTCGAGCCTGGCGCCGAGTTTGCCCAGGTGAAGCCAGGCAACTTCCTCGTCGAGTTTCTTGGGCAACGTGTAGACTTGTCCGATCTTGTATTTCTGAGGCTCGGTGAACAGCGCGATCTGGGCCAGGGTTTGGTTCGTGAAGGAGTTGGACATCACGAAGGACGGATGGCCGGTGGCGCAACCGAGATTGACAAGGCGGCCGCGCGCAAGGATGATCCGCGACTTCCCGTCCGGGAACACGAACTTGTCGACCTGCGGCTTGATGTTGACTTCTTTGATGTCGGGCTGCGATTCGAGCCAATTGACGTCGATCTCGGCGTCGAAATGGCCGATGTTGCAGAGGATGGCCTCGTCTTTCATGACTTTGAAGTGCTCGGCGCGGATGACGTCGCAGCAACCCGTGGCGGTGACGAAAATGTCGCCGACAGGGGCGGCCTCGTCCATCGTGACGACTTGGTGTCCTTCCATGGCGGCCTGCAGGGCGCAAATGGGGTCGATCTCGGTGATCAGCACGCGCGCGCCGAGCCCGCGCATGGACTGGGCGCAGCCCTTACCTACGTCGCCGTAGCCGGCCACGACGACGACTTTACCCGCGATCATCACGTTGGTGGCGCGTTTGATCCCGTCGCCCAGGGACTCGCGGCAGCCGTAGAGGTTGTCGAACTTGGACTTGGTCACGCTGTCATTTACGTTCATCGCGCGCGTGTACAGGTGGCCTTCCTTCATGCGCTGGTAGAGGCGGTGAACGCCCGTGGTCGTTTCCTCGGACACGCCCACCCAGTCCTTGACGACCTCGTGCCAGTGATCGGGCTTCTTGGCATGAATGGAATGGAGAAGCGTGTCGACAATCTCGACCTCCTTGTTGTCCTTGGAGACAGGCGGCAGCTTGCCGGTCTTGGCGAAATGCTCTTCGAACTCGTAGCCGCGATGTATCAAAAGCGTGGCATCGCCGCCGTCGTCGACGATCATGTTGGGTCCCGCGAAGCCAGGGAACTGCATGGCCTGGTAGGTGCACCACCAGTAGTCTTCGAGGGTTTCGCCCTTCCACGCGAAGACGGGCGTCCCGGCGGCGGCGATGGCGGCCGCCGCATGGTCCTGCGTCGAGTAAATGTTGCAGCTCGCCCAGCGGACTTCCGCGCCGAGTGCGGCGAGGGTCTCGATGAGCACGGCCGTCTGTATGGTCATGTGAAGCGAACCCATCACTCGCGCGCCGCGCAGGGGTCGTTTCGGCGCGTACCGTTCGCGGATGGCCATAAGCCCCGGCATTTCCTTCTCGGCCATCTGGATTTCTTTGCGACCCCATTCAGCTAGACCGATGTCCGCGACCTTGTATTTCAGTAGGGCGCTAGGCGTGACCTTTGTAGCCATCTTTCTCAACTCCTCCGTAAGTTTATCAATCCCTCTCTCGGTGGCGTGGTTCTCGTAGCCATCTCTTTCAACCGATAGTCTTCAGCAAGGCCGAACCTCATACAACGCGACGTGTTCGGCGACGCTCTTGAAACGCACGTCGTGTCTCTTGCCGACGCGCGCCTTCAATTTTAGGGACGGACTTCGCAGCATCTCCTCGGCGAGCGGCTGCATTGCGGCGATGCCGCTCTGCGTATGCCGGTCGGCCCATGCCGCGGCCAGAAACGCGATGTTCACAATCTCGCCCATGATGTCCGGCCGGCAATAGTCCGGGTGTCCGACGGAACCCAGGTAGATCTCGCCGCAACTCAGGCCGATTTTTAAGTCTTCCGCAATCGTTGTCCGGGCCTGGATGGCAGCCTTCATCGCGCGTTCGAGGTGACGCGGTCCGGCGAAGAAGCAGAGGTATTGATCGCCCATATATTTTACCGGAATCCCTTCATGTTGAAGGGTGATCTCCGTCAATGGGTAGAAGAAACTGTTCGCCCAAAGAGCGAACTCGTGCGGTTTCATCGCGAGCGACTTCTTGTGCGCCCCGCGGACGCTCGAGGCCAACACCGCCGCGTCGAACTCGTCCCGCGGCTCCTCGTGAACCGACAGCAGCCAGTCGCTCGAAACGCCCAACAGGCGCGCGAGTGGTTTCAGGACCGTGATGTCCGGCGCGTTCTCGCCGCGCTCCCATTTCGACACCGCTTGCGGGCTTACGTCGAGCGCATTCGCAATATCCTGCTGCTTCAGCCCGCGCTTCTCACGCTGCGTACGGATCCTGTTTCCCAGTTCCTTCAACATAATCACCCATGCTTTTCATTCCGTGCCAAAGCGTACCCGATCCCCGTCGGAATAACAATGACGGGCTCGTTGTATGAATTAACGGCGCCGTTGATCTCGGTATATGCCTGCCTCAGAAGTTCCATAGAGTCTTGAGAATCGATAACGCAGGGAGCATAATCACGCTATTGGCTGAACGTCAGTCCTCTCCGGAATGGAGCGATAATCATGAAGTTCAATGTTACGATAGAACGCGACGAAGATGGCATATGGATCGTCGAATGCCCGTCGATTCCTGGGTGCGTGACGCAAGGCGCGACGCGCGAAGAGGCCCTCGACAACGTCGGTGAAGCGATACGTCTGTGCCTCGAGGTCCGCGCGGAACGCGGCATGCCGCTTACCGTCGAAACTCGCCAGGTCGAGGTGGCCGTATGAAGCCTGTGCTGTCAACATTAGGTGGGGATGACATTGTCGCGATATTCCGAGCTTCTGAGCGGCTCGGTAATGCCTGAAGGACGCCCCAAATAGCAGTTGCATTCGGAGGGGAAATGTGGTATAAGTCTTTTAGCATACCCGTCAGGCCTATGCTTACCTTCGGGCAAGTACGCCAAAATGTAGCGGGTTTTTTTGTTTTCATCTGTAGGGGGCGCGGTTGATGCAGTACTCCAAGGAGGCGCTCACCTTGGAGCAACAGGCGGATCTCCTTATCCAGCGAGGGCTTGTCGCCGATCGATCCCTTCTCCTTGCGCGGCTTCGCGAGGTCAACTACTACCGTCTCAGCGCGTATTGGCATCCCTATCGCATGGATGAATCTGAGCAACTCAGGCCTGGAACAAGTCTGGAGATATGAGAGATGTGTGTTGATGCTTCATTTGAAAGACGGATAATAGGCTCTCTTTTGTTGGTGACGGTTGCGGTCTGCATGCCTTGCTTCGCCAAAGACAGTATCCCGATATCGTTGCATCCGGATAATCCGCACTACTTTCTTTGGCATGGCAAGCCGACTGTGCTTATTACATCGGGTGAGCATTATGGAGCGGTGCTGAATCTAGATTTCGACTATGTCCGCTATTTAGAAGAACTCCGAAAGCATGGACTGAACCACACGCGGGCTTTTTCAGGTTCTTATGTGGAGCTTCCTGATTCGTATATAACCGATAATCCCCTAGGGCCAAAGCCTTCCCGATATACAACACCATGGGCCAGAAGTGAAGCGCCCGGGTACAAGGGTGGCGGGAATAAATTCGATCTTAATCAATGGAACCCAGCGTACTTTAACCGCCTTAAAGATTTTATGTCGGAAGCGTCGAGGAGGGGAGTTGTGGTCGAAATGACCCTCTTTTGCACACTGTACGATGACGCGCGTTGGAAGTTATGTCCAATGAATGCGGAGAACAATATCAATGGGATTGGCGCGTGCTCACGGCAAGAGGTCTTTAGACTAGTGCGCGGCGAGTTGACCGAAGTACAAATAGCGTTTGTGCGCAGGATGGCGCAGGAACTGCGGGACTTCGACAATTTGTTTTACGAGGTATGCAACGAACCGTATATAGCGGACGGCGTGAGCTGCGAATGGCAACAACGGATTGTGGATACTCTTGTCGAAGAGGAGAAGAAGCTTGGAGTGCGGCATTTAATTTCCATGAACATTGCCAATAAACGCGCGAAGGTTGAAGACCCGGATCCGGATGTGTCCATCTTGAATTTCCACTATTGCTATCCTCCCGACACCGTGTCCTTGAATTATCATCTTGGCAAAGTCATTGGGGAAAACGAGACTGGTTTCCGTGGAAAGGAAGATCTTTTCTATAGAACCGAGGGATGGGATTTTATACTGGCTGGTGGCGCACTCTACAATAATTTGGACTGGTCCTTTACACCGTCCGATCCCGAAGGTGATTTGATTGATCAGAAAGCGCCGGGCGGCGGCAGCAGGGAAATCCGTAAGCAATTGGGTATTCTAAAGACTTTCATTGAAGACTTTGATTTTGTGCGTATGCTGCCGAGTGCGCCGCTCATAAAGGACGTGTCGCCAGTACTCTCGGTTCAGGCCCTGGCGGAGGCAGGTAAAGCCTATGCTGTCTACTTGCACGTTCCGATTCCTGCAAATAATGGCGACGATGATATTAAGGCCACACTTACTATCGAGTTGCCCGCAGGACATTACAACATTAAGTGGGTTGACACAAAAACAGGAAAGATAACAGCAAGAGATGAGATCAGACATGAAGGCGGTGCTTATCGCCTGCTCTCACCTTCATTCGCCAATGATATAGCGCTGTCAATTAGACGGTCTTAGGAACAAGTCTGGAGACCGTCTGGGGATGTTACACGTTTGATCGGCAATTGCGGTTGCTCGTAATGGATGCCATCGAACGGGTTGAGGTCTCGGTGAGGACGCGCATGGTGAACACATTCAGTCTCGCTTGCGATCCGTTCGGGTATTTGGAGAGCGAGAACCTCAAAGGAATCCCCGCAGAGGACCACCAAGAACACGAGTCCTCTTGGCGGTACTTGCTGAGAGCTTTCCGGATGCGGGCTTTGGCCAAATGCTGAGTACGTGTCTTGGTGGCAGTGCAGCGCCGGCAACGCGCGGTGACGGTTGGTTTGTTTGATGGTTTGGCAATCGTGGATGATTGTGCGCAGCCTAAGGAGTGGGCAAAGATGACAGGTAGTGGGAGAATAAAGCACGTGCCAAGGCGGAAGCAGAAGGCGGAGCGCGCGCCTATTACAAAGCAGGCGTGGAAACCGGGGACGATGTTGTTTCCGGTTCCCGTGGTAATGGTGTCGTGTGTGGCGGCGGATGGGCGTCCGAACATTGTGACGGTGGCGTGGACGGGCACGATATGCAGTGAGCCGCCGATGCTGTCGATCTCGCTGCAGAAGCCGAGATACTCATACGAACTGATCATGGAGTCGCGTGAATTTGTCGTGAATATCCCGTCGGCCCGTCTGATCCGTGTCACGGACTATTGTGGGGGGGTGTCGGGGCGGGACGTGGATAAGTTCGCGGCGGCAAAGCTTACGCCGGGGCCGTCCGTGTCCGTCAAACCGCCCATCATCATGGAGTGTCCGGTGAACATCGAATGCGTCGTGCGGCAGGTTCTGGATCTTGGGGTTCACACGATGTTCGTGGCGGAAATCATGGCCGTGCAGGTGTCGGAACACCTGCTGACGCCCTCAGGCCGGTTGGCGCTCGAGAAAGAAGGCCTGGTGGCGTTCAGCCACGGCGGCTACTATGTACTGGGGAAGAAGCTCGGCCACTTCGGGTATTCGGCACGCAAGGGCAAGAAGTGAGGGTGTACGAGGTGCGAAGTGCGAAGTGCGAAGTGCGAGGCGGCGGTAGAAGAGGAGAGGCGCTTGTGAGTATTCGGTTGCGGTTGACTCTTATTGTGTTGGCGCTTGTGTTGGCGGGGTTGCCGCTGCTGGGACCTCCTTCGGCTAGGGCCGAGAAGGTGATGGTTCCGATGCGGGACGGCGTGAAACTGGCCACGGATTTCTACGTTCCCGCCGAGGGTGGGCCTTTGTTCCCCGTGGTTGTCGCACGGAGCGTGTATGGAAGGGGCAAAGGGCCTGCGGACTCGAACGTGCGGCGGCATACGGAGAATGGCTACGCGTTCGTGATCCAGGACACGCGAGGCCGGGGCGAAAGTGAAGGAAAAGACCTGTGTTTCGCCGACGACGGCTGGGGCGAACGGCAGGACGGGGCCGACACGATTGCATGGGTGACGCAGCAGCCGTGGTCTAACGGCAAGATCGGGACCTGGGGCGGCTCGGCGTTGGGAATCACGCAGGTGATGATGGGCCCGGCTGCAAAGAAGGTCGCGTGTCAGTCCATCGTGGTCGCGGCATCGGATTTTTATGGTCAGTTGGCATATCAGGGCGGCGTGTTCCGGAAATCGCTCTGCGAAGGCTGGCTAACGGCGCAGAAAATCCCTTACATTATCGACGAGTGGCATAGCCATCCAACGTATGATGATTTCTGGAAACTCCATAATGCGGAGTTGCAGGCCGCTCAGGTGACTGCCCCGGCAATCCATTTCGGTGGCTGGTGGGATATCTTCAATCAAGGGACTATCAACAACTTCACTTCGCGGCAGTATCACGGCGGGGAGGGGGCTAAAGGCAACCAGAAGCTTGTCATGGGACCATGGGTTCACGGGCCGAAGAAACACCCTGGAGACCTCGAACTCAGAGACAATTTTGGGTTCGATATGGACAAATACGCAAACAGGTTCTACGAATACTGGCTGAAGGGCGTCAATAACGGCATCATGAAGGAGCCGCCCGTCCAATACTACACGGTGGGCGACGTGTTCGACGAAAAGGCCCCCGGAAATGAATGGCGCACGGCGCAGGACTGGCCGCCGTTCCCGACCACCGAGACGCCGTACTACCTAGCGGAGGGCGGTGTGTTGTCAACGGCGCCCGCGACGGCCGCCGGGGCAAAGCTCACGTATGCGTATGATCCCAACGACCCGTGCCCGACGGTCGGCGGCGCAGAATTGCTCTTGCCGGCGGGGCCGTACGACCAGCAACCGAAACTCAGCACTCGGCAGGACGTCTTGACGTTCATGACGGCCCCGTTGGAGAAACCCCTCGAGATCACGGGGAACGTAAAGGCGAAATTGTTCGTTTCAACGGATGCGCCCGACACGGATTTCACGGCGAAGCTGTTGGACGTCTATCCCGACGGCAAGCAGATCCTGATGCTTGACAGCATCCGCAGGCTGAAGTTCCGGAACGGCTACGAGAAAACAGAACCGCTCGAACCGAACAAAGTCGGCGAAATCGTCATCGACTTGTGGTCCATCAGTCTGATTCTCAACACGGGCCACCGTATCGGCGTGCAGGTCTCAAGCAGCAACTATCCGCGTTTTGAGAAGAACCCGAACACGGGAGAGGATCTACCCGGCGCTGAGCTGCGCGTCGCCCACAACTCCGTATACGTGGACGCTTCACATCCGAGCGCGCTCCTCCTGCCCGTGCATACGCAGTAACGCGCGAAAGTGCGAGGTGCGAAGTGTTCAGTATTCAGGCGGCGGGGTGGTGGTGAGGCGGGAAAGCGGGGTGCGGGTGACGTAGGGAATGAAGCCGTATCCGAGCGCACGGGCGTAGGCCGTGGAAGCGTGGTGGAGAGCGTACTCGCAATCGAATACGGGTAGGCCAGCTTCCCTGAACTGCTCGAGGTAACCGAGGTAGTACTCGGTCAGGAGTGCTTCGGTCTCGATGTCATAGCCCTGGGGGTTGCTCCATTCATCCGCCGCTTCGCCGTAGTACCAGATGCCTTCTTGTGCGATAGGCGCCGTTGTGACCGGGCGACGCCTTCAACAGCTCAACCATGGCGGCGGTGTCAAAGGACGCGGTCTCCGTGGAGGAGAGATCCGTGCGAGTGGGCTCCAGAACAAGCATGTCATAGCGGGAGCTCTCGAGGTCCGTTACGGTATCCGCTTGCGTGAGCCCTTGGAGCTGGCAAGCCCAGAATTCGATATCAGCGAGGTCCGGACGGGGAAGCTCGGTCGTCGTGGGTGGGCAAGACACGGCGGCCAGGACCATGCATGCAAGTGACACTGCCAAGCTGCGGCGCATAGGGCCAACCCCCGGGGACGTTCAAGACGGCCACATTATGCCAAGGTTCTCATTAGGCCCATTCTTGCTCGTTGTCAAGCGGGCGGTGTTCACAACGGATCACGGAGGCGGCTTCCTGCCGTCCAGCCGCCGACATAGCAGATCGCCCACAACAGATCAGAAGGCGACTGCAATCCAGTTGGACACTCTATATTGACGAAGGACCAGCTTGAAATCGGCCCTACTTGCGCCGACGGAACTTGCTGACGCATGCGGGCTGCGACGGAGAGACTTGACCGGGCTGACCGCATCGCAGAACTGTATTCCGGCATTGAACACGCCGTCGCGAGTCGAGATGAACGTGTCTGAATGATAAGCCACTGGGTCGCTGACAGTTTATCATGAGTTGTCAATACAGTTACCTGACAGCAGTTGGCGATACATGTCAAGGGCCACTTCGCCTGCCTTTCCAGCTTTGGCCTTTGTTTGCAATGCCTTAAGCATCATATGGCGAACTGCTTAACATATGTTTAATGCGATAATTGTTGAGGCGTCGTCTTGGATCTTGGCATGATCGCAATGCAGATCCAGTGTCTTCCGAACGGGTTGACATGAATGTGACCATCGCATATACTGGCGGAGAGGTGGACCGTCACCGGGTGCAAGCTCGGTGGAAAGGGGTGGGATGGCAAACTCTCGAGCAGACTCTGACGAGAAATCGAAGAAGCAACAGGGATTGCCGAAGAACCGCCCGTCACTCCTTGGCCGGCCCATCTTCGACCCTAGCGAGGGGCTCACTCTGACGAGTCAAGTGCGCGAAATCCTGCTCGAAGAGATTCTGTCCGGACGTTGGCAGCCGGGGGATCGCCTGCCGAGCGTGGCGGCGCTGGCGCAGCAGAGCGGATTGAGCCGCTGGCCCATCCAGGAGGCCTTCGAGACGTTGCGCAACGAGGGATACCTTCGCCAGAGTGAACGCTCGGGCACGTTCCTCGAGAGCATGAATCCGAAAGGCCACAGTCCCCTCGGCACCGTCGGCATCGCCATGTTGTTGAGGGAAGACCATCAGCGGTGGAGCACTACCCCCTACTCGGAATACCGGTTGTCGCGGGTGCTGGCCGTGGCGGAAGAGCGCAGGTACGCTGCCGAGATCAAGTACCTGAGGCCGGAAGACGACTGGAGCCAACTGGATCGCGCCGGGGGACGGGGCGTTTTCGGCGAGCACGTGATGGGCGTGATCTCTTTGTACCCTTTCCCGCACGCCCCCAAGGACACGCTGACACCAAACGACCTGCCGTTTGTGCATCTGGGCAGCAACTCGCACGTCTGTCTTCCCACCGTAGCGGGCGACACCATAACGGGTTTCTACCGCATGACGCGACGCGTGATCGAGGAAGGTCACCGCGACATCATCTGCCTGTGCGATCCTTCGGATACGGAATGGGAAACCCGAGGCCGCTTGCTGGGCCATGAACGCGCTATGCGGGAAGCCGGGCTCGAGGTCAACTACGCGGCCTGCGAACGTTCGCGCACCCTCGCGGAGGGGGACCTCTCGGCGTTGCGGGCTTACGTGGATGAGTTTCGCTCGGCCACGGCGGTCGTCTGTATGTGGGGCATGGTCTCGGCGCAATTGGTCGAGGTGGCGGAGATGATGGGCATTCGCGTTCCCGACCATCTGAGCATCACGGCGCATGGCGCGAGCACGATGGGATCGAGACGCGATCTCATCATGACGCACCTCGAGTACGACATGGACGCGCTGGTTCACACGTGCTTCGATCTGCTTGCCGAACAGGAGTCCACGCGCCGTACCCATCGGACTCTGGTGCTCGGCTCGGCCCGTGTTCGTGAGGGGGCGAGTCTGAAGCCGCCCGCGGATGAGGATGTCCTGGCCCGGATCGGACGGGGTCCGCGCATCGCGTAGTCAGAAGCAGGTGACTGGAACGAGGACAAGAGCGGAGAGGGACAATAGGGTTTGGGGTTTAGGGTTTGGGGTTTAGGGTCAAATGCATGGAGCGATGACCGCACAAGTACGAGCGATACGATCTCGTCCCAGTGACCAGCACGGCCAGAGCGGGCACGGACAGTACCCTAAACCCCAAACCCCAAACCCTAAACCCTAAACCCCAGTGGCTAGAGTGCCCCACCTCTAGCCCTTGTGGCGAAGGATGGTTGTGAAAGAAGGAGTATCACCATACGCGCGCGGTTTCACGGCGCGGTCGTGTTTGGCGGCCCTTTCGGGCATCGCCGCCTGCGCGTTCATGACGCCATTCATGGAGAGCATCGACGGCAGCGCCGTCGGCATTGGCGCCCAGGCCATACCGATCCCCGCCCTTTTCGTTGCGATTCCCCTCCTGATGCTCTCCGCCGTGTTCTATGCGCTGACGCGCTATCGAGTGCTCACGCGCGCCGAGCTGTTCGTCGTGCTGTTCGCCATGTTCCTGGCGACTCCCCTCGTGTCGAGCGGGTTCTGGAGCATGATGATTGGGGCGATCGGCACTATCCCGAAGACCGCCGATTTCGAAACGTATGACGCATGGCCGAAGAAGCTATGGCCTCATGGCGGGAACCTGCTGCAGGATGCGCTTGCATACGAAAGACGAGACCAACTCGCGGTTCAGGGAAATGTGACCTGGCAGGACCTTCGGCGCGAACGGGCCGGCAGCGCCCGGCTGCCCGTGCTCGAAAACGCCGGCGAGTCCGATGCCGCATCGATACGCATGTCACTCCCCGTGGAGAAGAATGCCGCCGCCGAGAGGCTCGTGATAGGCGAGCCGTACCTCTTCACGGTCCTGCTGCGGCCCGACGGCCTTAGCCCAGCGGCGTATTACTACGGCCACATTTACTATGACGACAATCGGCATTTCGCGACCGAGGCCTTCTCCTCTCGCGCGTCGGGGAAAGTCGACTACCTGCACCCCGAAGGTTTCACCCGCAAGGGCATATACGGACTGACGGTTTCAGCCGCAGCCCGCGAGCGCGTGACGATCGAGATCGGGCTTTCCGGGGCCGGGCGGCTCGCCATAGCCGACGTCGAACTGTTGAGCGTCGGTGCGCTGGACGCCATCTATCGCGGACGAAAAGTCATCACGCAGAGCCGTTTCGAAGTCTCGGGCGAGGATGAACGCCAGGGACTCCTCGTCCGCCCGGACAACATGTGGAGTGTGGCCGGGTTGAAGTACATCGTCGCCGGTTACATCCCGTGGCGCGACTGGATGACCCCTTTTATTGCATGGACAAGCTTCGGATTCCTGTGCTTGGCGGGCGCTTTCAGTCTCGCCGTCCTTATGCGCCGCCAGTGGATCGAGAACGAGCGCTATCCGCTGCCGCTGACTCGAATCCCCTTGAGCCTGTTCGACCTCGGATCTCGTTCCCAAGTCGGCGGCTGGACGGTAGGAAGCCGCCTCCGCGTTCAACTTGGGAACGAGCCTGACTCGGAAACCCTCCCGGAAATTTGGCGCAACCGGACGATGTGGATGGGGTTCGCGTTGGCGCTCTTCTGGTGTCTCCTGAAGGGCTGGCACTTTTTCAACAGCAATGTGCCTGACATGAACATCGAGGTCCAATTGACACCCTATTTTCCGGATCCGATGTGGGGCAGGATGTGGTACGGCGAGGAAGTCCGCAACGTGACGTTCGCCGTAAGCGCTTTGCTGTTGAGCGTGGCCGTTTTCATGGAGCTCAACGTGCTGTCCAGTCTCGTACTCGGGTTTTTCCTGTTCCGTTGCCAATACTGGTTCGGCGAAGCCACGGGACTGGCGCTGAAAAAGGATTTTCCCTTTCCGGAACAGCAGCAGATCGGGGCCTACATAACGTACGCCCTCTTGATCCTGTTCTTCACGCGCAAGCATATTTGGAGCCTCCTCAAGGCGGCCTTCTCGAGCGGCACGCGCGACTATCGCGAGGAGGCGCTCTCCCCTCGAGGAGGCCTGGCGCTGCTCGCGGCGTGTATCGCCGGAATAGGCGTATGGTCAATGTGGGTAGGCGTCGCGCCGCGGGGCATGCTTGTGTTCTTCGCCTCGCTGATGATGATCGCCCTTGTCGCGACGCGCGTGCGGGCCGAGTGCGGCGTGCTCATGGCCTCGTTCACTCCCGTCAACATGGCCCAGATACTTCCCATCGCGGGCGGCATGCTGTTCTTTGGCCCGGCGGGCGTCCTGTTTGTCGCGTTCGCGAATTGGATTATCTTCAGGTCCGTCTTTTTTCTTGTTCCAGGCATGCAACTCGAGTTGCTCGAAGCCGGGCGCCGTTTCAGGCTGCCGCCGCGCCACGTTTTGTTCACGGCAATCCTGGGCGTTGCGGGCGGACTCGTGCTGGGTGGGTGGGCATTCCTGTCGCTCGGCTACTCCATAGGGGGGGACAACTACGGTGAACGTTGGCCGTACATGGACAAGGGTTTTATTGTGAATGATTTTCACACGGAGATGGCCAAGGCCAACACGGCCACGTTTCAGTCCGCCTCGCAAGCCGGCGAGGCCGCGAGCGCCGGAGGGCTCATGTGGGGCTATGCCTTCGCCGCCGCCGTCACGGCGGCGCTGGCCCTGCTGCGTCAAGCGTTCTCCGGTTTCTGGTTTCACCCGGTTGGCTTCATTGTCAGCTCGACACCGATGATGGAATACGTGTGGGGCAGCGCGCTGGCCGCACTTGTGATTCGCGCAATAACCTTGAAGCTCGGCGGGGCCGCCGTTGTTCGGAACCGGCTGATGCCCTTCTTCATCGGCGTTTTCCTTGCGAGCGTGGCCACGCAAGCATTGTTCGCGGCCCTTAACGCATACCTCTACTTCTTCCACCCCACGGTGATGCGGGAGACATTGCTGTTCTGATGCTCAATAGAGGAAAACATGATCGGCCCCAACCGCAGGAGGATGCGCGTCATTCTTTAGCCACTGTGCTTTCCGTCGCATTTTTCCTCTTGATTCTTGTGGCGACAGTCCTGTTCGGCCTCACCGTATTCTCTCCGGAGCCTTACCAGGAAACGCCGCCAGGGAACCACAACTACTCAATGGACGCCATGCAACAGGCCGTCGACTGGCGGAACGTCCAGGCCAAGCAGGATGACTTGGCCGCGCTTGGCTCGCGCTTCATGGGCCAGCCGGGCTGCTATGCGGCCGAGGACTACATCCGGAACGCCTTCCATCGCGCGGGGCTCGAGGTATACGAACAGGAGAACTGGACGGTTGTCCCAAAGACTCAGTATCGGGAGATATATCTTGCGGAAGGGCCGGTTTCGGAGAAACCGGCCTACTGGGGCACGCCGCTCCGCGACGTCCAGGTCTATCCGTTCATGCCGAATCATCTTCAGCCAATCACCACGTCGGCGGCTGGACGGCAGGAAGCCGCCTCCGAGCCGGATGAAGGGATTGATGGACGGCTGATCATTCTGTCCCGTGAAACAATCGACTCCGAGAAACGTTTCGACGACTGCATAGGTCTGCTCGATGTCTCTGAAGGCCAGGTTCTCGATGAGTACGGCTACGACTGGACCCGGTACGCCCGCTTGGGACTCAAGGGGCTGATTGTGGCCCATCCTGATGGGCTGGCCGCCGCGCCCTGGCGCCGGATTGCCGCGCGACAGGAAGGTATTGTCTCGGGCGTCCCCATCAACTTCCTCCGACTGGCGGCCACGGAAGGCATTTTCAACTACGTTGGACGGCGTGTGCGCGTCCGCGTTCGCGTGCGTTTCGAGGAAGTCAAGAACACGACGCTCGTGGGCATTCTTCGGGCGGGCGGCACTTCATCTCGGAGGCGGCTTCCTGCCGTCCAGCCGCCGACCTCCGCGCCAAATCACGATGCGATCATCATCACGTCCTCCTACGACGCGTGCTCGATATTGCCCGACCTGGCGCCCGGGACGCTGCAAGCCGTCTGGCCCGCGACGCAGTTGGCGTTAGTCGAAGGGATCGCCCCATACCGGGACGCGCTGGTGCGCGACGTCGTATTTGTTGCTTTCGGCGCTCAGGAAATGGCCCGGGATGGAGAGAACAACCTCTTGCGCCTCCTGGACGAGAACATCATTCAGAAGGAACGAAATCCTTTCAGGAAGGCATTCCGATTTGACGTGTCGAGTGAGAACGAAGGCGCGCAGTCCAAGCACGAGTCCCATCAAGCGGCACGCATTGAGCCCTGGGTGACGCGGCGCGAGGGCAATGCCGCCAGCCTCAAGATGATCGACGCGATCACGGAGGCGGCTTCCTTCCGTCCAGCCGCCGACATCGAGGCATTTCAGGTCGGCGGCTGGACGGAAGGAAGCCGCCTCCGTGATGAACGATTCCTTCGCGAGGCTGACGGGACCGCCTCCATCCTACAAGGCTTTGATAAACCGACCCGCAAGTTTCTCGATGAACAGGTCCGATATGTGCTCAACACGTTTGTGTTCGAGCTCTATGAGGCCAAGCTCCGAGACAAACTCGCTTTCCTGCACATACCCGATCAGGACCCGCAGTCCGCGGCCTTTGCGCGGTATCTCGAGACCCGGTCCGAGCATGACCGAATGGCAAACATCTCGGGATACCGTATTGCGAAACTCGTCGAGGGACGCCCGCGACTCCAATCGCTTCTCGACAAACATGATTTCCGTCAACGCTGTCTCGACCGGTTCGTCGAGCTGCGCGAGTACCACGCCCGCAAGGATCGGTGCCTCGAAAAGGACATCGCGCTTATACGCGCGCTCAACCCTTACCGGGACCTTGTCGTCTTTGACGTGTGCATGCTGCCCGCATACGACGCGAAGCCCCGCGGCGAGGTGCTGAGCTTCTCAAACGGGCACTGGGTCGTGAACGCGCAGATGCACTCGATGATCAGCATGATGACCGCGGCGCGGCAGCGCCTGCGCGACAGGCTGGGATTCGAGGACATCGAAAAGGAACTCGAGATTCCTCCTCTGGCGAAGCTGCACCATGCGGACGTTGCGCTGCATACGCAGCCCTTGCCCGACCGTTCCGCGAACATGTGGACCCAGTTCGGCTACCTTTCGTTTAAGCTGCTTAGCTTCGACCGCTCTGAAAGCTACCAGCGTTTTGCCGATCCCGTCGATCTGCCTTTGATGCACAACATGGCCTCGCTGAAGTGCTCCTTGGCCGTTGTGGGCGAGACCATACTGTCCTTGGCCCATGGGAACGGACGCTTCGCGCCGATCCAGGTGGGATGGATGAAGAAACAGTTCGGCGGCCGCGTGCTGGCCTCGGGAATTGGGCAGTCGGCCGCGCCGCAGTATCCCCTCAAAGGCGCGGTGCTGGGCTCGCGGCCCTTTTTCGGCTATGAGTATTCATGGCCGGGATATTACGACCAGCTCCTGATCATGACGGACCCGTATGGCCGATACGAGATCGTCAATTGCGCCACGGATTTCTGGGTGGACCACTACATTTGGGCCAATGGTTACAGCCCCGTGGCCGTGTGGTACGGCGAAGACGGGCGCATCGCCTGGATGAAGGACGAGGGCGAAGATGGGCAACGCCTCTACAAGTCCGTCAATCTGAATTGGTTCAAGGGCGACGTGGACGACGTCACCGTCGTTGCGTTCAGGGCCGCGCCGGTGGCGTTCCTCGACATGACAAATCCACAGACCATGCGCGATTACGCCGCGGTGAGGCTGATAGACAACGAGGGGCTTTCGCCTTTCGGCAAGCGGTGCTCATTCTCCGCTTACGCCACGTGGGTGCATTACATCGAGCCTGAAGAACGTCTGTACGCGCTGTTTGAATCGGGCTCATCGGAAAACGATCTCGCCAAGGTCGTGCGGGCTTTCGCGTTCGGCGATCCGGACCCCAGATACGCCGCGGCGTCGGGCAGTGAACGCGAGGCCGACGGCGCGGGGTATCTCTCAAGCGATTGGCCCGTCCTTGCGAACATGCAGCATGAGATCGCCCGCTCGATGGTGCGCCTGAACGGCAAGCGGCTGGCCCTGCAAGACCGCCACGGCATGGTCGATAAACAGACCAAGGACTTTCATCGCAAGAGCGAGGATCTGCTGCAAGCCAGCGACTCGCCCGATGCGCCTCACCGGCGCGCGGATCTCAAGGCCAAGGAAGCCGTCGTGTACGCGACCCTCGATCATCCCGTGCTGCGCGAATCCATCGTCGAGGCCGTCATCGGCATCATGTGGTATCTCGCCCTGCTCGTGCCGTTCGTGTACTTCCTCGAGAAGCTCCTGTTCTGCTTCAGCGACGTCCGCAAGCAGGTCGCCGCACAGACGATCGTGTTCCTTGTGGCGTTCGGGCTGCTTCGTCTGCTCCATCCCGCCTTTGAAATGGTCCGTTCGTCTTTGATGATCCTCCTTGGCTTCGTCGTCATGCTTATCTCCGGCGGCATGTCGATCCTTTTCTCGGGGAAATTCAAAGAGAACCTCGAGGATCTGCGCAAACGCCGCGGGCGAGTCGATGCGGCCGAAGTCAGCCGTTTCGGCGTGATCGGCTCGGCGTTCATGCTCGGCCTCAACAACATGCACCGGCGCCGCATGCGCACGTGGCTTACGTGCGGCACGCTTACGCTCATCACGTTCGCCATGATCTGCTTCACGTCGGTAACGAGCGACATCGCTGAAGAGGCCAAAGCCATTGGAAAGGCGCCGTACCAAGGCGTCCTCATCAAACAGAAGCAGTTCCGCCCGTTCTCGCAGGCGGAGTTGTTCGCGATTCGCACGCGTTTTTCCGATACATGCCAAGTCTGCCTGCGGCGGGTCCACCTTGGCATACAGCATTGGGAGGACAAGCGCGGCCACAATCCCGAACTCGAGATTGTCAACGAGAGCAGCAGCGCGCCGCGAAACGTGCCGTTCTATTCGGTTGTGCACCTTAGCCACGCCGACCCGCTCCAAGGCCAGATCCGCATGCTCACGCGCACTCCCTGGTTTACCGAAGAACAGGAGAAAGCCGCCGAAACGGTTTGCCCGATCTTCATTCCGGACGCGATGGCGGAGTCGCTCGGCATATCCGTTGACGCGGTGAACGCCGGGCCCGTCGAGGTGCGCGTGAACGGCCGCGCGTTCATGGTTGCCTGCATCTTCGAAGCGGCCTCGCTGGATAGCCTCGTCGACCTCGACGGCAACAGCATCATGCCCTACAACATCGAAAACATGTCGCGCATCCAGCAAGTGGACAACAAGGTCGTGGCGGATGAGAAGGATCCGCGCATCCGTGCGCGAGACGTCATCATCGCGCCGTTGCGCAATCTCGAGATCCAGATTCCGGACGACAACGACGCGGTCGTATCCGTCGCGCTCGCCATGCCCGGCATGCCCTATAAGCAGGCGCGGGAAACCATCAATTCATATCTCGAACAGACGGGCAAGCCGGCGTATTACGGCATCGACGGCGTCGCGTATTGGGGCAAGCGCACGCGAGAGAGATCGGTGGTTGGCGTCGTCGACCTCTTAATTCCTCTGCTCATTGCGGCGTTCACCGTCCTCAACACGATGCGCGGGTCCGTGTACGAACGCCGCGACGAGATCGAAGTCTACAACGCGGTCGGGATCGCGCCGAGATACATCTTTTTCATCTTTTTCGCCGAGTCCTTTGTGTATGCGGTCGTCGGATGGGTGTTGGGTTATCTCCTCAGCCAGGGAACGGGGCAGGTGCTGACTTTGCTCGGCGCGACTGGCGGCATGAACATGTCCTTCACGTCCAGCACGACGATCTATGCTTCCTTCGCGGTCGTCGCGGCGGCGCTGATATCCACGTATTTCCCCGCGCGGTCGGCCGTGAAGATCGCGCAGCCCGCGGAAGAGGCGGGATGGACCCTGCCTGAACCCGAGGACGACCGTATCGCGTTCGACCTGCCCTTCAACTACGACTATCGCGATAGAATGGCCGTTGTCGTGTTCTTTGAGCGGCTCTTGTTGGATCATGGGGAGGGAGGTTCCGGCCGCTTCTTCGCGGCAGAGCCGCGCGTTGTTGTGCGCGCGCTTCAGGACGCTTCCGGCGCCCGTGTTGTTCTGCCGGAGCTGACGTGTCCGGTTTGGCTGAAACCGTTTGACCTGAGCGTGTCGCAGACCATCGAGTTGCGCATGCCGGTGGACGACGAGACGGGCGAGTTCAAGGCGAGCCTGACGTTGACGCGCCTCTCAGGCGCGCGTGAGGCGTGGCTCCGGCTGAACCATTCGTTCGTGGCGGAAGTGCGCCGGCATTTCCTGCATTGGCGCGCCGTCACGGCGAAAGACCGCGAGTCGATGTTCAATGAGATACATGAGCGTGTGAGCAGGAGTGCCGGAGTGGGTTCGGTTTCGGAGAAACCGGCCCTAGCTGTGGAGGCCGGCTAATGCCCAGCGAGACCCACGATGCAGAAATCGAACTATACCGATCGCTGATCGAGCCTGAGAAGGAGTTCAAGGACGCCTTTGGATGGACGACCGTGCTCGGCGTGGTTTTCTGCGGCCTTGTCATGTTGCCCGGCTCGATATATCTGGCGCTGATGACGGGGGGCAATCTCGGAACCGCGGCGTCGTGGGTGACCGTAATTCTCTTTATGGAAATCGCCCGGAGGGCGCTGAAACCGCTGTCCCGGCAACAGCTCGTGATCCTGCTCCACGCGGCGAACGTCATGATGGCCGTCAACGTCCTTTTTCCCGGCGGTCCGATGGGGCATCTCATCTACCGCGCCTACCTCGTGACGAGCGACGTGGCGCGCGACGCCGGCATGTCGAACGCCTTTCCGTCCTGGTTCTGTCCACCCCCAGGCAGCCCTGCCCTGACCGAACGCACGCTGCTTCACCCGGACTGGCTCGTGCCGATTGCGATTGTCGCGTTCATGATGTTCACCGGCCTCATCTCGCGGTACACCCTCGGCTATTTCTTCTTCCGCCTCACCTCTGACGTCGAAAACCTGCCGTTCCCTCTCGCGCCCATCGCGGCGCAAGGCGCGATGGCTCTGTCCGAGGCTGAGCAGACGCAGGCAGCCCGCCTTGAAGAAGCCGGCGACGACAAGCCGAAGAGCAACCGGTGGCGCATATTCGCGCTCGGCGGCGTGCTCGGAATGGCGTTCGGAGTGCTTCAAGTCGGCATCCCGGGACTGTCGAGCCTGTTCCTCGCGAAGCCGTTCTTCGTGTTGCCGCAGCCGTTCGTCGACACGACTCTTCTGACGCAGAACATACTGCCCGCCACGCCCACGGGGATAACTTTGGACCTCGGCATCATCCTGATTGGCACGGTCTTGCCTTTCTGGTCGGTTGTCGGCACGTTCCTCGCCATCGCGCTCACTGTCGTGCTCAATCCTCTTCTGTTTCATGCAGGGATATTCACGCGCTGGCAGCCCGGTATGGATACCATCAACACAACGTTCGCGAACAGCATCGACTTCTGGATGAGTTTCGGCATCGGCACGGGTCTCGGCATCTCGATCATCTGCGTGTTCGCGTCCACGCGAGACGTAGCGGCCAAAGTGCGCGCCTATCGGCAAGCACGCTTGGCGCGACAAGAGGCCCAGAACGTCTGGGCCACGCCGGAGGGCCGCGGCGATTTCCCGCTGTGGGGCGCATTGGCGCTGTACCTGATCGCCGCGGGTTCCGTCGTGGCCTTATGCATCGCGTTGCTCCCGAAGAGTTACAGCATCATATTCTTCTTGTTCTTTTTCACGTTCATCTATAGCCCGTTCATTTCCTATATCAACGCCCGCTTGCTCGGACTCACCGGACAGAGTGTCGATATCCCGTTCGTGAAAGAAAGCGCGTTCATTCTGTCGGGCGCGCGAGGTCTCGGTATTTGGCTGGCGCCCGTGCCCGTCGAGAATTACGGTTATATGGCGCAGGCGTTCCGCGTGAACGAACTCACCGGCGTCAGTTTTCGATCGCTACTGAAGACGGAGTTCATCGCCTTGCCGGTCCTGTTCGTCCTATCGCTTGTATTCTGGGGTTTCATCTGGCGTTCCGATGCCGTTCCATCCGACCTGTTCCCCGCCGCGCGCGTCAATTGGGAATTGGCCGCCAAGAACCAGGTGCTCCTGCTCTCCTCGACGTTTGTGCCGCCCGGAGAAAAACCGGAAGACACGGACATCATGGAAAGCGAGTTCATGCAGGCCATTCACCCGGCAACCATCGGCGTGGGCCTTGTCGGCACCGTCGCATTGTACACCGTGCTCAGCGTGTTCGGACTCCCGATCATGCTTGTATACGGGATGATTCGAGGTCTGGGCCAGTTGCCGCATTTCTGCCTGCTCGAGTTAGTCGGCGCGTTGTTAGGCCGACTGTATTTTCAGAAGCGGTTTGGCTCGAGACGCTTTTTGACGATGGCGCCGGCCCTTTTGGCTGGGTATTTCACGGGTGTCGGCCTTATCAGCATGGCTACCATGGCGCTCATGCTCGTGAAGTCGGCAATTTCAACGACGCCGTTCTAGAGGCTGGAGGTCCGGTAGCGTGACAGGCCATGATCGGTGGCGCTGGGAGACTGCTGTTGATTGAACATGAAGCAGCCGTAACATTGGACGAAGTGGAAGCGCTTTTCGCGCCGCCGTCCGTCCGCGAAACACCGTGCGTGATCCGGGCCATAGATGTCCGGAAGGTCTACCGCATCGGAAACCAGGAGACCCATGCGTTACGAGGCGCGACGCTGAACATCCATCGAGGGGAGTACTTGTCGATCATGGGGCCTTCCGGTTCCGGGAAGACAACCCTCTTCAATATGATAGGCGCGCTGCGGAAGCCTACCTCGGGCAAGGTTTACATCGACCAAGTGGACATCGCGCACCTCGACACGGATGAGCTGGCATGGCTTCGATGCCGCAAGATCGGCTACATCTTCCAGACGTTTAATCTCATCCAAGTCATGAACGCGCTCGAGAACGTCATCCTTCCGATGGCCTACGCGGGAACTGAAGGCGAAGCCGCGCGAGAAAAGGCGATCAGGATCCTCCAGCGGGTGGGTCTCGGAGACCGGCTGCTTCATAAACCCGCGGAGTTGTCGGGCGGGCAACAACAGCGCGTCGCCATTGCCCGCGCCCTTGCGAACAGCCCGGATATCATCCTCGCGGACGAACCCACGGGGAACCTTGACCAGCGCACCGGCGAGGAGATGATCGAGTTGTTGTACGAACTCCGCAAGGAACTCGGCGTCACGATCGTGTCTGCCACTCACGACCTCAAGATGCTCAAACGTTCCGATCGCATCCTGTGGATCGAGGATGGACGCATCGTCAAATCCGCGCGTCCGGAGGAGATTGATTTCGATAGCAAGGAATTCCATTAGCTGCCGGGTTTCGGGTATCGGGTCTGGCATGTAGGGTGTGCGGCCTTAGGGCTGCCGGAACGAGCTTCGCCTGACCCGAGACCCGAAACCCGAGACCCGAAAAAGGAGTCTTGCATGATGCTCACATCGCTTGGTTGGGTTTTGATGACGGCCGCCGTTTCAGGTGCGCCTATCGAGAAGGAACCCTTTGTGCCCGTGATCGAGGTCGGCGGCTGGACGGCAGGAAGCCGCCTCCGTGGTGACTGGTGGTCCGTGGCATCCACGCCGAAGCTGCCTGATGCGTATCAGAACGACAAACAGGAACCCGTCGATTTCGCCGTCTGGCAAGCCGCCGATGGAACATGGCAGTTGTGGTCCTGCATACGCAACACGCGTTGCGGGGGGCACACCCGCCTCTTCTACGGTTGGGAGGCAAAGAGTCTCTTGGATTCCGACTGGACGCCGAAAGGCATCCAAATGGAGAGCCGGCCCGGCCTCGGTGAAGCGCCGGGCGGACTGCAAGCGCCCCACGTCATCAAGACTGACGGCCGCTATGTCGGCGGCTGGACGGCAGGAAGCCGCCTCCGTGAATGTCCGCACGTCGTCGAGGTGTCGCCGGGCGAGTTCGTGTACTTCAGGAACCAGTATTACGGCGCCGGCGCGGCCAACTGGGCCTACTACTCGACCAATCCGCTTAACTTCGGTATCGATGACGACACGAATCTTGTCGCGCAACTCCCAATCGCCGCCCCAGAGATCGTCCTGTACGACGGCAAGTATTACATCGCCGCCCTAAAGCCGGAACTAAACGGCATACGGATCGCACGGCTCTCCTTCCATCGTTCCCGCGGACTGGGTGGCGGATGAAGTCTGCACCATGAGCGGGGCGGCGGTTGGCGACACCCGACACCCGAGACCCGATACCCTATTTCTTCTCAAGTTCAACGGGCGTTGCGCCCGGGCATTCGATGCCGCGGCGCAGAAGGAGTGAGCCCTCCACGCGGTACAGACTTACGACGGCCTGCAGGAAGTTCTTGACGGCCTGGACTTCGTTTATCTGAGCGGAGAGGAGGTCGCGTTGCGCCTGCGAGACGAGAAGTGAAGTGGAATTGCCGACGCGGAACTTCTCGAGCTCGGTTTGGGCCACAACTTCCTGGGCGCGCCGCAAGGCGGCTGTCGCCGCGATCTGCTCATGGGCACGGCTGAGGTCGACGTACGCCCCGCGCACGTCCTTTTCGACGAGTTGCGCCGTGTCGGCAAGCGCGTCCCTGTCTTTGTCGAGCGAGAATCCCGCCCGTTGGAGCTGCGCCCGCGCCGCGCGGTTTCCGATGGGGTAGCTGAACTGCGCGCCGACGGTGACTTGATAGGCATCGTCTCGGAGGTCCTTCGTTGACACAAGGAGAGGATCATCGTATTCGGTGTGCGTCACGTCTTTGGACAGTGCGACGACGGCGTCCAACTGCGGCAGCAACCCGTCCTTCGCTTTTACGATTTGCAGATCGTCTTGCTGAATCTGAAGTCGTGCCTGGTTCATCTCCGGCCGCATGCGGCGGGCGAAAGCAATCGTCTCTTCGATCTTGTCGAGAGGGACCTCCGGCATGATCGGTTCACTGACGAGAGTCACTTCCTGGTTGCGAAGGGCATCCTCCGAAGGGTTAAGGAGCCGCAAAAGGCTAAGGCGCAGTTGCGCCAGGGCGCCGCGTCCGTCAATGAGCGCGGTATTGCGTTGGGCCACCTCCGCCTCCGAGGCGGCCTGTTCGCTTTCCGCAACGGTTCCAACGCGGATGCGTTCCGCAATCTCAGCCGCCTGGGTCTCGGCCACTTTCAGGGAGTCTTCAAGGATCTTGATCTGCCGCAACGCCAGGCAGTAGTCCCAGTAGGTGCTCTCAACTTGAGCTACAAGACTCTCAATGTACGCGCGCAGCCCGTAGTCGGTCGAGAAGGCCGCAAGACGCGCTTGACGCAAACTCGCGAGGTTCACCTTGAGCCGGCTTCCCTTCAGCAGGTGCTGCGTCAGAGACAATTCCGCGGTCGTCGCGCGCCCGTGGGTGTCGCTTCCTTTTTCGAGATCGGCCTCCGAGGCGAAATTGTCGATGCGGGTCCACGAAGGCGTCAGGTTTACGTTGACGGACGTGCCGGTGGGTAGGTATTCACTGATGCCGACCGTTCCGGAGGTCGTTGTTGTTGTCGTTCCCGTTTCAGCGCGCGTGCCGGACTTTCCCGAAATCGAGTTTTGAGTGGCGCCGATGCCGTTTCGGGTGGAAGTCCCGGTGACGGTCGTGGCGATATCGAGGTCATGCTCGACGCGGCCGCGCGTGTAGCCGAGACTGCCCGCAACCGTGGGGTCAAAGGCGGCCCTCTGCTCAGCGATGAGCGTGCGCGCCGAGGCCGGGTCGATCTTCTGCACCTTGAGCGCCTGATTGTTCTCCAATGCCATGTCGATGGCCGCCTCTACCGTAAGCTTCAGCGGTTCGGGCGCCGTTTCAGAGGGCAGTGGGCTCACCGGCCCTGCCTGCGCATTCTCGAGAGGCGGGGGAGAAGGATGGTCTTCCTGCGTTGATCGGGGCAAGGATCGCACCTCAGGGGCTTCCGGCCGGTGGCTGAACTCCAGCGTCGCGCAGTTGGCCAGGCTGAAGCAGACAAGAAGAACTGGCAGAAGCAGGTTTCGGGTTTCGGGTTTCCGGTTTAGTCTCGACATCAACTCTCCTCCTGCCGTGCTGTAGGGTTTGGGGTTTAGGGTTTAGGGTGGGGCGAAGCACGTTCTGATTACCCTAAACCCTAAACCCTAAACCCTCTTTCATTCGTAGCGTAGTGCATCGATCGGATTGAGTTTCGCGGCGCGCCACGCCGGATAGTATCCAAAGAAGATCCCCACCATAGCAGAAAACAACATTGCCAGGATGATGCTGTTCACCTGTACGTACGTCGTAAAGAGGGTCAACTGGCCGATGGTCTTAGCGGCCCCTATGCCTGCCGCGACGCCGATGAGGCCGCCGAGCCCGCTCATGAATATCGCCTCGAAAAGGAACTGCCGAAGGATGTCTCGCTCCTTGGCGCCGATGGCCTTGCGCACGCCGATCTCGCGGGTGCGCTCCGTGACGGTGACAAGCATGATGTTCATGATGCCGATGCCGCCGACCAGCAACGAAATGCCCGCTACAGCGCCCAAGAGGATCGTGAAGGTCCGCGTGACCTCGGAGGCGGTGTTGATCAAATCAGCCTGATTGCGGATCTCGAAGTCGCTCAGCGCTTCCGGGAGTATGCGGTGGCGCCGGCGAAGCACTCCGGTTATGCCGTCTTGAACCGTATTGAGATCGGCTTCTTCGGTGCATTGAACGTCCACCTCGCGAAGGTAGTCCAGACCCAGCAACTGTTTCATGGCCGTTGTATAGGGGATGACCACCTGGTCGTCCGGATTATACCAGCCTTGGTCGCCTTTCGACTTGGTCACACCGACCACTTGGAAATTCAGCCCGTTGATCTTGACGGTCGCGCCCACCGGGTTTTCCTCGCCCATCAAGTTCGTGGCCGTGACGGGACCGATGATGGCGACGTGCGCCATGTTGTCGGATTCGGCATCGCTGAAAAGCCGCCCCTTGTCGAGTTCAAAAGCGCGAATGGGGAAGAACGTGATCGAAGTGCCCAGCATGCTGGCGGCGGCGTTTTTCTCATAGTACTTGACCTGCGCACGGCCTTGGACCACCGGCGCAACCCGCAGCACCCCTTCCACCTCGTTCCGGATGGCCTCCGCGTCCTCAAGCGTGAGGTTCTGCTGCGTGCCTACCATCACTCCACCGGCGCCATGCTGGCCCGGCCGCACCACAAGCAGCCGCGTGCCCATGGCTGAGATGCTCTGAAGCACCTGCGCTTTGGCGCCCGCCGCAATGGCCAGCATGGCAATCACCGCGCCGACCCCGATGATTATGCCCAGCACGGCCAGAAAAGATCGAAGTTTGTTCACGATGAGGCTGAAGAAGGCCACCTTAAGCAGAGTCATGAAGTACACAAAGCATCCTCCTCAACTGGCCAAGATCTGACCATCGTGCATATGCAAAGATCGTCCGCAGCGGCTGGCGACGATGGTCTCGTGCGTCACGATGATGATCGTGCGGCCTTGTGCGTTCAGGGACGCAAAGAGGGACATAATCTCCTCGCCCGTCCTGCTGTCCAGGTTTCCCGTTGGCTCGTCCGCCAGGATCATGGCCGGGTTCGTGATGATCGCGCGGGCGATAGCCACGCGTTGACGCTGGCCGCCCGACAACTGGTTCGGTTCATGGTGCGCCCGGTCCTCGAGGCCCACCGTTTTCAGCGCCTCCGCGGCGAGGTCTTTAGCGTCGCGCCGGCGGGCGTACAACAGCGGAAGCTCCACGTTCTCGAGGGCCGAGAGCCGGGGAAGAAGGTTGAACGTCTGGAATACGAACCCGATCCGCTGGTTGCGGATCTCCGCCAGCCGATCGCTGGACAGGCCGGACACGTTCTCACCGCCAAGACGGTACACGCCGGAATCGGGCGTATCCAGGCAACCCAGAATGTGCATCAGCGTCGACTTCCCGCTCCCGGACGGCCCGGTAACGGCCACCATCTCACCCGCATCGATCCCCAGGCTGATGTTGTCCAGGGCCTTGACCAAGGTGTTCCCGAGGGTGTACGCCTTGGTGACTTCTTCCACCTCGATGATCAATGGCGTCCACCCCCTCCACCGCCTCCCAGGGTCCGCATCATCATCCGGTTCTGCATCCCGCGTTGGCCCTCTGGGCTGTTGCGCCAGCGGCTCTCGTCTTCAGGCTTTTGCACGACCACGGCATCGCCTTCCTGGAGACCATCCACAACTTCCGTATTCACGTAGTCCGTGATGCCTGTCTGTACCAAGCGCTCTTCCGTCGAGTCGTCCTCCTTCGCCAGCTTGACAAACGTGTCTTGCTTCCTTCGCATGATGCTTGTGGCAGGCACCAGCAGGGCGTCTTCTTTTTCGGCGACCACAATGTAGACATTGGCGGTCATTTCGGGCTTTAGGAGAGTCTTGTTGTCGCTCGTGACTTCAATTCGGACTTCAAAGATGACGACATTCTGGACGTTCGTGCCCTTCGTTCCTATCCGATCCACCTTGCCCTCGAATTCGAGTCTCGGATAGGCGTCGGCTGTGATTCTGACCCGTTGCCCCAGTTTGACGTCGCCGATATAGCTCTCGTCCACCGAAGCGTAGATGAACACATGTGACAGGTCCGACAGCACCATGGCCGTCGTCCCGCCGCCTATGTTCGTGACGCCCGAAGAAATAATCTGACCGATCTGCACGGTGCGCGCCGAGATAACCGCGGCAAGAGGCGCGAAGACTTTCGTGTAACCCAACTGGCGCTGGGCAAGCCCGAGGGCAATCCGGTTGGATTCGGCCTGCGCCTTGGCTAGCTTGATGTCCTGCCGCTTCGTCTCGAGGTCCAACTCTTGCACCTGAATATCAGCCAGGCTGGCCTCCGCGGTGAGGACATCCTGTTCCGACTGGACGGCCGTTGTGCGGGCGGTTTCATACTGCTCGGGACTGCTGAACTTCTTCTGCAGCAGTTCCTCCTGCCGCGCCGCCTTGGCCTTCGAATCAGCCGACCTGGCCTTGGCGGCATCCAACGCAGCCTGGACCTTCAGCTTGCTTACTTCCACGGTCTTCTCCGCGGTAAGGAGATTGTTCTGCGCTTGGGCCAGACGTGCCTCCGAAGCATCAAGCGTTGCTTGTGACTGTTGGGCCATACGCTCCTGGTCCACCGGGTCAAGCTCGAGCAGCAGGTCGCCCTCTTTAACCGCATCACTGATGTCAAAAGGCAGCTTGATAATCTCACCGCTCGCCCTGCATTTGATCTCGATGTCCCTGTTCGACACGGTGCGTCCCGTGCACTGGACCTCCTGGCGGATGGCGCCTCGCGTGGCCTTAGCGGTGGAAGTCGTCTCTTCAACAGCGGCCTCGGCATTGGTATACCTCCACCAGAGCAGGATGGCGACCACCACCAAGCCCAAGACCGATAGAGCGGCCAGTGCTTTCTTCATTTGTACTTGCTCCTTTCCTTCAGAGCGGATCCGTCAAGGCGCCCGCGCCCATAAACAACCCGCCACCCAGATTTAGACCCGCAAAGCCTACGCGGGGTTTCGGCCGCGCCTGGATCGTGCCGTTTGCGCTCGCACCCGCGTGGACGCACATCAAACGGCGCTCTCTCGGGTCTCGTTGGGTCTCGTTCCCAAGTTCAACTTGGGAACGAGACCCAACGTATGAACCACACACGCTCGGGTATGCCCCGACTCTCAGTCTTCAATCAATCGGAGGTCACAGTCCCCTCGATCGAACCTGTGTTCTGCTGCAACGCAGACGCGCGAACGCCGAACTACTTCGCAGCAGGCTTGGGCGCCGCGGGTGGCGCAGGCGGCGCGGCAGGCGGCGGTCCACCCGGCCCCGGGCCGGCGCCGCGCCCTGCACCGCCCCGCATGGCGGTCTCTTCTTTCCACTTGGTCATCTGCTCGGCGGATAAGACCTTGGCAAGGTCCGCATCGAGTTTTTCCCTCAGTTGCATCGACTTCTCGCGAATCGATTGAAAGTCATTGCTGGCGGCTGCGGCCTGCATGGCCTTGCCTGATTCCACGACATTCTGTTCCACTAACTTCATGGCCTCAGTCTTGGGTTTCTCTTCCAAGTTCATGCCATCGAGCACCGTCACCATCCGATCCCACCGGGAGTTGAACGTGCCGAGCGAAGCCATGGCTTTCGTCACTTCCTCAGGCTTCAAGACACCCTTGAGTGCCGTCTCAAACTTTGCCGCCTCGGCCTTGTTGACTTCCATCCTCTTACCGGGCTCGGGCCGGCCGCCCTGGCCCATTGCCTCCCGAAGCGCGGCAATGTGGCTTTCACGCGCGGCCTTGTAGGCATCCACGAGCTTCTTCGACGGCTCCGCGGCAAGTCCGATCCCCTGTGCGACTGTTTTGGCCTCCATCTCCCATGCCTTCTCGTTTTTCTCCAGAAAGCCGGGAGATCCGCCGGGACCCCGCCCTTGAGCGAAGGCCCCGGTGCAGCAAAGCACCAGTGAGCACGCCGCAAGCAACACCGCGGCCGTTTTCAGTGAGGAAACGCTGTCCAGTTTACGCATCGTTTGCTTCTCCTTTTCTTGGGTTGAATTTCAGTCGACTCTTCAGCGCTTGTTCGAGGAAGCGGATTCGCCACTCGAATGTCGCCAGGGACGCTGCATTTGTTCGAACTCCACACGCCATTGTGCCGCTTGTTCGGGTGTCAGTATGGTCTCCACCGTACCGCGAAGAGCCTCGTGCTCAGCCTCAACGCGCGGCTGAACCTCCGCGCGGATCTCCGAGAGCTTTTTCCCATGCTCCTGAAACACGGCCAGGACCTGCTTGGCCTGGTCGTCCGTCAGATTGTACTTCCACTGCATTTTCCCGGCAATCTGTTCTGGCGACCATTCCGGACGGCGCCCGTGCGCGGGTTTCTTCTCGATCGCCAACGCGGTCACTACGCTGCCTATGGCCACGCCGCAAAGCAGGATCACGGAGCCAAGGACCAGGCTGCGCCGCCAAGGACGGCGCGCCACCGGCATCTTCGACAATTCGTCGCGACCGTTTTCCGTCATAGGGCTAGATCTCCGCTAGAATCCGATAGGCGGCACAATCTGAAAGATCGCTCCCAACGGATTATCCACCTGCGAAAGCAGCCAAACCCCTAACACTACCACGGCCGTCGCCGCTACGCATGAACCCGCCGCGAACAATGCCAGCGTCCGATCCGCCGTTGCCTCCGCGGCGCGCACACGCCGCATCACCTGCGCCACAACGTGCACGGACGGCGGTTCACCCCACCACAACCGGGCCGCCACACGCTCGAATTCCTTTAATGGGTCAAGGCCGTTCATGACGATTGCTGTGCTTTCAGCAGCAGGGTCCTGAGTTTGTTGCGCGCGCGGAACGTCCGCACCTTCACCAAGGTGGCCGACCAGCCCATACGTTCCGCGACTTCGTTCACGCTGCAACCTTCGAAGTACCGTAGCGTCAACACGAGCCGATCCTTCGGCTCAAGTAATTCCAACAGCCGGTAGACGTGCTCGGCGGCATCCGAAGGCGCCTCGACCTTCGCGACGAGCCGCGTCTCGCGTTGCCACTCCGCGAGGATCGCTTCGCGGTCAGGCCGCTGCTTGCGCCTTCGCCAGTAACGATACCCAACGCGCGTGGCAATCGTCCGCAGCCATGGGTAGAAAGGCGCGTTCTTTCGGAATCGGCCCAAGCTCAGATAGACCTCGACGAACGTATCCTGGATTAACTCTTCGAGCACCAGCCGGTCGCGCGTGAAATGCCACAGCAACCCTGCCACCGCTCGTTCGTAGCGTTCAACCAGCCGCGCGTAGCTGTTCTCATCCCCGCTAAGGCACGTGCGAATCAGCCAATCGTCCGAGTCGTTCTTGCCGGAGACAATTGCCTCGGAATCGTGCTCGTCAACGTGCGCAACGGCGCGCAACGGCACGATCCAGGCGCGGCCGAATGCGGCGTTCGCGGGAAGGCCAAAACCGTGGCGAAGAAGCTCTGCGGCCCGGGAGGAAAAAGGACTCCCCACCGCTGATCTCCACCACGGCATGTCCTTCGCCGACACTGAAACCGCCCAACAACTCATGTACGGTGTCTCATACTGCCCACGATTGAACCTGAAATATAGTTAGCGCGAGCGCGCCAATAGGTTACACAGCCGATCTCTTTAGTGCCGGCTCCGGTGACTAGTCCGATGGCGGCCTCGGGCTTTGTACGTCCAACTCGATGTGCTTCGTAACACATTGACATTCAGCATCTTACGACAAAGTGATAGCCGCTGCGGTTTCGACGGAATCCGTCCCATGTTGCCCGTTCGAACCGGAGTTGTCAACAGACAATCGACAGACCGGAAGACCGTCATCGGCTTTCATGGATTGATGATGACCTTGTTTCGCTCGGGAGAGGCCATGACTTCGAGCGCGTCGTGGATGCGCGCCAACGGAAACCGGTGTGAGATGATCTCTTCGGTATTCACGAGTCCTGTTTCCATCAAACGCAGCGCGCGCGTCATCGCGAGGGGCGTCGTACCGAAGCTGGCGTCCATGCGCCCTTCCATGAAGTGCGTCAGGCCGCCATCGAGCTCGAACGTCTCGTGGGTCGTTATGCCGAAGACGTTCCAGCGCGTGCCGCGTCTGCGGAGTTCGACCATCAGCCGCACGGCCTCGATTGGACCTGCGGCCTCGATGATGACGTCCGGCCCTTCCGGCATGATCTCATACACCCTCTCGCGCACGCGCCCCGCCCCCACATCGATCACGTCAGTTGCGCCGAGACGCAGGGCGTTCTTCAGGGCGTATTCGCTCGCGTCGATGGCGATGAGGCGTCCCGCGCCCGCGGCCCGCGCCACCATCAGGCAAAGCAGGCCGATGCCGCCGACGCCGATGACCACGACGCTGTCGCCCACGCGCATCTCGCTGTATTGAATCACGCCTTTCCAGGCGCCCGACAGGGGTTCGGTAAGGGCGGCCGCGTCGA